>Ga0182024_10010171_pt1 | contig 19259 bp, 20 predicted proteins | sample P32metaG_FD_120480 | JGI IMG/M metagenome (GOLD analysis project Ga0182024, IMG submission 120480) | Permafrost microbial communities from Stordalen Mire, Sweden - P3-2 metaG (Illumina Assembly) | ecosystem: Environmental > Terrestrial > Soil > Wetlands > Permafrost | place: Sweden: Stordalen... | reverse complement strand
GGGGTGTGTTTGCGGAGAGGCTGCGAGCAGCGGTTGGTAGGTGGTCGGCATGGGCGGATGCACGACGGTGTGGGCTGGGAAGGGGTAGATGCCGTTGTAGGGGCCGCTGAAGGTGAGGAGAGCACTTTTTGCGGGTGATGTTTCGGTGGGGGCGGCGATGGCGGAGAGCGGAAAGACGAGAAGAAGGAGCCGGAGAAGGGATTTCATGGCGGAGGGCAGACTGAACTGATCTTTCGACAAGCTCAAGATGACGGAGGGTGGAGTGCGGCGGTTTAGCCGCCGCTATATTATTTAGGCTGCATCCAGCGCTTGGCGTCGGGATGGGTAAGGCCCAAATGATCCAGTACGCGGGCGAGCACGGTATCGACCATATCGAGCGCCGTTTCGGGCCGGTGGTAAAACGAAGGGATGGCGGGAATGACTTCCGCGCCCGCTTCCAGTAGCGCCACGATGTTGCGCGCCTGGATGAGGTTCCACGGCGTCTCGCGCGGGACCACGATGAGCTTCCGTTTCTCCTTCAGGAACACATCGGCGGCGCGCGTGATGACGCTGTCGGAATAGCCATGAGCGATGCGGCCGACCGTGCCCATCGAGCAGGGCATGATGACCATCGCGTCGAACCGGGCCGAGCCGCTGACGAACGGCACCTGCATGGAGGTGTCGCCATGGACGATGAAGCCCTCGGGGATGACCAATTGGCCGATTTCCGCCGCGGCGACCTCTCGCGCATGCGAGCTGAGCGCCACGTGGACCTCGTGCGGTCCCTGCGGATCCTTGACCAAAAGGTCGAGAAAACGCTGGGCGTAAAGCGAGCCGCTCGCGCCGGTAATCGCCAGAACCAGTTTCATGTGATAGCAGCCTAGGCGGAAGCCCCGTGCCGACAAGAGGGTTCCGGCCTTGAATCGGCTGGCTTGGAAACCATTTACTTTACGTCATTTACATTCAGGGCGTTGACCTTTTGATCGAATGACCTATGATCATGGAGTCGTGGAGGCATCGAAGATTTTGGTGGCACGCAGTGCCAACTTGGGTTTCGTCAAAGTCGTTGGACGAGGCTCATTTCAGAACTCAGGGTGCTTCAAGGCATTCTATCAGCAATTACTGAAAGAGCATGTCGATCGATTTGTCGTCGACCTTGATGCCTGTACCTATATGGACAGCACGTTCCTCGGAATTCTGCTGGGACTGGGACTCAAGCTCCGCGCGGCTGGCAACGGGTTGTTGCATATCCTCAACGCCAGCCCGCGAAATGTGGAACTGCTGAAGAATCTCGGGCTCGACCGCCTCATTAACATCGATACCAAGCGGGTCGAGATGAACGGCGTGGGGCCGGAGCGAAAGTTGGAAGAAATCTCGTGTCCCACGCCCACCAAGGCGGAAGCGGCGCCCACGATCCTCGAAGCGCACGAGGCCCTGATGGAGTTCGATCCGCGCAACGTCCCCAAGTTCAAGGACGTCGTCGAGTTTTTGCGCGAAGACATGGGTCAGGTCGCCGGTTCGGCTCCGTAAGTCCTTCCGCGCACGCCGGTCTCTTGACTTGCCCTCCGGCGGCGCTTATCTGACAGTTTCCTCCATCCTGCCAACGCCGGGTCTCCTCCGGTCGCGCTCGGGATGAATTTTCGCTGGTGAATACATTTTTATACTCGCTGCTTGGCATCCTGGCCGTTGCCGGGGTGGTCTACTTTTTGCGCCGGAAGTTCCAGACCTATGCCCGCGTGCAGGCGCGGCTGCAGCAGGAGACGATCGCCCTGCAGCAGGAGAAGAAGGTCATCTACGAATTCCTTCACGATCTCGGCGAGGCGTTCACCGAGGACATCGACCGGGACCACCTGCTGCGCATCATCGTCACCTGCGCGCGCAAGGTCACCGCGGCCCAGGGCGCCGCGATCTATCTCTGGAACCCGGAGCATGACTCGCTGCGCGCCGCCATCGTGAGCGGCTTTTTCCCGCCGCCGATCAAGATCGACAATGTCGTGGCCGACCAACTCGCGGGGCGGCCGGAGGACCTTGAAGCGTTCCTGCGGCTCGAATCGATTCCGGGCCAGTCGCGGGCGGTCATCGCGCGCGTGGCGCAAAGCGGCGCGCCGGTCTTTGCCGAGAACGCGGAACTGGACGAGCGCTTCCCCTGGTTCCGGCAGGCTTCGCTGCAAACACACAGCTATCTGGCCGTGCCGCTCCATTATCGCGCGGAGCAACTCGGCGTCCTCGCGCTGGCCAATCCCGAGGGCCGGCCCTCGTTTACCTCGGCCGATTTCGACCTGATCAAGTCGGTCGCCGACCAGGCCGCCTACTCGCTGCAGTACGCGCAGGTCTACCAACAGCTGGGCGAAAAAAAGCGGCTCGACCACGAGATCGAGGTGGCGCGGGAAATCCAGCGCGTGCTGCTGCCGAGCGTCGCGCCCCTGATTGTCGGATTCAATTGCGCGGCGCTCAATATCCCGGCCCAGCAGGTCAGCGGCGATTATTTCGACTTCATCCGCGTCGACGACGAGCATTGGGGCGTCGCGGTGGCGGATGTCAGCGGCAAGGGCGTGCCTGCCTCGCTGGTCATGACCATGTGCCGGAGCGTGCTGCGCAGCGTGGCGCCGGGCCGTATGTCGCCGGCCGAGGTGCTGCGCGAGGTCAACCGCCAGCTCTACCCCGATATCCGCGAGGACATGTTCATCACCATGCTCTACATGGTGCTGGATCGCTCGGGCACGATCTCCCTCGCGCGCGCGGGGCATGAGACGCCGCTCTGGTGGAAGGCCGCCACGCAGCAGGTCGAGGTGGTCGAATCGCCCGGCATGGCCCTCGGCATCGACCCCGGCGATACCTTTGACGAAGTGATCCAGGATGTTACACTAACGCTTGAACCACGGGACACGCTCGTGGCCTATACCGACGGAATTAACGAAGCGCTCGATGACGAGGGAAATGAATTTGGACAGGACCAGCTAAGCGACGTCCTGCAAACGGCAGGCGCTGCTGGAGTTGATCATTTGGTGACGGCCATCATCGAGCGGGTCCAGCGCTTCAGCAGCGGCCATCCGCAAAATGACGACATCACCCTCGCAGCTGTGCAACGATCAGATTAAATCATGAACGACGAGAAAGACTTAGACGACGCAGTTTCAACCCAGGCCTCCGAAGACACGGAGAGCAAGGCCCCCGAGCCGAGCGAGGAGGAGAAGCTCCGCGCCCAAGTGGCGGAACTGAAGGACAAGCTCCTGCGCGGTCAGGCCGACTGGGACAATTCGCGCAAGCGCATCCTCAAGGACAAGGAGGAAGCGGTGCGCTACGCCAGCGAGGCGCTGCTCGAGAAGCTTCTTCCGGTGCTGGATAATTTCGAGATGGGCATGCAGGCCGCCAAGACGGCTACGGACGCCAAGGCGATCTCGCAGGGATTCGAGATGGTGCTGGCGCAGCTCCACCAAGTGCTGCGCGATGCGGGCGTGGAGGGAGTTGACGCCATGGGCCATGCTTTCGACCCGCACCGGCACGAGGCGCTCGGCCATCATGATTCAGAGGAACATCCCGAGGGCCATGTCATCATGCAGACCCGCAAGGGCTACAAGCTTAAGGACCGGCTGCTGCGTCCCGCGTCGGTCTTCGTCGCGCGCAAGCCGGAGAAGAAGTAAATGGCGACGATCAAGCGCGACTATTACGAGGTACTGACCGTTGAGCGAGCCGCCAACGGTGACGAGATCAAGAAGGCCTATCGCAAGCTCGCGGTCAAATATCATCCGGACAAGAACCCGGGCGACAAGTCGGCCGAGGACAAGTTCAAGGAACTCGGCGAGGCCTACGAAGTCCTGAGCAATCCGGACAAGCGCAGCGCCTACGACCGCTTTGGTCACCAGGCCTTCGCGCCCGGTGGCGGCGGCATGGGCGGCGGATTCAATGGCGGCGGCATGCACGATCCGTTCGAGGTCTTCCGCGAAGTCTTCGGCGCCGGTCGCGGCGGCGGGGGCGGGATTTTCGGCAGCATCTTCGAGGACGCGTTTTCGCAGGACGGCAGCGCGGGCGGCGGCGGACGCGGTCGCGGTGCCGATCTGCGCTACGACCTGCGCGTCACTTTCCTGGAAGCGGCCCACGGCGTGGAGAAGGAGATCGACATCGCCAAGCTCCAGACCTGCGACACCTGCCACGGCTCGGGTGCCGAGCCGGGCAGCAAGGTCACGACCTGCCCGACCTGCGCGGGCCATGGCCAGGTCGCGGTCACCCGCGGCTTCTTCAACATCGCGCAGACCTGCCCGAAATGCCGTGGCGCGGGGCAGGTGATCGAGAAGCCCTGCCGCACCTGCCGCGGCGAGGGGCGCACGGAGAAATCGAGCAAGATCAAGATCAAGATTCCCGCGGGCGTCGAGGACGGCACGCGCCTGCGTTCCACCGGCCAGGGCGAGGGCGGCACGCGTGGCGGTCCGCCGGGCGATCTCTACGTCGTGCTGCATGTGGAGGAGCACGAGCTCTTCGAGCGCGAGGGACGCGACCTGTTCTGCACCGTGCCGGTTTCCTTTGCGAAGGCCGCGCTGGGCGGCGAGATTCGCGTGCCCACGCTCGAGGGCCACGCACTCCTCAAGGTCCCGGCTGGCACGCCGACGGGAAAGGTCTTTCGCCTCAAGGGCAAGGGCCTGCCGGAGGTGCAGGGGCGCGGCATCGGCGACCTGAACGTGAAGCTTTACGTTGAGGTGCCGACGCGCCTCAATCTCGACCAGAAGCACAAGCTGCAGGCCTTTGCCGACAGCTGCGATGAGGAAACGCATCCGGAGGAAAATTCCTTCTTCCGCAAGGCCAAGGAATTCTTTTCATGAAACGCTATTTCGCCCCCGCGCTCGACCGCGGCGTCCTCGACGCCGAACAGGCCCACCATTGCAGCGACGTGATGCGCCAGAAGGTCGGCGACCTGCTCGCCGTGTTCAACGGCGAGGGAGTGGAGGCGAAGGCGCGCATCACCGAGATCGGCAAGGACGAGGTGAAGTTCCAGGTTCTCGCCAAGGCGGTGACGCCGCGCACGGCGCATCCGGTCTGGCTCGCACAGGCGCTGACCAAGCCGCGTTCCATGGAGCTTATTTTCCAGAAGGCAACCGAGCTGGGCGTGGCCGAGTTCGCGCCGCTCCAGTCCGATCACAGCGTCGTGCAGGTCGACGAGGAGAAGGCCGACACGAAGGTCGAGAAATGGCGCAAGCTGACGATTGAGGCGGCCAAGCAATGCGGCCAGAACTGGCTGCCCACCGTGCACGCGCCGCTGGCGCCGCGCGATTTTTTCGCAAGCATCCCGCGCGGTGCGGTCAAGCTGATCGCGTCCCTGCAGACGGAGGCCAAGCCGCTCAAGACGGTCTTGCGCGAGCAACTGCCCGGCCTTAAGCCGGGCACGCCGATCGTGATCATGGTCGGTCCGGAAGGCGACTTCACGCCGGCGGAAATCGGCGCGGCCCGTTCGGCGGGATTCGCACCGGTCTCGCTCGGTAAGATCATCCTCCGCGCCGAGACTGCCGCGTTCTTCGCCCTGAGCGCGCTGGCGTATGAGCTGATGGAATAGGTTCAGTCATCCTGAGCGAAGTCGAAGGATCAGTTCATAGGATGGCGAAACGACGGATTAACTAATCACCGCATGAATTTTTCCGCGAAACGCTGGTGCCTCGCACTGGCGCTTGTTTTCTGCGGCGGTTCGCTCAGCCAGGCCCAAGTCCCCGCGCAGCCGGCCGATCCGAACCAGGCCATTCCGGCCCAGCCCGTGCAACCGGCCGCGCCCGCGGTCGCGCCCATTCCTGCGGCACCTGCATCGGCCACGCCGTCCACTGACGCCACGACGGCCGCTGTTCCGGTCACGACCGGCCCGAGTATTTCCATCATCGCCGACAGCAGCCTCAAGGCCGTGCTGCAGGAGCTGGCGCAAACCTGGGCCGACAGCCAGGCCTCGAGCCCCGAGATGCCGATCACGCTGACCAATGCCGGGACGATGCGCGCGAAGATCGAGGCGGGTGGCATCTGGGACCTTGCCCTCGACGCCGATGTCGACGACACCAAGGCGATGACCACGAGCGGATTGCTTCTTCCCACCGGCCAGCAGTCGCTCGCGCGCAATACGCTGGTCATCTACGGGCGCGCGCCGCTGGTCAAGGATGACGACCTCGACTGGTTCGACCTGATCGGCACGGAATGGAAGAAGGTCGCGGTCGGCAATCCCGACCTGACTGCTTCCGGTCGCGTGGCCCAGTACGCGCTCCGCAAGCACGATCTGCTCGACGGTGATCACAAGGACGTCTACGTCCATGCGGCCAACGAGAACGCCGCACTGGCGTTGCTCCAGCGCGAGAAGGCGGACGCCGCCTTCGTTTTCGCGACTGATCTGCCCGGCATCAACCTGCCCGGTTTCCAGCCCTTCGCGATCAAGGCCGAGGATGCGCCGCCTGTGTTCTACACCGCGGCCATTTTTCGCCTGGCGAAAAGTCCCGATCTCGCCCTCGCGTTCCTCAAGTATATCAGCGGCGAAAGCGCGCGCCCCGTCTGGGCGAAATACGGGTTCGAGACGGATTGAGCCTGTCGAGGTTTTCCAAGCCAGGTTTTTGCGATCATGCCGCGCTCGTACCGTTCCCTGCCGAAGCCACGTGAGATTCCGTGGGTGGGCAGCGTCCATCGCCGGTTCCGGTCGCCGCTCACGTTCTTTCTCGAGCTCCAGCGCGAGTTCGGAGCGGTCGCGCGCTTCCGCATTTTCAACGAGCGCTTCCTGCTCATCAACGAACCGGCGCTCGTCAACGAGGTGCTGGTGTCCAAGCAGGACTCCTTTCGCAAGGGCCGGGCGCTGGAAGGCGCCCGCGACTTTCTCGGCGACAGCCTGCTGGTGAGCGAAGGCGACGAACACACGCGCCAGCGCCGGCTCATCCAGCCCGCGTTTCATCGCGGGCGCATCGCCGGCTACGCGCAGGTGATGGCGGAAAAAGCGGCGCATTGGCGCGACGCGCGCCACGCGGGCGAGGAGATCGATGTGGCGAAGGAGATGAATCATCTCACGCTTGAGGTGGTGGGCGAGACGCTCTTCGGCTCGTCGGTGGGCGGGCAGGCCCACGAGATCGCCGAGTCGCTTTCGGAAATCGTGGAGAATTTCGGGCGCATGCTGCTGCCCTTCTGGCGTCTCTGGCGGCGCGTGCCGACGGCGCGGAACCGGCGGCTCATGAAGGCGCAGGCGAAGCTAGACGCAACCATTCTGGGTATCATCGCACAGCGCCGCGCGGATCCCCGCGACCGCGGTGACCTGCTTTCCATGCTGCTTGCGGCCGAGGACGCGGACCATCCCGACAAGCGGCTGACCGACCGCGAAATTCGCGATCAGGCGCTGACGCTTTTTCTCGCCGGCCACGAGACGACCGCGAACGCGCTGGCGTGGACATGGCATGTGCTCGCGCAGCATGAACCAGTGCGCCTGCGGATGAAGGCGGAACTCGATGAAGTGCTCGCCGACGGCCGCCTGCCGGGGCTCGAGGACATGGGCCGCCTGCGTTACACCACGGCGGTGGTCTCCGAATCGATGCGCCTTTATCCGCCCGTGTGGGTCGTGGGCCGGCGCGCGGTGGACGATGTGGTCATTGGCGATTACGAGGTGCCCCGGCGCACCATCGTCATCATGAGCCAGTATGTCATCCATCGTGACGAACGGTTCTGGCCTGACGCGGAAGTCTTCCGGCCCGAGCGCTGGCTGGAGGAGGCGCCGGACCGCCCGAAGTTCGCCTACTTTCCCTTCGGGGGCGGCGGGCGCGTCTGCATCGGCGAATCGTTCGCCTGGGCCGAGGGCGTGCTCATGCTCGCGGTCATGGCGAAACGCTGGAAGCTCGAGCCCGTGGCGGGCCATCCGGTCGAACTCAATCCGACTGTCACCCTGCGTCCGAAGCATGGGCTGCGGATGATCGTGCGCGAGGCGTGAGCACGCGCGTGGGGGCTCGTCGAAAAAGGGGCACTGGCTTATTTTCGTGATCCGCCTTAGGTTGTCGCCTTCGCGATGAGTGTTGCACTGGCGGATGTACTTGGTCGGCTCGGTTCCATCTTGCTTGGCAAGGAACGCGAGCTGCGTCTTGCCTTTTGCTGCCTGCTGGCACGCGGCCATCTGCTTATCGAGGACATCCCAGGCGTGGGCAAGACGACGATGGCGCATGCGCTGGCGCGGGTCTTCGGCCTCGATTTTCGCCGCGTGCAATTCACGAGCGATCTGCTCCCGGCCGACGTGCTCGGCAATGCCATCTTCGATCCCAACACGCGCGAGTTCGTCTTTCATCCCGGTCCGATTTTCGCGCAGATGGTGCTGGCCGATGAAGTGAACCGCGCCACGCCGAAGGCGCAGAGTGCGTTGCTCGAGGCGATGGAGGAGGGCCAGACGACCATCGACGGCAAGACGTACCTTCTGCCCGTGCCGTTTTTCGTCATCGCGACGCAGAATCCACAGCGGCACATCGGCACCTATCCGCTGCCCGAATCGCAGCTGGATCGTTTTCTCATGCGGATCGAGCTCGGGTTTCCCGGGCGCCTGGCGGAAAAGGAAATGCTCAGCGGCCAGGACCGGCGCGACCTGATCCGCGAACTCCAGCCGATGATCCCGGTCGACCAACTGCTCGCCTGGCAGAAGAAGGTACGCGAGGTGCACGTGGCCGATTCCGTACGCGACTACGTGCTCGATCTGCTGGAGAAAAGCCGCCAGCTCGACGGCCTCGGCACCGGTCTTTCACCGCGTGCGGGCCTTGCGCTGCAGCGCTGCGCCCAGGCGTGGGCCTTCGCCGACGGGCGCGAGATGGTCATGCCGGAGGACATCCAGGCGGTCGCGGCGAGCGTGATGGCGCACCGTCTCGGCTCCTCGGCCAGCGGACCGGAGCATAGCGGACTCGCGCTGACGGAGCAGATCATCCGCGCGGTGCCGGTGCGATGATCCGGCTGCGGTTCACGGTGCTCTGGTTTTTGTTCGGCCCGGTGCTGGGTTGCATGTGGCTGGCCGCGGTCAATTACGAGAACAACCTCGTTTACGCCGTGCTCTACCTCGTGGCGGCGTTGTGCTTCGTTTCCGTATTTCATACCTGGCGCAACCTGGCCTCCGTCGAGGTGGAGCATGTGCGCGTGAAGCCAGCCTTCGCGGGCGAGGAGATCGAGCTGGAAATCCATCTGCGCAATCGCGGCAAGCGCCCGAGCTATAACCTGAGCTTCGAGCGGCTGGATCGTCGCAAGCGCAGGCCGATCCGGTCGCGCAAGGGCACTAATCTCAAGGCCGGCGATGCGCGCGTCGTGACGGCCTTTCTGCCGACGTCGGCGAGGGGGCGCTACGTGCTGGAAAAGATCGTCGTGCGCTCAGCCTACCCGTTCGGCCTTTTCTGGGCGGAACTCCGCGCGCCCGCGCAGGCGACCTATTATATCTATCCCGTGCCACATGGCCGCGACGAGCTGCCCGAGATGCAGGTCGCGGGCGTCGAGGGGCCGCCGCACCGCGCGGGCGACGATTTCTCCGGTGTGCGCGCCTATTCGCCGGGAGATTCGCTACGGCACATCGATTGGAAAGCCTATGCGCGCGGCCGCCCGCTGGTGGTCAAGCAGTTTACCGGCGGCGAAGGTCGCGAATTGTGGCTGGAGGCGCGCACCCTGCTGCGGCTTTCGCTGGAGAATCGCCTTTCGCAGATGACTCTCTGGGCGCTCGAGGCCGAGGAGGGCCAGATTCCCTACGGACTCGACGTGGGCCACGTGCATCTCGCGCCCGCGCTGGGTACGAGTCATCAGCGCAGCGTCCTCGAGGCGCTGGCGACGGCGGGCAGGGCCTCAGACCAGTAGCAGCCGGCGATAGATGTCGCGCAGCGGCAGGGGCAGGCCGTTGAAGAAAGGGCCGAACTCGCCGTAAGTGTGGGTCACTTCGTCGAAGCGCATCTCGTACACGATCGCCTTGATGTCGGCCGGATCGTGCGCGAAGAGCGTGACGCCCCACTCCCAGTCGTCCGTGCCGGTCGAGCCGGTGACCAGTTGTCGCACGCGGCCGGCGAACGTGCGCCCGACGCGCATGTGTCCGCCCATCAACTTGCGCCGCGTCTCGTGATCGAGCGCATACCAGTTCTGCCCGACTGCGCGGCGCTTGCTCATTGGGTAGAAGCAGAAATATTCCCACGGCGGCAGGCTGGGGTAGAGCCGCTCGCGGGTGTAGTTCGCGATGCGTTCGCGGAATGTGGCCAGCTTCGCCTCGGACTCGGGCGTGCCGCGCGCGATGGCCTCGTCCTTCTCCAGCTCGAGCGCATAGTCCTCCTCCTTTTGCGTGTATTCTGACTTTTCAGTCAGCGAGAGGTAGGTGAATTCCGGGATGAGAACGTCGGGCCCGAGCGAGGCGGCGATTTTTTTCTCCAGCGCGTTCAGCTCGTGCAGGTCGGGTGTCAGGATCATGAAACCGAGATCGGCCCGCGCGAGCATGGAAACGGTGACCACCGTGGTCTGTTCTTTCCCCCGCGCCTCCTCGACCAGATTTTCCAGCGCGGCGAGGGCTTCCGTGCGCTCCGATTCGGTCTGGGCGCGCCACGCGGTCAGGTCCACGCGATAGAAAAGATGAAGCGCGCCCAGGCCCTCGGCCGGGGCAAGGGGCTTGAGAGAAGGCGAGACGTAGGCGTTTTGCGGATTCACGCGAAAAGTGTAGAACAATTTTCGATGCGTGAAACGACGGAATCACCGCTACGGTTGACGGGGATGAACGCACTCGAGCTGATCATACGCGATGAAATTCGTGAGCACGGGCCGATGCGCTTCGACCGGTTCATGGGACTGGCGCTCTATCACCCGGAGCATGGCTACTATTCCCGGCCGCCCGCCATCGGCAGTGAAGGCGATTTTTACACCAGCGTGAGCGTCGGGTCGCTCTTTGGGCAGTTGCTCGCGCGCCAGGCGCGGCAGATGGCGCGACTGCTGGACGAGCCGGAATTCTGGATCGTCGAACAGGGCGCGCACGACGGGCAGATGGCGCTCGATCTTTTGACGAGCTTGCGCGCCAACGATCCCACGTTCTTCGGCACGCTGCGCTACGCCATCATCGAGCCGTCGCCCGCGGGCCGTGAAGCGCAGAAACGAAAATTGGCGGAATTCGGCGCGCAGGTGCGCTGGCTGGAACGGCTCGCCGATTGGACGGGCGAGGCGCCGTGCGGACTTTTTCTTTCCAACGAATTGATCGATGCCTTTCCCGTGCGAGTGATCGAGCGCGGTGTAACGGAATGGAAGGAGCGCTGTGTTGAAATCGATGGCAAGAACGTGCTGGATTGGTGCGTCGTACCGATTTCGGACGAGGGATTGCGCGCGGCCATGAAGGAATTGCCACTCCCGGAAGTGGAAGGTTATCGCACCGAAATCTGCCTGGCGTCACGCGATTGGATGCGCGAAGTCGCCGTTTTTTTCCGGCGAGGCTATGTGCTGACGATCGATTACGGTTATCCCGCCTCGCTTTATTACGCGCCGTTCCGTCCCGATGGGACGCTGACCTGCTTCCACAAACACCGGAGCGATGACGAGGTCCTGCGCGGTCCCGGCGAACAGGACCTGACCGCGCATGTCGACTTCACCGCACTGGTTCGCACCGGCGAATCGGCCGGTCTCGACACGCTGGCACTCGTCGATCACCAGCGGTTTTTTACCGGCGTGGCGCACGATGAATTGAGCGGGGCGATCGTTTACCCGGACGGCCTGCTCAAGCAACTGCGCGGTTGGCAGACGCTGACGCATCCCGAACACATGGGAACGCGTTTCCATATCTTGCTTCAGTCCAAGAACGCTCCGGGCGGCCTGGACGGCCTGCGCTTTGCGCGTCCCGGCGGATGGGATTGAGGCGCGCCGCGTGATCCTCTAGCTTCGCGCATGCCTCGTCCGTTGCCCGTCACGCTGATCGCCGGATTTCTCGGTTCGGGAAAAACGTCGCTGCTGCATCATCTCATCACCGAGCACACGGGCGGTCATCTCGCGCTGCTGGTGGAAGAGACCGGCGAGCTGGATGTCGATGCGCGCGCGTTGCGCGGACTCTGCGGCGCGATGGGGCGCACGAACGATCGCGTTGAGGAATTTTCGACCGACGAAAGGCTTCGGACCCTGGTTCGCGAGATTGCGCAGGGCGGTCGTCACGAACGGGTCCTCGTCGAGGTGGGAGGACTGACGCAGGCGTCCTATTGGGCGCGGGCGTTTTCCAAGGGCGATTCGGGCGGTGCAATCATCGAGCAAATCGTGGTCGTGGTCGATTTGCTCGATTTCCACCACCACGTGATTGCGCCTCTCGTGAACGGAGCCGTCTCGCCGCTGCTTGATTTTCAACGCACGCAAATCGAAGGCGCGACACTGCTCGTCCTGAACAAATGCGATCTCGCCGGCGACGCCGAGCGCGAAGCGGCCACGCGGCAACTGCGCGCCATGAACCGCCACGCGCGCATTATCGAGACGGCCTATGGTGAGGTCCCGCCGGCGGAAATCCTTAACGCGTCGCCCTCCGGTGTGCCGCTCCCCCATTTGAATTCTCCTGCCGCCCCGGCTTCGGAGATGCCCCCCTTCGAGAACGTCGTTTACCGGGCTTTCCGGCCTTTTCATCCAAAACGCTTCTGGGACTGGTTCGAGGCGGCGCATCCCGGGTTGCTGCGCGTGAAGGGCCTCGTCTGGCTGGCGACGCGTAATTTGCTGGTCGGCGGCATCTCGCGCACGGCCTGGCAAAACGGTTGTGGGGCTGCAGGCGTCTGGTGGGCGGCGCTGCCGCGCGAGGAATGGCCCTCCGATCCCGAGACGCTCATGCAGATGCAGGAAAACTGGCGCGAACCGTATGGCGACCGACGCCAGGAGTTGATCTTGATCGGCGTGCGAGGCGCAACGTCCGATGCGGCGAGGAAGCTCAATCTCTGCCTGCTGAGCGACGCGGAATACGCACAGTCCGATTGGCGCACGCTGCCCGATCCGTTTCCAGCGTGGGACCTCAACGCCGAAGGTTGACGCTCTGCGCGCGATCCTTATTTCGAGGGCTTGTCGTCCAGCGCAGGGGCCGAGGGCGGCAGCGTCCGCAGCTGCATCTGCTCGATCTTGCGGTTGAGCATCGCGACCTGGTCGTGCTGGACGGCCACGGTTCCCAGCGTCGCGCTGCGAATGACCGTAAAATTCTCCGTCTCGGCGAGGACTTCGCCAAGAATGCGATCGCCGTCCTTCATGATGGCCTCGACCACGCGGGTGCTGCGCTGGTTGTGCGGCACGGTGAGCATGCCCAGGCTCGCGTGCTTGATGTACATGCACTCCGGCGTCTCGGCGATCAGGTCGCCCACGATGCGGTCGCCGTTGATCAGGATGACCTCAATCGGCTTCGCCGCGATCTGTGAGCGGGGAAGGGTCAGGACGCCGAGCGTGCCGTGATCGATATAAATCGTCTGGGGTGTTTCCGAGAGGACATGGCCCAGGATGCGCTCGCCGTTGGCGAGGACGAATTCCTGCTTCCCCCGCGCATCGGATGCCGGCTTGACCGGCTCGATCGCGACGGAAGAGGCGCCCGGAGTCGTGTCGCCGAGGTTCACTCGCTTCGTCTCGTGCGGGGGCGCGGTGGGCGCAGAAGCGGCGCCTTCCCTTCCGCCAGACTCCGATTCCGTGGCGGGTTTGACCGAGGATTCCGCGTCGATCGTTTTGGAGTCAGCCGGCTTCGGTTCCACGGCCTTGGCTTCCGGTTGGTCGGTAATGCCGATTTTTTTATCGGCTGGTTTATCGAGGATGCTGCCGGTTTCAGCGGCAACGGGAAAAGCGGCCGGGACCACTGCGGCGGGCGTGGATTTCGTCTCGGAAGTCGAGGGGTCGTCCGTCTTTTTGGAGGAGTCGTCGGAGGCGGATTTGTCCTCAGGCTTGGCCAAGGGGTCGTTGCTCTTGGGCGGGACGAACGCGTCGTCAGTAAGCTTGGCGCGCTGGCGCAGCGAAACCCCGCCGGAACGGGTTGCACCGGCATCGAACCGCAGGGGAGGCGCCTCGATTCTCGACGTCTTGACGTCCGCGGGATTCGTCGGGCCCGTGAGAGGAGAATCCTTCACGCTGCGGGGCGCGACCGGGGTGCTGCCGCTTTCAGTCAGGGCGCGCAGGCTGTCGGCCTTTTCCGCGGCCTCGCGGATGTTGTCCTTCTCCCTTTTTTTCTCCGCCTCGGTCGCTACCGCGGGGGAAACCGTGGCGGGTTCGGGAAGGGGATTCGGCTTCCGTTTTTTGAAGAAGAGATCGGGCCAGGGCATCGCGTAAAAGGGGGATGGGTGCCGTCCCGGCATGGATCGGGTTGGGCGACTGGAGCGTAAAGGAGGACGCAGTCCAAAACAAGAAGCGCGTGATGCTTTCGCGGCACCGGACGGCCCTCGACAAGTCCCTCCGCTGGGGCAACTTGGTGTCCACCATGGATGTCGCTGAGTTCAAGGACCAGTTGAACCGGTTTCTGCACCGGCAGAACGTCCGCAAGCTGACGCCGGCGGAACGTGAGCTGGCGAAGACTTGGTGCATGGACCTGATTCATCGCGAGCACCCCGATTGGAGCGACGAGCAGGCGGAGCGCTTTTACGAGAATTTGATCAACGTGCGCGTCATCGCGGTCGACGAGTGGTCGCGCCGCATGGAGTAGCATCCCTGGGGGCAGGCTACTCTTTGGCCTCCGCGCGCAGGTTGTCGGCCGCCATCTGCTCCAGGATGGTGACGATCTGCGGTGCCAGCGGGTGGGGCAGGAGAAGCTGACCGTTGGTGATTTGCTCATCGATCACCGGCGCGTAGATGATGTAGCCGTTGAGGAAGATGACGAGAATGCGTCCCTGGTTCTGCGCGGTAACGGCGCTTAGGTTGATCTGCCCCTCGTGATCGAAGTAAAGCAGCGTCCCGTTTGGCCGTGTTTCGACGTTGATCAGGTTGCGTTCGGTCACCTCGGGCAGCGCGCGCACCTGGATCGGCTCGCCGTTCGGCGGCAGCAGGACGGTGTGGGCCTGGGTCTCCGAGAGGCCGGAGCCGGTGGTCTGGACGTGAATGCGCAGCTGGAGCTTGGGCGGCGACTTGCCGGCGTGTGCGGGGAGCGTGAGGAGCAGGGCCAGGGCGAAAAGGAAGTAACGCACGATCCACCGTAGCCGCAGGCCCGTGCCCAAGGCAAAAGGTTTGAATGGCGGGCCCGCTTTGTTAAGCTCACCGTTTATGCGATCGATTGTTTGTTGGGGCGCCGTTTTCCTGTTGGGCGCGGGGGCGATGCATCTCGGGGCGATCGACGTCAACCCGAGCAAGGACACGATTCCGCGCAGCTCGTTCGACACGGGTGGAAACAACTTCAGCATTTTCAACGGCGATCCGAAACGGATCCAGCGTGCGAACGCGGTTGATCCCCAGGCGTTCGACGCCAAGCTGACCTTTTCGCCCAACCCACTGGCCCTCGCGGTGGCCAAGGCCGGCACGCCCGATCCGGTGATCAAGCTCACCTTCACCGTGCACGATCACGGCAAGAAGACCTACACGCTTTCCTTCCCCACGGCGCAACGCTGGGATTTTCGCATCAAGGACCCGAGCGGCAAGCAGGTCTATGTCTATTCCGACAACTGCGATTTCGAGCAAAAGGTCGGCGTCTCGATGGTGAACCACGACGACTCGCTCACTTACTCGGAGTTGGTGCAATCGAGCGATCTCGATGCGCCGTTCACGCCCGGCACCTACACGATTGATGCGGTGCTGGCCAACTATCCCGACATCAAGGCCACCGCTACGCTGGTCGTCCAGCCGTAAGTTTACTTCGGCAGCGGCTCGGTATTTTCAGGCTGGGCCATTTCACCGGGCGCGGGAAGGTCGCCGTCCTTTTCCATTTCCGCAGGCGGCGCAACCGGCAGATTGTCATGCGCCATTGGCGCGACGGTGGGCGGCGACCAATCGGGATCGTTCAGCGCCTTGGATGGCTCGTCCGGCTTGTCATCGAGATCGGGAATCTGCTCGTGGTTGATGAGATTGCGGACCTCGTCGATGGTCAGGGGCCGGTTGGGCAGATCGGTCAGGCGCTTGACGTCCATGCCGGTGGCATAGGGATCGCGGCGGATGTGCTGCATCTCGGGATCGAAGAAGGTCTTTTCGCTGAGCGAGGACGGCGTGGCGAAGGGATCGGTCTTGGACGGCGCCTGCACATCCAGCGCGGTCTTCCCCTGGTATTCCGAGGCCTTGGTGGCGAAGGTCTGGTCGGCGGCGGCGCTGGCGGGAGGCAATTCGTACGACTTGCTGAAATCGTCGTTGCGGCGCGACGATTCGTTGTCGGCCGAGGTCTCGTATTTGCGGTACGACTGGCTGTAATCCGCGGTGGCGAAGGCGTGCGTGCTGAACTCCTGCGAGCTTTGTTCCTCGGCGGTGTCGTTCTTGGAGAGTGATGCGAAGCCGGTGGCGAATGACTTGTTGGCCATCGGGCTACTCTTGCCGAAGTTCATGCTTTCCGGGTTGTACGCGGTATTCGAATCGGAGTCGGAATCCGAGCCACCGCGCAAGTGGGGCGCAGCCGAATCGGCCACACGAATGACCGATTGGTGGTCGCCCGAGCCAATCGTGACGTCATGATAGCCGGGCGGCGGCTTATCAACCGGCGCCGCCAGCGCGCACGGCATAACCGTCGCCAGCAGGAGCATGGCGCAGGAAGCGACGTGACACGACATAACCCGTTGCATACACCCAACCTGCATCATCGTCAATGCGATTATCCCAAGCTGAGGCGTGCGATGGTGAAATAACTGGCCAGCGTCATCAGGTCGGTGACAGCCAGGGTGAGGGGGCCGGCGGCGATGCGGAAATTCAATTTCAGGGAGTGAAGCAGCGTGGGGACGATCAGGCCGAGCAGGTTGGCGATGGTCATGCACCACGCAACGCTCCCGCCCACGACCAACGCGGGAGGAAGGCTTTTGTACCAGACGCCGACGATCAGCGTGACCAGCGAACCGGAGGCTAGGCCCAGCAGCAATCCGGCCGTGCCCTCGCGCGCCACATTACGCCAGAACGAGCGCCAGGAGAGCTTCTCCGCGTGCAGGCCCTGGATCGTCACACTCATGGCCTGCACGCTCATGCCCTCGGCGAGGCCGAGCACGAGCGTGAGGAAGAACGCGATGACAATGCTGCGTTGAAGCGTCTCGCCATAAACGTCGGCGATCATGGCGCAGAGACTGCCGCTGGCGATGGTGGCCAGCAGCCAGGGAAAGCGGTAACGGAAGGCGCCCAGTGGAGAGACCTGTCCCAGCTTGGCAATGCGAACGCCCAGCGTCTCGAAAAGATCCTCGATCTGGCGGCGCTTGGCCACGTCGAACAACTCGCGGTTGAAGAGCGTGACGTCGACCACCCCCACGAGATGGTGCTCCGCATCGATTACGGGATAGGCGAGGAACTTGTGCTCCATGAAGAGCTGGATCGCCTGCAGTACGGAGACGCCGGCGGGGATGGACACCGGGTCGAGCTGCATGATGTCGGCGACCCGCGCATCGGGTGGCGCATGCAGCAGCTTGCGCGTTGGCAGCACGCCGATCAGCCGGTTCGCCTCGTCCACGACGTAGAGATAGTTGATGTCGGGGATGTCCTGGTTGTGGCGAAGGAACTCGATCGTCTGCTCGGCGGTGAACTGGGCCTCAAGTGCGACGAAATTGTGCGCCAAATGCGCGGCGAGCGGGCTGTCGAGATGGTCGAGCACTTCGGGCATGGGCATCGTTATGGTTAATTGCGCGGTGCTTGTCGAGCGCAGCAGTCATGGGCGCGCGGTCCGAATCAGAGGACCAAAGGTGCGCATGGGCGGCGAAGGCAGCGCTCCCAGACTGAGCGTGAAAAGAAAAAGGGCGGGTCCGAAGACCCGCCCTTTCCTTGATGAGATGAACTCGAAGGGCTAGACAGCCTTCTCGTTGCTCTCCTCGGTGCGGATGCGGTAGGCCTCGTCGACCGAGAGCACGAACACCTTGCCGTCGCCGATCTTGCCGGTCTTGGCTGCCTGCATGATCGTCGAAACGACCAGGGCGGCCTTGTCGTCAGTCGAGACGACCTCGACCTTGACCTTGGGCAGGACGTCCACGGTGTATTCGCTGCCGCGGTAGATTTCCTTGTGGCCTTTTTGGCGGCCGAATCCCTTGACCTCAGTGATGGTCATGCCCTCGATGCCGGCGGCGGTAAGGGCCGCTTTCACATCGTCGAATTTGAAGGGCTGAATGATAGCTTCAATTTTTTTCATTAGATTGTTCCTGGTTCGGCGGCGCGTGGGTTAACGCGCCGCCATTAAGATAGGACAGGTTAGCTGATACGCCTAGAGGATATAGCCCTCTTCGCCGTGATCGCTCACATCGAGACCGGCTTCTTCCTGTTCGGGGGTCGGACGCAGTCCCATGATCGCCTTCAGGACGAACCCGATGATCGCCGTGCCGATGCACGAGAGCAGGATGGTGAAGATAATCACCTTGATCTGCTGGACGTAGAGCAGGTGGCCCTTGCTCCAGTCGCACAGGTCCGCCATATGCTGGCCGCCCGCGCCGCTGGGGCTCAGGTTCGAGTTGATGCTCGCATCCGCGAGGAACCCGGTCGCCAGGGCGCCGCAGGTTCCGCCGATGGCGTGCACGCCGAACACGTCGAGCGCATCATCATAACCGATGAGGGGCTTGAGGTACGACGTGGTCAGGAACGGAATCGTTCCGGCGATCACACCGATGATCATGCCGCCGTTGGGAGTGACGTAGCCGCAAGCAGGAGTGATGACGACCAGACCGGCCACCGCACCCGAGCAGAAGCCGACGACCGTTGCCTTGCCCTTGAGGAAGAACTCCATCGTGGGCCAGACGAACGAGGCGATCGCCGTGGCGAGCGTCGTCGTGGTGAACGCGTTGGACGAGATGACGTCCGCCGCCACCGCGCTGCCCGCGTTGAATCCGTACCAGCCGACCCAGAGGAGGGACGCGCCGATGAAGGTCAACACCGTGCTATGAGGCGCAAAGCTCGTTTTGCCCCAACCCGCACGCTTGCCCACAATGAGGGCGAGGACGAGGCCGGAGTAACCCGAGGACATGTGCACCACCGTGCCGCCGGCGAAGTCCATCGCCTGGACGGGGGCCTTGGCGTTCCAGACACCGTTGAAGATGCCGTCGACACCCCAGACGCAATGCGCGAGCGGGAAGTAAACCATGAACATCCAGCAGCCGATGAAGATCATCAACGCCGAGTACTTCATGCGCTCGGCGATACCGCCGACGATCAGCGCCGGGGTGATGATGGCGAAGGTGAGCTGGAACATCGCATAGACGTTCTGGCCGACCCAGTAGCCGTAGTTGCCGTTGGGC
>Ga0182024_10010169_pt1 | contig 19262 bp, 15 predicted proteins | sample P32metaG_FD_120480 | JGI IMG/M metagenome (GOLD analysis project Ga0182024, IMG submission 120480) | Permafrost microbial communities from Stordalen Mire, Sweden - P3-2 metaG (Illumina Assembly) | ecosystem: Environmental > Terrestrial > Soil > Wetlands > Permafrost | place: Sweden: Stordalen... | reverse complement strand
CCGGCGCCAGGTCAGCAGCTCGCGGAAGACCAGCAACAGGGTCCCGTCCAACCGCCTGATATCGTCGTTGTCGAAATCACTGCCATCCCGCGCAGGCTGCCGCGCGCGACCAAGCTGCTCTATGGCCTGGGCGCCGTCGCCTGTGGGGTGCGCGACACCGGCTTCAACACCTTCATCCTGATCTTCTACAATCAGGTTCTAGGCGTGCCCGCGACCCTGGCCGGCGTGGCCCTGATGGTGACGCTGCTGGCCGCCGCGCCGAGGGCGCCCTCTTCGCCTTGCAGATCCTCGCCCAGAAGGTCGTTTCGGGCCTCGGCGTCCTTCTGACCGGCCTGGTCCTCGATCTGGTCCATTTCCCGATCGGCGCGGCCCAGGGCCGGGTTCCCGCGCCTGTCCTCACGCACCTCGGCCTCGCCTACGCCCCGATCGTCATGACCCTCGACGTCGCCTCGGCCCTCACTCTCCTGGCCTTCCGCATCTCGCGGGGGACACATGCAGCGAACCTGGCGCAGCTTTTTGGGGAATGCCGAGGGTGCGCCGGCCGCCCGCGCGTTGCCAGGCCGAGACTTAACGACTTTGCAAGTGGCGTGGGCGCATGGTGAACGTCATCTCAAGCATCGGCGGAGCTATGCGGACACTCGGCGACCTCATCCAGCGACCGGAGCCCCTGACGCGTGACATCCCCGGCGCGACCGCGCGGGAGAGGTTCTTGCGCGAGCCCGGCCTGGTGATTCTGCCGGTGGTGGAAGGCGGTCGACCGATCGGCGCCCTCTCGCGCCACGCGTTTCTGGCCCGGATGGAACCGCCCGGAGCGGGCGGGCGGACAGTGGGCGAGCTGATGGACGCCGCGCCGCAGATCGTGCCGGCCGACATGGCGCCCGGCGCACTGACCGCGGGCCCGAAGGCGCCGCCGCCCACCGCCCTGCTCGCCGGCCTTCTGGTGGTCGGTGAGGCCGGCGACTATCTGGGCGTTGTCAGCGCCCTGGACCTGATCGCGCCGGCTCCCGAACCTGCGGGCGCCGACGCCGCGCCAGGACCCCTGGCCGCGCGCCTCGGAGACGCCTTGCGCGAGCCCGTCGCCGATCTGCGGGCGACGGTGCTGGGGCTGCGCAGCCTGGCGCCCTTCGCCGGCGCTGGCGGCGACCTCGACCTCGTCGACGAGGCCGGCGACGAGATCCTGCGCCTGCTGGACATCTGGACCCAGTTGGACCGCTCCAACGGCGGATTGGCCCTCTCACCGCGGACCCATCGTCTCGAAGACCTGATGGACGATATCGAGGCGCGCTGGCGCAGGCGCGCCGAGCGCCGCGGCCTCACCCTGATGGTGTCCTACGACGGCGCGCCCGACTGCCGCGCCGAGCTTGACGGCGGCCTCTTCCTGCAGGTGTTCGACGCCCTGATCGCCAGCGCCCTGGCGCACGCGCGCCAGGGGGTGGTCGAAGCCTCCCTCAAGGCCAGCGCCGGGGACGGCGGATGGCTGCTGGCCTGCCGCGTTCGCGACAGCGGCGGACGCCAGGACCGGGCCCATGCCGACGCCCTGGGCGACGCGGCCCGGTCGGACGACTCCGCCGCCCGCGCCGGCGTGCGGATGGGCATGGCCCTGGCGGCGCGCATCGTCGCGGCCATGGGCGGAACGCTCGGCGCATGGCCCAACCCCGGCGCGGGGATGACCAAGGCCTTCGAGGTCAGCGTCGCGACGGCCAAGCCGGCGACGGCGGAGGAACCCGCCGCTCCGGTCGCCGCCCAACGGGTCGCCCATGTGCTGGTGGTGGAGGACAACGCCACCAACCGCATGGTCATAGAGACCCTCTGCGCCATGCTCGGCTGCAGCTCCGAGTCGGTGGTCGACGGGGTCGAGGCGGTGGAGGCCGCGCGGGCCGGACGCTTCGACGTCATTCTGATGGATATCAAGATGCCGCGAATGGACGGACTGACGGCGACCGCGGAGATCCGCAAACTGCCGGGCAAGGCCGGGACGGCGCCGATCGTCGCCCTCACCGCCAACGCCGACCCCGACGACATCGCCCGCTATCTCGCCGCCGGCATGTGCCGGGTGGTGGAAAAGCCGATCAAGGCCGATCGCTTCGCCGAGGCGATCACCGCCGCTCTCGCCGGCGACACCGACGCCGGCCGGCACGCCGCCGCGGCCTGAACGGCTGGCGGGTCAGGGCCGATCAGAGGGCGAACCGCACCCCCGCCCAGAACGTGCGGGGACCGGCCAGGGTGATCAGGCCGGTCCCTGAAATGCCCGACTCGATCTGGGCGTTGGCCAGATTCTCCCCCCGCAGGATGAGTTTCACGCCGCGCGCCACGGGCCATTCGGCGACGGCGTCGAGGGTCGCCGCCCCGGTCAACCGGCGGGTGTCGAGATCGTCCTCCGACTGGCCGCTGACATAGCGGCCTGTCACCGCCAGCAGAGCGCCGGCGGTGGGCGCGAAACCGAGGGTGGCGCTGACCTGATGGGTCGGAGTCTGAGCGGGGGGCAGGCCATCGAGGGCGATAGCGATGCCGGGCGCGCGATCGCGGGCGTGGGTGTAGGCCCAGGAGGCGTCGAACCGCCAGGCGCCCCAGGTCGCGTGCGCCTCGGCTTCCAAGCCGCGGGCGACGATGGCGTCCAGATTCTGCCGCTGGCTGTAGGCGCCGCCGGCGGAGACGAAACCGACCTGGGGAAACACGCCTGGACCCTCGCCCAGGGTGACATTGGCGATGGCCCCGTCGAGGCGGTTGGCGAAGGCCGTCAGACCCAGGCGCACATTGGCGGCCGGGAAGACATCGACGCCGGCCTCGACACCCTTCAGCCGCTCGGGCGAGAGGGCCGAGTTGGCCGCCGTCGCGTCGGCGCCGACGCGGAAGGGGCGGTAGAGTTCGTTGAGGCTGGGCAGGCGGTAGCCGAAGTAGGCGGCCCCGCGCAGACGCGCCTGGGGGCCGATGTCCCAGGCCAGGCCGCCGCGCGCCGTGGGCTCCCACCGGCCGCGATCGGCGGGTTGCAGGTCCGTGGTGGGGGCGCCGGTCTGGACGTCGCTGGCGAGAATTTCGCCCCCGTCGATCGACCAGTGGTCGAGCCGAGCGCCGAGCGTGGCGGTGACGGCCGGCAGTGGTGACGCGGCCCACTCGGCGAAGCCGCCGAAGATGCGCTCGTGACCGCCGGCGTTGAGCAGTTGGCTGAAGGCGCCGGCCAGATAGTGCGACAGTTCATGGGTGTGGCCGGTGGAGTCGCGCAGGTCCACGCCCAGGCGCAGCTCACCCGCGCGCCCCGCCAACGGCGGCCGCACCTCCAGCTTGCCACCCCAGCCGGCGGCGGGCGTGTCGAATTCGTCCAGCGATGGCGTCTCCACGGTCCTCGTCGTGTTCACCGCCGCGACGGCATTGGTGAAATTCATCAGCTGCAGGTAGCCCAGAGCCTCCCAGCGCCAGGCGCCGTCGCCGACCAGGCGCGCGCTGGTATCGAACCCCTTGACCTCGGCGCTGGTCCCGCTGAGGCCCTGGAGACGCTGGTCGTCGAAGGCCAGCACATCGACGAGCAGCCGGGTGGCGTCCGCGACGGGGGTCACGCCGTGCAGGCCGACGCTCCCCTGGCTGTAGCGGGCCGGGATATCGACCGGGCCACGCTGAAACGCCGGCACGAGGAAATAGCCGTCGCCGCGATCATAGCGGCCGAACACCGAGATACCGGCCTTGCCCAGGGCCGCGCTCGCCACGCCGTCGGCCGCCACCGAGTTGCGCTCACCGTAGTCGATCTCGCCCTGCACGCGCGGCGTAGAGACCGGATCGGCGCTGATCAATTCGATGGTTCCGGCCAGGGCCCCGGCCCCGAACGCGCCGGCCCCGGCGCCGCGGGTGATGCGCACCTCGGCCAGCCGGTCCGGCGAAAGGGCCGACCAGGGGACATAGCCGGTGAACGGATCGGCCAGGGGCGCGCCGTCGAGCAGGACCAGGGCCCGGCTGGAAGCGTTGCCGCCCAGGGCGCGCAGCGTCGCGCCCTGGCTGGTGGGGTTGGCGGCGCGGCTGTCGGTGCGGCGAAACTGCTGAAATCCGGCCACGTCGCGCAGGGCGTCCTCGAGCCGCCCCGACGCCGAGGCTTGCAGACGATCGCTGGAGAGGGTGACGATGTCGTAGGCGGCGTCGCCCTTGGGCTCGGGCAGGCCGGTGACGACCACCTCCGAAGCCTCGGCGGCGTGGGCCGCGCGCGCGGCGCCACAGGCGAGGGCCGCCAGGATCAGGAACGCCGCCGTCCGCATTCGATCAAGCCTCCCCCAGACACCTCGGCCCCGCTGTTCCGGGACACCCCTCCTCGACCGCCCGGATGAAGTGGTAGCTGGGGGCGGGATCGAACCGCCGACCTGTGGGTTATGAATCCACCGCTCTAACCATCTGAGCTACCCAGCCGCAGGCCCCCGCGCGGGAGGGCCGGCTTATAGGGTTCCGGGTGGAGACCGGCAAGGGCGGTGGCGATCGGCCGGAGCGCGCCCGACGCAACCTCGCTGTCCCCCGGACGTTGATTGAAAACGGCCTCGCGCCGGACGGGAGAGAGGGCGCCCCGGGGACACGCTACCGCGGCGGTCGAGGGAGTTGGGCTCTGGCATGGACTATTCAGACACACGGCAAGAAACGAGAGACGAAGCCGAGGCCGAGGGACGCCGCGACGTCCGGGGACGGGTGTTCCTGGGCGTGATCGTCGTCCACGGCGAGGCTCTGATCGCTTTGTCCTGCCGGGCGCGCGACTGGTCCGAGCGCGGCGCCCGGCTCGAATTGCCGGCCCTCACCGTGTTGCCGCGATATTTCTGGCTGCTCTCGGCGCGGGAGGAAGTGGCCCATCGCGGCAGGCTCGCCTGGCGACGCGGCGACTTGGCCGGCGTCACCTTCATCGGCGCCCGGTCGCTGGTCGACCCGGCGGACCTGGAAACCCGGTCGCTTCGGCGGATCTGGCTCGAGCGCATGCCCCGTTGAACACCGGGCGGCCGCCCACTCCGCGTCATGCTCCCAGAAGCCGCGCGACTTCCTCGCCGATGGCCAGCGAGGCGGTGAGGCCCGGACTCTCGATGCCGAACAGCGCCACGAGCCCGCCGAGGCCGTGCGCCTGCGGTCCGTCCAGGCGGAAGTCCGGCTGAGGTTCGCCCGACCCGTGGATCTTGGGTCGCAGGCCGGCGTAGTCGGGCGCCAGAGCGCCTTCGGGCAGGGCCGGCCAGAAGCGGCGGACATAGGCGTAGAAGCTCGCCGCCAGGTCGGGATCGACGCCGTAGTCCTCGCTGTCGACGAAGGCCAGATCGGGCCCGAACACCGCCTGGCCGCCCAGGTCCTTGCGGTAGTGGGTGCCGAGCGCTCCCGGTATCGGCGGCGGATAGATCAGGCGCTCGAACGGGGCCTTGCCCTGGAGGCGAAAATAGACCCCCTTGCCGAGGAACCGCGGCGGAATGGTCTCTCGCGGAAAGCCTTCGATGGCCTCGGCCACGGCCTGGGCGGCGAGGCCGGGGGCGGCGACCAGCCGCCGCACCCGCACGGTGGTCGGCGCCCGGCCGCCGGCGCGGACGCAAAACCCCTCCCCCGCCGCCAGGGGCGCCGCGCCGTCGAAAGGCGTGGCTTCGACCACCGCCCCGCCGGCCGCCTCGATCTCGCCGCGCAGAGCGATCATGTAGCCGTGGCTGTCGAAGACGCCGCTCTCGGGCGACAGCAGGGCCGCCGCCGCCCTCAGGCCCGGCTCCAGGGCCATGGCGCGCGAGCCGGTCAGGTCCTCGATCCGCTCGACGCCGTTGGCGCGCGCCTGGGCGGCGATGGCCGCCAGCCGCGGCTCCTCCCCGGCCTGGGCCACGACCAGCTTGCCGCACTTGCGGAACGCGACGCCGTGGGCCTCGAGGAAGGCGTAAAGCATCCGGCGGCCCGCCACGCAGAGCCGGGCCTTGAGCGAGCCGGTGGGATAGTAGAGCCCGGCGTGGATCACCTCGGAGTTGCGCGAGGAGACCCCCTGGCCGATCGCCCGCTCCTTCTCCAGCACCACCACGGAATGTCCGCGCTTGGCCAGGGCATGGCCGCAGGCCAGCCCGACGGCGCCGCCCCCCACGACACAGGCGTCGAAATCGAAATCCGCCATGGCCTGGGGTTAGAGAAACCGGCGGCCGATGCAAATGGGCGCGGCGCTTTCTTCTTCCTGTCCTTCTTGGGCCTGGGCGTTAGAGAGAGTTCGCTGGCTCGAGGTCCGGAGGTCGACGCGGTGAAGACTGGAGCGGAACGCCCCTTCCCCAACCTTCCGCCGCGAGGGGAGAAGGGTGTCTCAGCCGGGCTGTTGATCGCCTTCGCCATACTGCTGGCGGCCCCGGCCAGGGCCGAGACGGCGCCGCCCGGCGGGGCCGCGATCCTGGCGTGGACTCCGGCCCAGCAACTCTGGGGCTACCGGAACATGGAGAAGGTGGGGCCGGTCCGAGTGGTGAAGCGCGGCGCGCGGGTGCGAGCGCTGCCGGTGGCGGCGCGGGGGATCGAGGCCAGCTTCGGCGCCGGCGGCCAAGCCTACACCATCGAAAGCTACATGAAGGCCTTCCACGTCTCCGGCGTCGTCGCGATCAGGGACGGGCGGATCATCCTCGAACGCTACGGCGAGGGGCGCGCGGCGGCCGATCGGTGGACGTCGTTCTCGGTCGCCAAGTCGGTGACCTCGACCCTGATCGGGGCGGCGATCCGGGACGGCCTGATCCACAGCCTGGACGATCCGGTGACCCGTTACATCCCCCAGATGGCCGGCAGCGCCTATGGTCAGGTGAACGTCCGCCAGCTGATCACCATGACCTCCGGGGTGAGGTGGAACGAGGACTACGGCGATCCCCGCTCGGATGTGGCTCAGGTCGGCTTGCAGCCGGCGGAGGCGGGGGTGAACCCGGTAGTCGACTACATGCGCCGCCTGCCGCGCGAGGTTCCGGCGGGAACCCGGTTCCACTACGACACCGGCGAGACTGATCTGGCGGGGATCCTGGTCTCCAACGCCGTGGGCGAGCCCCTGGCCGACTATCTGTCGGAAAAGATCTGGCGGCCGTTCGGCATGGAGAGCGACGCGGTATGGCTGGAAGACGCCGCCGGCCACGAACGGGGCGGCTGCTGTATTAGCATGACCCTGCGCGACTATGCCCGCTTCGGCCTGTTCATGCTGGAGGGGGGCAAGGCCGGCGGACGGGCGGTCCTGCCGCCGGGCTGGGTGGCCGACGCCACCCGGCCCCATGTCGCCGATCCGGGCTACGGCTACTTCTGGTGGACCTTGCCCGACGGCTTCGAGGCCGAGGGCATCTTCGGCCAGGCGATCGCCGTCCTGCCTGCCGACCATCTGGTGATCGCGATCAACTCGGCGTGGCCGAGCGCCGACGAGGACGCCTCGTGGGCCGCACAGCTCGCCTTCGTCCGCGCCATCCAGGCCGCCAGCCGGGGTCGGGGGAACCGGTGAACTCATGCTCGATCTGGCGTGCAATGCCTGAGTTTGTGCCGCGATCTTGCGGAACTGGCGGCATGGCGTAAAGAAGCGCGGGAGAATTGCGGCAAAAACTGCCCCGGCCCGGAGATCGTCTTGACCTCAACCCGCTCCTCCACGCCACGCCTGAAGGCCAATGCGCTGAGCCTGCGCATTCCCGAGCCCAAGGCGCGGCCCGGCGAGATGCTCGACTTCGGCAACCTGCGGCTTTCCGAGGCGGGGGCCGTGGAGCGCCCGCCGATCGACGCCGAGGCGCGCGAGCTGCGTGACCTGGCGTTCGCCCTGGTCCGGGTTCTCGACGACGGCGGTCGCGCCGTGGGTCCGTGGGCCCCGGCGCTGAAGCCGGCGGTGCTGAAGGGCGCGCTGGAGGCGATGATGCTCACCCGCGCCTTCGACGACCGGATGTACCGCGCCCAGCGTCAGGGCAAGACCTCGTTCTACATGAAGTGCCGGGGCGAGGAGGCGGTGGCCGTGGGCGCTGCGCTGGCCCTCAACCGCGACGACATGGGCTTTCCCACCTATCGCCAGCAGGGCCTGCTGATCGCCCGCGGCTATCCGATCATCGAGATGATGGACCAGGTGCTGTCCAACGTCCGCGACCCGCTGAAGGGGCGCCAGCTGCCGGTGCTCTATTCGAGCCGGGAGTTCGGGGTGTTTTCGATCTCCGGCAACCTCGGCACCCAGTTCAGCCAAGCGGTCGGCTGGGCGATGGCCTCGGCGTTCAAGGGTGACACCCGGATCGCGGCGGCGTGGATCGGCGACGGGTCGACCGCCGAGGGCGACTTCCACCACGCCTTGACCTTCGCCTCGGTCTACCGGGCCCCGGCGGTGCTCAACGTCGTCAACAACCAGTGGGCGATCTCGTCGTTCCACGGCATCGCCGGCGACGCCGACGCCCCCTTCGCCTCACGCGCCATCGGCTATGGCCTGCCGGCCCTGCGCGTCGACGGCAACGACCTGCTGGCGGTCTATGCGGCCACGGCCTGGGCGGTGGAGCGGGCCAGATCGAACCTCGGGGCCACCCTGATCGAGCACGTCACCTACCGCGCCGAGGGCCACTCGACCAGCGACGATCCCAGCCAGTACCGCCCGGCCGAGGAGGCCGCCGGCTGGCCGCTGGGCGACCCGATCGCCCGGCTCAAGCGCCACATGATCGTGCTCGGCGAATGGTCGGACGACGAACACGCGGCGCAGGAAAAGCAGCTGATCGAGACCGTCCGCGCCGCCGGCAAGGAGGCGGAGAGCCACGGCACCCTGTCGACCGGCTCGCGTCCCAGCGTGGCGACCATGTTCGAGGACGTGTTCAAGGTTGCGCCCTGGCATCTGCGCGAACAGCGCCAGCAGCTGGGGGTCTGATCATGCCGACGATGAACATGATCCAGGCGCTCAATTCGGCCATGGACGTGATGCTCGGGCGCGACCCGGACGTGCTGATCTTCGGCGAAGACGTGGGCTTCTTCGGCGGCGTCTTCCGCGCCACCGAGGGCCTGCAGAAAAAATATGGCCTGGAGCGCTGCTTCGACACCCCCATCGCCGAAGGGGGCCTGATCGGCGTCGCCGTGGGCATGGGCGCCTATGGCCTGAGGCCGGTGGTGGAGATCCAGTTCGCCGACTACATCTATCCGGCCTACGACCAGATCGTCTCCGAAGTGGCGCGGCTGCGCTATCGCTCGGCCGGACAGTTCACCGCCCCGATGACCATACGGACACCCTATGGCGGCGGCATCTTCGGCGGCCAGACCCATAGCCAGAGCATCGAGGCCCTGTTCACCCACGTCGCCGGTCTCACGGTGGTCGCGCCGTCCAATCCCCACGACGCCAAGGGCCTCTTGATCAGCGCCATCGAGTGCGACGATCCGGTGCTCTTCCTGGAGCCCAAGCGTATCTACAACGGCCCCTTCGAGGGCTACCCCGACCGGCCGGTGACGCCCTGGTCGAAACACCCCGCCAGCGAGACCCCGGAAGGCTACTACACCATCCCCCTTAGCCAGGCCCGCTGCGCGCGGGCCGGTTCGGCGGTGACGGTGCTGGCCTACGGCACCATGGTCCATGTCGCTCTGGCGGCGGCGCAGGAGAGCGGCGTCGACGCCGAGGTGATCGATCTGCGCACCCTGTGGCCGGTGGACATCGAGGCGATCACCGCCTCGGTGAAGAAGACCGGCCGCTGCGTGATCGTCCACGAGGCGACCCGGACCTCCGGCTTCGGGGCCGAGCTCTCGGCCCTGGTCCAGGAGCGCTGCTTCTATCACCTCGAGGCGCCGATCGATCGGGTGGCCGGCTGGGACACCCCCTATCCGCATGCTTTCGAGTGGGAGTATTTCCCGGGGCCGGCCCGCGTGGCGGCCGCCCTCAAACGCACCGTGGAGGCCTGAGGCGATGGGTGAATTCGTCTTCAAGCTGCCCGACGTCGGCGAAGGCACGGCCGAGGCCGAGATCGTCGCCTGGCACGTGGCCGTGGGCGACATCATCGAGGAGGACCAGCCCCTCGTCGACGTGATGACCGACAAGGCGACGGTGGAGATGACCACGCCGGTTTCCGGCCGAGTGGTCGCCGTGCACGGCGAACCGGGCGACATGGCGGCGGTCGGATCGCCTCTGGCGGTGATCGCGGTGGAGGGGGAAGGCGAGGCGACGGCCAAGTCGGCGCACGTCCCCGAGCCCCCTCCGCCACTTCGTGGTCCCCCTCCCCCAAGGGGGGAGGAGAAGAAGAAGGCTGTTTCTCTTCCCCCCCTGGTGGAAGTACCGGCGAAGCCGGGGATGGGGGCGCCGGTGGCCCGGGTGCTCGCCGAGAAGCCCCTCGCCGCGCCGTCGGTGCGGCATCGGGCCCATGAAATGGGCGTCGCGCTGCAGTTCGTGCCGGGGACCGGGCCGGCGGGTCGGATCAGCAACGCCGATCTTGACGCTTTCGTCGCATCGGGCGGCGGGCAGGCCGTAGCCGGCGCCCCGCGGATCGCCCGGCGTGACGGCGTCGAGGAGGTCAAGGTGATCGGGCTGAGGCGCAAGATCGCCGAGAAGATGCAGGACGCCAAACGGCGCATCCCGCACTTCGCCTATATCGAGGAGATCGACGTCACTGAGCTGGAGGCGTTGCGCCTCCATCTCAACGCCGCCAGGCGCGAGGACCGCCCCAGGCTCACCCTGCTGCCGTTCGTGATCGCGGCCCTGGTCAAAGCGCTGCCGGACTATCCGCAGATCAACGCCCGGTTCGATGACGACGCCGGCGTGGTCCATCGCCACGCGGCCGTCCACGTCGGCGTCGCCACCCAGACCGCCAATGGCCTGATCGTGCCGGTGGTCCGCCACGCCGAAGCGCTGGACCCATGGCAGTGCGCCGCCGAGATCGCCCGGCTTGCCACAGCCACGCGGGAAGGCAAGGCGTCGGCCGACGAGCTCAAGGGCTCGACCATCACCGTCACCAGCCTGGGACCCCTGGGCGGCGTCGCCACAACGCCGGTGATCAACCATCCCGAGGTCGCCATCATCGGGCCCAACAAGATCGTCGACCGGCCCGTGGTCCGCGACGGCCAGATCGTGGTCCGCAAGATAATGAATCTCTCATCGTCGTTCGATCACCGGGTGGTGGACGGCTACGACGCCGCCGCCTTCATCCAGGTGGTCAAGGGCCTGCTGGAACATCCGGCCACCCTGTTCATGGACGGCGCATGAGCGAGTCCCTCACCGCCAGGGTCCTGGTCGTCGGCGGCGGCCCGGGCGGCTACGTCGCCGCGATCCGCGCCGGCCAGCTGGGCCTGGACACCCTGCTCGTCGAGGAAGGCCGCCTGGGCGGCACCTGCCTGATCCGGGGATGCATTCCCTCCAAGGCCCTGATCCATGCCGCCTCGACCTTCGAGACCATGGCCAAGGCGGCCGCTGGCGCCGGCGCCCTGGGCATCGGCCTGGCGACGCCGCCGAGCCTGGACATGGCGAAGACCGCGCGGTGGAAGGCCGGGGTGGTCGACACCCTCAACGCCGGCGTCGCGGGCCTGCTCAAGCGCGCCAAGGTGCGGACGCTCACCGGCTGGGCGACCTTCTCCGACGCCAAGACCTGCACGGTGAAGACGGCCGACGGCGAGGTGACCGTCAAGGCCGAGCATGTGATCCTGGCCAACGGCTCGGCGCCGGTGGAAATCCCCACCCTGCCCTTCGGCGGCCCGGTGATCTCCTCCACCGAAGCGTTGGAACTGACCGAGCTGCCCGAACGCCTGGTGGTGGTCGGCGCGGGCTACATCGGCCTGGAGCTGGGCTCCGCCTTCCGCAAGTTCGGCTGCGAGGTCACCGTGGTCGAGGCCATGGACCGCGTCCTGCCGGCCTTCGACGCGCAGCTTTCCGCCCCGGTCGCCCGCTGGCTCGCCAAGGCTGGGGTCACCGTCCACCTCGGAGCGCGGGCCAAGGGACTCGAAACCGACGGCGAAGCCCAGACGCTGATCATCGAGGACAAGGACGGCGCGCCGCAGCGGCTGGCCGCCGACAAGATCCTGGTCACGGTCGGGCGCAGGCCCAATACCCAGGGCTGGGGGCTGGAGACCATGGCCGTGAACATGGCCGGCCCGTTCGTGCGCATCGACGACCAGTGCCGGACCTCGATGAAGAACGTGTGGGCGATCGGCGATCTCACCGGCGAGCCGATGCTGGAGCATCGGGCCGCGACCCAGGGCGAGATGGTCGCCGAGATCATCGCCGGCGCCGCCCGCCGCTTCGACCCGGTGGCCATCGCGGCGGTCTGCTTCACCGAGCCGGAGATCGTCAGCGCCGGCCTCTCCCCCGACGAGGCCGAGGCGGCGGGCAAGGAGGCCATCGCCGGCCTCTTCCCGTTCAGCGCCAACGGCCGGGCCCGGAGCATGGAGGCCGCCGACGACGGCGGTTTCGTCCGTGTCGTCGCGCGCCGTGACGACCACCGACTGCTGGGCGTGCAGGCGGTCGGCGGCCATGTCTCCGAACTGGCGGGGGAATTCGCCCTGGCCCTGGAGATGGGCGCGCGCCTGGAAGACGTCGCCGGAACCATCCACGTCCACCCGACCCTCGGCGAAGCCTTCCACGAAGCCGCCCTGCGCGCCCTCGGCCACGCGATCCACGTGTGAGCGGGGTGGCAATGTTCATTCCAGGTGCGCCACTCGACCCCTCCCGTCCGTCACCCCGGACGGTAGCGAAGCACAGCGGAGCGACGATCCGGGGTGACGGTGTCGCGGGTCACCTGCGCCGTCCAGCGCCATAGAGAGGGCGTCACCTTGTCCGGACGCCTCGACGCCATCGACGCCCGCATCCTCGATCTCATCCAGCGGGACGCGAGCCTGTCGGTGGCCGAGATCGCCGAGCAGGTGGGGCTCTCGTCGAGCCCATGCTGGCGGCGGATCAAGCGGCTGGAGGACGACGGCGTCATCCTGCGCCGGGTCACCATCCTGGACCGGGAGCGGCTCGGCCTGACCTTCGAGGTCTATTGCACGATCAAGCTTTCCCTGCCCAGCAAGGACAACCTCGACACCTTCGAGACGGCGGTGAAGGGCTGGCCCGAGGTGGTGCAGTGCGCCACGGTCACCGGCTCGGCCGACTATGAGCTGCGCATCGTCACCCGCGACATGCACGCCTTCGACGCGTTCCTGCGTGAAAACATCCTCTCCCTGGGTCTGGTCTCCAACATCGAAAGCCGGATCGTGATCAGGACGGTGAAGAACGCCACCGCCCTTCCCCTGGGCATCGTCAGCCCCTACCTCGGCGGAGGGCCCGTCGAGGAAGGAAGCCAACCGTGATCGAAACCGTGATCGACGCGCGCCGCCACGATCTGGGCGGCTTCGAGGTGGGCCGGGTCCTGCCCTGGGCCCCGCACCGCTCGGTCGGCCCGTTCGTCTTCTTCGATCATTTCGGGCCGGCGGACTTTCCCGCCGGCCTGCCGCGCGCCGCCGATGTCAGGCCCCACCCGCACATCGGGCTCTCCACCCTCAGCTACCTCTTCGAGGGCGAGATCACCCATCGCGACAGCGTCGGCTCGCAGATCGACATCCGCCCCGGCGAGGTCAACTGGATGACGGCCGGGCGCGGCATCACCCATTCGGAACGGTTCGAGGAGCTGCGGCGCACCGGCGGCGTCCTGCATGGCATCCAGGCCTGGATCGCCCTGCCCACCGCCGACGAGGAGACCGATCCCGCCTTCGCCCATCACGGACCGGAGGACCTGCCCACCTATGAGGTTCCGGGCCTTTGGGCCCGGCTGGTGGCCGGCGAAGCCTTCGGGGCCAAGGCGGCGGTGAAGACCCACTCACCGATGTTCTACGCCCACTGGCGCCTCGCCGCCGGCGCGACGGCGGCCCTGCCGCCCGAATATGCCGAGCGCGCCGCCTTCGTCGCCAGCGGATCGGTCCAGATCTACGGCCGGGATTTCACCGCCGGCCAGATGGTGGTGTTCGCGCCAGGCGAGAGCATACCGATCACCGGCGTCGCCCACGCCAACGTCATGCTGCTGGGCGGCGAGAGCGTCGGCGAACGGTTCGTCGACTGGAACTTCGTCTCCTCGTCCAAGGACCGCATCGCCCAGGCCAAGGCCGACTGGCGCGCCGGCCGCATGAAGCTCCCCGACCTCGACCACGACGAGTTCATCCCCCTGCCGGCCGACCCGGCGTAGGGCGGTCGGCCGGGACAGCCACGCCCCAAGACCGTCATGGCCGGGCGTCAGTCCCGGCCATCCAGGATCGCGAACCGAGCAATGGCCGTGCGGTCGCACGGCCTCGACGAACGCCGGTGTTCATGGATCACCGGGACTGACGCCCGGTGATGACGGTAGGGGGGTGGGTGATTCACGGCGTCAGGGAGTGGCGCAGGAGGAGGGCGGCGTCGCGCAGGAGGTCGTCCCGGGGGATGAGGGTTTCCTCGTTGAGCATCTCGTCGGTGGCGAAGCCGAACTCCACGGAGATGCGCACCCGGCGCCACAGCACGTCGCGGGGCATGCGCGGCAGCAGGGGCTGGTAGGCGAGGGTCATCCGGTCGGTGACCAGGCGGTGGGATTCGATCCGCACGTGGGCCAGCTGCGGCACAGCGCGCAGGGCGCGCAGGGTCCAGATCGCCCCGGGCTCGGCGGCGGTGACCTCGGCGGTGGAGCGCAGCAGCTCTTCGGTCGCCTGGCCCAGCGCCTCCAGGCCGAGCGGCGCATAGCGGTCGAGCCAGTCGAAGAGGACCGCGTTCTGACGGTCCATCAGCCGCCGGCCCAGGGCCTCGAACACGGCGTATTTGTCGCCGAAGTAGCGATAGAGGGCCGGCGGCGTCATGCCCGCCCGCGCGCAGATCAGGTTGGTGGAGATGCGCTCGACGCCCACCTCGGCCAGGAGTTCGCCGGCCACGTCGAGCAGCCGCTGGCGGGTCTCCACCGCTCGCCGCTGGATCGGGCTAGGCCGCGGCATGGCGGGCGGCCGGACGCAGGTGAAGGACGGCGACCAGGCCCATCGCCACCACCAGAGCCGCTGCCCCAAAGACCAGGGCGCCGCGCGCGTCGGTGTCGGTGACCAGAAGCGAAGCCATCAGGGGGCCGAAGCTGCCGCCCAGGAGCTGGGCGCCGCCGATCAGATTGGCCGACCGGCGGCTGGGGTCGGCCTCGATGGTCATCGGCACCAGGAACGGCATCAGGAACAGCCAGAGGAAGCCGAAGGCGCCCGAGACGGCGAGAAATTCAACCGCGCCCGGCAGGGACGCGAAGAGCGCCAGCAATATCAGCAACAGCGCCGTGCAGCCGAGCAGGATCGGGAACCACCTCAGCCGGCCGGCCAGCAGGGTGGCCCCGCCGCCGCCGAGAACCTGGCAGGCCAGCGAGAGGGAGACCGCGGTTCCCACCACCGCCGGCGCATGGCCCGACTGCCGCGACAAAGGCTCCGCATAGACCCAGACTCCAATGATACTGGCGAGAAACAGAAAGCAGGCGGCCAGCGCCATCGCCCCCCGGGCGTTCGGCAGTTCCGCCCGCGCATCGGATCGACCGAGCGGCGCATAGGCGGCCGGTCCGGCCAGGGCGGCCACGCCCGCCAGGGCGCTGACCCCGGCCAGGGCGAGAAAACCGCCATTGGCCCCAAAGCGGCCGACCACGAAAACGGTCAGGACCGTGGCGAGGCCGAACTGCGCCAGGGTCTGCACCGTCAGGTAGACGCCGGACCAGCGTTGGGGGCGGGGCGCCCGGGTGATCATGCCGATGGTCAGCCAGATCATCACGCCGCTGGGAACCCCGGCCGCGGCGCGCACCAAGGTGACGCCTTCGCCGGTGAACCGAAGGGTCAGCCAGTCCAGCAAGGCCAGGGCGACGCCGACGCCCAGGCCGATCCAGCGCAGTCCTCGCGGTTTGAGAAGCGCGGCGGCGAGCCCGGCGGTGACGCCCATGGCCAGCAGCTCGGCGGTGGCGGCGTGGCCCAGCTGCGAGGCGTCCAGCCGCCCCTCCTGCTGCAGAGCGCCGAGCAGCAGAGGTTGCAGACCCGCGATCATCACTCCGGTGACGCCGACGTACATCACCGCGACCGCCTGCGCCCAGGTGGGCGCCCGACCGATCCAGCCGGGGTTTTCCGTGGTCAGCATGACGGGCTCCGGGTGAGGGATCGTTCGGAGCGCGGGCTTCCAGCCCGCCCCTTTTTTGGCGCCGCCGGAACGCCTCTTTCAGAGCAAGAGCGGGCTGGAAGCCCGCGCTCCGACTTTTCCCGCGACGGTTGGAGATCAAACCCGTTCACCGGATTCCCCCTGGGGTCAGCATGGCGGCGGCTTGAATAACCGCGCCGGTGTGCTAGTCAAAGCTATCTTTCTCAAAAAAGGATCCGCCCATGGTCCGTCCGAACAGCCGCGATGCGGAACTTCGCGCCAGGGCCGAGGCGGTGATCCCGGGCGGCATGTACGGCCACCAGTCGGCCCGTCTGCTGCCGGACGACTATCCGCAGTTCTTCAGCCGCGCCAAGGGCGCGAGGCTGTGGGACGCCGACGGCTCGGAGCTGCTCGACTTCATGTGCGGCTATGGACCCAACCTGCTGGGCTATGGCGACGAGGGCGTGGACGGCGCCTTCACCCGCCAGCTGGCGATCGGCGACACCATGACCGGCCCCACCGCCCTGGTCGTCGAGCTGGCCGAACAGATGACGGCCATGGTCACCCACGCCGACTGGGCGATCTTCTGCAAGAACGGCGCGGACGCCACCGGCATGGCGCTGATGGTCGCCCGCGCCCACACACGGCGCAAGACGGTGATCCTGGCCAAGGGGGCCTACCACGGCTCGGCGCCCTGGTGCGCCATGCGGCCCGCCGGCGTGACGCCGCAGGACAAGGCCAACCAGATTCTCTGCGACTACAACGATGTCGGCAGCCTGGAGGCGGCGGTGGCGGCGGCCGGCGACGATCTGGCCGCGGTCTTCGCCGCCCCGCTGAAGCACGACGCCTTCATCGATCAGGCGCCGCCCAATCCGGCCTACGCCAGGCGCGCCCGCGAACTCTGCGACCAGACCGGCGCCCTGCTGGTGGTCGACGACGTCCGCGCCGGCCTGCGCGTCGCCCGCGACTGCAGCTGGTCGGTGGTGGGCGTCCAGCCGGACCTGTCGAGCTGGGGCAAGTGCTTCGCCAACGGCCACCCGATCTCCGCCCTGCTGGGATCGGAAAAGGCCCGGCGGGCGGCGGCGGCGATCTTCGCCACCGGCTCGTTCTGGTATCAGGCCGCGCCGATGGCGGCGGCGCTGGAAACCCTGACACGGGTGCGCCAGACCGACTATCTGGAGCACATCCAGGCCCTCGGAGCCACGCTGCGGGAGGGCCTGGCCGAACGCGCCGACGCCGCCGGCCTGGCCCTGCGCCAGACCGGCCCGGTGACCATGCCGCTCTTCCTGTTCGAGGAGGATCCCGATCTGCGCAAGGGCTTCTTCTGGTCCAGCGAGATGCTGCGGCGGGGGATCTACGTCCATCCCTGGCACAACATGTTCCTGTGCGCGGCGATGACCGAGGACGATATCGCCCTGGCTCTCGACGCCGCCGAGGCCGGGTTCAGGGCGCTGAAGGCCAACCTCGGCGCCCTGCAGCCGGTGGAGAAGATGGCCTTTCTGGCCGCCTGAGGCGCGGGCGGCGGCCGGACGCACCGACAATCGACAAAGGGGGAAGATGAGATGACAATCACCAGGCGTTCGCGGACCTCGCCAGGCGCCTTGATGGCCGGCGCGGCCCTGGGGCCTCTGCTCTGGCTGAGCGCCACCGGCGCCGCCGACGCGGCCGCCGCGCAGGCGACCAGCCCGGCCACCGAGGTGGAAGCGGTGGTGGTGACGGCCGAAAAGCGCAGCGAGAACATCCAGGACGTGCCGATCTCGATCCAGGCCTTCACGGCCAAGGACATCGAGAACCTGGGCATCAAGTCGTCGATCGATATCGGCCAGGTCACCCCCAACGTCGACATCGCCATGCCCGCCGGGCCGGGCAACCAGCCGATCATCACCATCCGCGGCATCGGGCTGAACGACTACGACACCAACAACGCCGGGCCCAACGGCGTTTACGTCGATGAGGTCTATCTGAGCTCACCCGCCTCGCAGAGCTTCCAGACCTTCGACCTCGACCGCATCGAGGTGCTCAAAGGTCCGCAAGGCACGCTCTACGGCCGCAACACCAGCGGCGGGGCGATCAACTTCATCACCGCCAAGCCCAGCGACGAATTCGGCGGCAACCTGCACGTGGAATACAGCTCCTACAACACCGAGCAGGTCGAGGGTGCGATCACCGGTCCGCTCACGCCGACCTTGGATGGCCGGCTGTCCTTCGTGCAGAACTACAGCCAGGGCTATTTCCACAACGATCTCACCGGCGGCCATGAGAACGGCGCCAACAACTGGGGGGCTCGAGCTCAGCTACTGTGGAAACCTACCGCCGACCTGAAACTGTTGTTCAACGTGCACGGCGGGCAGGTGGACAATCGGGTCACCGAGTACCGGCATGTGGGCGACCTCAACGCGGCGGGCACGCAATGCTCCCTCGCCGACACCAATGCCGGCAAGTGCGTGGATTTATTCGGCTACGGCACGCCCAAGGGCTTCTACGAAGGCTCTTTCAACCGTAATGAGCATCTGAAGGTGAACAGCCTGGGCGCGAACGTCAGAGCCGACTGGTCCCCCGGCTCGATCACCTTCACCTCCCTCACCGCCTTCGAGCACAACGACAAGATCCACCCAGAAGACAGCGACGCCTCACCCAACCGCTTGCTCGAGATCGACTTCGGGGTGCGCAACAACACCTTCAGCCAGGAGTTCCGCGCGGCGCAATCGACGGGCAAATTCGACTGGGTGACCGGGCTCTATTATCTCCATGAAGACCTGCACCAGAACCAGCCGATCTTTCTGCTGCTCGATGCGGACAAGTTCTTTGGCGGACCAGGTACAGGAGATGGCATCGCCTTTCAGGCCTTCGACAAGAGCCACCAGGTCACCAACGCCTACGCAGCCTTCGGCCAGGGGGACTACGCCCTCACCGACAAGCTGAAGCTCACCCTCGGCGGTCGCTACACCACCGAACAGCGGTCGTTCCAATACGCCGGCTCGGTGCAGTTCCAGGAGGGCGGCATGGACCATTTCGGACCGTTGACGCCCACGGCGAGCGCCAGCGAGAGCCTCTCGAACTCCGCGTTCAACTGGCGGGCCGCCCTCGACTACACCCTGGAGCCTGGTGTGCTGGTCTATGCGAGCGCCGCGACGGGCTACAAGAGCGGCGATTTCAACGGCAGTTTCCTGAGCCTGGTTCCGGCCGAGATCGCGCTTCAGCTCCAACCCGTGCAGCCCGAGCACGTGACCGCCTTCGAGGCCGGGTTCAAGTCGAGCTTCTTCGACCATCGCGTGGTCTT
>Ga0182024_10010168_pt1 | contig 19262 bp, 18 predicted proteins | sample P32metaG_FD_120480 | JGI IMG/M metagenome (GOLD analysis project Ga0182024, IMG submission 120480) | Permafrost microbial communities from Stordalen Mire, Sweden - P3-2 metaG (Illumina Assembly) | ecosystem: Environmental > Terrestrial > Soil > Wetlands > Permafrost | place: Sweden: Stordalen... | reverse complement strand
CCCACTTTCGCAGGCCGCATTCTTAGCAGGAATGTGGATTAAACCGGACTCTCCCACCTCTCCAAGCAGAGCCATCTTACTGAAATAATGTACGGTCCCGAAATCAACTTAAAGGAGCGCGATGGCCATTGTTACACTCAAATCAGCCAATCCAACCCGAAGGAATCAACATGCGCACCTTCCGACTTATTCTCGCTGGGCTGTTCAGCGCTTCGGCGCTCGGAGCCGTCACTTTGGCGTCGAGCGAAGCTGTTAGCGCGACCACGACTCCCTCCCTCGCTTCGTGCAAGACAACCATCAACTCGCAGGAGTACACCAAAGGAAAAGTGACCGTGGCGACCGACAATCCCGTCTATACGCCCTGGTTCGTGGGCAACAAGCCCGCCAACGGCAAGGGCTTCGAGTCGGCGCTGGCGTACGCGATTGCCAAGACCTTGGGAGTCGCCAAGGCCAACGTGGTCTGGGTCTACGAGCCCTTCGATAACAGTTACACCCCGGGACCCAAGAAATTCGACTTCGACATCAACGAGATTTCCTATACCACCCAAAGGGCCACGGCCGTCACCTTCTCCGAGAGCTACTACGACGTGACCCAGTCAATCGTGACGCTCAAAAACAGCGTTGTCACAAAGAAGCACACGCCCGAGGAACTAAAGACCTACCTCTACGGTGACCAGATCGGCACCACAGGACTGGCCTACATCTACGACCACATTCACCCGACCCAGCAGACGCGGGTCTACTCCACGCTCGACACCGCCGTGTCGGCACTGGAGACTGGTCAGATCAACGCCATCGTCGTCGACACGCCGGACGGACAGTACATGGCGACCTCGGAAGTTGAGAACGCCCAGAAGAAGGCTGACGGCATCCAGGTGGGACAGTTCCCGAGCACCGGTGAGCACTACGGTCTGCTCTTCAAAAAGGGCAATCCTCTGGTGGGTTGCATCAACGTCGCGATCAACGCGCTCAAGTCAAACGGCACCCTGGCGTCGCTAACCAATAAGTGGCTGAATATCTACACCAGCGTTCCAGTCATTAAGCCCTAGCAGCCGTGACGCTGGGCACCGACGAAGGTTCGTCGACTACACCGAATCTCTTCACGCCTCGGCGACGTCGAATCTTGAAGGGGCGCCGCGGATTGGTCGCCAGCACCCTGTCTAGCGTCGTGCTCATTGGGGCCCTCGTATCGGTCTTCTTCTGGGCGCCCGGTTCGGCCAGCGTGCGTTTTTACTTCTTCAACGGTCACGACATGTGGCAATCCTTCATCGGCCATCCGCAAAACGGCCTCCTGTCGGTGGGGCGCGGATTCCTCACCAACATATGGATGTGCCTGCTCTGCGAGGTCTTGATACTGCTGCTCGGCTTGGCGGTCGCGTGGATTCGCGTGAGCCGGTCACCGGTACTGCTTCCCTTTCGAGTGCTCTCTACGGCCTACACCGACGTCTTTCGAGGGATACCACTCTTGCTGGTGGTCTTCATGGTCGGTTTCGGACTGCCCGCGATGGGGCTGGGCTTCCTGTCGAGTCAGTCGCCCGACGTCTACGGATGCATAGCGCTCACCATCACCTACACGGCGTACGTGGCCGAAGTCTTCCGAGCCGGCATCTACTCGGTACCCAACGGCCAGATACTGGCCGCGCGCTCATTGGGGCTCACCCACGCCACCATCATGCGACGGGTGACCCTGCCCCAAGCCGTCCGCACGGTCATACCGCCGCTGCTCAACGACTTCATATCACTGCAAAAGGACACCGCCCTGGTCTCCGTGCTCGGAGCCATCGAGGCCGCGCGCGCCGCGCAGATCTACGAATCAACGACGTTCAACGGCAGCGGGTTGGTGGTGGCCTCTCTTCTCTTCTTGGCCATCACCATTCCCCTCACCCGATTCACCGACGGGCTCTTGGACCGGGACCGCCGACGCAGGCTGGCGGCGCTCACGTGAACGCGTACCCCTCGAACGAAGTGGTGCTCGACCTCAACAATGTCGTGAAGAAATTCGCCGACAACGAAGTGCTGCGCGGCGTCTCTCTGCAGTTACATCGCCACGAGGTGGTCTGTCTGATTGGCGCGTCCGGATCGGGAAAGTCCACGCTGCTGCGATGCGCCAATCTTCTCGAATCCATTGACGGCGGGTCCATCTCACTCTTCGGCCAGTCGCTGCTCCACGATCACATCGACCCCGATCTGGTGCGCCGGCACATCGGAATGGTCTTTCAGTCCTTCAACCTCTTTCCCCATCTCAGCGTGCTTAACAACATCGTGTTGGGTCCGGTGAGGGCCCTCAAGCGTAAGCCGGCCGAAGTGCGCGAGGAGGCCCTGGCCCTGCTCGAGCGGATTGGCCTTCGTGATCGCGCGAACGAATACCCCGATCGTCTTTCGGGCGGCCAGCAGCAACGCGTCGCCATCGTGCGCTCCCTGGCCATGCGCCCCTCGCTGTTGCTGCTCGACGAAGTTACCAGCGCGCTCGACCCCACGCTGGTGGGCGAGGTTCTGGACCTCCTACGCGACCTCGCGGCGAATGGTACGACGATGTTGGTGGCTACGCACGAGATGAACTTCGCTCGCGATGTCGCGCGTCAAGTGGCCTATCTCGATCACGGAGTGCTGGTGGAGCAGGGAACGCCTGAGGAGATTTTTAATCACCCCCAGCACGAGTCGACGCGCACGTTCCTAGAGCGAGTGCGCTAAGAGGCTTCGCGCGTGCGCAACTCGGGCATCGCCAGCACCAAGTCAAACAGTTCCTGGTCGCGGTCCCAGGTCAAATGTTCGCGAACCTCTTCAAGCGCTAACCACACCAACACGTCGACTTCGGCGTTCGGGAAGAACTCGCCCTCGCCGGCGCTCATGAGGTAGTACGCGACGATCTTCGGCTTGCCCCGTCGGTGGGTGTAGTTGGTGGTGCCAACGAATCGGGTCACGCTGCACGTGATCCCAATTTCTTCGAGTACTTCACGTAGCGCGCCCTGCTCGAACGTCTCGCCTTCGTCGAGCTTGCCCTTGGGAAAGGTCCAGTCGCCGCGGGCTTCGCGATAGATGCAGGCCACCTCGACGCGCCCGCCTGCGCCCACTCTGGTGACGATGCCGCCCGCGGCACGGATGAGGTCGTCGGGCGCATCGCGGGGGACGATCAACTCACCGCTCAAAAGATGCACGTTACTAACGCTAGAGGATGAGCAACGAAAGCCACAGCATTACCCTATGCCCAAAGTCCCAGATTGTTCGTCCGTAGTCTTATGTAGATGCTCGCTACTTCACTGCCATTGGGGTGGCGACTGATAATTTTCTTGGTCGCCGGCGTTGCCGGGGGCGTCGTCAACGGCATCGCCGGGGGCGGAACATTTCTCACTTTCCCCACACTGTTGGCCACGGGGATCCCGGCTCTGCAAGCCAACGTGTCAACCACGGTGGGCGTGGTGCCGAGTTACGTCGGAGGAATCCGGGGTTTCCGGTTTCAACTCGGTGAGCACCGATCGCTTATCCGCTCGCTCGTACCGACGTGCGTCATTGGCAGCGGTATGGGTTGTGCCCTCTTGCTGCTCGGCTCGCCCCACACCTTTCGGGTGGTGGTGCCCTGGCTCATAGGAGCGGCCACCGTACTGTTTGCGCTCTCACCCCAGATAACCAAACGTCTCGCCCACATCGATCACACGCACGGCGCACGGCGCTGGGCGCTGTTCGCGGGCATCTTGGTGGCGTCAATCTACGGCGGGTACTTCGGCGCCGGGCTGGGCATCGTGTTGCTCGCCGTCCTGGCCGTGGCGCTCCCCTTCGAGATTCACGAACTCCAGGGCATCCGCAGCGTGTTCTCCATGATCATCAACATCATTGCGGCGATCATCTTCATCATCCGCGGACACCTGGCCCTCGACGCCGTATACATGCTCTTGATCGGCACGCTCATCGGCGGCTGGCTCGGCACCCGCCTCATTAAACGACTCTCCGCCAATGTCGTGCGGGCGCTGGTCATCGTCACCGGCGTGGCAACGACCATCTATTTAGCCCTCGGGAAATAGCCGAGCTAGTAGCTGATAATTTCACTAAGATTTATAGAATGAAAATGCTCTTCTCGTTCCCCAATCCGGTGAACGATGCATCGGCGCGCACGGTGGCCCTCGGCGTCTTGGCCATGTCCCTCGTCGCCCTGCTCACCAATACGGCCTGGCTACTTATTCCCATTACCTACGGCTTCGTGGCCCGAGTGGCGACCGGCCCGACCCTCTCACCGCTCGGGCAGTTCGCGGTGCACGTGAGCGGACCTCGAATTCGCGCTTGGCAGAAATTTGTCCCCGGTCCGCCCAAACGATTCGCCCAAGGAATCGGTGCGACCTTCAGCGTGGCGGCCACCATTGTCTGGCTCAGCGTCGGTTGGTCGAGCGCCCGATGGATTCTGCTGCCGCTCATTGGAGGCGCGTCGCTGGAGGGATTCCTCGGCTACTGCGTGGGATGCACCATCTTCGGCTGGCTTATTCGCGCCGGTCTGGTGCCCGCATCAATATGCGCCGAATGCGGTGATCTTTCGGCCCGCTACGTCGCCGCCGGTTACCCTCAGAGGTAAGAATTGTTTAACAGTTGACCCGGAAAGTGCCGTGGTCAGTAAGCGTGAGGTAATTCTTTCCTAGGCTAGAGAAATGCTACGCCGCTGCTCTCGCTCCCTCTGGTCGTTAGCGGCGGTCAGCGCGGCGCTCGCGGCCTTCACGTTGCCCGCCACGTCGGCATTGGCGAGCGAGCCCCGAGTGCAGGTGGCGAGCGCCGCGCCCATCCCCTCTACCGACACGGTCGTCGCGACGCCCATGACCACGACCTTCGACGTGTCGTTGTCGCAACCGAACCCGGCGGCGTTGACCTCATTCATCGCGAGTCTCTCTAATGCGGCTTCGCCGAACTATCACGACTACCTCACGCCCGCTCAGTTCGCCGAAGATTTCGGCGCTACCGCCTCGACCGTTACGGCCGTGCGGAACTACCTTTCGAGTTACGGACTGCACGTAGGAACCTTGAGCAAGGGCCACATTGTGCTGCACGTGCGAGGCCTCACCACCAACATCGCCCGGGCCTTCGACTCTTCAGTCGCCACCGTTCGACGTAGCGGCGGTCAATTGGCGGCGCAGTTCGTGGCCAAGGCGACCCTGCCAGCGCCGATAGCCCAGGACGTCGTCGGTATCGCCGGTCTCTCTTCGGTGGTGGCGCCCAGTAGTGACGCCGTAGTCAGTCACGCCGATGCCCACGCGGCGTCGGTCACCACGTGCCCCGGCGCCACTGACAGCGCGAGTCCCACCAGCACCACGCCCAATCTGCTGGGCGGCTACACCTTGCAACAAGAGGCCCAGCTCTATGGACTGAGTGCCGCGTACGCCAACGGCGACGACGGCACCGGTCAAACCCTGGGCATCTACGAACTAGGCATCTACGATCCCAGCGACGTCGGCACCTACTACGGCTGTTATGGCATCACGACGGCACCGAGCACCATCAACGTCGACGGAGGGGCCAAGGGAGGCTACAGCGACGAGGCGACCATGGACGTCGAACAGACGGCCGGGTTAGCGCCGGGGGCCAGTATCGAGGTCTATGCCGGTCCTAATTCGGGGTCGGGTCCGACCGATATATACCAGCAAATGGCCGATGACGATACGGCGAGCATCATCACCACCTCGTGGGGCGACTGCGAAGTCGACCCCACCAACGACCCCGCCGCCGAGGAGCCCATCTTCGAGCAGATGGCGGCCCAGGGCCAGACGGTGGTCGCTTCGGCCGGCGACGAAGGTTCGTCGGACTGCAACGGCATCACGTCGAACGTGCCCGCCGTCGACGACCCGGCTTCCCAGCCCTACGTGACGGGCGTCGGTGGACTGACGGTTACCAACATCACCGGTCCGGTGGAGTCAGTCTGGAACGACGGGACCAACAGCGGGGGCGGCGCCAGCGGGGGCGGAATGTCCCAGGTATGGTCCCGGCCCTCGTGGCAGGCCGGCGCGGGCATCACGGCGGCGAACACCATGCGCATGGTCCCCGACCTGTCGGTAATCGGCGACCCCGACACCGGTTTCGTGGAGTACTACACCGGCTCCAGTGCCGGTTTTTGCCATCACGCGTGCACCGGCGGGTGGGACACCATTGGCGGTACGTCGATCAGTTCGCAGTTGGTGGGTGCGCTGCTCGCAGTGTCGGCGCAGTTCTGCGGCGTAAGCCGTCTGGGCTTCGTCAATCCCACGCTGTACGCCATGAACAATTCCGGTGTTGGCTTCACCGACGTCACCTCAGGCACCAACGACCTCTACGGTCAAGGCGTCTACAGCGCCGCTGCGGGCTACGACATGGCGTCGGGCCTTGGTAGTCCCGACGCCAGTTTCATCTCCGGCATCTGCCCGCCCAAAATCGATGTCGCCAAGGGGTCGTTCACCGTCTCTTCGGCGACGCCGTCGGTGGGCAGCACGCCCACAACCCTTACGTTGACGCTGCTCGACACCAACGGTAATCCACTAGCCAACACGATGGTGACGGTCAACGCCAGCGCCGCCAGCGGAACCCTGGTGATCGACGGCGACCCCACCAGCGCGACGGGCAACGGCAACGCGACGTATAACGTCACCACCAGCGCCACTGGCACGGCGTCCATCACCGTCAGCGCTACCGAAGTCGGCTTGGTGACCGTCAAGGTCAGCTATCAATCCCAAGTGCTCTACAGCACAGTGCTCAACTTCTTGAATGGCACGTCCAAGACCACGTCAGTCACGCCCGGGGCGCCTTCAATCGCGCGACTAACCGCACTGGTGGGCGGCTTCAAGCTCATTGTGAGAGCACCTTCAAGCAACGGCGGCAGCATCATCACCGGCTACCAGTACTCGATCAACGGCGGCGCCACGTGGGCCTCGTTCTCGAGAATCACCAAGTCGTTCTCCACCACCAAGTTGGCCAAAGGTCGTCGTTACGCCGTCAGCGTGCGCGCGCGCAACGTGCACGGCGAGGGAAGCAAGTCGCCACCGTCATCGGTAGCGACGCTCAAATAAAAATTGAAACTCCGCGTCGTGATACCACGTCGCCGCCCTTTATCGAACACCCCCGCACCTAGACTTGGTTGAGGTGGGGTCCGAAACGATGTGGGTTTATGCCCAATTGAAGGACACGTGTGAAGTTGCAATCATTACGAACTCTGGCCAACGCCTTGGTGGCGGGCACCGTGCTCACCGCGCCGCTCACCATTGCCACCCCCTCACCCAACGGCAGTGGCCAACCGTTGTATCAGTTCGTTAATTCGGGGTCGGGCCCGCTGCCGTGGAACGCCGTCTCCTTCGAGTCAGCGCTTGACGGAACCACCATGCTCGGCGGCCCCCACGCCGCCAGCGAAAACGGGGAGAGCGCGCTGGCCTTTCGCGCCACCAACGCCGACATCGCGCTGTACGTGCAAAACGCCAACGGCACGACCCAGTTCACCGACCTCTCGACGCAAGTTGCCACTGCGCCGGCGGAGAATGATCCCATCCCCTTCTTCGATCCCACCGGGGCCGTTGACGTGCTCTACGTCTCGAACGCCGGTCACCTCATCCTGATCACCACCAACTACAACGTCGCCGCCCGTTCCGCGAAGAACGCCCACGACGTCACCAATTCGAACTACACCAGCACCGATCTCACCGCGTCGAGCGGGGTAAGCGCCGCCAGCGGACTGCCCAGCATTGAGGTCAACGGCTCGAGCGGACTGCTGGTCGTGCGTTCACCCACCAACAGCATCGAAGCCCTTTCGCTTACCTGGGCCCTCAATCAATCGGTGCCTTCGCTTCATGGCCCGGCCGTCAACGTCTCGAGCATCACCAATGCGGGTTCCGCCGGCGGCGACCCCGTCGCGCTCGACACGGCGGGGCTGGCCTTCGTGAGCCTTGCTACCAGTGGGGCGCTGGAGCTCTTCACCAACAACGGCTCCTCCGCCAACGCGTGGACCCTGCAAAACCTCTCCACCACCACGTTGTCGCCGGTCCTGGCGGGACCGATCACCACGCAGTCAACAGATTCGGCCATCTACATCGCCGCCCTCAACGCCAGCGGCGACGTGGAGCTTTTTACCACGCCGATTTCGACCCTAGGCGCCAACGTCGCTCGCGCCCGGACGACCACGCACAACGCGTCGCCCTGGAGCGCGCTGAACGTGACCGACGCGACCCCGAACGCCCCTCCCCTCAGCGGTGAGATCTTCTTAGACGCCACTGACTCGCAGGTAGTCATCGCGGGACAGGCGCAGAACTGGGGTGACCTCTTCGTGCTCACCACCTCCCAGGCTTCGCCCATCTGGGTGGCGACCAACGTGTCGGTGACGGCTACCAACGCCGCGCGTACCGTGGGCACGGTAGTGACCGGTTTTTACGTCGGCGCGGACTTGAATCTCTTTGCGGCCGGCATCAACTCGCCTCCGCCCCAAGGCGTGGGGGTCTACGCGATTCCCAACAAGGATTGGAGCACGGCCGTCACCAACGGTTGGCCCATCATCAGCGGCACCGGAGGTCTCGGTACGCAAGCGTCGCCGTGGGTCGGCTTCACGTCGGCGAACACGACGGTCGCCACGTCGCCGGACTTCCTCATGGGTCAAGCCATCTACAACTCGCATAAGCGAGTCACCTGGCTTTCCTTCTGGACCGTGAGCGGACCGCTGGCCGGTGAAGCACAGACCACCACGAACTATTACAGCCACGGCTTCGCGGCCGGAGCGTGGGTAGCGACCCAGATCGACCAGTACCGGGGACTCGGGGTGGGCCTCAAACCCGATTGGGTGATCTTCGATCCCGAGGGCTACCCCAATAACAGTTCCAACCTGGTGGCTCCGGCCGGCGCCTCCAACGCCACCCTCGCCCTGTACGCCACCTACTGGACCGCCATGCTCCAGGGCTGGGCCCAGGGCATTGACTCGGTCGACCCTTCGCTCAACGCCGGGCTCTACGCCAATCAGTCGGAGTACCGCAATTACGGCCTGGCCGCCCAACCGTTGCCGGTCTTCGAGGCGGTCGCCTTCGGCAACGGCGGACCGACCGAAGTGGCGGGCGCGAGCGGCAGCAACATCCGCGGTTACATTGCCTTCAGTGCGGTATGTACTCCCGCCGCCACACTCGCTTCGGAAACGTCAACGCTGGAGAATCCGCCATGGTCCGGTCAGTTCAACACCTTGCAGTTCAAGGCCAATACGTACTGCCCGCCGGCGCCGACTTAGGCTGGCCCCATGAGCGACCAAGAAGAACCGGGCGAAGCGAACGATGCGAGCAGCGCGCCGGACCCGGGCGCGACCAAACCTCAGGATCTGCGCGACCGGTTCAAGCAGTTCGCCCAACCCTTCGTTGACTCACTCGACGGAAAGCTTCGCGACCAAGTCGACAAGCGCGTCGACAGCCGGGTGGACGCCACCTTGTCGGCCCGCCTTTCGGTGATCGAGCGCGCCATCGCCGATCTCGATCGCTCCCTCAAAGATTTACAGGAACGCCTGGAGCCTTAGCGCTTCTCACTCTGCGACGGGTCGGCGTTGGTTCGGCGCTCGCGGTCCCGGTGAACGGCCCAACGAATCGTGACCACGCAGAGCACCACGATCGCCAACAGAAAAATTGAAAAGACTGCGACGAACACGCTGTCACGTTAGCGTTGTCACAGCCCCGGGCAATAGTGTCTCCATGACCTCGTTGCTGCCCTCTTCACCCGTCAATGTGGTCGACGCATTGCGCGGTGACCGTTATGCGCGACCGCTCGCCAATACCACCAGCGCCTCGGGCCTGCGGGCCCAACTGGAAGACGGCATTTACCACGTCATCGGCAAGAACAATCCCGCCGCTCCCTTGATCGTACGCGCCTCATCACTGCGCCAGCCGGTTCGCAGCACCGACCTTTCGCTGTCGGCGACCGGCCGCATTCGTGGCGTGCTGATCAATCAACTTCTTCGGCTGCACTGCGTGGGAATTAGCATCGATCACGCCTTCGAAGAGGCCGTCGAGGCGTGGCGCGGCGAGGTGGGCGAGAACGATCTGCTGGAACGACTCGAACAATTGGACGACGACGAGCGGGCGCGCCTGGCGACGGACGTGACGGCCCACGCGGTGACCCTTATGCGCGCCTTCGGCCCGCTGCCCAAACGCTGGACGCCGCGCAGTACCGTGCGGGCCACCCAGCGTTTGGCCGCGGGCAACGTGATACTTCGCGACGTCATTGATCTCATGATGGGCACCAATAACGCCGACGCCGCGGCGGTCGTGCTCTTGGACGTCACCACGTCGCCACTGGGCGAAGGAGCTGAGCGAACCATGCGATATCACGCCCTGGTCGAGACCCTGCGAACCTCGATCGTGCCACTGCGGTCCTCGACATTCTCTACCGCCACCGGTGACCTTTGGACCGTGGACGTCGACCACGAACTGCTTACGCGAAGCTGCGACGAGGTACTGGCCGTCATCGAAGAGCTCTGGAAGAACCAATGACCACTTTGTTACACCGACGTCACACCAGCGATCAATTGAACGAACTGATTGGCACGGCACCCGCTGAACTGGTAGCGCTCACCGACGACCACCGCCGCTCGCTCACGGCCCGCTTTCGAGCCGTGCCAAATACCGAGCACCGTCGCCTGGACGCCTGGTCGGTGGAGCGGGCCGGCCAACCTTCGTCACCTTTTCGCTGGTCTCCCAACACCGCGCGTCGCAGCATTGGCAATGCCTCGCTCCGTCGGGTCGACCTCAAACCGGAGGTTTCTCTCACCGAGGCAGTGCACCTGGAGATTGACGATTTGTTGCTCCGCGCCATCTCGCAATACGCCCGCGCCGGTTCGCTGGCCCACTGGCTCGCCGGTTTGACCCAACCGGTTCTGGGACTCGTGAGCGCCGAAGCAATGAACTGGGCCACCCAGCTCTTTGAAGCGGCCCAGGGTCTCGCGAACCCTTGGCGAGTGCCGGCCTGCGACGCCTACTACGACGTGGCGACGGCGCGCACGACCTTGCGAGGTCGCCGTGACCTCATCGTGTCGCGCGACGAGTCGCGGATCATTATTCGACTCCGGGCCGGAGCGCCCGGCAAGAGTGCCGGTCCGGGCCTTCGCGCCGATATGACCATCGATGCGCTCAACCATGTAGAGGGCGTCGCCCCCTCTCGATTCATTGGCCTGTGGCCCGAAGCAGGTGTAGTGCTCAGCGTGGACGGCACCATGGTCGATCTTCGTGCCGGCGCTCGGGATTTGGTGCGCACGGCCGTCGTGCAACGACGTTCACGACTCGCCGTGGCCGCATAAGGATTGAGCTTGGAGCCTGGGATAGTAGCGTGGAAGGGCCATGCCACTACGTTCTTCCCTTAGAAATATCGCTATTATCGCCCACGTCGACCACGGAAAGACCACCTTGGTTGACGCCATGTTGCGCCAAACGGGCTCGTTTACCGCCCATGAGGAGCTCACCGACCGGGTCATGGACTCTGGAGACTTGGAGCGCGAAAAGGGAATCACCATCCTGGCCAAGAACACGGCCGTGAAATGGCACGACCTCACCATCAACATCATTGACACCCCCGGTCACGCCGACTTTGGCGGCGAAGTGGAGCGCGGACTGGCCATGGTCGACGCCGTGGTGCTGCTGGTGGACGCCGCCGAGGGTCCTCTGCCCCAGACCCGTTTCGTGCTGCGCAAGACCCTCGAAGCCCGCTTGCCGGTGGTGTTGGTGATCAATAAGGTCGACCGGCCCGACGCCCGCATCAGCGAAGTGGTGACCGAAGTGGAGAACCTTTTTCTCGACTTAGACGCCGACGTCGAGCAGATCTCCTTCCCGATTCTCTACGCCAGCGCCCGCCAGGGCTGGGCCTCGCTAAGCCCCGAGGACACCACCGGTGACCTCACGCCGCTCTTTCAAACGATCGCCGACTTCGTGCCGGCGCCCGAGTACGAGGAGGGACACGGTCTCCAAGCCCTGGTGTGCAACCTCGACGCCTCACCGTACTTGGGACGCCTCGCCCTCTGTCGCGTCATCAACGGCACCTTGGAGCGGGGCCAGCGCGTGGCCTGGTGTCGCATCGACGGAACCGTCGAGCACGCCAAGATCACCGAACTCTTCATCACTGAGGCCCTGGAGCGCATCCCCGCCCAGAGCGCCGGGCCGGGCGACATCGTGGCCGTGGCCGGCTTTGAGGACATCTTCATAGGCGAGACGCTGGCCGATCCCGAAAACCCGATTGCCCTGGAGCCGCTGCACGTCGACGAGCCCAGCCTTTCGATGACCATCGGCATCAACACCTCGCCGCTCGCCGGCACCGAAGGCAAACTGCTCACCGCGCGCATGGTGAAGGACCGACTCGACCGGGAGCTGGTGGGCAACGTGTCGTTGCGCGTGCTCAACACCGAGCGGCCGGACGCCTGGGAAGTGCAAGGTCGCGGCGAATTGCAGCTAGCCATCTTGATCGAGACCATGCGACGCGAGGGCTTTGAACTGACCGTGGGCAAGCCCCAGGTGGTGACCAAGATCATCGACGGCCACGTGCACGAACCGCTCGAGCACGTCACTATTGACGTCCATGAAGAGTTCGTGGGCAACGTCACTACTCTGCTCGCTACCCGCAAGGGCACCATGCTCGACATGGTCAATCACGGCACCGGCTGGGTCCGACTGGAGTGGCGAATCCCGGCGAGAGGACTGGTCGGCATCCGCACCGAATTCATGACCGAAACCCGCGGCGGCGGGATCATGCACTCGAACTTTGACGGTTACGCCCCTTGGTTCGGCGACATCCGCATGCGCCAGAACGGGGTGCTGGTCGCGGACCGACGCGGCTACACCACCGGCAACGCGCTGATCGACCTCGAACAGCGCGGCGTGTTGTTCGTAGGCCCCGGGGTGGAGGTCTTCGAAGGGATGATCGTGGGCGAGAACTCGCGGTCCGAAGAGATGAACGTGAATCCCACCAAGGAAAAGAAACTGACCAACATGCGCGCGTCGGGTAGCGACAACACCGAACGAATCGCGCCGCCGACGATCTTCTCGCTCGAACAGGCCTTGGAATTCATCGCTGACGATGAGGCCGCCGAGGTGACGCCCAAGTCGGTACGCCTGCGCAAAGTAGTCCTCGAACAGGCCTCGCGGGCCCGCGGTCGCAAAAGGATCTGAGCCGCTGCCGCTAGTGTTCTACCCGGAGGGATGACAGAGCGGCCGAATGTACCGGTCTTGAAAACCGGCGTGGGCTTGCCCACCGTGGGTTCAAATCCCACTCCCTCCGCCAATTGCGTCACCGCGAAGTGGCGAGCCAACGAGACGTGTACGTCGTTCAGTTCAGCGAATTTCCGACAGTATGACGTGCGATTCGAAAAACGATCGCACCTTCACCGGTCGCACGTCGAGATCCTCACTGAGGCAGCGGGCCCGTTCCATGGGCTCGCGCCAACGTGACAAGAGACCGGTGACCGAATTCGTCAGCCACTCAATGGCTGCGCTCGGCGCTTCCGATGAGGCCACGAAGGTGAAGTCGCGGTCCAACATCAGGCGTTGCGCACTGAGATAGACGATCGCCCCGACCTGGTCATGGATGTTGCCGAGAATTCCTTGCGCCTCGGCGAGCGTGGCTGCCGCCTTCGTGGCCCGTTCACCCAAATAGGTACTGGACACTTGCGCGCAGTAACGGGCCCGTTTGGTCATGATGCGTATTTCGTGGAGTTCTAAGTTCGTCGGCGAGGCGCCGTAGAGGTCCACCGTCTCGAAGAGCAATTTCATGGTGTGCGTAAGGCCGGGATGCAGTACCTCGCTGGCCGGCAGCGACGCGTCGCGTCGAAGCGGGGGGTTCTTCACGGCATCGCTCAACCCCTGGACGACGTCGCGGTAGCGCTTCGAGCGAATCATCGATTGCACTCGTCGACTTTCCTTGGTGCGATCGGCGTCCAGCGATTCAAGCACCAAGCCGTCGAGGCAGTGGGAGGGTTCGTCGCTCAGCGAACTGAGCAGTTCGAAGAGCACGTCCAAATCTCGCTGCCGGCCCAAGACGCCGCCGGCCCATTTGAGGTCGGCCCGCATTTGGCGCAGCGGCTTGGCCTTGATGACCGGAGCCACGATTTCTAACTCGGAGCGCAGTCGACGGGCCTTGACCCGAAGTTGATGGACCGCTTCGGGGTCGTGACCTTCCTGCGCGAGCGGGCCGTAACGGACCAGACCGGCCACCTCCTGCGCGAAGATCAGATGGACCACGTCCTCGGTGCTGGGCGAAGGGTTATCGGGATGCTGAGCGAACTTCACTCGTGCCATCGCTAACTCCCTAGCTCGATCGGACCCGGGCGCGGAGAGCGTCGATCCACTCCGACGCTGCCTGCCGGGCTCGAGTGATCTCGGCGCGGCGATCGAGGGCGTCGGCCCCCGTCACGGGGTACGAGCCCAGGAACTTCACCCGCGCCAGATGGGCCTGCAAGTCCGCTAGGCAGTCGGCCACCACGTCATCGGCCACGTGGCCTTCGAATTCGATCACGAAACAGTACTCGCCCAGTCCCCGTTTGGTCGGGCGACTCTCCAGCTTGGTGAGATTGATGTCCCGGGCCGCGAAGCGTCCCAAGATTCCATAAAGTGAACCGGGCTGGTCGGCATCTTGAAAGCACACGATGGTGGTGCGGTCGTGACCGGTCGGTGGGGAGATCGTTTCGCGACCCACCGCCACGAAACGGGTCTCGTTGCCGGGATGATCTTCAATGTCGCTGGCCAACGCCACCAGGCCAAACAGGCCTCCGGCGGTCTGTGAGGCCACGGCCGCCCACGGTTCGTTCGAGTTGGCGACTTCGTAGGCGGCCTGCGAAGTAGAGGTGGTTTCTTCGCTGGCCAGCTCCAGTCTGTGCAGGAATTTCCGGCATTCGGCCAGGGCGTGCACGTAACTCCACACCTTTTTCACTTCGTCCAGGGCGATGCCGGGACGGGCGAGGAGATGCAGGCGCACGGGGATGACGATCTCACGTTCGATGAGCAGATCGTGGTCGAAGACCAGGCCGTCTATGGTGGCCGACACCGTACCCTCGATAGCGTTTTCTATGGGCACCAGGCCCAGGTCCACCGAGCCGTCGGTCACCGCGCTCAGGATGTCCGCGATGGAACGGAAAGGTACGGCCTGCACGTTTTCCAAGCTAGAGACGGCTTCGTATCCAAAGGAGCCTTCCGGTCCCTGATAACCCACGCGCGCGTTTTCCATTCATCGATACTACTGCACCCCTTTGAAACCGACAATGGGCACACTTTTGGCGAAGTTACCGACGTCTACGATAGTAAGGGGCTAAACGAAAGGCGACGCCATGGGTCACGAGATGTTTGAATACGACGCCGCGCTCACCGACGCCGTATTCGACTACTGCCGCGAGCGGCTGGCCCTGGACCCGGTGCCGCTGGACTTCGGCAGTCTAGCCGCCATTGGCGACCACGCCCTCGACGGTCTCATTGGCTCCGAGGGCCACGACCCCGGCAAGGTCCTCAACTTCTTCAAAGAACAATTGGCCACTTCCGTGGTCTCCATTGACTCGCCGGGCTTCTTGGCCTTCATCCCTAACGCCCCCACCAAGAACTCGCTGCTCTTCGACATGGTGGTGGCCTGTTCGGGACTTAACGGCACCAGCTGGCTCGAATCGGCCGGCGTGGTGGTGGCCGAAAACCAAGCGCTCGAATTCCTGGCCCAGTTGGCCGGCATGCCCGAAGGATCGGGCGGGGCGTTCGTGTCAGGCGGTTCCATGGGCAACCTGTCAAGCCTTACCGTGGCGCGCGACGTCGGACGGGCCCGGCGCCCGGACATTGCCCCGCACGAACTTCGCTTCGCGATCTCGGCCGACGCCCACTCCAGCATTGGCAAGGCCCTGCACGTGCTCGGCGTGGGAGCGCTCCTGGTCGAGCCCGATGATCACCGCTTCACGCGCGCCAGCCTGGAGGCGGCCCTGGCCAACGATCCCCGTCGCGAATCAGTGATCGGCGTCGTCGCCACCTCCGGCACCACCAACGCCGGCATCATCGACGACTTAGAAGGTCTGGGCAGTCTCGCCAACGAACTCGAACTGTGGTTCCACGTCGACGGCGCCTACGGAGGGGCCGCACTCTTCTCGCCCACCCACCGCCATTTGCTCGAGGGCATTCGTCACGCCGACAGCTTTGTGGTCGACCCCCACAAGTGGCTGCTGGCCCCGCTCGACTGCGCGGCCCTCATCTATCGCAACCCCACCGTGGCTCGCAAGATTCTGGCCCAGCAGGCCAGCTATCTCGATATCTTGCACAGCGAGGACGACGAGCACTACGAGTGGAACCCTTCGGACTTCGCCATTCACCTGTCGCGTCGGGCCCGGGGACTGCCCTTCTGGTTCTCCCTGGTCACCAACGGCACCACGGCCTACGAAACGGCCATCCAGGCGGCCATCGACCTGGCCCAGCGCACGGTCAGCATGATCGAGGAGATGGACCACGTCGAGATGGTGCGTCCCTCGAGTCTCTCGATCGTGCTCTTTCGGCGAAAGGGCTGGAACGCGGAGCAGTACACCGAGTGGAGCCAGCAGTTACTGCGCGACCAAATTGCCTTCGTGACACCGACCAAATGGGAGGGCGAGACGGTCGCTCGGCTGGCTTTCCTGCACCCCGATACGCCCGACGAGATGGTGCGCCAGATTCTCCTGTCGATGACCGACTAACGACCCCTTAACAGCGGATCGGACGGCGTGCGGGCCGTTTCACCGCGCTCTTTATTTCGCCGCCAGGCAACGCCCCCCAGCGCCTCGAGTACCACGCGATTTGCAAGGTAGGCCGTGATCTCGGCGTGGTCGTAGGGCGGCGACACTTCCACCACGTCCATTCCGGCAACGGGACTCTCCATGGCGATGCGGCGCACGGCGTCGAGCAACTGGCGGCTGGTCAATCCGCCCGGTTCGGGCGTGCCGGTGCCGGGCGCCGATCCGGGATCGACCACGTCCACGTCGACCGAAAGAAAGACCGCGTCGCAGTCCGTCATGGCCAGGGCCATCGCTTCGTCCAGCACGTCGTCTACGCCGCGCTTGACGACCTCGCTCATCTCGAACGAGCGCATGCCATGACTGGCCATCCAGTCCAGCGTCTCGGGTTCGGGCCAGTAACCGCGCAGTCCGATTTGCACGAAGCGGTCGCCCCGGCAGGCGCCCGATTCAATGAGGCGTCGCATCGGCGTGCCGTGTCCGTACAGGGATCCCATCTGTATGTCGCCGGTGTCGGCGTGGGCGTCAAAGTGGATGACCGAGACCCTTCCCCAGCCCACGTGTCGAGCGACGCCGGAAACGTCGGGCAAGGCAATCGTGTGATCGCCGCCCAAGATCACCGGAATGACGCCGGCCCGGGCAACGGAGGTGACCCGTTCTTCCAGCGCCCGCAATGACTTCTCGGTCTCTCCCGACGGCATCTCCACGTCGCCCAAGTCAACCACCGTTAACTCCACTAACGGATCGAGGCCCAGGGCCAGGCTCGGACGCAGGCCGTTGTGCGGCAGGTAGTCCGTCACTCGAATGGCCTGGGGACCGAAGCGGCAACCGGCGCGGTGCGAGGTGCCGCCGTCGAAGGGCGCACCGATGATGGCGGCGCCGGCCGTCGACCATTCGGAAGGGCGATCGGGATCGGCCGCCGGCACGCCCAAGAACGTGGCGTCAGGACCGTAAAGATTGCCTATTCGCATCGCTCTCCCCGGTTCGGTCGCCAATCTGCTCTCTCCAGCCTACGCTGGTGATATCACCAAAGTTCGCTCCGTCTCAGTCTCAAGGCTCATCAACGCGCCGGCGTCAACCATCTTCGAACTACTGGCCGATCCCCGGCGCCACCATGAGCTGGACGGCTCGTCCAGCGTGATCAACGTCAGGAAGGCCCCCGAACGACTCTTCCTGGGAGCGAAGTTTTCGATGGACATGAAAATTCGGGTCCCGTACTCGGTGCGCAACACCGTCAGCACCTTCGAAGAGTCCCGGCTCATTTCCTGGCATCACTTCGCGCAGTTCGTCTGGCGCTACGACCTCGAAGAAGTGACCGACGGCACCTGGGTGACTGAGTCGTTCAACTACGAGCGACCCTGGGCCTTCGTCATCATCTGGCTGGGCTGGCCCGAGCGAAATCGCCGCGCCATGGAGGCAACGCTCGAACGGATCAACGACATCGTCACGCTGCAGCGTTGAGGGTGACCGCGCCGCCCACGTTTAACAGCTCCACCCAGGTCTGGCCGGGCGTGAGGGCAATCGCGGTGCCCGACGGCGTTTGATAGGTCAGCGGGTCGGACTTGGAGGAACCGCGCGACCAGGTTCCCGCCACTTCTCTTCCGTCGGTGAAGACGTCGGCCGTTCCGCCACCCTGGAGGTCGGCGTAGGAAGTGAAGGCCCCGACGCCGTTGACGTAGCTGACGTACATGACGATCACGTTCTTCGGCGACTCGCGAACCCCCGTGCCGGTGACGTCGGCCATGCCGAAGATCGTCCGGTCCCAGGAGGTAGTGGTGGTGTCCCAGGTCCAGGTCACCGGATAGATGCTCGGGAAGTGGACGATGAAGTCGGTCACCTTGCGGCCCTTCACCTTCTGGGCGGGCGCCCGGTAGGTGAAGAGCGGCTTTGGCGGGGTCGGCGTGCCGCCGAACGCGAAGAGCGCCGGAGCGATGGCAAAGAGATTGTGCGGGGCGATCAGGGCGTTGTCACGGAACATCGCAGTGACGGCGCTGGACTCGTCGACCAGCTTCACCGGAGCTGTTTCGATGCTGGCGACCGCGTAGGGCGCGCCGCCGGAGTAGGCGAAGATCCCCCCGATGGGCCAGACGATCTGGGTATCAGTGGGACGCACCGATCGCACGGGACCCACTTTGGCGGGAGCCTGCGAGTTGAAGATGGCGGCCAAACGGGTGATGCCGCCGTTGACGATCTCCTCGTAGACCACGTCCGCCTCTTCAACGCCCCACTGGGGCAGCGCCTCGGGGGTGTTCTCGATCTTCACCGTCAACGCCGACCGAGTGAGCACGCTGCGCGAGGGATCGGGCAGGCCGGTCAACGGGGCAATCGGAATCGGCACCGTGGTCGTGGTGGTCGTGGTGGTAGTGGCCAAGGCCTTGGCTGAGGGGTTCCTTCGAATTTGGATCCAGGTGGCCACCCCCGCCACGATGAGTACCGCTACCACGATGAGGAGTATTTTTCGCATGGGTCAAACTTAGTTAGCCGCGACCCGCACCCGAGGGAGCCACGTCCGATAAAGGCATAAATATGACGGTGTGAGGCAACTGGGTGACGAGACTCAAGTGCTCAGAACCCGCCAGCGTGGACCAACCGGTCGATT
>Ga0182024_10010167_pt1 | contig 19268 bp, 18 predicted proteins | sample P32metaG_FD_120480 | JGI IMG/M metagenome (GOLD analysis project Ga0182024, IMG submission 120480) | Permafrost microbial communities from Stordalen Mire, Sweden - P3-2 metaG (Illumina Assembly) | ecosystem: Environmental > Terrestrial > Soil > Wetlands > Permafrost | place: Sweden: Stordalen... | reverse complement strand
TTTCTAATAGATATGCAAGTCCGCACCCACCATCATCGTCATCACCATCATCACGTGACGAGCGTGTCGGCGGACGGTTCCGGCCAGCGATAGCGGCCAGGAAGCCAGAATCAGGAAAAAGCCCGCCGGCGCGAGATGCGCACGCGGGCTTTTTTGCGTTTGGTCTGAACGTAAAAAGGGAGAGGTCCGGTAAATGAGGGAAGCAGTGAAACTCGATTTTGCGAAGATGGATGGCCTGCTGCCTGCAATTGTGCAGGACGCAGCGAGCGGCGAAGTGCTGATGGTGGGGTTTCTTAACGAGATAAGTTACGGCAAAACGTTGGAAACAGGATTTGTGACGTTTTGGAGCCGCACGCGGCAGAAATTGTGGATGAAGGGCGAAACCAGCGGAAACCGGTTGCGGGTAGTGTCGGCTGCCACCGACTGCGACCAGGACACGCTGCTGTTTCGTGTGGCCGTCGAGGGCGACGGGCTGGTCTGCCATGAGGGGACGGTGAGCTGCTTTACCAGGCCGATTGCATTGCCGGCTACAGAGAAGATGGAGGCACGGAATGGCAGCAGGTAAGTTGAAGCTCGGTATTCCCAAGGGAAGCCTGCAGGATGCGACCATCGCGCTGTTTGAGAATGCAGGGTGGCATATCTATGCCAACGGCCGCTCGTACTTTCCAGGCGTTGATGACAGCGAGATCGAGTGCATGCTGATCCGCGCCCAGGAGATGGCCCGGTATGTGGAGAAGGGCGTTCTGGATGCCGGCCTTACGGGGATTGATTGGGTGGTGGAGAGCGGGCTCGATGTGGTCAGCGTGACTTCACTGACTTATTCGAAGGCGACCCGCACCAAGGTGCGATGGGTGCTCGCGGTGCCTGAGGATTCCCCTTTTCAGCGCGCTGAGGAGCTGAGCGGGAAGGTGATCGCTACCGAACTGGTGGAGGTGACCAAGAATTACTTTGCAGGCAAGAATGTTCCCGTGAAAGTGGAATTCAGTTGGGGGGCGACGGAAGTGAAGCCGCCTATGCTGGCCGATGCAATCGTGGAGGTGACGGAGACGGGCAGCTCTCTGCGGGCCAACCGGCTGCGGATTATCGATACGGTGATGGAAAGCGAAACTCATTTGATTGCCAACCGAGGCGCGTACGGGGATCCGTGGAAGAAGCAGAAGATCGACAATATCTCGCTCATGCTGAATGGCGCGATCGCGGCGAAGGGCCGGGTGGGTTTGATGATGAATGTGGAGAAGAAGAATCTGGACAAGGTGTTGGCGATGTTGCCGGCGCTGGATTCGCCGACTATTTCCACGCTCAGCGATGCGGGATGGGCGGCGTTGAACACGGTGCTGGAAGAGAGCGTGCTGCGGGATGTGATTCCTAAACTGAAGAGTGCGGGGGCTAGTGGGATCGTTGAGTATCCACTGAATAAGATTGTTTTTTAGGAAATCCCTGGCGGATGAGTGAAAGCTGCAGGTCTCTCCACTACGCTCCCCCGGATTTCCTGTTGGTATTGGTGGCGTTGGCGAAATTCATGCGGCTTTCCTTACTGAAAGCCGCACACGCGGTCGTTTCCAGTGTCGCGTGGTAGGAAATCCGGGTACGCTCCGGTCGAGATGACAATTCTGTTTGAGTGTAAAAGTCGGGGTTCCCACGAGATGTCCGCGGAACTGCAGATCCGTCGGCTACGCTCGGGATGACAAAGGAAAGGGCAATGGTTCGATAGAGAGTGGCTGCCGGACCGAAGCGGTTTTAAAGGGCTCGAGGCCCATGACTTCTCCGTAGCGGAGTGGAAAGATCTGCGGTCAACCCTTCTTAAGGAGCGTCTGCATGAGGCTGGTGAAGACAAAGGGCCGTGGGGGCAAAGAGACCCGGCAGATGCTGAGTGAACTGGAGCTGCGTGGCGCCCGGAATACGGCGCGTGCGATGCCGGTGGTGCAACGCATTGTGACCGAAGTGCGCAAGGGCGGGGACAAAGCTCTGCGGCGGTACGCGGCTAAGCTGGACGGCCTGGTAAAGCAACAGCCGTTGGAGATTAGCCGCGCCGAGATGGAACAGGCTTGGGCAGATACGCCGAAGGCGCTGCAGGCTGCTATGGAGACCGCGGCCGGTAATATCCGGCGATTTGCCTTGCGGCAAATGCCGAAACAATGGAGCACGACGAACGCTGGGCTTACTACCGGACAGCAGGTGCGGGCCCTTGGCGCCGTCGGATGTTACGTGCCGAGCGGGCGTTATCCGTTGCCATCCACTCTGCTGATGACGGTGATTCCGGCTCAGGTAGCGGGGGTGCAGCGCATCGTGGTGGTGTCTCCCAAACCGGCTAAGGAGACGCTGGCGGCGGCAGCGCTGCTCGGGGTGAGCGGGTTTTACCGCGTTGGCGGGGCCCAGGCGATCGCCGCGCTTGCGTTTGGCACGGAAAGTATCCGCCGCGTGGACAAAATCGTGGGCCCAGGCAATTGGTACGTAACTGCGGCCAAGAAGATGGTGGCCTTCGATTGCGCGATCGACATGCTGGCCGGCCCCACGGAGATTGTCGTGACCAGTGAGAGCGGCGATCCGATTGGCATTGCTGCCGACCTGGTGGCCCAGGCCGAGCACGATCCCGAAGCACTGGCCATCCTGATCACCACCAACGAACCGCTGGCCCGCGCGGTGGTGAAAGAAGTTGGGACGCGGATCAAGACAAATCCTGTTGCGCGACAGGCGATCGAACGCAATGGCCTGGCCGTGGTCGCGGGTTCTGTCGACGAGGCCCGCGAAATTACCAACCGGCTGGCCCCCGAGCATCTGACTGTCGATGCCAACGAGGATCTCACCTGGGTGCGCAACGCGGGCTCCGTGTTTGTTGGCCGGTATTCCCCGCAGCCGATGGGCGACTACGTCTCTGGTCCCAACCATACTTTGCCCACCGGGGGTGTGGCGCAGGTTCGCGGAGGGCTGAGCGTAATGGACTTTTTGAAGGTGATCACGGTGCAGGAATATACGCTGGCGGGGTTGCAAAAGCTGGGACCGGCAGCCATCGCGCTGGCCAACGCGGAGGGATTGCACGGCCACGCAGAGGCGGTGCGAGCAAGGGGGATCGATGGCTGAGACGGTGTTGCAAGAGACGCCCGCCCCGCGGGCCGCAGTGCAGCGAATGCATGCCTATCATCCGCCGCTGAGCGGGAGGCAGGGACTGCGGCTGGACTTTAACGAAAATACGGTCGCGTGCTCCCCTCGCGTGCTGGAAGCGCTGGGCAAGATCGCTGCCTCGGATTTGGCGAAGTATCCCGAGCGGGGCCAAGTGGAAGCGAGAGTCGCCCAGCACCTGGGCCTCGCGGCCGAGCAGGTGCTCCTGACGAATGGTGTGGACGAGGCGATCCATATTCTGTGCCAGACGTATCTGGATCGCGGAGATGAGTTCCTCTTTCCCACCCCTACCTACTCGATGTATGAGATCTACGGTTCCTGCACGGATGGGATCGTCAAGACTGTCCCTTCGGCGGCGGATTTTGCCTTCCCGCTCGAGCCGCTGCTGGCGGCCATCACGCCGGAAACCAGGCTGATCGCGATAGCCAGCCCCAACAGCCCTACCGGTACCGTAGCCAGCCGGGAACAGATTCTGCAGGTTCTGCATCGTGCTCCGCACGCGGTGGTGCTGGTGGATGAGGCCTACTACCACTTCTGCGGGGAAACAGTGATGAACCTGGTGGGAAAGGTGCCCAACCTGATCGTGGCGCGCACCTTTTCCAAGGCATACGGACTGGCGGGGTTGCGGCTGGGAATGCTCGCCGCACCCGTGAGCATGCAGCAGTGGTTGCGGACGGTCATCTCCCCCTACAGCGTGAACTCGCTGGCCCTGGCCTGCTTGCCGGCAGCGCTGGACGACGACGCGTACCTGCAATGGTATGTGGGAGAAGTGAAGGCGGCGCGTACGGAGATGGCGGAGAGCCTGCGCAAACTCGATGTTCCTCAATGGCCAAGCCAGGCCAACTTCATCCTGGTGAAGATCGGGCCCAAGCACACGGAGTTCGTGCAGGCGATGCAGCGCCGCGGGATACTTACGCGGGATCGATCGAAAGACCAGGGCTGCGACGGGTGTGTTCGCCTGACGGTCGGAACACGGGATCAGATGAAGCAAGCGGTGGCCGCCATGGCGGAAGCGCTGAACGAAATCGGGTGGGAGAAAGCATGATGGCCAAGCAAAAAGCGGTCCCGCGGAAGAAACGCCAGGCGACTATCGATCGCAAGACAACAGAGACCAAGATTTCGCTGAAGCTGGTGGTGGAAGGCAGCGGGCGCTACAAAGTCAAGACGGGCATTCGCTTCTTCGACCACATGCTGGAGTTGTTCACGCGGCATGGGGCCTTTGATCTGGAACTCGCGTGCGATGGCGATCTGGATGTCGATCAGCATCACACGGTCGAAGACGTCGGCATTGCCTTGGGCGAAGCGTTCGACCAGGCTCTGGGCGACAAGAAGGGTATTCTGCGCGCGGGATACTTTCTGATGCCGATGGATGAGACGCTGGGGGTCGCGGCCGTCGACCTGAGCGGACGCGTGTCCTGCGTGGTCAAGACCAAGGTGAAGAAGCGAATGGTGGGCGACCTGCAAAGCGAGCTGGTGGAGGATTTTTTTGAAGGCTTTGCGCGTGGGGCACGGGCTAACGTGCACATCGCCACCATGTATGGCCGCTCCAACCATCACAAGATCGAGGCCCTGTTCAAGGCCTTCGCCCGGGCGCTGCGCGTGGCCTGCTCCCGGGATAAACAACTGGGCGAGATGTTGCCCAGTACCAAGGGACTGCTTTGATTCCTGTTACCGTCATCGACTACAAGGCCGGCAATTTGACCTCGGTGGTCAAGGCGCTGCGTTATCTGGATGCCGAGGTCACGGTGACGGATCGCGCGGAAGACGTTCGCGCGGCGAGCCGTGTGATTCTACCCGGAGTGGGTCATTTCGCGGCTACCGGCCGGCTGGATGAGACGGGGATCACGCCTGCTCTGCGCGAGACGATTGGGCGCGGGGTGCCGTTCCTGGGAATTTGTGTCGGCATGCAATGGCTTCTCACCGGCAGCCGGGAGGCACCGGAACAGCCGGGACTGGGCTATTTTGAGGGATGGTGCGAGCGCTTTCCGGAGGCGAGCGAGAAGGTGCCGCACGTGGGTTGGGACCACATCCTGACCCGCACCTCATCGCCTACGCGGCTCTTTGCCGGCGTGGAACAGAATGAGTTCGTCTACTTCACCCACTCGTACTTCGTTCCCACCACCATCTCCCGCAACGGACCCAGCCAGGAAGACCCCGTGGCGGCCGGCACCGACTACATCAAGATGTTCGCCGCGGCCGTGGAGCACGAAAACGTGATGGGGGTGCAGTTTCATCCGGAAAAATCGAGCACTGCGGGGCTCAGGATTCTGAAGAATTTTCTGGAGTTTCGATGCTGACCAAGCGAATCATCGCCTGCCTGGATGTACGCAGCGGGCGAGTGGTGAAGGGGGTGCAGTTCGTGGACCTGGTCGATGCGGGTGACCCGGCGGAATTGGCCCGGCGGCACGCGGCGGCCGGCGCGGATGAAATTGTTTTACTCGACATCACGGCTACTCACGAGGGCCGCGGGACCTTACTGGACACCGTGCGACGGACCGCGAAGGAGCTGTTCATCCCTTTTACCGTGGGCGGCGGGATAAGGTCAGCGGATGAGGCGGCGGCGGTCTTCGATGCCGGTGCGGATAAAGTGAGTGTGAACTCAGCGGCGATCGCTGATCCGCAACTGATTGACGCCATCGGGAAAAGCTTTGGCGCCCAGGCGGTGATTGTGGCCATCGACGCCAGGCGGGCAAAGGAAAGTGCCGATCCCGTCGGAGAAGCGGAGGTGTTTGTGAGCGGTGGACGCACCCGTACCGGGCGCCAGGTGATCGAATGGGCGCGGGAGGCGGAAGCGCGCGGCGCTGGCGAGATTTTGTTGACTTCGATGGATGCGGACGGCACGCGCGCCGGATTTGATTGTGAGCTGACAGCGCGAGTCAGTGAGGCGGTGGAGATCCCCGTGATTGCTTCTGGCGGGGCTGGAACGGCGGAACACTTTGCCCGGGTATTCCAGGCAGGTAAGGCACACGCGGCGCTGGCGGCGAGTATCTTTCACTTCGGCATCGCGGATGTGCGGACGCTCAAGCAGGAGTTGGCGCTGCAGGGAGTCCCGGTGAGGCTGCCATGCTGATTCCGTCGATCGATCTGATGGGTGGACGGATTGTCCAGCTGGTGCGGGGCGAGACGCTTAAGCTGGCGTTTGATGATTTTGAGTATTGGATTGGCCGGTTTCAACCCTACCCGCTGGTGCAGTTGATCGATCTCGATGCGGCGATGCGGCAGGGGGAGAATAGCGAGCTGATCACCAGGATTGCCGGCCAGTTGCCGTGCCAGGTGGGGGGCGGCATCTCTTCGCTGGAGAAGGCTGCTGCCGTGCTGTCAGCCGGAGCCCGGCGCGTGATCGTGGGGTCGGCGCTTTTCGGTGGAGCCAGCCTGGTCAACACCGGGTTTGCGCGCAGCCTGGCTGAGGCGGTGGGTCTGGAGCAATTGGTCTTCGGGGTCGATACGAAGCAGGGTCGAGTGGCGGTCAAGGGATGGAAGGAACAGGTGGCGTTGACACCTGAGGAGGCCATTCCTCAATTGGAACCGTATTGCGGCGCCTTCCTTTATACGCATATCGACCGGGAAGGGACCATGCAAGGCTTTCCGATCGAGGTGGCGCAGCGGCTGAAGCAAATGACCAGGCGGCAACTGATTGTGGCTGGGGGTATCCGCGAACAGGCTGAGATCGATGCCCTGGACGCGATTGGGGTGGATGCCGTTGCGGGAATGGCGGTGTACTCGGGTGTGCTGTCTACCTGATTTCCTTTCCCCCAAAAGGTATTTAGGGCCGGAGAAGAGAAACCGCCTGTCCCTAGCGGCGCGTCAGTTTACGCTCTCGTTTGCGAAAGAGCAGGCCGGCGGCTAAGAAGCAGCAGGCGAAGAACGCTGTGAGTGCGCCCTGGGTTGGATTGTGACGGATCAGCGCCAGCAGGCAGTCGAGTCCCCAGACGGCCGCCAGCGCAAACCAGATGACAGAGCCCCGCATGGCACGAGATTACCAGTCGACACTGCTCGAATGCAGCGGATACACTTCCCAGCATGGCAACCTCGGTTACTAAGAGCGCGGCTACAACCACCACCACAGCCCCGCAGAACCTGGCGAATACCATACGCCGGTTGGTCTCACTCGACGTGGCGCGCGGCATCACCATCGCGTTCATGATCCTGGTGAACAATGGCGGCAGCGGGAAATACAGCTACGGACAGCTGGAACATAGCGCCTGGAACGGCTGGACGCTTACAGACCTGGTGTTCCCGTCATTCCTCTTTATCGCCGGGATTGCGATCGTTTTCTCGAACGAGGCACGCATGGCGCGAGGCGAGTCAAAAGGTACTCTGCGTCTGCACGTGATCAAGCGCGCAGTGATCCTTTTCCTGTGTGGCCTGGTGGTCAACGGCTTTCCCTTGTTCCATCTCGGGACACTACGCATCTACGGCGTGCTGCAGCGCATTGCGGTCTGTTTTCTTATTGCCAGCCTGCTTTATCTGTGGAACAGCCGGGCCTGGGTTGCCGCCACTACCGCGGTGGTGGCGTTGTTGGGTTATTGGATTCTGATGCGCTGGGTCCCCATTCCCGGTATCGGCGTTCCCACCCACAGCGTGCCCCTGCTCGATCCCAATCAGAATTGGGTGGCTTATCTCGATCGCAAGCTCTTGTTGGGGCGGCTCTACGAGGGAGTGCGCGATCCGGAAGGGCTGCTCAGCAACATTCCGGCGATGGGCACCATTCTGTTCGGAGTCCTCACCGGCATCTGGCTGCGCCGGCCCACATCTGCGTCGACAAAAGCTTTGGGCCTGCTAGGGGCTTCGATCAGTGGACTGGTGCTGGGGAATGTATGGAACGTTTGGTTCCCCATCAACAAGAAGCTGTGGACCAGCTCCTATGTGCTGTTCGCCGCGGGTTGCACGTTATTGCTGCTTGCTCTGTGTTTCTATGCCGTAGAGATCAGGAAGTGGACGCGCGGTTGGACGTTTCCATGGCTGGTCTTCGGTTCCAATGCCATCACCGCGTATGTTTTCTCAGAGCTCCTGGCCGCCGGCCTGGACACCATAAGGGTGCATGACGACGGCAGGATTACCAACCTGCAGCAGTTCATCTACCAGCACTGGTTTTTCCCCATCATTAATCCTTCCTTCGGATCGCTGATGTACGCCATTGCCTTTGTGCTCGTCTGCTTCGTACCGGTGCTGTTGCTGTACCGGAAGAAAATCTTCATAAAAATTTAGTTTCATGCACGTCTTTGCGGACCAGCTCCGAGAAAGAGGAAGATGAAACCTGCGGCCGCATCAAGGACAGCCGCAGTGATGTTGCGTGGAGGCCGGAGTTCCATCACCATAGCCACCAGGAAGGCAACGGACGCCGCAAGGTAGAGATACCGGGACTTCATGCCTAAAATTAACAGTGCTGCGGAGAGAGGGCAATCATGGCGGCGGACGCGATGCGTTTGGCCAAGCGACTGGATGAGGTAGGTTTTTCCGATATTGTCCAGGTGCGGAACAAGGTGATGGAACTGCGGGCGGCAGGTCAATCGGTGCACGCTTTCCATGGTGGTGAGCCCTTCTTCGAAACGCCCAACGCAGTGAAATATGCGCTGCTCAGCGCAGCCGTCGAGAACAAGACCCGGTATGCGCCCTCTTCCGGCATAGAGCCACTGCGCCAGGCGATCGCCGCGAAGCTGAAAGAACGCAACGGCCTCGATGTTTCCGCGGAAAATGTGCTGGTGACCGCTGGAGGGGCGCATGCACTCTACGTGGCGTTTCAAGCGGTGCTGGATGCGGGCGACGATGTGCTGCTTTTCTCTCCTTATTGGACGCCCATTCGGGAGATGATCACGGGTTGCCAGGCGCGGGCGCTGCTGGTGCCCACGGCGACGGCGCGCAGCGCGGGCCTGACCCGAACGCTCGAGGATTTCACCACTCCGCACACGCGCGCTATCTACTACAACACTCCGCAGAATCCCACGGGCACGGTCTTCTCTCGCGGGGAGGCAGAAGAAGTAGCGGCGTTCGCCCAGAAACACGACCTGGTTGTGATAGCAGACGAGGCATACGAAGATCTGGTTTACGAGGGTGAGCATTTTTCGATTGCGTCGTTGCCGGGAATGGCGCAACGCACGATTTCGACGTATACCTTCTCGAAAACCTACGGCATGACTGGATGGCGGGTGGGTTATGCGGTCGCCAGCGAACCCTTTATGACCGGTTTGCGGAAGCTGGTGCTGTATTCCACTAACGGAGTCTCCACCATGACCCAGTGGGCCGCACTGGAGGCTCTGCGTATTCCGCGCAGCGAGATTGATGCTCGGCGCGAGCAGTACCGGCACCGGCGTGATCTGCTGGTGAACGGATTGAACGAAGTGGGCCTGCCCTGCGAGATGCCGCAGGGGGCCTTCTATGCTTTTCCCCGGGTGACCAAGATCAGCAAAGATAGCCGGAATGCAGCCCGGATGCTGCTCACCAAGGCACATGTCGCCACCATTCCCGGGGTGGTCTTCGGGGGCCAGGGCGAAGGCCACGTCCGCTTTGGCTATGCTATCGATCCCCGGGCCATCGAAGAGGGCCTGGCCGCGTTGAAGAAGTATCTTGTCCCCTAAAGGTTGTACCGGCGTTAGTTCCTTCCAAGGAACTTTTTTGAGTCCGCTGCACACTTCTGCTTCGATTCGCACGTCAAATATGAGAACGTCGTCTATGCGAAACGTCATCGTAAGTGAGCGCAATTAATTTGCACTCAGTAGTGCGGCAGAGAGCAGGCTCCCGTCCCTGGCCCGGCCGAAGTGTATCCTACAAAGTACGCACGGTTTGCACCGAAACTCCCACCACCGGAATCAAAGGCCTTGTATGCGGGTATCCAAGAGATCATCTTTGCTTCTTTCGCTTTTAATAGGAAGCATCTGTTGTCCAAGGGCGAGAGCAAGCGCTGATGAAACTCACTCTTTAACCATTGAGACTCCGGCTCCAGAACAGGCCGTGACGGTGGCGGGTCTAACGTCGATAGCGCCTGCGTCCTCGCCGGATTCAGCTCTGCCCGATGATCCTGCGGCCGAGGTGCAGCAGCAGGCCCAGGAAGGGTCAAGCGCTCCACCCCCAGCAGCTAAGACCACCCCTGAGACGGACCCCCTTGCACAGGGAAGGCAAACGAAGCGAATTTTGTACGTCGTTCCCAATTTCCGCGCCGTAAGCGCCGACCAACACCTGCCACCGCAAACGGTGAAGGAGAAGTTCAAGACGGCGATGCTGGATAGCTTTGACTACTCCTCGTTCATCTTCGTTGGGGGCCAGGCTGGTGTCGCGATGGCGACCAAGTCCTACGCTGAATTTGGCCAGGGTGCCAAAGGGTATGGCAGATATTACTGGCATACACTTGCCGATGCGATCAACGAGAACACCTGGGTCGAGTTCATCATCCCCACCGTGTTGCATCAAGACACGCGATACTACACGCTGGGGAAGGGTGAATTCGGCAAACGGATCGGGTATGCGTTCTCACGCGTCGTCATTACGCGCACGGATTCCGGCCACAGGGATTTCAACTATAGCGAGGTTCTGGGAGCGGGTGCGTTTTCCGGCATAGCGAATCTCTATTATCCGAGCGGTGAGCGGACGGTCACCAAAACCTATCAGCGTTGGATCACGAACCTCTGTATCGACGGCGGCGTCTTCGTGTTCAAGGAAGTTTGGCCGGATATCAACAACGCGGCCTTCCACCAGAAAGACTAGGGCACCCTAGTCATCCGGGTGATGTGCGGAATCCGGTGAAGTGTTTTGATCATCTTGTCCTTATGGGAGAAGATGATGGAAACAGCAGTGCAGAGCGCAGGGGTTTGGAGCGGGCTCTCCAAGTCAATAGCAGAAACAATTGAAGCGGTTCAGGACAGCATCGTAACGGTGCATGGAGGGGGCCGTTCTACGTCGAGCGGGGTGGTTTGGCGTCCAGGGGTCGTAGTCACTGTGCGTCACGGATTGCGTCGTAGTGACTCCCTCCAGGTCGCCCACCGCGGTGAACCAACTCCTGCCACACTGGCCGGCGCGGATGCGGGAACGGATCTCGCCGTCCTTCGCATCGACCCAGGCGCTACCAAGCCCGCCACCAGTGGTCAGTCTGTTCGCGTAGGCGAGTTCGTGCTCGCCGTCGGCCGTTCCTCGCTGGGCGACATCTCAGCCAGCGCGGGAATTGTCGCGCGGCTCGGCACCGCCTGGCGTACGTGGCGGGGTGGGCAGGTGGATCGACTCATCCGTCCCGACGTGCAGCTTTACGTAGGTCAGTCCGGCAGTGCGCTGGTGAACGAGCAGCGCCAAGTGTTGGGCATCAACAGCGCAGCGCTGGCACGCAATGCGGTCATCACCGTGCCGGCGGCGACCATCGATCGAGTGGTCGATGCCATTCTCGAACGCGGCCATGTGCCTCGCCCCTTTCTGGGCACTGCCATGCAAGCCGTTCCCGTACCCGAGGCTCAGCGCGCATACTTCGGCGAAGGCGTGGACGAGGCGTTGCTGGTGCTGCATGTGGAACCTAATGCTCCTGCCGCTTCCGCCGGAATCCTGGTGGGTGATCTGATGCTCTCGGTCGACGGCCACCCGGTTCATAACGTGCATGATGTTCAGCATCGGCTATCCAGTCTGAAAGTCGGAGATCCAGTCGCGATCGCGGTTATCCGCGGCGGCGTGAAAATGGATCTGACGGTAATTCTGGCGGATCGTGGCTGAAGATCACAATGCGACGGCAACACCCTTGGTGGTGTTGCCGGTCGTGGACTCTATGCTCCACGCGGGCCGATTTGTGTCTCTTCGTGCTGCGCCCGAGTTGCAATTGCTGGCCGTCGCACTTCCCTCGACTCTGCTGTTTCGGGTGCAGAGTGATCATCCCGACGTAATCGTGATTGCTGCGGGAGAGGCTTTCCTGGCTGGGGCGTCGCAGCGAAGCACATTGCAGGAGGTATTTTCGGATATCCCTGCAGTGCTGCTGGCGGCCCAGGCGAACACGGCTATGGCGCGTAGCGCAGCGCGGATGAAGATATATTCGGTGCTTCCTATGGATGCCACCACGCATCAACTAGTGGTCGCCATCGCAGCCACTGTGGCCGGCTTTGCGGTGACGCTTCCGCGGCCACCCGCTGGACCGCCGGAGGCTACGCGTATAGCGGAAGACTTAACCGCGCGCGAGGTGGAGGTTTTGCGGTTGATGGCGCGCGGTTATCGAAACAAGCAGCTGGCCACGGTGCTCAACATTTCGGAGCACACTGCCAAGTTTCATGTGAGCTCCGTTTTGGCCAAGCTCGGCGCTCGGACGCGTACAGCAGCGGTGACAATTGGCATGACGCGCGGCCTGGTTGCAGTTTGAGGGGAAACTCATGGAACACAAATCTGTTATCTCCGGCGATGCCGGCGTGGTCTCGAGCCGTTTGGACGACTCCGATCTGTTGGACAACTACTCCCGGGCGGTGACGCAAGCTGTCGAGCGGATAAGTGGGTCGCTGGTAAAAATTGACGTGCAGAGCGCACGCGGGGCCAATCGTCCTGGGCAGGAGGGGTCTGGCTCTGGTTTCGTATTTACTCCCGATGGCCTGGTCCTGACCAACAGCCACGTGGTTCACCGTGCCACTAAGATTTCGCTCACCTTTACGGATGGAAGCCGTAGCGGCGCGGTACTCATCGGTGAGGACCGGGATACGGATATCGCTGTGCTCAGGACGGAGCATGCCGTCTTCTCCCCTGCCCCGCTGGGCAGTTCTAAACGATTAAGGATTGGGCAGATCGCGATCGCTGTAGGGAATCCGTTTGGTTTTCAATTCTCGGTAACGGCTGGCGTGGTGAGTGCGCTCGGCCGCAGTATGCGCGCGGCCTCAGGGCGCATGATGGAGGAGATTATCCAGACCGATGCGCCGCTGAATCCCGGCAACTCCGGGGGACCGCTGCTGGACTCTGCCGGCAGCGTGATCGGCGTGAACACGGCAACCATTCTCGGCGCTCAGGGCCTGTCATTTGCTGTGGGGATCGATACGGCAAAGTACGTGGTGGCGCAGATTTTGCAGCACGGCCGGGTGCGCCGCAGCTCGATTGGCATTGCCGCGCAGAATGTGCCCATCCCGCGGCGATTGGCTTATGAATACAAGCTGCCTTTGCCGACGGGGGTAATGGCCACGGCCATCGCGCCGGGTGGCGCCGCGGCGATAGCGGGAATGGAAGAGGGTGACGTGATTGTCGGTTTTGCGACGCAATCCGTGGGCGGGATCGACGATCTCCATCGTCTGCTGACCACGGAGCGGGCGGGTAAACCACAGAATGTGAGCCTGCTGCGGGGCACTGCGCTCAAGCACCTCATGATCGTGCCTCGAGAGCGAGAAGAGGATGAGGTGGTATCCTGAGCGAAATCAGCTTGGATACCCATGCCCACCAGCAATAACCCCGACAACACGGAATTGGAAGGCAGCGAATCATTCGATGCAATCTTCCAGGAGTATGAGCAGACCCACGCGCGTCACGCGGAGGCGGGCAATCGACAGATAGAGAGTACGGTTATTGCGGTTTCCGCTGACTCGGTCTATCTCGACATTGGCTACAAGACAGAAGGGGTTCTGCCGCTGGCACCATTTCAAAGCGCGAACGAAGCGGTAAAACCTGGCGACAAACTTCTGGTGGCGGTCAAAGGCCGCAATGCTGAAGGCTACTACGAGCTTTCGCGCTTCAGAGTGGAACAGCCGAAGGACTGGTCCGCGTTGGAGCGGGCTTTCGCCGAGAAGGCGCCGATCGCCGGAACGGTGACCGGCTTAGTCAAAGGCGGACTGACAGTGGATGTGGGCGTGCGGGCTTTTCTGCCCGCCTCGCGCAGTGGAGCGCGTGACGCCGCGGAGTTGGAAAAGCTTGTAGGGCAGCAGATCCGCTGCCGCATTATCAAACTGGAAGCGGCAGAAGAAGATGTGGTGGTCGATCGCCGTGTGCTTACGGAAGAGGAAGACCGATCCACCAAAGAGCGCCGGTTTGGTGAGCTCAAAGAGGGCGATACCGTGCACGGGGAAGTGCGTAGCCTGACCGGCTATGGTGCGTTCGTGAATATCGGTGGAGTGGATGCGTTACTCCACATCGGCGATATTGCCTGGAGCCGCATCAACAAGCCAGAGGACGTGCTTTCCGTTGGACAAGAGATCGAAGCCAGAGTGCTCAAGGTGGACGCGGAGAAACAGCGCATCTCGGTGGGCATGAAGCAGCTTCTGCCGCATCCGTGGGATGGGATCGCAGGCAAGCTGAAGGTCGGAGATCGGGTGAACGGCGTGGTGACGCGGGTGGCTGATTTTGGCGCTTTCGTCGAAATAGAGCCCGGGGTCGAGGGTTTGATTCATTTGTCGGAAATGTCGTGGGCCAAGAAGGTGCGGAAGGCGAGCGATGTGCTCAAGCCTGGCGACACCGTGGAAGCAGTGGTGCTGGGCGTGAACATGGGCGAACGCCGCCTCTCCCTGGGGCTCAAACAGACTTTGGGCGATCCGTGGGCGGAGGTGGAGCAGAAGTTTCCGGCGGGCTCGGCGATTGAAGGACCGGTTACGAGCTTTACTAAGTTCGGGGCCTTCGTGCAGTTGGCGGAGGGGGTTGAGGGCATGGTGCACGTCAGCGAGATTACTGCCGACAAGCATGTTCACCATCCGCAGGATGTGCTCCGGGTGGGCCAAGTGGTGAAGGCCCAGGTGCTCGAAGTGGATAAGGCGAAGCGTCAGTTGCGTCTGAGCATGAAGCAACGTACTTCGGTCACAGTGGATGAATATCTTGCTGAGCACCCGGTGGGCAGCGTGGTCACTGGCCGGATTCTCGAGGTTGCCCAAGGGGTGGCCCGGGTGGAATTAGGCGAAGGCATTGAGGGCGTGTGCCAGACCAGCACGGTGAGCGGCGTTGCGGAAACACCGGTGGCTGCCGGGAAAGTGGATTTGTCATCGCTGAGCTCGATGTTGCAGGCACGCTGGAAGGGCGGCGTTAGTAGTGGCGCCGCAAAGCCTGAGGCGATTAGCGCCGGTCAGATTCGCAGCTTCCGGATTGGCAAGATGGAACCGGAGGCGCGGAAGATCGAGTTGGAACTGGCTTGACACTGCAGATCAGCGGACAACCGACAGGGTTGCGGATCGAGTGCCGTGGCTGATTGAGAAACTGCAGATCCCTCGGCTTCGCTCGGGATGACAAATAGGAGAGGGTGGTTGCAAGGAGAGGACCGTTGCTAAAGGACAGGGCGGTTGTTGGGAGCGAAACCCCTTAGCGACTGCCCCCTCCTTCAGCAACCGGCCTCTCCTTCAGCAGCCGCCCTCTGCTTCAGCAACCGCCCTGCTTCAGCAACCGCCCTGCTTCAGCAACCGCCCTGCTTCAGCAACGGTCCTCTCCTTCAGCAACGGTCCCCTCCCTACAACCACCCTCTCCTGTTTGTCATCCCGAGCGAAGCCGAGGGATCTGCAGTTTTCCCTATCGGGGTAAAGCGAAGCTGAATAGGTCGCTGCCGGATGCTATGGCTACGTATTGGTTGCCGCCCACTGCATAGCTCATCGGGGAAGCATGCAGGCTCTGCCCGGTGTTGAAGTGCCATAAGGACTTTCCTGTGGTTGCATCCGCGGCTTCGAAGAAGCCTTGATTGTCGGCAAAGAATACTACGCCTGTCACCGTACTCATGACGCCGCCCCAGCCATGCGTATCACCCGCTTGTGGATAGCGCCAGGCAAATGTCTTCGTCTGAGGATCAAAAGCCAGCAGGACCTGCGAGCTCTTTTGGGTCTGATCACGCTTGGTGCCGGTTGAGTAGTATTCCTTACCCTCTTCGAAACCAGCCGGCTTGCGGAAATAAACGGAGCAACTCTCGAGAGATGAAAAATAGAAAAGGTGCGTGGTTTCACTGTAGGAGGGCGAGTACCAGTTGGTCGCACCTTCTACTCCCGGGCAAATGAGGGTTCCATCCGCATTTGGCAGCAGATCAGTCGTCATCGGACGGCCATTCGCATCGACTCCCTTAGCCCAGGTCAGCTGCTTCACGAACTGCGTGGCCGAGAGAAATTTTCCCGTGGCGCGGTCCAGCACGTAAACGTAACCGTTTCGGTTTGCCTCGACGATCAATTTCCGGGGCTGACCCTGGTACTCCTGGTCCACGAGCACAGGCGTTTCCACGGCGTCATAGTCATAGAGATCATGGGGAGTGAATTGGAAGTACCACTTCAACTTGCCCGAATCGGGATCGATGGCGAGCAAGCTAGAGGTATACAGATCGTCTCCGGGTCGAACGCTTCCGTCATAGTCCGGCGAAGCATTGCCAGTCCCCCAGTAGAGTGTGTTCAGCTCAGGATCGTAGGTGCCGGGCATCCAGGCTGTGCCGCCGCCATGGAGATAGCTATCGCCCGGCCAGCTGGAAGAACCAGGTTCCCCTGGACCCGGAATGGTCCACAAGCGCCAGGCTAATTTTCCGGTCGTGGCGTCGAAGGCAGCGAGAAATCCGCGCACTCCGTCGTCTCCGCCAGAGGTTGCCACCAATACCTTGTCCTTGAGGATGAGCGGCGCACCGGTGGCTCCGTAGTTCTTATTCCAGTCGGCGTAGGCAACGTCCCATATGAGGTTGCCCGATCGGCTATCCAGGCAAAGCAAGTGAGCATTGTCTGTTTCCATGTAGAGACGGCTGCCAGATAAGGCCACGCCCCGATTGATATGCCCTGAGGCGTCGTCGATAAGCCCGCTCGAAATCGGCCGCGAGTAATGCCAGAGTACTTCTCCCGACTGTGCATTCAGTGCGAAGGCATCGTTCGAACCGGTGAAGTACATGATGCCATTGACCACCACTGGTGTCGCTTCGAGTACGCCCGTGGTTTTGGTATGAAAGACCCATTGCGCTTGGAGGTGGCCAACGTTCTGAGGAGTGATCTGGGTAAGACCGCTGAAGCGCTTGCCGGTGTAGTCGCCGTTGTAAGACGGCCAATCGTCTTTAATCTGCGCCGAGGCGTAGGTACATGCGCAGAGAACTACCACCCACAGTCCACCAAACTTCATGCGCTCAATGGCCCTCATCGTTGATGGTAACGAATACTTCTCCCAGGGGCCCGCGATCGACACCGCTGCTGTCGATGAGGTGAAGAGAAACCCGGGCTATCTTCTTCGGCGCCGCAATGGCCTGGTGGAGGGTGACCGGATCCTGCGGGCGCACAGCTTCGAGGGCCACTTCGCTTGCTCCGACACCTCCTTCATCGTAGAGGAAAGCTTTGAGCTCGCCGGGAAAGAAAACGCCAAAGCTGCCGGAGAGGTCGATCTTATCACCGTTGCGCCGGGCGACGAGCGGCCGGGCCACGAGGCCCGCTTCGGTCACCGTAGTCAGGTCGCCGCTCAGGCGCGATGGAAACCAGGTGGTATCGAAGGCATAGGTCTCACCCGGCCCCAGGACGGCCATGGGGCTATTGAGTTCTGCTTCCATGTAGTACGGCGTTTTCTCTATGCTCGAGGACCTGAGGTAGGGCATGCCCTTCTCATCCAATTCAACCGTGGGACCGTTCTTGTAAAAGATGGTCGTTGCCTTACTGGGATAGTCTCCACCGGCGATGTTTTTGGTCTTCTCCACCATGGCATATTTCGTTGCGCCATCGATGAGGGCGACCCATCCAGCGGTCGAATCGAGCCACACTTCATTCTCAAGGTATTTCCAATTCAACCGGAACAATCCATCTTTCACGTTGAACGACGGGTCGTTCGCGAGCCCGTCGCGGACGTGGTAGCCGAGCAAGTATGCGGAGTGCGAATTCATCGGCGTGATCGCCCAGAAGTTATGGTTGTACTGGGTGCGGTCGTTTGCATCTGAAAGGTTGTATTGCGAGACCGACTGCACCGACCAGGTGATGGAATGACCGGTAAAGTTCTTCGTGATCGCGTGGAAGGAGATCTGCGGTGAATCGCTGCCTATGGTGATCTCCCTGGTGTATTGCAGGCCCGTGGGCGGATCGGGTGGGCCCTCCAGCCTGACCGTACATTTCGCACCCTGAGATAGAACAGAGAAAGTGAAGGCGCTGTCGTCCAGCGGAGTGGAGGCGCCCTGCCAGTGCTGCTCGTCGTCATCGCCCTCAGGCAATGGCCAGATTTTGTCACCGCCATAGTTAATCCAGCGGCCGGCCGCTTCGGCGGGGGAAATATATTTCCCCTTGTAGACCGGGTTCACGAACAGGTAGGGATGACCGTTGAAGGTAACCTGCATCAGCCGGCCACCTAACTGGGGGACAAAGGTGAGCTGCACCCAATCGTTCGCGACCTGCTGCGCTTGCCAGCCCTCGTAGACAACAGGTTCGACCTTGCACGTCGAAGGCTCGGCGTTGGCTGCGGATGCCGCCAAGGCGAGCGTGAGGATAGCAGCCGCAGCAGTTTTCATGACTGACTCCCCTGCCGCCGTGCTTGCGTCAGCAACTGCCGCAGACGCTGGCCGATGATGATCTCCTCACCAGGCCTGAGGGTCATGGAAACGATCTGCAGTTTGTCGTCTTTGTTCGGGGCCTTGCCAGGTGTTTGCTTGCGCGATAGCACATCGCTTGGATTGTCCTCGGTGAGGACCGCGATCGAAGGAGTGCCCTCGAGTAGTTGTTTCGCGCAGTCGGCGGTCGAGTATCGCCAGGCTTTCTGGTCCCAGGAGATCATGAGCGTGGGGCATTGGTTTTCTTCGGGAGTGTAGACTTTCGCTTCCACGCCAGGGACGGTACCCACCAGGGTCGCGATGCGTTGAACACGCGCTCCCCATTCCCGGTTGAGTTTGGGCACATCCATCTTGAGCCATGCCTCGACAGCGGCCAAACAGCCCATGATCTCTTCTTTGCCCACCTTCATCGGGCGGCACACCGCGCCCTCCCACGGATTGCTGTTGGCGAGAGCGGCCTCGATGAGATCCTTACGCCCAAGGAGGATGCCGCTCGATTGCGGTCCGCACAGTCCCTTGCCCCCGCTGAAGGTGTAGAGGTCGCAGCCCATTTTATTGAATAACTGCAGCTTGTTGACGGGGGGTATGCCATCGGCGGCATCCATGAAGATGGGCACGCGATGGGCCTTGGCGATCGCGATCTCCTTCGCCAGTTGCTCGGGCTCCGAAGTGGTGTAAATCATCACTGTATTTTTTGTGATTGCGTTGGGAATCTGATCGGCAGAATGGGTGAGGACCAGTTTGCCTCCGGTCAGACGAATGGCGCTATCAAACA
>Ga0182024_10010166_pt1 | contig 19269 bp, 15 predicted proteins | sample P32metaG_FD_120480 | JGI IMG/M metagenome (GOLD analysis project Ga0182024, IMG submission 120480) | Permafrost microbial communities from Stordalen Mire, Sweden - P3-2 metaG (Illumina Assembly) | ecosystem: Environmental > Terrestrial > Soil > Wetlands > Permafrost | place: Sweden: Stordalen... | reverse complement strand
GCGCGCCCCTGGATACGGCTTAGGTTGGTCTGATCGCGGGGTGAAACGGCGATGGGCAGTGCAAAATCCGCAAACTCCACCAGCATGCGGGCCAGCAGCGATTTGAACAGTGACAGATCATCTCCGAACATCTGCTGAACGGTGCCGGCATCGATCGAGGCCATGAGTCTCCTGTCGGCAACTGGACCGGCGGGTTTCGTGTCGAGGATGACCATCGGTACGGGTGCGCCTCGTGCCCCTTCCACGAGCCTGCGCACCTTGCGGATGAGTACCTGTGGGTCAAACGGCTTACTGACGAAATCGTTCATCCCGGCTTCCAGCGCGCGCTGACGCTCGCCAACCAGCGCGCCCGCCGTCAGCGCCACGATGGGCAGCGACTTCAGCCCAAGTTCACTGCGTATGCGGCGCGTGGCTTCGTTACCATCGAGGACGGGCATCTGTACATCCATGAGCACGATATCCAGCAGATGGGGGTGGGCGCGGATGTGCTCCAGGGCTGCCAGGCCGTCAGAACAAGTCGAAACGGTCGCACCCTGTCTTTCGAGAATGCGCTGCGCGACTTCCAAATTGATGTCACTGTCGTCGACAACCAGAACGCGCACGCCCGAGAGCCATTGCGCACTCAGCTCGTCAAAATTCGTGGATTGCAACACACGCTCAAGACTGTCGGGTTGCTTTGAGACGGCGGTATTGACCGCATTGAACAGCGCCGAGCTGGTCAATGGCTGCACCAACAGAACATCCGTGGCACGCATGAGTTGCTCGTGCTCCACATAGGACTGCATCATCTCGGCAACCACAATAACCGGCGGCAACTCGCCGTGGGCACACTCCTTCTCAAGGCGTGCAATCAATTGGTGTGCATCCATATCGTGCAAGTGAAGCGCTAGGATGAGCACGTCCGACCAGGCAGGCGACTGGGTATGACTCATCATCTCGATGAGTTGCTCACCGGTCGCTGCCACCTCTGGACTCCACCCCAAAGCACGCGCCATCGTGACCAGGCGCTCAGGTGCCTCGCCGCTTGAGTCGGCGATCAGGATTCTCAAACCTCGGGTGCTGAGCATTCCATCAATATCTTGCGCGATTCGAAGCGGCAGCTCGATCCAAAAGGTGCTGCCCGTTTTGGAAGTACTGGTGACGCCAATCTCCCCGCCCATCAATTCAACAAAGCGACGCGCGATCGACAGCCCCAAGCCGGTTCCGCCGAAGCGCCGTGTCGTGGACGCGTCTGCTTGAGTAAAGGGCGCGAAGAGTCGCTCGATCGCCTCAGGCTCAATGCCGATACCGGTATCTTGTACGGTGCAACGCAGCCGGATGCGATCGGCATTTTGCTCCGTGCAGAATACCTTCAGCTCCACGTGGCCCGCTTCCGTGAATTTGATCGAGTTGCCCAGTAGGTTGGTGAGGATTTGCCGCAGGCGCGACGCATCGCCCTTCACGATGCGCGGTATGCCCGGCGCACAGTGAACGACCAACTCGATTCCCTTGGCCACGGCCTGTGGAGCCAACATCTGACCTAGGTCTCGGACGAGTTCCGGCAGATTGAAGGGCTCATCCTCGAGCGACATCTCGCCTGCCTCAATCTTCGATAGATCCAGCACATTATTGATGACGCCCAGCAGCGCGCGGCCGCCAAACTGGATCTTGGACAGAAGCTGGCGCTGGTCCTCATCGAGCGTGGTGTGTTCCAGCAGATACCCCAGTCCGATGACGGCATTCAGGGGAGTGCGGATCTCATGGCTCATATTGGCAAGAAATTCGCTTTTCGCACTATTCGCGCGTTCGGCCCGATGCGTCGCCTCGCGCAGCGATCGCTCATACTGCTTACGCTCCGTGATCTCACGAACTGCCGCGAACACACCTTGCAGTCTCCTGTCTCGATCGTAGAAGGTGGTTGCGTTATAGGATACGACGGTCTCCTTGCCGTTCCTGTCGCATGCGGTCAGCTCGTAATCGGTCACTTTTCTTTTGCTCAGTGCCAATTTAATGCCGGCTTCGGCCCGTTCGGGCTCGGTGAAGAAGTTTTTGAATGGTGCGCCGATCAACTCATCGCGCGTGCAACCGGTAAGGGCCTCCATTTGTTTGTTGACGTCAGTGATGATGCCGGGAGCATCCGTGGTCATCAATGCGTCGATATTGGATTCGAACAGCGACCGGGTGTAGAACTGGTGGTCACGAAGCCGTTGCGCCAGCTGCGTCTGCTCCGCCTCGATCTGTTTGCGCGCGGTATTATCGGTACCGATCAGAAGGTAGCCGATGATCGCGCCGTCCGCGTCGCGCAGCGCCGTAACCGAGACCACCGCGGGGAAGCGGCTGCCATCCTTGCGGATATAGGTCAGCTCGTAAATATCCTCGATGCCCCGAGAAGCCTTGAAGACCAGCGCCTCGAATCCTGGTGCGATCTGGGTTTCAAGTTCAGCGCTCAAGCCCTCCGCGCGCGCAATGACTTCCTGTGGATCGGAAATATCGGCCGGCGTGACTTTGTTCATGACCTCTTCAGCGCTGTAGCCCAGCATCCGTTCGGCGCCGACATTGAAGATCTGAATGACACCCTTGGCATCGGTGGCAATGCTCGAGAAATTGGCGCTATTGAAAATCGCCCTCTGCAGGGCTCCGGTCTTGAGCAGCGCCTCTTCCGCCAGCTTGCGCGCGGTATTGTCGGTGCCGATCAACAGGTAACCGATGATGGCGCCCTGCGCGTCGCGCAGCGCCGTGACCGACACCACTGCGGGGAATCGACTGCCGTCCTTGCGGATGTAGGTTAGCTCGTAGATGTCCTCAATGCCGCGAGAAGCCTTGAAAACGAGTGCCTCGAAACCCGGCGCAATAGGGGTTTGAAGCTCGTCACTCAGTGCTCTGGCGCGCGCGATGATTTCTTCCGGATCGGAAATATCGGCCGGAGTGATTTTGTTCAGTACTTCTGCTGCCGTGTAGCCGAGCATGCGCTGGGCGCCGACGTTGAAGATTTGAATGACGCCCTTTGCGTCGGTGGCAATTTTCGAGAAATTGGTGCTGTTGAAGATCGCCCGCTGCAAAGCCTCGGCTCCGAGAAACGTATCGCTGCTAAGCATTTCCTGGGTGTTCTCCTTCAAGGACGCCTATGGTGAGCAAGAAAGTATTGTCGTCGTCAACCAGTAACACGGTCTTCATGCCGGGGGACCTAGAAGGGGGCGGGGGCGGACTTGAGCCGAACGGGCACCTTGATTTTGCGGTGCTGCAAACATCACTTGCACGCTGAGCGTCCGCAACCTGGGCGTGGGTCTACCCTGCCATCGTGCCACGAATAATTGATGCGCGAGGGACCTCCGTCTCGTTATGAGATGAAAGCCTTAGCAGGATCACTCGTCAATAGCAGGGCGGTCTCGTCCCGTCCCGGCAGAGCGCCGTAGTTCCCGTGTTTTGCGGTACGACTACCGTCGTGGTGCCGGAGCTTGGCGGAACGACCACGGTTGTGGTCCGCGCCGGCGGGGGTTCGTTGCTAACGCAGCCCGCGAGCATTGCACCAAGAATTAACAAACTTGATACGACCTTCATCTTCGTCTCCTCATTCAAGCGAACGTGGTCTTTCGAGGAGCCATTGTCGAGCCAAGCCAGTCTGCGCGATATGGGCTTACCCGCCGTGTGTCGCGGCCTTATCACGCATGCGTCTGTCGTCGGACGTCCTACACCTCTGGACGATCCGACATCAATTGCCCGCTGAGGCCGGGCACCGAGCTGATTTGACCGACAGGAAGCAGACGTCCAGCATTGCCCTTTCTGAACCAACCCCGGGTAGACGCATGAAAGCATCCGTGTTTGTGGGAACAAGTGTTGATGGCTTCATCGCAAGGCACAACGGCGATTTCGATTTTCTGCCTGCGGACGGCGGCGAACCGCACGGCTACGATGAATTCATGGCGAGCGTGGATGTCTTGGTGATTGGTCGAAACACGTATGAAAAAGTGATGACGTTCGAAAGTTGGCCGTATGCCGGCAAGCGGGTAGTTGTCTTAAGTTCACGCGCTATCCACTTACCCACTGTCCGCGGCGTGGCGGTTGAAGTCATGTGCGGTTCGCCGGCTGAAATTATGGCTCGCCTGGAAGCGACTGGAGCAACACATGCCTATATTGACGGCGGAATTACCGTGCAGCGATTCTTACGCGAGGGTCTTATCCAGCGCCTGGTCGTCACTTGCGTTCCTGTGCTGATTGGTGAGGGCATCCGGCTATTTGGCTTACTTCCTCACGATGTACGACTTCGTCACGTCCTAACGACGACCTATCGAAGCGGCCTTGTCAAAAATGAGTATGAAGTTCTCGGGTAAATCTCGCCGGCCAGCGCCCTCAACCTAGGAAGGAATCCGCACCGGAAGATCGCTGAACCCGCGCACAAATGCGGATCGAATGCGCGTCGGCTTGCCAACCACTTCGATCGCCTCAAAGCGGCGTAATATTTCTTCCCAGAGGATCTTCAATTGAAGCTCGGCAAGCCGGTTGCCTACGCATCGGTGGATACCGAAACCAAAGGACAGATGCTGACGGGGTCGTTCGCGATCGATAATGAACCGGTTTGGCTCGGGAATCGCCGACTCATCGCGGTTGCCCGACAGGTACCACATCGCCAGCTTATCGCCCTTGCGAATCTGTTTGCCACCCAATTCCGTATCAACCAGCGCGCTTCGCCGCATGTAGGCCAGCGGTGTTTGCCAGCGGATGATCTCGGGCACAAGGCTGTCGATCAGCGCCGGATTGGCGCGCAGCTTGGACATTTCCTGCGGATGCTCGTGTAGGGCCAAGAGACCGCCTGTCATTGAATTGCGCGTCGTGTCGTTGCCACCGACGATCAGCAATATCAGGTTCCCCATGTACTCGGTGGGTCCCATGTTCCTGGTCGCCGGTCCGTGGGCCAGCATTGACACCAGGTCAGTACGCGGCGGCGCATTGATGCGCTCGTTCCAAAGCCGGGTGAAATACTCCAGCATCTTGCGCAACTCGGCCATGCGTATCTCAGGCTCGGGCGCATCCGGATTGGTCAGCTTGTTGGAGGTCGCCATATCGGACCAGTGCGTCAGCAGACGGCGGTCCTGCAGCGGGAAGTCAAAGAGAGTCGCCAGCATGTGAGTGGTGAGCTCGATCGAGACTCTGTCTACCCAGTTAAATGTTTCATTGCGGGGCAGACCGTCCAGCACCTTGGCTGTGCGCTCGCGTATCAGACCCTGCCAGTTGTTGAGGTTCGACGGCGCCACAATCGGGCCGACCGCCTTGCGCTGCTCGTCATGCTTGGGAGGATCCATGGCGATGAACATCGGCAACTTCTGTTCATCGCCTGGCGGGAAGTCCATCAAGGTGATGCCGTCTTGCGACGAATAGATGCCATGGCTCGTATCAACCTGCATGATGTCCCGGTAGCGTGTCACTGACCAGTAGGTGTCAATGCCAGGTATCGGGCTGTGCGAACGATGCACAGGATCCTCACGACGAAGACGCTCGAAGACATAACCAACGGTATCGTCAACGAAGCCTTGCGGATCAGCGGGATTCAATTCCTCAAGAGGCAGTACAGCCGCACGCGCGCGTGCCGCGGCGCCGATCGCGGCCGACTCAACTGACGCAGTGGTAGTCACGAGGGATCTCCTTTTCAGTTCGGCCCGTTCAATGTTGAGCCTCTGGCAGGCTGACGATAAGACCATTCAGAGCGTCAGTCAGTATGATCTGACATGCGAGGCGCGAATTGCCTCGCGGCTCTGCCACAATGTTCAGCATGTCTTCTTCGGTCGCGCTGCGTGCTCCTACGCGATCGGACCAAATCGGATCAACATAGATGTGGCAAGTGGCACAGGCACAGTTGCCGCCACAATCCCCGTCGATGCCGGGCACACGGTTGTCGGTGGCCGCGCGCATGAGCGTCGTGCCAGCGGGCACTTCGACCGTATGCGCGCACCCGGTGAAGGCAACAAAAGTAACCTTGGGCATCCAAAAAACCTAAAGTAAAGGTCCAGCTCGAAGTATCGCATTTGCCAGGGTTATTATGCGATGTTGACATAAGGGCAGAGCGAGAGCCGTTCAATCGCCACCGTCGGTCGCGCGAAGCTAACCCGCGGGGCGGGCCGGTTCTGGCGTTGGCTTGGCTGCGTAGGGTCTAAAGGTTAATGCGATCAAGAAGGCGCCAATACCTAGACCCCACGCACCGATATAGAGCCATCCGTAACTGGCGAACGTGTCGTAGATCAAACCTCCAGCCAGCGGACCGGTCGCCATGCCCAGACTACCAGCCATTGTTGTTCCGCCGATGAAATGCCGGCGGAAACGAGAGACACAGCTAGGCTGCGGTGTGTGTCGAACCAGCCTGTCACGCAAGCCATCATGGGCGCAAAGATGGCCGCTGTCGCACCGCCGACCACCAAGCCGAAGATCAGCTGAAACTCCATAAGCGATGTCGCCCGGCTCGCCAGCGCCAGAGCAATGGCCAAGACACTGGATCCTATCAGCACTATCAGGCGCGGACCGAAGCGGTCTGACAGGTTTCCCCAGATGATGCTTCCCAATGCCATGGCGAGAAAACCGAAGGTCATGGCGCTGGATATGCCGGTGATGGACCAGCCGGTATCCCGTGAGATGGGCCGAAGAAAAACAGGCAGTGAAAACATGGCGCCTATTGCGACGCAGCCCAAGAGGCCGCCGGCTGCAACCATCACCCAGCGATAGTAAGATCTGTTCATTTTCTGCTTTCCATACAACCGTTCCAGCTAATAGTAACAACGAGCAAGAACACCTATATTCGACACCGACAGGCATATCTTGCCGACACACAAGTTGGATGGCGCGCTTCGCAGTTGATGGAATTGAACTAATGGATGGGCAGACGCAATTCGAGGAGCGCCAGGGCTTCCGGCGGCGAACCCCGCCCTCGATTGAATCGAGATAATGATCCCAATTTACTGAATTTCAACGAGTAATCAGGATGATTGGTAGCGAGGAAAAGATTCGGAATTCTACCAGCGCGGCGTACTAACAATACGACAGATCTTGACAAAGCTTTGCATCGCCATGGCTTCAATCACACGGATAGATCAGTAACATCATCTTGAAATGCGATCTTCCATCAAGAGGTGTCCTGTTGACACAACCCGGCATGGGCCGCGTGCAAGAAGCAGGCAGATGATCAGAAGATTGCGCCCGGCGATGCGCACAAGGAATTCATGAAGAACTGTATCAACTCCGCCAAGAGCACCGCACCCGCTGCTTCGTGAACTTCACGCCACCCATGTGGCAACGACGTCGCTGGATGCCCGGTGCCGCCGACATCAACAGAAGGAACCGTTCACGCGCAGTGTCAACCGAGCGCGCCGTGAGCCGCGTTCCCTAGCTCGGATGTATGGAGCAACAGATCGTGTCTGATGGCACCGAATCGCCGCCACGACGCGCGCTCCTGCTATGGACCGCGCTTGCGCTGGTCATCGTTCTTGCCGCCGTTGCCGTGTGGTGGTGGCTTGGTCGCAATCCGCCATTGCACTACATCACTGCGCGTGTCACTCAGGGTGACATCCAGCGCGCTGTCAACATGACCGGCGCACTCAATCCAGTCGTGACCGCGCAGGTCGAATCCTTTGTCTCCGGAAACATCAAATCGTGGTCCTGTGACTACAATACGCCGGTCACGACGGGCCAGATCTGCGCGCTCATCGACCCGCTGCCGTTTCAGGTCATTGTCGATCAGGACACGGCTTCCTTGCATTCTGCGATGGCCCAACTGGCGAAGGATCGGGTCGCCGCCGCCAATCAGGCCGTGGTCTATGCCTATGACCAGAAGCTCATCGACCAGGGAATCGTTTCGCAGGAGGCCATCAACGCCGACAAAGCAACGTTGGATCAGGATCAGGCGCAGGTAAAACTCGACACGGCCAACATCGCCCAGCAACGAGCATTACTGCATGGCGCGCAAGTCAATCTCGGCTATACAAAGATCCCTTCACCCGTCAACGGCATGGTGATCACGCGCTACATCGATGTCGGGCAGACAGTGGTTTCGAGCCTGTCGGCATCACCGCTTTTTCTGATCGGCAAAGACATGCATTCCATGCAGGTTGACACCAACGTGAGCGAAGCGGACGTCGGCGGAGTGAAATCCGGGCAGCGCGCCTACTTCACGGTTCAGAGCTATCCGAATCGCACGTTCTGGGGTTCAGTCCGCCAGGTTCGCGAGGGCCCCATCACCGTACAAAACGTCGTGACCTATGATGTGGTGATCGACGTCAAAAATGATGATCTGGCCCTCTTTCCCGGCATGACGGCCGATGCACACATCATCACAGCCGAGCGCAGCAATGTGCTGCGAGTCCCCCTGCCCGCGATCCGTTTCAACCCTGAAGGAGTCAGCCGTACACCGCGAGCAGGCGGTCAGGGCCGCGAAGGCGGCGCAAACCGTGGTGCGGCTGAAAATCGTGATGCGGGTGAAAATCAGGGCGCATCCGGCGAAGAGCGCCATGCGCCAGGCGGGCCGGCCGGAACTCATGCAGGCGGCGGCCGATCGGGCGCATCCGGCGGGCGCGCACAGATATGGTTGCTTCGTGACGGCAAGCTGGTTTCCGTGCGGGTGCACACCGGTCTCGACGATGGAACATTGATTGAGGTCGCCGGCGAAGACCTGAAGGCTGACGATGTCGTCGTTGTCAATGCGGTACGACCCAAAGCGCCGCCGACCGAAGTGTCCGGTGAAAACCGGCCGCCTGGCACGAACGCCAACGTCCGCGGAGGCTTCAGAATGTGATCGATCCTAAGCCCAACGAACCGATTCTATGTGTGCGTGATGCCACCAAGGTTTATCACTTGGGCGACACGGAGGTGCACGCATTGCGAGGCGTCACGCTTACAATCAACCGCGGCGAGTTCGTCGCGATCATGGGCGCCTCGGGGTCGGGCAAGTCCACGCTGATGAACATTCTAGGGTGCCTCGACCGCCCGAGCAGCGGCGAGTACCTGCTGGAAGGCATCAACGTTGCGCAGCTGGATGAGCCTGCATTGGCTCGCATCCGCGGGCGGCGCATCGGCTTCGTATTCCAGACTTTTAATCTCTTGCCACGTACCAGTGCGCTCGAAAATGTGGAATTGCCTTTGTTCTATGCGGCGCAGATTGAAGGCAACATCGCACGCGCACGCGACATGCTGCACATGCTCGGACTCGCGGATCGCGAGCGTAATCAGCCCAATCAGCTTTCAGGTGGCCAACAGCAGCGCGTCGCCATCGCTCGTGCGTTGGTCAATGATCCGGCCATCGTGCTGGCGGATGAGCCCACCGGGAACCTTGATTCCCAGAATGCGCTCGATATCATGGCGACCATCCGTGCCTTGAATCTAGAGCGCGGCGTGACCGTGGTGCTGGTGACACACGAGCGTGATCTGGCAGAACTTGCGGATCGAATCATTACGCTGCGCGATGGCCGGATCATTTCCGATTCGCCGACCGCTCACAGCGCCGGGCGCGGCGCAACCCGCACGCTGCCCGCAGTGCAGCCGTACCGTGAGCGCCGATTCGTCAGCCGGTTCGACAGCCTGCTTCGCGAAGCCGGCTCAATCGGCTGGATAGCGCTGCTCGCGGCGCTCCGGGCAATTGGCAGAAACAAACTGCGTGCTGGACTGACGATGCTCGGCATGTTCATCGGGGTCGCCGCGCTGATCGCGATGGTCGCGGTTGGCGAAGGCGCGCGCGCCGCGGTCGAAGCCCAGGTTCAGAGCCTCGGCACCGATCTGCTGGTGGTGCTGCCGGGCACCACGCGCGTGAATGGTGTGCGCGCCGGTAACGGCAGCGCCGCGAGTTTGCGAGTCAAGGACGTCGGCGGAATTCTCGAAGAGGACGGTGCGGTAGCCGATGTCAGCTATGTCAATCGCCAGAACACACAAGCGGTCAACGGTAGTCAGAACTGGAGCACCAGCGTTCAAGGGATCTCGCCAAGCTATCTGTCAATTCGTCGCTGGCCGGTAGTGGCGGGCCGCGCGCTTAACGATCAGGACGATCACGACGGCGCTGTCGTGTGCCTCTTGGGTCAGACCGTGCTGGCGAACCTGTTTGGCGAATTCGCCGATCCGATCGGTGCCACCGTGTTGGTGAAAAATGTCCCGATGACGGTGGTTGGGGTCTTAACTGCGAAGGGCCATTCCGCCAGCGGCCAGGATCAGGACGACGTGATATTCATCCCGTTCACCACCTCGCAAGAGCGCATTCTGGGTGTCGCGACGCCCTCCTCCGCTCAGACACTGTTGAACAATGTGTTCGCAACCATTGGACCGCCTCCCAATCCCTTCGGCGTCGTGCCGAAGCTGGAAGGCTTCGTCAACACCATTTTCGTTCAGGCACGCAGCCCGGCGCTGGTGAAAACCGCGCTCGATCAAGTGACCAAGACTCTCGAGAAGACGCACCGGATTCTCCCGGGTAAACCTGATGATTTCGTGGTGCGCGACCTGACTGAGATCGCCGAAGTGGCGGAACAGAGTTCAAAAGCCATGGAACTGCTGCTGGCTGCGATCGCCTCGATCTCGCTGGTCGTCGGCGGCATCGGCATCATGAATATCTTGCTGGTCTCCGTGACGGAACGGACGCGCGAGATCGGCATCCGCATGGCCACCGGCGCGCGGCGGCTGCACGTATTGGCGCAGTTTCTCGTCGAGGCGATGCTGCTTGCGCTGATGGGCGGTGTTGCGGGTATCGCGGCCGGAGTGGTCGCCTCGCTGCTGATCTCACACCTCGCGGGTTGGCCAATACTGCTGGAAGTCAACGTGATGATCCTGGCGTTTGCGTTCTCGGGGGCGGTCGGCGTGTTCTTTGGCTTCTATCCCGCGCGGCAGGCGTCGCGCCTGAACCCAATCGATGCGCTGCGCTACGAGTAAACGCAGGGTGCAAAATCGATCGATCAAGTGGCGGATATTCGGCGTCGCCATCGTCTCGGCGCTCGCGAGCTGTGCTGTCGGTCCCAACTTTCATGAACCCAAGCCTCCGGACGCATCAGTCTACCTGCACCCGAGCTCAGATACCGCGCCGGTGCAGCCTCAGGCACAGGACGTGCAGAACATTTCGCCAGGTGCTGAGCTCGCCGGTGAGTGGTGGCAACTGTTTCACTCCCCACAGCTGGACGAGGTAGTTCGTACCGCGATTGCCGCAAGCCCCACGCTGGTGGCGGCGAACGCGACTCTGGCGGAGGCTCGCGAAGAGGTAATTGTGGCGCGTGGCGCGCTTCTACCCAGCGTGAGTGCCACCGCCGGCGCACAACGAGCGGGCACGGGGGCGCTTCGAGCGCCCGGCACCGGCGCCACTGCGAATCTCTACAGCATCGGTCTGTCCACAAGCTACAACCTGGATATTTTTGGCGGCACGCGCCGCGCCGTCGAGCAACAGCAAGCGCTCGCGGACTTCCAGCGCAATGAGCTCGCGGCCGCATATCTAACTCTTACCGGCAGCATCGTAAATGAAGTGCTGACAATTGCGTCGACTCGACTCCAAATCACAACCACTGAGGAGTTGATTGCAAGCGATCGCAAGAATCTTGCGCTATCGCAACGCGCATTTGACGTGGGTATCGTGCCGCGCAGCGATGTGCTCACGGCCGACAGCCAGCTGGCCGCCGATCTGACCCAATTGCCATCCTTGCACAAACAACTCGATCAGGCTTATGACGCGCTTGCGGTGCTTTCGGGCCGCGCGCCCTCCGAGTGGCAGGTGCAGCCATTCGACATCGACCAATTCACTCCGCCGCGAGACATTCCCGTGAGCCTACCCGCTCGACTGGTGCGGCAGCGTCCGGATGTTCTTGCCGCCGAGATGCAACTTCACGCCGCGAGCGCAGCGATCGGCGTGGCGGTCGCTCAGCAGTTTCCGGATATCAGCTTGTCGGCTTCCATTAGTCGAGAGGCCCTGCGCGCGGCTGATCTGTTTCATCAGTTCGACACGCTCTGGGCGGCCGGAGGTACTTTGACGCAGCCGATATTCAAGGGCGGAGCGTTGCGCGCACAAGTGCGTGCTGCGCGCGATGCCTTCAAGGCCGAGGCCGCCACTTATCAGGCAGTGGTACTCGACGCGCTCGGGCAGGTTGCCGACGATCTATGGGCATTGCAGTACGATGCGCAGATCCTAAGCGTCGATCGACACTCGATGGACGTCGCCTTTGAGGCCCTGAAGCTGCAGCAGCAAAGCTACTCGGTGGGCACGACCACCGTGTTGAACTTGATCGTAGCGGAGCGCACCTACGCGCAAGCCCGGCTCAGCTATGTCAGCGCTCGAGTACAGCAGTTCACCGACAGCGCAAGTCTCCTGACCGCGTTGGGTGGAGGCTGGTGGAACGACAAGATTGAGGCCACTGCACGGTAGGCACCGACTTCGCCACGCCGGTCGATGCGTCGGAGCGGATTGCGCCCCTCGGTTAGAGTTTTGCCGTAAATGCCAAAAATAGTTGGCGACCGAACATGTCGTAGGTACTGTAGGTGTTCGCCGCGCCGCCAGCCACAACAAACGTGTTCACAACCGGCGGATCCTTGTCCAATATATTATTGGCGCCGGCGCGGATTTGTAGAATGCGATTGACGTTCCAGGTGACCTCAAGATCTAGATAGTTGAACGCCGGAATTCTTGCATTGGCATAGTCGTATGCGCCATAACTAGCGTTTTGGAGCGTCGGATCGGAGGTGTTGTTATCCTCTTCGACTTTGCCGATGTAACGCCACGTCAGGGACGCCGACACCTCCCAAGCAGTGTCCCACGTTGTGCGGAATAGGTGGTGCCAGCGTGGATTGACTGTCTCACATGTCGCGCCGAACAACCCAGCGCAATCATAGGTGTGCGCTCCCGGCAAAGGTTGCGTCTCATTGTGCAGTAAGTAGCTACCGTTCAGCGCGAACGACACGCCACCAAAGCCCGGCGGCAGGTCGAGATGATAGTTCATCTGCACATCGACACCACTGTTCACTGCCGTACCCAGATTGTAGTTTTTCTGGATGACATAGCCGCCGCCAGCGACGGAATTGCCGGTCAAGCTGCCGTTCGTGGGCTGGCGCACAATCTGACTGCAATACAGCGGATTCCCGGTATTGGCGCAATCGGACAAAACGACGAGGTACGGAATCACCCCAATCTCGTCCTTTATCTGGATGTGGTAGTAGTCAATGCTGCCGGTCAAATGCGGAATGGCGCTCGGCGCGAAGTTCACGCCGAACGTGTAGGTATCCGCCTGCTCCGGCTTGAGGGCCGGATTGCCGCTCGTCTCTTCCGACAACTGCGAGGCCACGCCTTGTGGAATAGATCCGCTGGCATATTGCGCAGCTGTTACACCCGTGCGTTCACACTGCTGCAGGGAGAACGTGATCGGCGGGGCGCAGGGGTCGCCACCCACTGTAGTGATTCCCACAATCGGCGGGATGAATGACTCGGCGACGCTCGGTGCGCGGATCGCTCGATCATAAGACGCGCGTATCCGATAGTCGGCAATCGGGGCGTATTGCACCTCAAACTTATAAGTATTGGTCACACCGGCGGTGGAATAATCCGATCGACGGTAGCCGGTATCAACCAGCAGGTCTTTGACGGCCGCCCGGTCCTGTACCAGCGGCGCGCGGAGCTCGATGAACTCCTCCGCGACCGAGATAGTGTTGTCGATCGGCGCGACAGCGCTGCCGAATCCGGACAATAGTTGACTTTCCTCGGCAGAATCCGGCAGCAAATATTCATGGTCGCTGCGGTGCTCGAACCCGATGTTCACACCGACACCCTCGGTGGCGAGCGGTGATTGGATTCCATAGTTGCCGAGTTTTCCGGTCACATCGGCATGTAACGTCCTCAACGTCGAAGCTCCATTCGCGGTGCCCAACTCATACAGGTAGCTGAGCTGCTGCGCCGTGACCCCCCCATCTGAGAAAATGTTATACGGCACGCAGCCCCTGGGAGCGCCAATGCAGGTTGGGTTCGCCGCCGTGCCCGTCACCAGCAGCGCGTTGGCGATGCTCTGGAAATTCAGGTAGTTCTGGTTGGAGTCGTAGAACGAGGTGTAAAAATACTGTCCATAGACGTCATAGCTCCAGGCGTCCGCAAATTCGCCCGTGGTGCCCACGACCGCACGGTAGTTGGTATGCTCGAAATTGGTGAGGCGGCTGCCGCCCTCGATGTTACGGCGGCCGATGGTCACCGGCACGGTTACCGACCCCGGCGTCGACGTATCGGCCGCGATCTGGGCGGGTGTGCAGAGGATGCCTTGCTCCTGCGCGCTCAACAACGGATTGCTGCAATTGATAAAGTAGTTGCCTGCCCCCGTTGGATCGAGTGGATTGGCGTTTCTGAAGAGCGCCGCAGGGGCGACCTGCTGGGCAGTCTTGTCGTCCATGAAGAAGAACTCAGAGTACGGCTTGAAGTAATCGGTAATGTCTTCGTGTGCCATGAATGCGGCGTTGTAGCGGTCGTCCTCGCGTGTCATGTAGATGTATGGCTGGGAATTGTAGAACGCGGGCGGTGTCGTCGCGACCGACCCGAACGGGACAAAATTATGTCCGTTCACGCTGTATGCGGTTTGCGCATTGGGGCCTGCCTGTGGTTGGAAATAATTCGAGTTTGAAGAACCGCTGCACGCAAGACCATTGACGGTGCCGTTGTTGGCGAACGTCGGAAATATCTGACAGGCACCGAAATCGCGGTCACTGCTCGCGACCGGATCGGCGTGCCGATAACTGAAGTACGCCGTGATGTTGCCTTTCCCATCCGCAAAGTTCGTGCCCATCAGCATATCGAAAGTGCGGTTGCGCCCATCCTGGGCCGTACCCGTGGGCGGCGTGTAGCCGAACTGTTGGACCAAGCCCTCCACGAACTTGTCGTGGTTGTCGTGCCAGTTCTCGCCGACTTGCCCGTCCACCTGGAACCCTTCGAAGTTTCGCTTCATGATGAAATTCACGACGCCGGCAATAGCATCCGATCCGTAAGCCGCGGATGCGCCGCCCGTGACGACTTCGACACGATCGACCAGTCCGGCAGGAATCTGGTCAAGGTCGGGCGCAGGCTGCGCGATCGCCGTGTTCGGGGAACCGACTCCGAGGCGGCGCCCGTCGATAAGCACCAACGTGCGCCCCGGGCCGAGCCCGCGCAAGTCAGCCGTGGCGACGCCACCAGCGGTGGTCAAGCCGGACGTGCCGTTGCCGAGATCCTGACCCAGATCGTTCGTGAATATTTGCGGAAGCTGGCTAATGATATCGGTGATATCGGTCTTCCCGGACACCTGAATGGATTTAGAAGAGAGCGATACGATCGGGCTTGTACTGACTTCATTCGGAGCCGCGATGCGGGACCCCGTGACGACGATTTCATGCAGCGGTTCCGGTTCTGCCTGCGCTGCGGGGATCTGTTGTTGCACGGAGGTCGCGCCCGCCTGAGCAAGCAAGTAGCTTCCGGAAGCTGGGCTTTGTGTTTCCTTCGACACATTCGCAGTGCGGGTATCGTCGCGAAGAGTCTGCAACGAGACCCCCGCCCCGTCCGCCGGCGCGGGAGCGTTCAAAGGAACAACGGTCACCGTGTTTTCGTCCAGATATCGATACGTTAAGCCTGTTCCTAGGAGCAATTGATCGAAGGCCTCGTCGGCGGTGATATCTCCGTTCACACCGTGTGTCCCGACACCGCGAACGGTGTTGGATAAGTACAGCACTTGCAAGCCCCGGCTTTGCGCGAGCTGCTTGAGCGCAGGCCCCAGACTTTGTGCCGCGATATGAGTGGGTTTTCGAATCGCGGCATCCGCATTGTCTGCGATTGAAAGGCCAACGAGAGAAACGCAAATAGCAGTTGCGATAACCGCAATACGCATAAACGCTCCCGCACCTCTTAAGAGGTTGTTAACGCCAGCCGGCCGACATGGCCGCAAGCTCTGATAACAGTAGAGCGTTGTCACACAATAAATGGGTATGTTCAGTGTGCGTCGCGATGCACGACGCGCACTTGTTTCTCCGTTTCGATGACTTGGATTGAAGACTGACTGCGCAAGAAGTTAATGAGCGATGCCGGATCGGTCGAGGAATATACACCGCTAATTTTGATCTTCTGCAATTCGGGATCGCTGATCGTCAACGGTCGCCGGCTATACCGATTGAATTCTTCGGCAACTTCGCTCAGGGGCGTTTCTTCAAAAATGAGATGCTTCTGCACCCAGGCGGTTGCGACCGAAGTGTCAGTCTGTGTCGGCTTGGTCACAGTATGTGGGGAGACGGTGACTTGCTCACCGGCGGACAGCACAATCGCTGCTGCGCTCGCGCCGCCTGATTCGTCATAGGTCTCTACCCGCCCTTCGACGACCGTCACGACCGTCGCGGTCTGCTTCCTATAGACGTCAAATTCGGTTCCAACAGCGCGTACTTGAGCATCGCCCGCGCGCACCACGAAGGGGCGTTGCTTATCCTTGGCAACACGAAAAAACGCTTGCCCTTCGAGGAGCGTCACGTCACGCTGATGAGTTGTTAAATGAAACTCAACTCTCGATAACGCGTTGAGCTCGACCGCCGATCCGTCCGCAAGCTGAATGGTTCGCTGTTCACCGATCCCCGTGGAGTAAGCGCCGGTGTAGTCCCCACCGCTCCAAAATCGAACTATCAAGGAAGCGAGCAGGATGAGAGCAGCCGCGCCAAGCACCACCGGACGCGACCGCCATTGCCATTGCAGCGGCGGAGCTGCTGGGATCTGTGGATTGGGCGCATTGAGGGTCCCGGGAGATATTGCAATTACATCGCTCTCCTCCCGAGCGCGAGTGATGAGGGAAGCAATGTCGATCTTGCCCTGGAGATCCATCGTCGGGAGCTCCGCCCACGCGCCGGATATCTCGAGATACGCTTGGATGTGTTCCGGCGAACGCCGCAACCATTCAATGAAACGTACGCGCGCCCCGCCGCTCACGTCGCCGGCACGGAATTCGACAAACCAAGCCGATGCCTCGGCAACAATGGCCGGATGGAGCTTCCCGCCGGTTAGATGAGTCTTGCCGCTCGAAGTCTTGAGCTTCATAGTGTCGTTGAGCTCGCGGTCGCCCGTAGATTGCGGCAGTGCTCCACGGCGCGAGCGAGATATTTTTTGGCGGTCTCTCGCGATACGCCTAACTGGTCTCCCACCTCCTGCACAGAATAGCCTGCCACTCGATGCAGAACGAGTGCAGCCGCCACGCGCGCGGGCAGGTGCGCGAGGATTCGTTCAAGTTCATCGAGCCGCTGTGCGTGAGCAACCTGATCAGGCGGATCGTCGTGCGAGGAGGTCCTAAGCTCAGAAAAGACCTCTGAAATATCGATCGAGACTGGTTCGCTCGAGCGCCGCACCGCATGTTGGTGAATTACGTGGCTGGCAACGGTGAAAAGATAGGCTTCCGGACTGCGAATGTTTTCCGAGCCATCGACGCGCAATAAGCGCAAGAATACTTCTTGGGCCAGGTCCGGGACGTCAGCGGCGTTGCGTAGCCGTACCGACAGAAACCGCTGTAACCGACGCCCATAACGCGCGGCCATGCTCGCAACAAAACTCCGATTGTCAGGTGCGCCCACGACGATTCAACCCAAGTCGAGTATTCCCTCAACATTAGAGCGCGTTCTGCCTGAAAGTGGGTATGCCTGCAAATGTGGACCCCCAAGTATGGTATCGCCCCATGGGAATATTTAGTCGAGCTTGAGATTGTAAGCAATTGATTTTAAAGAAGACCTTTTAACTTGGTAGCGGGGTGTGATTAACGAGCCCTGTGAGCATGCGCTTACGACTGGCAGCGCTGATTTCTGGCTGATTTCGGTATGTCTTAGGCCCAAGCTTAAGTTTTCCACCGCGTGGCAGCGAGGTAATTTTAATGAGTTCTGAACGTCCTAATGAAATCTCTGAGCCGCAGGTAAGCAGAGGCCGGCAGCCGTCCGACGCTAGGCGAGATAGCGAAACCGCCGGCGACCATGGAACCTCGGACGATGCGACGCGTCATCAAGCCACGGTGTTGGTACGTGGTGAGACAATTCGCGATCAGGAGCCAAGGTCACCGCGCAAGGATTTATCGACCAAGGACAAGGAGAACTCTCCGCGCAAGGAACTCTCGGAGGCCAAAATTAAAATGCAGAGCCGTCTACCCGTCCTCGATGACGACCATGACGTCGGGGTTCAGAAAGAGCAAATTGTCACCAGAGACGGCAAAGCGGATCTAGCATTTACCGGAACGCTGCTCGCCTCCGCAGCGCCGTCCACAGCACCCAAGGGACAGTGGCAGGAGTATCGAATTTACGAGACGAATGGTGGAAAGTATGTGTTCTCAAAGGTCACCCGGAGAGTGTTAGAGGAAGAGCAGGATGCTCACGAGGCAGAAGTATTTGACCCTTCCCCATCTTCGGTGCCGTCGCAGCTGCTAAGAAGCGCGCGCGATCTCGCACACACGCGGCCGCTGACATGGACGGATGAAGCCGTCGCTTTTTTTGGATACGACCCACTCGCCAAAGCTCTTTATCGAAAATTTGGGAGCCAATTCGAGGAACACGTCAGTTAACATATCTGCGAAGCCTGGGTAGGCTGCTGGTGGATGGGCGCATAGTCGCTATGTCGCCAACTTTTCGGGAAGCAAGCGATCGTACTCGCGTTTGACGACTGCATAACATTCGCAAGTGCGCGCCTCTAACCCCGCACGGTCAAGCACCGTAATGCGGCCGCGCGCGTAACTGATCAACCCGGCCTGTTGTAACTTCAGGGCCGCTTCCGTGACGCCCTCACGGCGAACCCCCAGCATGTTGGCGATCAATTCCTGCGTCATCGCGAGCTCATTGGTTCGCAAACGATCCAGACTTAGCAACAGCCATCGGCACAATTGCTGGTCGAGCGTATGGTGGCGGTTGCATGCAGCCGTTTGCGCCATTTGCGTTATCAACGCCTGAGTGTAGCGCAACAACAGATGCAGTACGGGTCCGGCGCGTTCGAACTCACTTTTCATCAGCTGTGCTTTCAATCGTAAACCGTGCCCGGCACTCTGTACCACTGCGCGGCTCGGAGTCGATTCGCCCCCCATAAATAGGGAGATCCCCACGAGCCCCTCATTGCCGACCACAGCAATCTCGGCCGAAGCGCCGTTTTCCATTACGTAAAGTAGCGAAACAATGGATGTGGTTGGAAAGTACACGTGGGCAAGCGTGTTACCTGGTTCGTACAAAACCTGGCCTAATGGCATTTCAACCTTCTCAAGTTGCGGTTGCCATCGCTCCCACTCGGAATCTGGCAGCGCGGCCAGTAGAAAGTTGTTCCTCGGTTCGGCGGAATCCAACATTCAGGATTTCCTGTTT
>Ga0182024_10010165_pt1 | contig 19271 bp, 16 predicted proteins | sample P32metaG_FD_120480 | JGI IMG/M metagenome (GOLD analysis project Ga0182024, IMG submission 120480) | Permafrost microbial communities from Stordalen Mire, Sweden - P3-2 metaG (Illumina Assembly) | ecosystem: Environmental > Terrestrial > Soil > Wetlands > Permafrost | place: Sweden: Stordalen... | reverse complement strand
TCATGTTCACGATGGCGCGAAACATGCTCAGGAAGCGATCGATTCCCAAAATCAAAGCCATCCCCGCCACCGGTATCGTGGGGATCACTCGCAACGTGGCCACCAGCGCGACGAACGCCGTGCCCTGCACACCGGCCGTGCCCTTCGACGTCAAAACCGCTATGCCGAAAAGCAGCAACTGCTGCCCCAGCGTCAAATGAACGCCGGTAGCTTCGGCAACGAAAAGCGCCGCGAGCGTCATGTACAAACTGCTGCCATCGGTATTGAACGTGTAGCCGGTGGGCACCACCAGTCCCACCAAAGCTTTCGAGCAACCCAGCTGCTCCAATTTTTCCATGAGCGTCGGCAGCGCCGGTTCCGAAGAGCTGGTGGCCAGAGTGAGAATGATCTCCTCTTTGACATAAAGGAGGAAGTTGAAGATGTTGAACCCCGCCGCCCAGGCAATGCCGCCCAGCACGACCAACACAAAACAAATGCAGGTGATCCAGAAAGTGGCGACCAATTTTAGCAGCGGCCCGAGCGAAGAAATTCCGTACGCGCCGATCGTATAAGCCATCGCACCGAACGCGCCAACAGGCGCAAAGCGCATCACGATATTGATCACGCGAAACACCGCGCGAGTGAGCGACTCGATCACGTCGAGCAGCGGCTTGCAACGGGCGCCCATCGCCGACATCGCGCAGCCGAAAAGAATCGAAATCAGCACCACCTGCAAAATATCGCCCTTGGCGAACGCGTCCACCACCGTGGTGGGAATGATGTGCATGACGAAATCCGTCACGCTTTGCGACTTGGCCGCGTCTGCGTAACCCGCCACGGCGTTGCTGTCGAGCGTCCCAGGATTCACATTCAGAGCGGCGCCGGTATGCACCACGTTGCCCGCCACCAGGCCGACCAGCAACGCCAGCGTGGACACAACCTCAAAATACAGCAGCGCCTTGCCGCCCACGCGGCCCACTTTTTTCATGTTCTGCATGCTGGCGATGCCCGTCACCACCGTGCAAAAAATCACCAGCGTGATAATCATGCTGATCAGCCGGATAAACCCGTCGCCGAGCGGCTTCATGGCCACGGCGCTGTGCGGTTTCAGGTAGCCGAACGCGATCGCGATGGCCACGGCGACCAATACCTGGCCCCACAAGCTGCGATAGAACGGTTTTTTGGGCGAGAGGCGGACAACGTTGGGGGATTCCGGAGGCGCGTTCGAATGTGAAGTTCCCATATTCAAGTCTTTCCAGTCGCGCGGTTCGCGGCGCCGCGCCGGGCCAACTGGCGGCGGAGTCTAGCACACTCGCGGTAACAAAAATCCGGCGGCGGCTTTCATGTCCACGCAAGCGAACACAACCAAAATTTCCTGCGTCGCCGCCGCTGCCATCGGATCGCTGTCAAGACGCCCGCCAGAGGTGAATATCTTTCCAATCCTAAAATCTCCCGATTGCTATAGTGTCCCGCTGTCATGCATGATTCCGCGGTGAACGAGACGAAACACACTGCTCGGGATTTGCTTCAACCTCTAACACGCAATCAGGTTCGCGGTTTTTGGGCGTCTTGGGGCGGATGGACGCTCGACGGAATGGACTCCTTCGTTTACGCGCTCGTGCTGGTCCCGTCACTGCGCGAACTGCTGCCGCGTTCGGGCATTGAAGCCACCAAGGGCAACATCGGATGGTATGGAGGTTTGCTATTCGCGCTATTCCTGATCGGCTGGGGATTGGCGTTTCTGTGGGGACCGATCGGAGACAAATTCGGCCGCGTGCGCACGCTGATGCTCACGATCGTGTGGTATTCGGTTTTCACTTTTCTCAGTGCGTTCGCCACCGGCGTGTGGCAGCTCGCCGCTTTGCGTTTGCTGGCCGGCGTGGGCATTGGCGGAGAGTGGGCCATGGGCGGCACCTTCGTAGCGGAAGAATGGCCGGAGAGCCGCCGCCGCATGGGCGCGGGCCTGATGCACACCGGATATTACGTCGGCATTTTTATCGCGGCGCTGGCGAACTACGGAATTGGCAGCCACTACGGCTGGCGCGTGATGTTCATCGTCGGCGGCGTGCCGGCGCTGCTGCTGGCGTGGATTCGGCACGGCGTCACCGAGCCTGCCGCGTGGACCAAAAAAGAAAACTTCGTCCACAGCTGGGCTGTGTGGCGCCCCTTCGCGACGCTATTTTCACCCGCGTTGCGCCGGCGCACCATCGTAAATGCGTTATTGATGCTCGCTTCGATCTGCGGCCTGTGGGCCGGAACCGTCTATGTTCCCACTGCGATCACGGCGGTCGCCGAAGCAGGTGGACGAGTTGGCCCGCAAGCAGCCCAACTTGCTTCCTGGGGAGTCATGCTCGTCTCCTTCGCGACGATCCTGGGCTGCCTGGCGATGCCCTGGCTTGCCGAGCAAGCAGGAAGACGCGGAGCGTTGGCGATTTTCTTTTCTCTGATGATGCTGTTCATTGCGCTGACGTTCGGCAAGGTTTTCTACCTCGGTGCGGCGGCCCTTCCCTGGTTTTTCGTGTGCCTGTTTTTTCTGGGATTGGGCGGCGCCAATTTCGCAGTCTATACCCTGTGGCTGCCCGAACAATATCCCACGGAGTGCCGCGCCAGCGCGTTTGCCTTTTCCACTTCGTTCGCGCGATTTGGCGGCGCCGGAATCACATTCCTGGTCGGTGCGGGCGTGCGGCATTTTGGCTCGCTAGGGATTCCCGTCGCGCTAACCTCGATCGCCTTCGCGCTGGGCCTGCTGCTGATTCCCTTCGCTGCGGAGACACGCGGCAAGACGCTTCCTGCCTAGCTCCGACTATCAGTTGCGCGGTTCGAATTCAGCTGGATCATTGCGAATAAATTGCAAACGGAGGTTACTTCAGCGTTCCTCGACTGGAACTTCGGGCGCTACTTCCCTACCGCTTCGTCCATAACGTAATAATTTATAACCTTATCGGGATTCTGGATTCTGTGGCATCACACAGTGCCCGGTCGCGTTCTGCTGCTATGTGCAGATATTGTGCGTAGTCTTGCGAAGATTGGGACGCACATAGCAGACTAATACTGCGCCCGCTTGAACGCGACGACGCCTCGATAGTCTGTTCCAGCGGCGCGAGCGAGGCGACGAATGTAACGCTGTTCGCATCGAAACGTCTAGGTCCCATGAGTAGAAGGGGTTAGCTTATGGCATTGAGGTAATTCCCGAATACGATATACACGAATCCCGGTATGCCGCAACATGACGAAACCCTAGACAATAGTAAGGCGATCTGGATGGGAAGCTCGGGCTCTTTCGAGCCATGGGATAAATGCCTTCCGCAGTTCGCTTTATGGCCGAGAGGAGGAAAGGCCAGCGTCTTATCGAGTTCTTGGCGCGGGTGGCATAGCACACGGGTTCGCGCCCCGGGTAACGAGAAATGTTAACGGCAAATTACTACTTGCATAAGTATCTGCACTGGTGCTTCAATCCAGTGCGTAGATATTAGCACTAATATGCCGCAGCCCAGCAGGTTAGCGGGGGCAACAGAATGGGAAGTGGCGCCAAAGTTTTGATCTTGTGCGTGAACCGGTTATTGCGCGAATCGATCGCGAGGATTTTAGCTAAGCGGACGGATTTTGAGATTGCAGCGCAAGCGGATCCTTGCTCGCCGTTCGAACATATCCGCGATTCCGGAGCGGACGTGCTTGTCCTGGACTCATTGGACTTTCTGCTCGATAGTTTCGCCTCGCCTTCCGCGACCGACAAGCACGACCGGGCTATCAAGAGCGTGCTCATCGCGATGGCGGATGATCGGAGCTGCTTCCTAACGGCGATACGTCGTGGCGCGCGGGGTTACGTCCTGCAAAATGCCTCCGCTGCGGATGTTGTAGCCGCAGTCCGGTCGGTGGCGGAAGGGCACGCCGTATGCCCGCCTCATTACACGGAATTTCTGTTTGACTGTGTCGCAACGCAGGCCGCTGAGTTCCCGAACAGCCAGAAGCGTGCCGAATGGGGATTGACGCGGCGCGAACAACAGCTGATCCCCTTGATTGGCCGCGGTCTGAGCAATAAGGAAATCGCAAACCACTTCAATATTTCCGAGCAAACAGTGAAAAACCATATTCACCGCATCTTGCGTAAAGTGGGTGTCGTGGATCGGCTCAGCATCTACGAAGTTTTTCAAAATGAGGGTGGCGCCTCAATCCCTGCGCACGCCGGCCATTCGGCATAAATCAGACTACCGCCCGGACTTGCAGACGCGGTCATCCACACCAACGCTGACAGCAGGAATTACGAAGGGATATCAGCAGAACTGCGGCGGCGAGGCAGGCGGGTAAATCACAAGCGGAGTTTCTGATTCGCGGCGGTCGAAATTCCTACTCGATAATTTTTCTTCGGCAGCGGGCAAAATCGGCCCTCCCCCGCTTCCCCGGTCTCGATGCATCCTGAGGATAGCGGAGAACAGCTTTTCTGCTTTCAGTCCGATGAACCAGCAGACGCTATCTTTACCGAAGCGGCGCCGTTGCCTGGCATTGGGCGCCGCACGGAAGATCGGTGACCATTCATGGATCGCAGTACCGCTTCGGAAAGGGCGCTGCGAAATGCGCAACTCAGTAGGTTGAAGTCCACGAGCAACGGACTGTCCACGCCTTTGCGTAACAATGAAAAGTACCCCAATTTATGATGCGCCTCCGTGTTCAGCTCCAATCTCAATTCCCACATGGATTCGGTTGTTCCAGCATCGTCCCAGAATAACTGCAATCCGCCGTCCGCCGTCCTTTGCATCGGAGAGAACGGAGTTCCTGAAAATATCTCACCCAGATTGCGTCCCAGGCGGAATCCATCGAATCCGATTGCACGCAGAGTGTCGCGCAGAATCGCGCACATCCTGAGGAAGTCCGTGCAAGAATTCAAAGCTTCCACGGCGCGCCGCACCTCCACATTGTTGGCGATCGCGCGCTTGCGCTCGGCAGTTCGGTGCAACGCGCCCTGTAACTCAGAAAACTCCACGTAGCCCAAGTATTGCACTCCCAGCGCAACGCCAATCCCTATCACCGCCAGAACCAGCGCGATCATCGCCGCATCGTGCAGCAGTACCAGGCTCAGGAGCGCGAAGCATGCTGTGACTCCGTAGAGCACCAGTACCGCATCGCGTTGCGATAGGCCGCGCTTCAAGAGTTTGTGGTGAATGTGTTCGCGATCGCCTCGGAACAAAGGTTTGCCGCTCAGAAAGCGGCGCGAAACCGCCAGCGCCACGTCCAATATCGGCAAACCAAAGGAAAGCACCGGGATCGCTACCGCGATCATGGTGGGCGCTTTTTCCGATCCCGCGAGGGCCAGCGCTGCCAACATGAACCCGATGAACATGCTGCCGGAGTCGCCCAGGAAAATCGATGCAGGGTGAAAATTGAAACGCAAAAAGCCCAGAATCGCACCGGCCAACGCGATCGCCAGCAATGTCGTAGTTGCGTTCGGCGCCAGCAGTGAGGTGACGAACACCACGACCGTCGAAAAGAACGCGGAGCCGGCCGCCAATCCATCGAGTCCATCAATCAAGTTGAATGCATTGGTGATCAGCAACACCCAAAGCACCGTCAACGGCAGGCCGACGGCTGTCCGCAGCGCATGCCCAGCGGAAAGTAGATCCAGGCGATGAATCCCAACGCCACCGGTGTAGAGCAACAGCGCGGCTACGGCTTGAATTCCGAATTTCCAGTAAGGGCCCACGTAGCGAACATCATCATAGAATCCGAGTAAAAAAACGATGAACGCAGATCCCAATATGCTCAACATCGTGCGCGCCGGCATCACCAAAATGATTCCGGTCCACCGGGGAAATAACATCGCCAGGCCGGCCACCACCATGAAAGAAACGAAAATCGCCACCCCGCCGATCCGCGGCACCGAAGTGGTATGCACGTGCCGGTCCAATTCCGGTGCGGCCACCCATCCCTGCGCGGTGGCGTAATCTCGCAACCAGCGCGTGATAACCAGAGATAGTAAAATGCTGCTCAGAAAAACCAGCAAGTAGCAGCTGACGATCACGATTACCTCCAACTCGGTCTTCCGCGCAATTACAAGGAGCGGCCGGTGAATTGGCGCCGCGTGCTGCCGACGCCCGATTTATGATTTAGAGTTTTTCTGCGAGTTCTGGTGGGTGAATCCGAAAACCGCTTGCGATTGTCGATTCTGATTTGCTCGACGAAGCGACCGGATCTGCCGCGCCGAGATGGTCGAAGATTTGAGTAACGGCATGCTCAACAGAGAAATCCCGCTCCAGCAGTCGGCGCGCATTCCCTCCGATGGAAGCTCTAAGATCTGCGTCGTTCGCCAATCGCAGCGCAGCCAGGGCGAGAGTTTCATCGTCTCCATTCAATACACACAGCCCCGCATGATTCTTTTCCAGTATTTCGAAGAGATCATTTCCGGGATTGATGCTCGCCAGCGTAGGCTTGCTCCAGTACATGTACCCAAGTAATTTTCCCGGGACGTTGTGGGTTTTCAAACGCCGATCCAAAGAGAGCAAACCCACGTCAAACTCCGCAAGCATCGCGAGATATTCCCGATGGCTGACCGCCGGCAGGAGTTGGACGTTTTGAAGGCCATTCTCCGCGACAGACGTCTTGAGTCGACCTGCCTCGCTGCCATCGCCCACGAGCAGAAAACGAATGTGCTCTTCCCGGGAAAGGCGCGCTGCTAAACGGACGATGTTGTCAACATCGTTTGCCACACCCATGTTGCCGCCGTAGAGGAAGACCACTTTGCCACATAACCCCAGCTGCTTTCGGTAATTGCTGGCTGGCAAATCTTCCTCGTGCAGTGTCGCCCAGTTGTAGAGCACGTCAACCGGGTAACGTCGCGATGCGAACTCCTTGGAGAAGTAGCTGAGGTTCGCCGGCGATTGAACCGCGATATGATCAGCGACTTCATACTGCTGAATTTCTCGGCGCCGAAAGAAGCGATAGACAAGCCCTTTTCGCAGCACGCCTGCGTCCACAGCCCATGCGGGGAAAATATCCCTCAATATCAGATACGCGGGACATCCCCAGAGCGATTTCAGGCGTTTTACTAACGCTCCCCAAAAGATTGTCGGCGAGTAGAACACGATCAAATCCGCGGGACGCGTTCGCAAAAACCGCCTGGCGCGGCGCCAGGTCAGGCTGGAAAGCCTCATCTCTTCAGTGGCGCGGAATACATTGGATGCACCTTTGATTTTCCTGGTTCTTACGCGGATCGCTTGCAGTCCTTCTTCCGTTGCGATTTCGAGGTCTGTCGAAATCCTGTCGCTGGGAGTAAGAACCATCACTTCATGATTGCGCCGGCGAAACTCGATGGCCAGGTCATGCATCTGCGTGGCGCTGGATTTCGTATTTGGCAAATAGCAATCGACGAGAAGTAGGATTCGCATTTCGCAGCCTGAACCAATCGCGATGACGGGCTTAGATTCCTGATGCAGCTCGAGCCAATGGGCAGGTTTCGCGCCCGTATGCTTCGCGCACGAACCGGCTTTCTCTTAGCGCATCGAAGCTTCGAGATTTTGTAAAGTAGCCGGATCGAATCCGGCTCAGCAGATCTCCGTAAATTCGCTCGCTGGGACTACCGCCCATCGGATTCAAGATATTGCGGTCCCAATCGGGCGCTATTTGCATGGCTCGCCGCGCATTCGCGCACAACGAATCCTCGGCGAGAATGCTGGCGCCCGCCGCGATTGTTTCTGGCCGCTCCGTGGAGCGCCGCGCCACTAAGCACGGCACCCCAAGAATCAACGCTTCTTCCTGCACCGTGCCGCTGTCCGTAACAATCACGCGCGCCTCTTTCTCAAGCTTCATGAACTCGAGAAATCCCAGCGGTTCCGTCACCGTAATTCTCGGACTCTTCAGGATTTTGCCAAAGTTAAATTTCCGGATGCGCGCCTTCAGCCGCGGCATCATCGGAAGAACCACCGGAAGAATCCCGGAGAGTTCCCGAAGCCCTGTCAATTTCTCAAGCAATACCTCTGGGTTATCAATATTTTCTTCGCGATGCAGCGTGCACAGAGCATATCCCTTGACGCGCAATCCCAGACGATTCAACACGGGGCCCTTGTCTGCGGCAGGAAGAAAAGTTCCAAGCGCGTCCACGATGATGTTGCCCACCGTGACTACGCGAAATTCGGAAATTCCTTCGCTGACCAGAAGCTGCTTATACCGATCAAGGTAGCAGTAGATCAGGTCCGACATATGATCAACGATGATCCGATTTTTCTCTTCGGGCATGCGCCAATCGAAGCTGCGGCCTCCGCCTTCGATGTGAATGACGGGAGTATTGCGCTTGGCAACGATGATCGCAGAAAGAACCGTGTTCGTGTCGCCCAGGTACAGCACGGCGTCGGGCCGCAGCCGCTCGAGCATTTCCGCTGTACGTTGAAAGAGCAAAGCGCTTTGATGGACATGGCTGGTCTTGCGCGCTTTTTTCAGGGTTCGCCCCGTGCGGAGATTCACGTTCGGAAGCTTGACGTTCAGTTCCCGGTGAAACACTCCATCCAGTTCGTAATCGAAGTGCTGCCCGGAATGCACGTAAGTGTGCCGATAACCTTGCCGCGCCTGGCCTTGATCCAAAAGCGCCAGCAGCTTGTGCATGCGAATGATGTCGGGTCGAATGCCCAGAAACGTAACCAGCTTGAAGGGTTTCTTCATCTTTTTTTTAGCTTGCGATTGCGTCCAGCATCTCGTCAAAAGAGGGCATGTGTAACAGTGGGTTTAGTTCTTTCACCGTCGTCATTGTGCGGTTGAGCTTGTTCTCGGTGTCCGCTTTGATCGTGCAGGGAACGCTGAACTTGCGTTGAAAGGCTAGTAGCATCTCGTATTTCGAGACGACGGTCGAATAAACGTGGTAAACACCGCATCGCGGGTATATCTCAGGCGATTCCATGATTTGATCGCACAGCTTTCCGAATTGCTGGGTAGTGATGCCATTCCAATAGTGTTCTGCAAAGCCAGTAATTGTCTTTCCGCGTTGCTGCAAAAACCACTCCAGTAAACCGGTATAGCCATCCAGTTCGCGCCCGATGATCGAAGTGCGAATGGTCAGGCAGCTCGCGGGCTCACCCATGCTTTTCGAAAGGCCATAGAGGTCCGTGGGAGACTTGGGAGAATTTTCATCGTACGGATAACTATCCTTGCCGTTGTAAACGCAGTCGGTGGTGATATGGATCAGCTTCTCTCCGAAACGCTCTGCCAAAATATGAGGCAGCGCGCCATTGACAAAGAAAGTCATGGCCGGATCACGCAGCGCGAATGGAATGGTGACACCGATCGCGTTGATCACATGATCCACCTCACCGACCTGCTGAAGGAACTGGGCTAGGAATTCGCTCGGGAATCCCTTTTTGGCAGCGTGCTCTTGATAGATCTGCGCTGCATCGAAAGGCACGATCTTCGCCCGGTCTGCCCCGCCGAAGCGCTTCTTGAGAAGAGCCGCCTTCTCGACGTTCCTGATTCCAAGAACGAGATCGTGCTTGTTGTTAAGCACGCCGTACACGGCGCTCCCGAGCATGCCTGTTGCGCCCAGCAATAGAACTTTTTTCATCGGTTTATCCATTCCTCAATTCGAGTTAAGGGCCGCTTGGAGATGAGTGCGAGAGCGAATTTGCGTAAGCAGCGCATAATCATGTGGAAGAAAATCCAGAACGGATTTCGGTTTTTGGGGGGTAGTAACTCCAGTAGCCGGAAAAGCCCCGCCTGGTGTACGCACCGGTGCTGGCATGTTGCAGAGGATGATCTTGATGCTCGGAGTACGGCCCGATGTAGTATCCGCCAAGAGGAAGTCCGGTTCCCGCGCCGATCAATCCAGGCGGCTTTTGGTCAAATGTTTCCTGCCACCATTTCTCGGAAAAGAACAGTGCACAGTAGTTCAGGCCCACGCATTCGTCAGTGAAGATATACCCATGCGGTACCAGAAGCGGCCAGATGTTCCGTACGCATGTTTCAAGGCTCGCTTCCAGGTCCACATCCAGGAAGGCCAGAAGGATCGGGCGATTCATGTTTGGTAGGGTGTCCGAGAACCAGCCGCGATTGAACTCGCAACACTCAATGGCGCCATAGCGCGTGAGATTCGCCTTGACCTCTTCCAGAGTGCCGCTGTAGTCGCCCTTTTTATAGAACTTGGCTTCGTTGTCCCGGGGATCTCCTTCGGGAAGACCCTCAAACGAATCACAGATCACGAGTTTTCGTCCCACCAGCTTGCACACTAACGACAAATTTGCGGCCGACCCGCCTTTCCAAGTACCGCACTCGACGATGTCCCCTTCCGTTTCCGGAGGGGTTTCCAGGATCTTGAGCGCAATCGCAAGATGCGCCTTGAAAGACGTACCCGTTGGAATACGCCAATTGTTCAACAGCATCTGGAGCCCTAGTTTCAGCCTTCTCATGAGCGTCATGCGGTAGGCAGGATGCATCTTCGTCGAGCTAAGAATGAAAAGGATGCTGATGGGAGCCACCGCAATCGCATGCAGCTTCATTAGGAATCGCATTTTAGATCCTTGTGGGGACCGCACATCCGCTGCCGGCGCCGCGGAAAGTCAACGGCGCAGCCAACGATACGGTTAAATGGCTTCTGGATATGCTTCGCTCAGCGGTGCGCTACTTCCCATAAGCCTGTTCCCCAGAGGTCAAAGGGGAATCGGAAATCGTCTTTGCCGGATTCCTCCAGCGTCGCGCTGGAGAAAAATATGATTCTCGTTCCAGGTTCGATCGCGCGGAAACCGTTTGCGTATCCTGCCGGTACGTAAAGGATTTGAGGTTGCCGGTCGGAGAGGACAAACCGGTGAGGCTTAGCGTTTCGATTCGGATTCGCGGGATCGCCGAACTGCACGGCGGCTGCTACGATTGCGCCCTTTACAACCAGCAGGAACTTCTCTTCCTTCAAGTGCCCGTGAAATGCGCGTACGACTTCAGTTGTGAAGTTCTCGACCATATAGAATCGCCGGACCGGTTCGAACGTGAAGCCGTTCACAAAGGAGAGCTGGCCGCGGTCATCCACCGCGAATCCGCCGGGAATCAGCGTGGGTTCTTTAGGCGAACTGGCCATCAGCCTTGAGCCTCTCTGCGTGTCGCACGTTGAAGTAAACTTCATTTTCGGTTTGCTTGATTCGCCCCAACCCTACTAGTTCGGCGATTTCCCGCACGCCATCTTGCACGGTGCGCATCGTGTTCGGATTGTAGACTCCGTCGCGCAGAGCTTTCTTCGTGCCCACGTGATAATTGCGCTGGTCCTGAAATCGCTGATCCGTGTATTTCACTTTGCAGCCGGTCATTTTGCCGACGATCGCTGCGAGATCTTTGATCTGCAAATTTTCCGCCGCCAAGTTGTAGATTCCACGCACTGGACGTTCCAGGTTGGCCACAACTGCCTGCGCGATGTCCTTTACGTGCACCAGCGGCCTCCATTGGGTGCCGCCGAAAACGGTTAGTTCGCCTTTGGTCAGCGCGTTGGTGGTCATGTAGTTCACCACCAGATCCATGCGCGGACGCGAGTACGTGTCGGAAACGCCGAATGCCGTTCCCAGCCGGAAGATCAGGCTGTTCTCGGCCGGGAGTAGGCCTTCCGCAGCCAATTTTGTCTTGGCATACAGAGTTAGCGGCTGCACCGGAGCGTCCTCATCCACCTCGCTGTCATGCTGTCCGTAAACGGAACATGTCGAGGTGAATACGATTCTTCCGTGGTAGTTTTCCGCGAGCCATCCGACAGCGCTTTGATTGACCTCCACTGTCAGTTCCGGACTCACTTCGCAGGCGCCGTCACCCACGATAGCCGCCAGCCAGATCACGTGCGTATAGTTCGCGAGCAGCGACTTCAGTCTTGCCGTGTCGCGCACATCGCCGCACACGAAATCTACTTTCTTCAAGTAATGCGGCTCGTAAACCAGGCTGTCGTACACGGAAAAAGGAATTTTCTCCGCGATCAGCAACTCTGTAACTGCCCCGCCGATATACCCGGCCCCACCCACCACCATCACTTTTGCCACGACGTGCCTCCCGAGAATGCGTAACTTCAAACTGCGACGGTTCGGCCGATGCCCGCTTAAGCTCGTGCTTGCGGCGCTGGCCGTTTCCCTGCGCTGATGGTTGTTGGAAAATTTCGGCTGGGTGTTTCTACGCGCAGTCTTGAATCAATTCCCACGTGCGTTGTGCGGCTCTGGATCCGTCGTAGAGCAGCGAGCGTTCCAGTGCTTTGCCCGACAGCTCCGCCATGCGGACAGGATCGTCAATGATGGATTGAAGTTTTTCAGCCAATTCCTGAGGTGAGGAAGGATCGAAATAAACCGCAGCATCGCCGCCGAATTCTGGCATCGGTTCGCGGCAGGACGCGAGAAGTGGCCGGCCCGACGCCAGCGCTTCGAGCATTATATAGGGACAATTCTCACATTCGGAGGCGAAGATGTTAATTAGGGCATTGCGATAGAGCGACGGCAACGCGTCGTGCGCTACTGGCCCAGTCAACAGAACATCGTTGCGCATCCCCAACCGCTCGATTTCGTCTTGCACCGTGCGCGCATACTGCGAACGGTCTGGCCCCGCCAGAATCAGCTTTTCCGTGGTGTTACGCCGCGCTTTCAACAACGCGAATGCGCGCACGACTTCCAGTTGTGCTTTATACACATCAAGAATTGATACGTACAAAATATACCTTTCTGCTGGTAGCCAGTCCGGCTTTGGCTCACGGTTGTTGCGAAAGACTGGATTGACGCCGTGCGGGATAACGATCGTCCTCCCTGGCAGCCGCGGCACTTTTTTCTCGACCACTCGACGCGCGAATTCGGATATGAAAATCACGCAATCCGCCTTCGCCATGCTGCGAGAGAACGCACGCTCCAGCAGCCAGTTACGTATTCGCATGTAACCCAGACCATATCGTTGACGTTGCATCGCACTGAACGGAATCATATTTTGGAACATGGTCACCGTTTTGCAGCCCTCTGGAACGCGAGCACCGATAATTCCGCCCGGACAAAAAAGAACATCTGCGTCGAGTCGTTTGAGAAGGTTGGGTAGATATAAGCATTCCCAGATTGCACGCGCGAAAGGATTCTCTAACGGCCACTTTACTTGAATTTTCGTGACATTCTCTCGGTCCAATGGCAGCGAGAGCGAGTCCGGCGCCAATATGAAGATTTCTACGTCGAGCTGCTCCGGAAGAGACTCGAGCAAATTGAGCACGTAGGTTTGCCCGCCGCCGAGACGAGCAGACAGAGCGTTCATTACAATCCTCGTAGCGCCTTTGGTGTTAGTCCCCATGTTGGACGCTTGCAATGATCTCTTTCTGCGCGGTTGGCAAACTTCCCACGAAATCCAAGAAGACGAGCCCTGCCCCCAGTAGCGGATGTGCGCCGGAAACGCCGAACTGTCGCTGTGCTTTGATGGTGAAGTTTCCTACCGGAGCCATTCCGTTACCGTGTCATGCCTTCGGCCAATCGAATGAGCAGCTCGCGGGCCGTCCGTGAAAACGCGCTCAGCGACTAGCCAACTGGATACTTCCAGAAACTTGCAAGTCCGCCAGAATAAGACTGTAAAGTTCCAAATACTCATTGGCCAACGAATCGATCGTTCGATTGGATACCTTGGCGTAGGCTGATCGAGCCTTTCGTTTCGCCTCGTCAGGATTGCGCAGAACATCCAGAACCCCGTTGGCGATTTCTTGTGCCGCGCCACAGGGCACATAACACGCGTCGTTGTCACCAAAAAGTTCGCGATGCTGTGGAATATCAGACAGAACCAGTGGACACCCGGCCGCAGCGGCTTCAGCCACCACATTCGGACTGCCCTCAAAAAGGCTAACCGAGAGCAAAACTGCAGCTCGCTTCATCCAGCTCCACACTTCCTGCGTATATCCCATTATTTTCACGCGGTCTTCCATCCGGCGACGCTTCACTTCTTCGACAAGCGCTCCCTTCAGCGGCCCCTCACCAAAAAGCAACGCCACAAGCGTGGGCCTCTCAAGGACTGCAAGGAAAAGTGCCTCGAGGAGAACCGAAACGTTTTTCTCGCGGCTGTAGCGGCCGGCAAAGAGCACAATCTCGCTATCCTCGCTCACGCCACAGCTCTTTGAACGAACTGGCGGAGATTCCTGGATTTCATCGACTGGCACGGCGTTGGGTACAACTCTGACCACGTCAGCAGGTTTTCTAGATAGCCAATAGTCTCTGCCCGCCCGGGAGTTCGCAATCACCAACGCAGCCCGTTTGCCGATCGCATTTCGGAGCATTTCTTTCCACGGGGTGACATAGGTCCCGGCGACCGTCCGCTCCGTCATCACAAATGGGATTCGGGTGACGATCGCTGCCAGGCCTGCAACCACGTCCATCTGCAAAAGCCACGTTTGGATTAAGTCCGGCTGGACCTCGCGCACGACCTTGATCAGTTGCCAGAGCAATAGCGCGTCATGGTTTCCGCGGCTCGGTAGAATATGATACCGGACGCGCGAATCCGGGATTCTGGCGCTTTCAGGTCCAGACAAATGATACGCAACATGAACATCCACTTCCTTTTTGTCTAGCGCCGCGGACAAATACGAAAGCTGACGTTCAGCCCCGCCGCCGTGTAGGCCGGAGATGCAGTGAAGAATCCGCATTCTACGAGCGCTCACGAACTCAGGTTGACACAGAGACAAAGTTGGGCACGCCATTGATCGAACATTTCGCAACTCATGCGCAGGAGGTTACGCTAGCCTTAACACCGGACGATACGGCACGATGGGAACGATTGCAGTCGCCCTTTCTCCAGCGGCGGCGTAGCCCAGCCCCAAGACTACGTAAAACATCGGGAATCCCAGCAGTGGATGTGCCATCCCTGCCGCGAGTGACACCACCATACTGACAATACAGGCCTGGTAAAATCCCCTATTGTTCTCGCCGCCACTCGCCATCGCGCCCGTCGTTTTTTTGAAAAACGTCCACATCACCCACACGAAGAGGATAAATCCCGGCCACCCGGCCTCAGCAATCAGCGTGACTAAGAGGTTGTGCGAAACGATCTTGACTCCATAAGCGTCCTCCACAAGTGGCCCCACATTGTCGTACCCAATTCCCAGTAGCGGATGCTCACGAAAGGATTCCCAACCTACTTGGAACATCGCCAGTCTCTCGATGTCCGCGGCAGCCGCATCCTCTGTTGATGTCAGGACCGCACGGCTGAACCCATCCTCGATCAGCGGTCGCGTTACCGGCAAGCACCAGGCGAAACCAACTAAAGCCAGCACCAATATGGCGTACCTCATCATGTCTGTGACGAAGCGGCGTAGGCTCGCGCGATGCAGATACATATCTGCGACGAAGCAAGAGACCGCCAGCAGGTATCCCGCGCGTGATTCAGATACCACGATGAGGAAGCAGGCCAAGACGAGCTCCCATCGGACCCGCTTGTCTCCTCGTCGCACCAGGCAAAGAATGAAGGGCAGAGACGCAATCAACCATAGTGCGCCAGAGTTTGCGGTCGCGCCGATGCTATCTGCCGTATCCAGGTCGTATGGTCTGATGCCTCCGAATCTCAGGCCCAAATAAATATATGTGATCGCTACCACGTACGGCACATAGCGAAACAACTGTATGACTTCGAACTCGTCATAATTCCACTTCAACAGAAAGAACAGCGCCCATAGAACCAGGAAAATCGAAAAGACCGCAACAGTCGTAAGAGTTTGACCAGGATATTCGGCCCAAAATGCTGTAATACCCAGATAGGCGTAAAAGATCAGCAAGGGCCGCCCTTTACGCGACAATCCAGGATTCTTCATAAAGCCGGCCCAAACAAAATACAGGCTCAGGCAAAACGCCAAAGCCACAAGAATATAGAAGATGCGGTAGTACGTAAGGATTGCAGCAAAATACGAGAGTAAGGCAATCAGAGTCGCAAGATAATTTAGCCTTCTCAAAACCAACCCCTCATTGTTGAAACGCAACGGCTCAGGGACCTTGTCAGTCGAAAAGCTGCTTCGCCACCAGGCAGGTCAATCGCTCGCACTTGTACGCGGTGCGCCGAATTGCGGAATCGCGGTTTCTTTTGTCATTTTCAACACCAAAAAAGGGCAGAGCGGTCCGATGTCAAACGGTTGCAGCAGTCCCAGCACGTTCAGCGTAAGCGACACGCTACGTGCGACCGGAGCGGGCCATTTTTTCTCGAAGTTGATGATCCACGGTGAAAGTCGTCCGCTGCGAAATGCCCGCATGTCGCCCAGCGCTTCAGCTGGAGCTAAACGAAGCAATTTCGCTTGAGTCATGATGTCCAGGTTGTGGATTCCCAGATTTTCAGGATCAAAGTACCGTTGGATCCGGCCGTAGATGCCACCATAGTTAGGGACGGTGATCAGCACAAGGCCGCCCGGTTTCGCCATCGCCACGTGCCTTTCGATGGCAGGTTTGGGATCTTGGAAATGCTCAACCACTCCGAGGCTATACACAACATCAAATGATTGCTCTGGAAACGTGCTGTGGTGTAAATCTTCGCAGCGGAATTCAGCCTTCAGGCCCAGTCTTCGAAACAGCTCCTTGCAATTCGTGATACCCGGTCCGGAGTAATCGAGGCCACAGACTATGGCCTCCCGTACCTTCCCGAGATAAGCCAGGTGTTTACCCGGAGCGCAGCCGATTTCCAGAACGCGCATGCCCGGCCGTACATGGCTGCTGAGCAGGCTGAGCGCATTGCGCACGCCGACGTTCAGTTTTGATGGCAGCTGCCAACGGGGTTGGCTGTGCGTTCCTTCCCAGTAAACCCGGGATATTTTTTCGCCGGTCATGGAGTTCACTGTATCACCTGGCGGAGGCGTCCTGCTTCTTCAGTATTCCCAACTTATCCAACGTATACTGCAAAGGGAGCCTCTCGGATTCCGCGAACTCCGTGTACGCTTGCATCGCTCCATCGAACTGATTCGCTGGCTTGCAATCATCTACCACGATGATTCCCCCGGGCGACAACACCGGCCAGACCTTCCTGAGCGCTGAAATCGTCGGCTGGTAAAGATCAACGTCGAGCAGGCAAAAGCTTATCGGCCGCTGGAATTCGTACAGTTGCACGTCGGATTGGACGCAAAAGGTCCGGCGGCAGGAATTTTGCTTCAGTGTGTACTCGAACCGCTTGAGGCTATTGTTGCGGAAGCCGGTAAAGTCGCCGCGCTTTTTTCCGCGCTTCTCGATCTCGAAGGCCACGTCTGCCGTCGTAAACCCGCCAAACGTGTCAACACAGTAGTAATCTTTGACGATTCCAGCAGTCTGTAAATGCCGGTTAAGAAAACAGGTGGTATGCCCGCTAGCGCAACCCAGCTCGAAGATATCACCGCGGACATCCCGCGTTTCATTGATGCACTGCACGAAGAACGTAAGCTGTTCGGGGGTGAAATTGTATGCGTACCGGTAATACATGAATCGCCTGAAGGGCGTATACCAGAGCAGAGCGCGAGCCACGTCGGATATCATACTTCTAGAATCAAGCAAGATTGGTGGCATCTGCGAGTTCACAACTTCGGGGCTAAGACTGGAATACGATTGCTCTATCATCTCGATGTACCCGCCGGATTCCTTGTTTCACTAGATCTCCTAGCAGTTTCATTCGTGAACCGAAACGGTGATCCTTCATTACGCGACGATAGCCGTTTAAAGCTACGCGTGTTCGTTCGTCGTCGTTACTAAGGTAATAGCGAATCTTGTCGATCAGTTCGTCTGCGTTGCGGTAACCGACGATCTCTTCATCTACCTTGAAGAAACGATCCAGGTATTCGCCGCCGTCCGAAATCTGCATTACGCCATTTCCGGGAAGGTCGAAGAGCCGATAGCCCCCGACGGTGTAGTCGCCGCGATTGTGTACATTAATTCCGATCTTGGCGCGCTGGTATAGCGGGACGTACTCATCAAACCTTGCCGCCCGCACCCATCCAGGAAATCCGTACTTCAGGTTAAAGTAAACGTTTTTCTTCACACTGGTGTAGCCATGCAGCCGGGCGCGCCTTCCAAACGCCTTTTTCACTTTGGCCAGCGTCGGCATTTTTCCAGGGAAAAGGGCGCCGATGAAAATCACGTCAATGTCGCGTTCTCCCGTAAGAATCGTCGCCTCAGTTTTGCTTGAATCAAACGCGGCGTCGAAGAGCGCATGCGGCCAGAAGTCGAAATTACGCACGCCGCAGTAGTGCAGCTTGGAAGACATGTCCAGTTCGGGGCTGTACGCCGGGCTGTGATAAAGGATCTGATCATATGCATGCAGATACGCAAAATCGCGATCGTAAGCCGCCAAAGGACCGTCTGCGATTCGCAAGACCTTGTGCACGGGAATATTTCTCAGGTAGTCGGGATGGTAGGGAGCCGCGTTGTCCACGACTACGGCAGCAGCCCGCGTTTCCCGCAAGAGGAGCTCGAATTCCGTGTAAAGCTTCAAGAGGTTGTGATTCTTCGCAAAAAAAAGATCGTCGAGAAGCTGCGCCCGCACGCAGAGATTCGGATCCACGTAGAGGCCATGGTTGAACGGAATGAACTTGTATTCAGATCCGGACGCAGCAGCTATTTCAGACGTCCAGTAGCGTGCTTCAAAGCCGGTCTTATTGAACGAATATAAAATGTTCATTGCCGTTGCGTCTCGATGCCAGCGACGTGCCCCGGAATTCGCTCACTCCGAAAGTGAAGACTCCAGAACGAAATTTTGACTCCCGTTCCAATCCTTGTTTCTGTACACAGAAATGACTCGGAAGAACTGTGACATTCGTCGCACCACATCCTTAATTCGATATCCCCGCATCCCAACTTCCCAAAAATGTTGTTTGGCCATGTAACGAGGCGTAACGCCATCCGGCTTGACCAGCGGATTGAAGAAACTCAGAAACAGCGAAAGGTCTATTCCTTTGAATCCGGGCATGACTCGAGCATGAAAGTGTCGCCCATGTATAGGCAAATAAACCAATGCAAATCGCGATACGCGGGCCAGTTCGCGGAGGCTTTGGTCGAGATAGGGCACCGGCAGGTGTTCCAGCACGTGAGATGCAATCACGGCATCGAACTCTTTGTTACCAAATCTGCTCAAGTCATGAACGCTGCCGACATGATCCGCCATAAAGGTGTCATCAATGTCAAATGTCGTAACGCGATAGCCGCGCCACCGCAAGACTTGGGTTTCCAGACCTTGACCGGGTCCGACAATTAAAACGCTGCTGCAATTCCCAAGCGATTGCAGATCGCGGTACTGATAATACGTGTTGACGAAATTCGAGAGGTTCAATTCGCGGAACCATTTTTCCCGGTCCACGGGCATAGGCGCCGGCTCGGGATGGCTTAATTTTGCCGCGGAGGTCATGTGGATAGAACCTCCCTACC
>Ga0182024_10010164_pt1 | contig 19272 bp, 21 predicted proteins | sample P32metaG_FD_120480 | JGI IMG/M metagenome (GOLD analysis project Ga0182024, IMG submission 120480) | Permafrost microbial communities from Stordalen Mire, Sweden - P3-2 metaG (Illumina Assembly) | ecosystem: Environmental > Terrestrial > Soil > Wetlands > Permafrost | place: Sweden: Stordalen... | reverse complement strand
CTTAACATAACACCCATTATCGGACGTGATGGGGGGGCGAATCGGGTTATTTTTTGGCGAAGCGGGCGGCGGTTTCGCTCAGACGCTCGTCCATCATCTTGCAGGCGGCGATCGCGTCGAACGACTTGACGACCTTGGCGAACTCCGCCGGTGCATTGGTCGGGTGATCGAAATGCCAGAAATCCTGCAGTCGTCCGGCCATGCCGTCGGGCGTGCCATCGTACAGGCAGCCTTCGTGCAACTTTCGCGGAATCATTTCGCGATACACACCGTCGTCCGGCAGGATGGGCCAGCATTCGGTGGCCAGGGCTTTCACCGCGTAGAAATCCGAGGGCGCGCCGCGCTGAGCGCTGAGGAAAGTTTCAGCACGCAGCAGGGCCTCGGTCTGAGCCGTGTCGTCCGATTCGGCCACCGTAGTTCGGGGAAAATCGCGGGACAGCTCGACCAGCGGGCCGACGGTGACCAGCTCAAACGCTTCCCCGCGCCGCGCTAATGTCGCCAGGCCGAGGTTCAACAGCGTCATATCGGCATCGCGGGTGTCGACGAAGATGAGGCGCTTCTGGTGCTTCACCGGCTGGGACGACTGAATATGGTCGCCCAGCTTCAGGTCGATCGGCGGAGTTACCAGGCGCGATTTGGAAAGCAATTGTGGGATGGGATCGCGGCTGGATAATTCCCGATGGCGCTCGACCAGCGCGCGGGCGCGGCGGGTGAAATCCTGCAGATGAAATTCGCTGTTGAACCAGAGCTCGCCCGCGCATTGGGCCGTGCCCAGGTTCACCAGGTCGTTCACGCTGTAATTCTCCGGTTGCTCGGGATCGGGCAATTGATTCGCATGGAAATAGACGACCGAAGGCTTATTCTCCAGCATCGGCAGGAGGCGCAGCAAATCGGGCAGATTCATCGCTTCACTGGTGAACAGGATATCCAGCGGCCCGACCCAGTGGCGGGAAAGCTGCTCGGCGAACCAGTGCGCCGCCGCCGACAGACGCCGCTCCATGCGCCGCGGGGGAAGCTTCAGCAGCGTCCAGCGATGGCGGCTGCACCGCATGACCGTCTCGAGCATCGCCTTGCGCACCCCACCGTAAAATGGCTCCAGGGCGAGAATGTCTAACTGGGCCGACACGATGGCGTGAGAGTACCAAGGAATGGAGTCGGCGCGAACCGACCCTTGCGGGGAAACGCCCGGCGCGACCACCGCGCCTAAACTGAATGGGAACGGATCAGCTTTGCAGGCGGTCAGACACAAATTTCCCGACCTGCTCGATGGCGATTCGCTCCTGCTTCATCGAATCGCGATGACGAATGGTTACAGTCTGGTCCTGCGTCGTCTGTCCGTCGATGGTGGCGCAAAATGGCGTGCCGATTTCATCCATGCGCGCATAGCGCTTGCCGATGGATTGCTTGGCATCGTACTCGCAGGTGAAATGGGTGCGCAGGTCCAGATAGAGTTTCTCGGCGATTTCCGGCATTCCGTCCTTGTTGACCAGCGGGAAAATACCCAGCTTGATCGGCGCGAAGCGCGGCAGCATTGACAGAAGCTCTTCGGTCCCCTGCCGCCCTTTTTCCTGGCGATACGATTCGCACAGCAGCACCAACACGGCACGCGTCAGGCCGCTGGCCGGCTCGATGACGTTGGGGAGGTATCGGCTTTTCGCTTTGATTTCCTCGGGGCTAACGCCCTGCTCCTTCAGCTTCAGTTGCAGTTCCTGGTCGAAGTAATCCAGCCTCTGGCCGGAATGCTGCTGATGCTGCGTCAAATCGAAGCAGCCGCGATGGGCGATGCCCTCCAGCTCCGCGTAATCCGGAGCGGTAAACGGATATTTGTATTCGATGTCCACGGTCATCTTGGAATAATGGCTCAATTCATCGTTCGCATGATCACGGAACCGCAGATTTTCCCTGGCGACGCCCAGCGAGTACCACCAGTTCATCCGCTGGTGTTTCCAGAACTCATACCACTTGGCCGCTTCGTCGGGGTGGCAGAACCATTCCATCTCCATCTGCTCGAACTCGCGCGAGCGGAAGATGAAATTGCGCGGCGTGACCTCGTTGCGAAAACTTTTGCCGATCTGCGCCACGCCGAATGGAACACGAACGCGGGTGGTATCGACGACGTTTTTGAAATTGAGGAAGATGCCCTGGGCAGTTTCCGGGCGAAGATAGGCGCGGGATTCCTCATCGCGAACGGCGCCGACAAACGTCTCAAACATCAGGTTGAACTGTCGCGGCTCGGTCAATGTGCCCATTTCCCCGCATTGGGGGCATGGAATGCGCGCGCGATCCTCGGCGTCGAGCCATTTGGTCGTAAAGCTCTCGAAGAGCATTGTATTGCTGGGATACTTCTCCCGCAGGCTCGTCAGTTTTTTCTCGTTCGCTTTTTCGATTTCGTCCCGCGTGCCCATTCCGGTAAAGAAGAATTTTCGCTTCTCTTCGGTCGGCTCGACTTCCAGCACCATCAGATGGTCCGCGCGAAACCGCGATTTGCAATTCCTGCAATCCACCATCGGATCGGCGAACCCGCTGGCGTGGCCGCTCGCCACCCAGGTTTTGGGATGCTGAATGATCGCCGTGTCGATCCCGACCATCTCGATGGGATGTTTATCCGGGCCGAGCGGCGGACACTCGACCATGTTTCGCCACCACCAGTCGCGGATGTTGTTCTTCAGCAGCACGCCCATGGGGCCGTAATCCCAGAATCCGTTGAGGCCGCCGTAGATGTCGCTGGCGGGATAGACGAATCCACGGCGTTTGCAGAGGGAGACGATTTTTTCCATGACGTTTTGATCGGCCATGAGATTCCTCAAGCGGATGAAACGAAAAAACGTGAAACGTGAGAAGTTCGCCCTTCTCACGTATCACGTTTTCACGTTGCACGTTTTTCAAGGGCGCTAGGTTTTAGCGCCGCTACCCGCGCCCTTTGTGCCCGCACCAGTGGCCGCCGCGCGCGCGGCATTTAAACGGCGCGTCAGCCGGCTGCGCTTGCGCGACGCCGTATTTCGATGAATCGTGTGTTTTGACGCCACCCGATCAAGGCGCGCCACGGTCTTGCGCAGCTCTTCCTCGGCCTTTTTCCAATCCCCGCCGGAAAGGGTCGAAACAAAGAGCTTGGTCTGTTCCTTGATCAGTTCCTTACGCGCGCGATTGCGGGCGCGGCGCTTGATGCTCTGACGAATCCGTTTCTTTGCCGAAAGTGAGTGGGCCACGAATGATCTCCAAAACGCCGCGCACCAGTGCCGGCAAAGGGGTTGCAGTGTATTGATTGGGCGCGATTTGTAAAGCGGGATCAGCCACGGTCGGCTCAGGAGCGGAGCTTTTTGATCCGCGCCTGCACGTCGAGATGATTGAATTCCCACTGGGCCACCTTGCTGTAGTGGGAAATGGCTTCGGCTTTGAGGTTTTTCAGCTCCAGGATGCGGCCTCGCCAATAATACATGTCCAGCGATTTCGGATCGCCGAGCAGCTGATAGTCTTTGATAAGTCCGGCGAAAGTTTCATCCGCCTCGTCGAGGAATGAAGTTTCCAGGAACGCGCGGCCTAATAGGATTCCCGCGTCGAAACGATATTTGGGATCCATGCGCGATTGCTGCAGCAGCGGAATCGAATCGGAGAAGCGTCCCAGCGCATACAACCGCCTGGCGACTTCATAGCGCAGGCGCACGTCGGTGGGATACGCATCGGCGGCCAATTGATATTCTTTGAGCTCAAACTCCACCTGCTCGCGGCGCATCTCCTCGTATTCCTTGCGGAGCGCGGCATTGCCGGGATCACCGGCCAGTGCCTGCCGCTTGCCCCGCTCCATGCGCGCGAGCTGGCGCATGTTGATTACACCAATGCGCTGACGATAACGAAACTGCTTGGTCTGGTCGTACCACTGCTGCAGCAGTTCGATTGCCCTGCTCTCGTAATCGGGATGCTCGGTCCGTTCCAGGGCATCGACCAGGCGCATAGCTTTACCGGGATCATGCGGCTCGGCTTTGTATTCGCCCTCGGCGTCGGCAATGAGGACCTTGATGGCGTCCAGATCAGCAACATCCTTGTCGCCGGTCAGCAGGCGCGACTGTTTGTTCATGTCGCGAATCTGCTCGCGGAAGCTGCCCCCTTTGGCGTAACCGGCCGAATCCATCGTGTCCATCGCGCCCAGGTTTTTCAGCTCGGTGGCCAGATCCATGTCATCGGGCCGCAAACGTAATGCGTAATGACACGCATCGGTTGCCAGACGCCATTGATGCAGCGCTTTGTAGGTGTCGCGCAGGACGATGAACTTATTAAAATCCGGCTTCTTATCGTCGGCGTTGGCCTTCTGGAAGATCGGTCCGATCCACAAAACGGTGTCCCAATATCCCGCGCGGTGGGCGCTCTGCAGCAGCGACTGCATCGGGTCGGTGTTGCCCGGGTCGTATGACATCAGCTTTTCGGCATTGAGCATGTTGGATTTGTCGTCGCTGGTGGGCCGTTTAAGCTTCATCGCCTCCACCCAGCCCAGCGCCTTGCCGCCACCCACTTTTCGCTTCAGGGAGATGTCGCGCAGCTCCTGATGCGCATCGACGGCGTCGGGGTCGAGCGCCAGCCCCTGCAGGAACATCTCGATGGCATATTCGTAATTTCCCGTGCCGGCAACGGTTCGGCCACGCTCGAAAAAGACCTGGGCCTTTTCCCGGTCTTCGGGCGGTACATCGCGATATCCCTCGGGAACTTCGATCACGATATTCAATCCTTGCACCACGCGGAAATGCGCGGATCATTCGCTGCGTATCGGCGACGCCGCGGTCCCCTCAAAAATAGCAGACTCCTGGGACGTGTCGCAATCTATACGACCCCTGTTGAACCTGTCAACAAATTGGTCTAGTGTTGAGCATACAGGATGTTAGGCGAATTCGAACACATGTACGATCAGCTCAAGATCATTCTATATCCCGACCCGCGCCTCAGACGACCCGGCAACGACGTAATTTTCGACGGAAATCTTGGGTTTCTCGTCAAACGCATGTTCGAGCTGATGCGCGAATTCCGGGGCGTGGGACTGGCGGCGCCACAGGTCGGTCACAACCTGCGCCTCTTCATTGTCAATCCCACGGGCAACCCCGAAGATGATCGCGTTTACGCCAACCCCATGCTCTTCGACGCTGAGGGCGAAGAGATCGCCGAGGAAGGTTGTCTGAGCCTGCCAGGCATTCACGCGAATGTCCCGCGCGCCACCTCGCTTCGTATCAAGGCGTATGATGTCGAGGGCAAGCCCTTCGAGCGGCAGGAGACTGGCTACGTCGCCCGCATCTGCCAGCACGAGCTGGATCATCTCAACGGCATCCTGTTGACCGACCGCATGGGTCCCACGGCCAAGCTGGAGAACCGAAAAATCCTTAAGGACCTGGAAGACCAGTACGCCGCGGGCGCTTCCACAGACCTGTCCAAAGCCAAATAATTCAGGAAGCCGCGATCGGAAAATCCGGATGCGCATCATTTATGCCGGCAGCGGAGAGTTTGGGGTTCCAACCTTGGGGGCGTTGGCACAGCAACATGAGATTGCAGCCGTTTTCACGCAGCCCGACCGCCCCGCCGGCCGTGGATTAAAGATGCACGCCACGCCCATCGGCCAGTTCGCGCTGGATCGATCCCTGCGGCTCACGCGCACCGCCGATCTGAACGCCGAATCATTACCGCCCGCCGATCTGTTGATTGTCATCGCGTTCGGCCAGAAGATCGCGCCGCCGATCACGCAACATGCCGAATTTGGCAGCATCAACCTGCACGCCTCGCGGTTGCCGAAGCTGCGCGGGGCGGCCCCGATCAACTGGGCGATTCTCAACGGCGAGGCGGAGACGGGCAATTCGATCATCCGCCTGGCCCCGAAAATGGATGCCGGGCCGATTCTGGCGCAATCGAGCGTGGCCATCCGCCCTGAGGAGACGGCGGGTGAATTGCACGATCGCCTGGCCATGGACGGCGTCGAGCTGGTCCTGCGCGTGCTCGACGATCTTACGGCCGGGCGCGCGATCGAAGCAGCGCAGGACGAGGCCCAGGCAAGCATCGCCCCGCGGCTTAACCGGCAAAACGCGCGCATCGACTGGGACGGCTCGGGTCGCCAGATCGCCCGGCAGATTCGCGGTATGTATCCCTGGCCCGGCTGCCATTGCGCTCTGCTGGATGCTCACGGTGGGGAGAAGGATATCGTGACGCTGGTCCGCGCCGTGCCCGCCGAAGGCGAAGGCCCCCGCTGGCAACCAGGCGAGATCGCCATGGACGGCTGCGTCGCCGCCGGCGATGGGGCCGTGAATATCCTGGAGCTTCTGCCGCGTGGAAAACGCGCCATGTCGCTGGCCGATTACCGCCGAGGTCACGCCTGGCTGCCGGGAATGCGGTTGGCGCCCAATCGATATGACCGGTCGTGATTACGCACTGCGCCTGCTCGATGCCAGGCCCCTGCCGAGTTGGCCGGCGGGTTTGTTGCGGGGCGAGCGGGCAGATGCCCCCGCCGACCCGCGCGATCTTGCGCTGGCGGAGCAGATTTTCGTCGGGGTCGTCAAGAATCTGCTGCGGCTGCAGCATCATATCGAGCACTTCTCGGGGAAGAGACTGGAACAAATCGATCCGCTGGTGCGCAAGATCCTGGCCATCGGGTTGTATCAGCTTCAATATCTGGATCGAGTGCCCGCGTCGGCGGCCGTGGATGAGGCGGTGAAGCAGGCGCGGCGGTTTGGCCGTGCCCGGGCGACGGGAATGGTGAATGCGGTGCTGCGCAACGCCACTCGTCGGCAGCCGCCGGATGATCCCGATCCGGTGATCGATCCGAAAGCGTACGCCCGCCTCGTCCTCTCGCATCCAGAGGAACTCTTCAATGCCCTGGTGGAATTGCTGGGAACGGAGCGGGCGCTGCAGTTTTGCCGACATGATAATGCCCAGCCGCCGACGCTGCTGCGGCTTTTTGCGGGTGTTGACGCGGCGGTTCTGGCGCGGCCGGGGATTCAGATCCTTCCGCATGCACGGGCGGGAATGCTGGTAATCCAGGGTGCGCGGCAGGAACTGTTTGGCCAATGGGCGCAGCGCGGTCTGGCCCAGGTGCAGGATGCCACGGCCGCGGCGGTCGTGGATCATCTCGATATACGGCCGGGTCAGCTCGTGCTCGATCGGTGTGCCGGGCTCGGGACCAAGACGTTGCAGATTCAGGAGCGCGTCGGTCCCCATGGGCGCGTGCTTGCGGTCGATGCCTCGGCGGGGCGCTGTCGGGGGCTTCGCCGATTGCTGAGACAGCGCGATATCGAGAATGTACAAGTTCTGCATGCCGACCGATTGTCCATGATCAGCGCCGATCTACCGGCGAACTTATTCGATCGCGTCCTGATCGACGTGCCATGCAGCAACAGCGGCGTGCTGGCGCGACGTCCCGAAGCGCGATACGCCGGGCAGCGCGACAGTCTCCTGAAAGTGCAACAGCGGATTTTGGACGATACGGCCGATGCAATCGCTACGGACGGAAGATTGGTCTATAGCACTTGCAGCATCTGGCCGGACGAGAACGAGCGACAAATCGAATCTTTCCTCGTTCGGCATTCTCGCTTCAAGCTGGTTGAGCAGCAGACGACAATGCCGAGCTTCGAGACCTCCGACCCAACGCGATATCATGATGGCGGATACGCCGCGTCGCTTGCGGTTAAGAGTTAATGGTCGCTCATAATTAATAGCCGCGCGGCGCCAGCCCGCGGCTATTAAGATGCATTCCATCCCCGATTCTAAACCGCCATGGCCGTTTGATCCGATGCAAGGAGATGATGCTCTGGATTCTCCTGATCGGTTGCGCGATGTGCGTCTGGACGACATTGAGCCTCATGGGCGGCGAGCGCGAGCGGCGGATGAGTGAAATCGTCTCCGAAGCCCGTATCGAAGCCAGGCGCGCCAAGGCCATCGATGCCATTAAAAACGCCGCGAATAAGGCGGTTCGTTGACTTGGCGGCGTTCGTCGCGATATTCTATTCTGGCGGGTGTTTGTGCCATCCAATCCTCTGCCCTCGAGTCGAAATATGAAGGGTAAGATCGCCTGGTTCGGCTGGATATATGGCGTGGGATTCCTGTCGGCGCTGGTGATGCTGATCGCCGGGGCGGCCCTGGTGCGACAATCCACGCCGCGAATGCAGATGGCCGGCGCCGCCCTGCTGGCCGCGGGGTGTGTGGGGATCATCGCGCTGATTGCCTCCGTTCCAATCGCGCTGATTCTGGGCACGGCGCGACAATCAGCGCTCAAGCACCAGGAAGCGCTCATGACCGCGCTGACCGACCGATTGGAGGGGTTGTCGATCCTCCTGAACCTGGTCAGCGAGCAGCAGTTGCTCAGCGATCGTGCCAAGCAAGTCGCTTTCCGCGAGAAAGACCGCGAGGCCGTCCGCCGCGCCGTGCAGGAAGAAATGTCGCGCCACGACTGGGAAGCGGCGTTCGTGCTCGCCAACGACATCGAAACCAGTTTCGGCTACAAGCAGGAAGCGGATGGTTTGCGTGCCGAGATTAGTGCCCGCCGCGATGAGATCCACCGCCGGCAACTGGCCGAGCTGATGGCCCCGATCGACCGGCACATCAAGGCCGAATTGTGGGGCGCCGCCCTGCAGGAAGCGCAGGACCTGATGCGCCAGCTCCCCGACGAGCCGCAGGTACAACGCCTGCCCGAAGAGATCGAGCAACGCCGCCAGATGCGCAAGGGACAGCTGCGCGACAGTTGGCAGGATGCGGTGAATCGTCACGACGTGGACGGCAGCATCGAGATACTCAAGAAGCTGGACCTGTACCTGACGCCGGCCGAGGCTGAGTCGATGCAGGAGATCGCCCGCAACGTCTTCAAGGAGAAGCGCGAGGTCCTGCGGACTCGTTTCGCCCTGGCGGTGCAGGAGCACAAGTGGGCCGAGGCCATTCGCCTGGGTGACGAAATCATCCACGATTTCCCCAACACGCGCATCGCACAGGAAGTCCGCGAGAAGATGGAAGCCCTGCGGCAACGGGCCGAAAGCCCGGAAATCAGTCCCGCATAATTCTGACACATTGTCCGTCGCACCCGATCGGGCGGACTTCGTTCAATTCCATTTGGTTATTCGACTTCCCCGCCTACAATGTCGTTGCAGTCATGAAATACTTCTACGGCGAATACGACGGCGAGGAATTTCCCACGCAGGACAAGCTTTTCGGCTTCGATCAGCTCATGCAGTTCATCATGGAATATGGTGACCAGGCATTGAAGGCGATCGAGCAGATGATGCGCGATCCCAAGAACCAGGCGCAATCAGACATGCTCGAGCAGCTTCTCAAGGATGGCATGCTCGATAAGGACGGCAAGGGCCGGCTGCGTCTGACGCCGCGCGCAATCACCAAGATGCAGCGCAAGGCGCTGATGGAAGTCTTCGCCAACCTGCGACTGGGCCAGCGCGAGGGACACCAGCGCATCACCCCCGGCGCCGGCGGGGAACGCATTGAAGGGACCAAGCCGTATCAATACGGCGACCCGATCAGCGGGCTGGATCTGCACCAGACGCTGCACAACGCCTTGCGACGACACGGCCTCCCCGCGCGGGACGCCGCCGGGCCGAAGATTAAATTCAATGAGCATGATTTCGAGCTGCACCTGCATGAAGGCGTGACCAGTTGTTCCACGGTGGTGCTGCTGGACATGAGCGGGTCGATGATGCGCTACGGGCGCTTCAACGCCGCCAAGCGCGTGGCCATGGCGATGCAGGCGCTGGTGCGCGGGCAGTTTCCGCAGGACACGTTGGATTTCGTCGGCTTCTATTCCGGCGCGGCACGCATTCCCGAGGCAACGTTGCCGCTGGCGATGCCCAAGCCGGTGACCATTTACGATTATCAGGTGCGGCTCAAAGTCCCCATCGATCAGATGGAAAAAGCCCCGCAGCATTTCACGAACCTGCACATGGGACTGCAGATGGCGCGGCGAATCCTGCGCAAGCGTGGCGGCGAGAACAAGCAGATCTTCATCGTCACCGACGGCCAGCCGACCGCGCACGTGGAGGGCGATTATGTTTACCTGCTCTATCCGCCGGATCAGCGCAGCACGGTGGCGACGCTCAAGGAGGCCGTGCTGGCCGTGCGCGAGGGGTGCCGGCTCAGCACCTTCGCGCTCATCGAGGATTACTGGGGCATGGACTGGGTTGGATTCGTCGATCAACTGACAAAGCTCACCAAGGGAGTTGCTTTCTACACCAATAGCGGCGAACTGGCATCGTGCATCATGGAGAGTTATCTCAGCGGGAAAAAGAAAAAATCGTACATCGCCTGAGCGACCCATTCACAACTTTCCGACGTTGACGAAACACCCGCCTTCATCTACCACTTTGCTCTGCTATGGCCGTCTCGGCTGATGAGATGATCGAAGTTCTCGATACCGCCGCGGAGGAGAATCGTCTATCTCCGCTGCGGCGCGAGCAGATCGTGCAGCTTCCCGATCAGGGGGAAGTGTGGATGACCGGCGATCTGCACGACCACCGCAACAACTTCAAGAAGCTGGTGAAGTCCAGCGATCTGCGCAACCATCCAAACCGGCACCTGGTTCTGCACGAGCTGATCCACGGTGATCATTACGACGGCGACGGCGCGGAAGACAGTTGGCACATGCTCTATCAGGCCGCCCTGCTCAAATGTGATTATTCCCGGCAGGTGCATTTTCTGCTCGCCAACCATGACCTGGCGCAGGTGCAGGGTGAAGGCATCATGAAGGCGGGCCTGAGCGTCTGCGAAGCGTTCACCGCGGGGGTGCGGCGCGATTTCAAGGATCGCGGCGACGCCATCTCCATCGCCATCAGTGAATTCTTCCTGTCCCTGCCGCTGGCGGTGCGGTGTCCCAACGGGCTATTTTTTTGCCACAGCCTCCCCACCGACAGCCAGATCGACACGTTCGACTTCACCGTTTTCGATCGCCCGCTCTCCGGCCAGGATTACATGCGGCGCACCGGGCCGGTATATCAATTGATCTGGGGGCGGAACATGACACCGGCGACGGCGGAAAAATTTGGCGACGGTGTCGGCGCCAGCATCCTGGTCACCGGCCATCAGCCGCAGGATACTGGGTACGGTGTCAACGGCGATCGGCACCTGATCCTGGCGTCAGACCACAACCAGGGCGTGTTCCTCCCGCTCAAGCTGAATGAAAAATACGATATGGAGGCGCTGGTCCATTCGCTGAAAAAATTCGTCGCCGTGCACGTCTGAGCCAACATGGATTCTTACATACAAAACCTCTTCGCGCAGCGGATCGGCGGAAAGAACTACGGCAAGGGAACGGACATTTACAAGTTCGAGAAGATCAAGCGCGCCAAGCGCGCGGCGCTGGCGGCCAACCCGGGCGCGGAACTGATCGACATGGGCGTGGGCCAGCCGGATGCGATGGCATTCCCGCAATGCGTCGAGGCCCTGGCCAGGGCCGCTGCCAATTCGGAGAACCGAGCTTACGCCGACAACGGCGCCGCCCCCTTCCGCGAAGCCGCGGCGCGCTGGATGAAAAATGTCTGCGGCGTCGGTGGGCTGGATCCGGAGAAGGACATCCTGCATTCCATTGGCAGCAAGGCGGCGTTGTCGATTCTGCCGGCCTGCTTCATCAACCCCGGCGACGTGGCGCTGATGACCACGCCCGGCTATCCGGTCTTCGGCACGCACGCGGAATACCTGGGCGGACAGGTCTACAACCTTCCGCTGCTGGAGAAGAACAATTTCCTGCCCGATCTGTCGGCCATACCGGCAGAGACTCTACGACGCGCCAAGACGCTGGTGATCAATTATCCGAACAACCCCACCGGCGCATCGGCAACGCCGCGATTTTTCGCGGACGTGGTGGAATTTGCCAGGCGAAACAATTTGGCGGTCATTCACGACGCGGCCTATGCGGCGCTGGTCTTCGAGGGCAGGCCGCTGTCGCTGCTGGCCACACCCGGCGCGATCGACGTGGCGGTGGAGTTGCATTCGATGAGCAAGGCGTTCAACATGACCGGCTGGCGATTGGGATTCGTCGCGGGCAATCCGCTGATCATCCGCGCCTACGCCGATGTGAAGGACAACACCGATTCGGGCCAGTTTCTGGCGATTCAGGAAGCCTGCGCGTTCGCGCTGGATCATCCGGAGATGACCCGCCAGATTGCCGCCAAATATTCCCGGCGCATGGATGGGCTGGTGGCGGTGCTCAACAAAAGCGGCCTGTCGGCTCGCAAACCTAATGGATCATTCTTCCTGTATGTCAAAAGTCCGCGCAGCGCCACCGGCCGCGACGCAGAACGCGCGACCTTCGCCAACGCCGAGGCGTTCAGCCAATGGCTCATCTCGGAAAAACTGATCAGCACCGTGCCGTGGGACGATGCCGGGGCGTACGTGCGCTTCAGCGTGACGTTCGCGGCGGCGGATGAGGCACAGGAACGGCGTGTTCTGGCGGAAATCGATAATCGCCTGTCGGGGTGCGCGTTCGAGTTTTAGCTGTAATTTGGTGCTCCGCCGCGTAGGCTATGGCAATGCGCAATCACGAGCCTGTCATCGCCTACGTCGCGTTGGGCGCGAATCTGGGGGACCGGGATCACAGCATCCGCGCCGCGCTGGCGAAGCTGGGCGAAACGGATGGCGTGACCGTGGAGCGCGTCTCGGAATTGATCGAGAATCCTGCCGTCGGAATGGGATCGGATGCGCCGGCTTTTCTCAACGCGGTGGCGCAGATTAAAACGACGCTAGGTTCGCACGCCCTGCTGCATCGGCTGCTGGAAATCGAGACGGAACTGGGCCGGACGCGTCGGACGAAATGGGAGCCGCGGACAATCGACATCGATCTGCTGCTCTTTGGGGATCAGATCATCAGCAGCCAGGAGCTGGTCGTGCCGCATCCGCTGATGCACGAGCGGCGGTTCGTGCTGGAGCCGCTGGCGCAGATCGCGCCCGACGCGGTGCATCCGGTTCTGCAGATGACGGTCGCCGGCCTGCTGGCCGATCTGGAATCGCGCACGAAATCGTAGATCGGCAACGCCTCGGGACCTGGGAGGGGCATCGTTTAATCAAAAGCATCTGGCGGCACGTTGGCCGGCAGCGGCCCGGGGCGTCGATATTTGATCACCGGTTTGTACGCCTTGCCCGTGCGCGAGGAATCGAGGAATCCAAGCATGGCGTCGAGCACCGCCAAAGCCTGGTCGCCGCTGGCGCGTGCGGGCCGCTTGTGCTGGATCGCTGACGCCATGTCCGCCAGCCCGACCGAGCGCTCGTAGCTGTGGGAGAAAACGAGCGGAAGATCGGTGAATTCCGCATGGTCCTTGCGGCGAATTTTAACCGTACCGCCGAAATAGTTGGGATCGGGAACCAGCAGCGTGCCTTCGGTCCCGAAGATGTTGATCGGAGTCGCGCCATCGTGCTGCGGGAATCGCGTGGCGAAACTCATCACGATTGTCCCGACCGCACCCTGCTGGAATTCGATGCTGCCGGTGATGTGGTCGGGGGTTTGAACGGTGATTTTTTTGCCGGCTTGTGGCTGGCTGGTGATGGTGCGATGGGGGATGGCGATGCTGGACAGGCCCGCCAGGCGCTTGATGGGCCCCAGGAGATTCATCAGCGCGGTGACATAATAAGGCCCCATGTCCAGCATCGGTCCGCCGCCTTTCTCGTAGAAAAACTCGGGGTTGGCATGCCAATGCTCATGGCCAGGGCACATCATAAAGGCGGTAAAGGCGACCGGCTTGCCGATCAATCCATCATCAATGGCCTTGCGGGCGGTCTGCAAACCGGCGCCCAGGAACGTGTCGGGGGCGCCGCCAACCAGCAATTTTTTCCTGCGTGCCTTGGCGATGATGGCTTGGCCGTCGCGGCGGGTGACGGCGAGGGGTTTTTCGACATAGACGTGCTTGCCTGCGTCGAGCGCGGCCAGGCAGAGGGGCGCGTGGGCCTTGGGAACGGTGAGATTGAGCACCGCGTCGATATCCGGGTCGGCCAGGAGCTGCTCGACGTCCAGGACGCGCGGGATATGGAATTCCTCGGCCTTTTTTTTGGCGGCGTCGGGGTTCAGATCGGCGGCAGCGACGATCTGAAGGATGGGGAAACTGCGGCTGGCCTGAATGTATCGGCCGCTGATCGCCCCGCATCCGATCAGGCCGACACGAAGTTTTTCTGGCATGGGCGGGGATCATAGCGGTCGGGGTCTAGAAAATCGCGTCCAATGTCCGATAATCAGGATGGGATTGTGTGGCATGGAGGCCGCCCCGCGTGACGGATGTATTGGATCAATCCGAGGTGGACGCCCTTTTAGCGGCGGTCGACAGCGGCGCGGTGGCGCAGAAGGAGACCACCCCCACCGTCTACGGGTCCAAGGGCAAATCGCAGGTCGACGTCCAGGTTTACGATTTCAAACGGCCCGAGCGCGTCAGCAAGGACCAGATGCGCGCGCTCGAGGGCCTGCACGAGGGGTTTGGGCGGAACTTCGGCGCTGCCATCTCCGGCTATCTGCGCACAATCATCGAAGTCTCCGTCGCCAACATCGAGCAGCTGACCTACAGCGAGTTCATTCACTCGCTGCCCAATCCAACCTGCTTCAACCTGCTGAAATCCGAACAACTGGACGGGCAGCTTTGCCTGGAGATCAGCCCGCTGATCATCTATCCGATCATCGACCGGCTGCTGGGCGGGAGCAACGCGGAACTGTTCATCCCGCAGCGGCCGCTGACGCAGATCGAGCAGCGCCTGGTCCAGCGGATTACAGACCGGGCGACGCACCACCTGGCCGAGGCGTGGAGCAACCTGACCCCCGTCACGTTCCGGGTGGATGATTTTGAGAGCAACCCGCAACTCGTGCAGATCGTGCCGCCCAATGAGACGGTGGTGGTCGTCGGCTTTGAGCTGAAGATGGGCAATCGCGCCGGGACCATGAGCCTGTGCATCCCATACAACGTGATCGAGCCGATCATGAGCCTCCTGGCGGCACAGAACTGGTTCAGCTACCAGCGCAAGGGAAGCCACGACGATCATCTTCGCAAGCTGACCAAGAACGTCAGCAATGCGCCGGTGCAGGTCCGGGCGTTCCTGGCGCAGACCGGCATTCGTCTGGACGACCTGATGGGGCTGGCGGTTGGCGATCTGATCACCACCGACAAATCGATGGACAAGGAAGTGCTGATCCAGGTCGAGGGGAAGAATAAATTTCTCGGATCCGCCGGGCAGTTTCGCGGCAGCCGCGCCGTGCGCATCACGCGATTGATCCAGCAGCCTGTCGAGCCTTCGGGGGAGAAGACGGGCGGTCGGGTTGGTGAAACAAAGTGAGCCGCGTCGCCGCGAGTCGTGCCGCATCGACCAGCAGCGCCGTTGGACCGTTGCTGAGCGAGGGATATTTGAAGCGGTCGGAGTCGCCGCTGCACAGCCTCGCGTTCATCCTGCCGCTGGTGATCCTGTTCGAGATCGCGACGACGTTTCATCCCTCGAGCCCGATCGCATTTCGTTTGCTGCAACTTTTTTTCAAACAACTGGGCGCCACCGGAAGATTCATCCCCGCGTTATCGCTGGTGGGAATTCTGCTGGCCTGGCACATCGCGCGGAAGGATTCCTGGCGCGTGCGGATTGAGACGCTGTGGGGCATGGGGCTGGAGAGTTGGCTGCTTTGCCTGCCGCTGGTGACGCTGGGGATTGCATTTGCGCGATGGGATATTCACGTGCCGTTATACGGGCGAAGCGAAGTGCTTCGGGATCAGACCATTTTGTCCGTGGGCGCTGGTGTTTATGAGGAGCTGGTGTTTCGGCTGATTCTCATGACCGCGATTATGCTGGTGACGGCCGACATGCTGCGCTTGCCCAAGCGGTGGTGCGGTCTACTAATGGTGGTCTGTTCGGCGGTCTTGTTTTCATTATACCATTACTTGGGTGCGGAAGCATTTCAATGGCGAAGTTTCGCGTTTCGTGCGGTGGCTGGAATTTATTTTAGCGTATTGTTTTTAACCCGGGGGTTTGGCATAACGGCGGGCTGCCACGTCGCTTACGACATCATGATCGTCGCCCTGCAAGCCTGGGCGGCGCGTTAAGATGGGATTTTAGATACGTTTTCAGACCAAAAAGACGTATAATGTTCGCGGATCGACCAAATCGATCGCGAGGTGGTCGGCAATTGGGCCCAATGGGGGCACAGTTGTTGTGCGTGGCGGACCGGGATCGTTCCGGCAGGATGCCAGGCAATGATCCCGAAACTATCGCCTGCGGGGAGCATGTCTATCCGCAGCAGTAGTATTTTTATGGCAGTTCGGATTTCGTTCCTTCTGTCACAAAGTGGAGGACCAGCCTCCTCCGGAAAGAGCATGGACGCTATGAGCAATAGAACCAAGCAACGTCGATCAGGGGGGATAACCCTCCTGCTCTATCAAAGAACGCTCCATCCCGAGCTGTTCCACATTCTTGCTTCGGAGCAGGTCAGCCGTCGCGCGTATGAGGCGGATATCTGGCTGGTCGAAGGCGGGCACGTGATCAGCCTGACGGCCGGAAAAAACACGCTCACGGAAGTGATCGTCACCAAGAACGAACCGATGACCGATCGCGGACTTCTGCTTTCCACCCCCTGCCGAGGTGAAAAGTACCATGAAGACACGTACGGCAACATCCGTTACATGATCAGCACGCAGGAGGAGCAGCTGACCCAGACGCTCTACGATGCGACCAAGCATGAGATCTCAAGCTATGCGGCCAAGCGCGAGCTGATGACCGCGGAGCAGCCGGCGACTGGTGAAACCGCCGGAACACTCAGCGTGCTGGATATCGAGCGCCGCAGCCACGAGCTGCTGGTGCAAAGCTTCCATCTATTTGATGAAAACCAGATGGTCATCAAGACCCAGGCGATCATCGAAGTGGTCAAGAGCTAAGCGGTCGGTTGTGCGAAAAGAGGTAACCTGACCCGGACGCGGCCCGTCCGGGTCTTTGTTTTCCTGACATGTTTTCCTGGCATGCGGACTTAAGTCCGCATGCCGCGAAGGACCATACAATGGAAACCCAAGTACCCAACCCCACGGTCAATTACGACGACTTTGCCAAGCTGGAACTGCGCGTGGCCACGGTCCTGGAGTGCAAGCCGCACGCCAACGCCGACAAGCTGCTGGTGCTGCAGATCGATCTGGGCACGGAAAAGCGTCAGATCTGCGCTGGTCTTCGCCAGCATGTGGCCGATCCGCAGTCGCTGGTTGGCAAGCAGATCGTGGTGGTTGCGAACCTGGCGCCGCGGCAGATGCGGGGGGAAATCAGTCAGGGGATGTTGTTGGCGGCGACCGATAGCGCCAGCGGGCGAGTGATCGTGGTGACGCCGGCGGAAAGCGTTGCAGCTGGATCGAAGGTGAGTTGAGGAGGATCACCTCGTCACTCACCAGTTGGGAATCTCCCGCAATTTCCCCTCGCGATCGACACAGGCGATGGTCGTACTGCCCTCTGCCAGCAGCGTTTCGCCGCGGCGAAGCTCGTAGGTGTGATCGATGCGGATATGTGTTTTGCGCGTCACGCGGGTCGTTAAATCCAATTCATCATCGTATCGGGCCGGGGCCTTGTATCGAATCTCGGCTTTGACGACGACGAAGAAAACGCCCTGCTGCTCGAGCTGGGCATAGCTCACACCCAACGTCCTCAACAGCTCGATACGACCCATTTCGAAATACTGGAGATGGCGGCTGTGGTGGAGATATCCCATCGCATCCGCTTCGGTATAGCGGACGCGAAGGCGGATCGTGTGGCTCAGGTCCATGTCGGCCCGGCAATGTGAGGAAATCTCAATCCACGAATCGATACGCGACTTCCTGGGCGGACAGGCCCTGCGCCGCGGGGACGGGTGGGGTGGCGGGCCGGGCGGGACCGGATGGGCCAATGCGCTGTGACGCGCCGTTTCGTCCGGACGAAGAAGAAGACGGCGTATCAGAGGAGCGCGAGACGGAGGTGAGCGCCGCGGCGACATCCGACGGCGACGCTGCCGAGGCCGATCGATGCACCGGAGTGCCGTTGGTCGGGGGCGACGCCTTGGGTACGATCGTCGTATACAGCGTATCGATTCGGCTCTTGAGCTTGGCATCATCGGGATCGGTGGCCAGGAGCAATGCCGTGGCGATCTGGTTTTGCAGGCTGGCAATCTGCTTTTTCATAACCGACAACTCCGAAGATTGGCGGGCAGATTGCTGTTGAAGCTGGGTGATCGACTCTTCCTTGGCGGCACAATCGTTGCGGCAATCGGCAAGGGCGGCGGCAAGCTTGTCCCGGTCCTCGAGAATCGCGACGAGTTTTTCTGCCAGCGGCGACATAGCACTCCTTTGCGTGAGATGGCAAAGCGATCCATCGCTCTGTGAAGTGGAATTTACCGCAGCGCGGAGTGGATCGCAACATTGGCGTGACGGGCCGGCGAAAAAAAAATCGACGCGCGAGTGTATTCTTCTATTTAGTCCGCCGCTTTCGACCCGCGCAGCGGGAGACCTGTAGGAAAACTCGCGTTGCAAGCGACGCGGCTAAATGAGCTTGAAGAATTATCTGGTTCGGCTAGACTACCCGTCTCTGCCTTACTGTTATTTGGAAAGGACGACTGGGCAATGATTAAGGTCAAATCGCGGGGAAACGAAACCGCCGAGCAGATGCTGCGGCGATTTAAAAAAATGTGCGAAAAGGAAGGTCTTACCAAGGACATCAAGCGGGTGGCTTACTACGAAAAGCCCAGCGAGAAGCGCCGTCGGAGGATGCGGACCACCCGTAAGCCCGTAGGCATGCGCCGATAAGCGCATAACCTGGTCGTGCAACTTCTTTTGCGTCAGCGCATTCCAACAGGAGTCGAGCGGGCTTCGACGGCGGATCGGCCCATCTCCTCAACGACATGATCGCAACTAATGACGAAGCGGTACAGACCGAACACCTGACCAAGGTATACAAGGATTTCTGGGGCCGGGACAAAGTCCGCGCCCTGGACGATCTGAACCTGACCATCCACCGGGGCGAGGTATTTGGCCTGCTTGGCCCCAATGGCTCGGGCAAGAGTACGACAATCAAGCTGCTCCTGGGCTTAATCTTCGCCTCGCGCGGCAGCGCCACGGTTCTGGGCCACCCCGCCGGCAGTACGGAGATCAACGAGCGTCTGGGCTTCCTCCCCGAGGAATCATATTTGTATCGCTTTCTCAACGGGGAAGAGACGCTGAACTTCTACGGCCGGCTGTTCAAAATCCCCCGGCGCGAGTTGAAGCGTCGCGTGCCGGCGCTGCTGGACACCGTGGGACTGGACGTCAAGAGCCGCAAACGCAAACTGCGCGAATATTCCAAGGGGATGGCGCGGCGCATCGG
>Ga0182024_10010163_pt1 | contig 19277 bp, 16 predicted proteins | sample P32metaG_FD_120480 | JGI IMG/M metagenome (GOLD analysis project Ga0182024, IMG submission 120480) | Permafrost microbial communities from Stordalen Mire, Sweden - P3-2 metaG (Illumina Assembly) | ecosystem: Environmental > Terrestrial > Soil > Wetlands > Permafrost | place: Sweden: Stordalen... | reverse complement strand
GTGATCGCGCCATGCAGCAGCACGTCGCAGCCCAGTAAGCCCGCGCCCGAGTCGCCCAGGTTGGTCAACGCCGAGGGCCGCCAGTCCTGCCGGTAGGTCAACTGCAGCACCGGCTCGTTCCTGATCTGATAAGCCCACCCCTGCGGCGCGTTCACCTTGATGGTGTTGTGCCAGACGGTCTGCAACTGCTGCGCGCCCGATTCCGGACCCACCCAACCGGGGTTGATTTCGAATATCGCCCGGCGCGAGCCCGTCTGCCGCACGAGGTCGATTCCCAGGCCCACCCAGCCCGCATACGGGCGGTCGTTCAGGCTCGGCGGGTTCAGCGAGATGTTCGCCGGCGTGTAGATGTTCTGCTGCGCGTAAAACACCGCCGACACCACGGCCATGTTGCTGCAAATGAAACTTGCGTGATTGAAGGCATTGCCAAGAGCGTCCGGAATCACCGGCACCTGCTTCCAATCCGTGTAATTCGGCGTGATGTAATACAGCGCCAAGTCGTTCGTCAGATCCCGGTCCGTGCCGTAAAACCAGTCGTTCTCGAAACTCAGCAGCAGCCGCCCTTCGGGGGATTCCGATTTGGTCACGCTGCCCGCCGTGGCATTGGAGGATGCCGTTGGAGTGGCCGCCGACGGAGCGCTGGCGACCGCCGTTTGCGCCCGGCACATCGCGCCGGTGAATATCAGGGTCAGTCCCAACAGGACCACCCGCAAGCTTCCGGCAAATTTTTGCATGGCTTCGCTTATGCACAGACCCGCCGCCCGCAGCAACCCCCAATCCAAATCCGGGGTGATTTGCCGCCTAAGCCTCAGGGGGATAACCCCTTCCGCCTCTGGGGTCTGTCCCGCTTTCCCCAAGGAAAGCGTTGACTTTCCGGTGGAATATTGCCAATTTCAACTCCTTGTCGTGCCTTGGGTGCACTGAAAGTCAGCTCGTTGAAACTCTTCTTATGGAAATCACCTTTGAAGTTATTCAGGAAACGGAAGGCTCCTATGTGGCTGCCTGCTACAGCGAGAATATCTACACGGAGGGCTCCTCCCTCGAAGAATTGCACGACAACATCACCTCCGCGATTGATATCCGCTTTCGCGGCCGGACCAAGCCGTCGCCCTCCGCCGTGCGCCTGATGGTCTTCCGGGAATAGCTCCCGCGGCTCACGCCGGCAGATACCGTATCACCTCCGGCACCGGCTTGCGCCGCTGTCCGCTCGGTGAGCGCTCGAAATACGGATCCGGCTTGTTCTCCAGGGTGGTCAAGTCCTCCGGCAGGTCCTCCTTCGGATCCAGATCGTCGAGCGGATCCAGTTCGTCAAACACCAGCGACAGCCGCCGCGGCTCCGGAAACAGCAGCAGCAGCGCGTTGTCCACGCGCCCGTTCTTCACGAAGGCAAACAGCCCCGGGTGGCACTGCTCCGTGAATTTCCGGCGGAACTCCTGCACCCAGGCGTTCGGCAGCCCCTCGCGCCGGTTCAACAGGATGCCATCCGCAAAATGCCCGCACGCCTCATGCCACTCCGCCACCTCGGGATGCGCCGCGGCCAGCCCGCAATGCACCACCAGCAAAATCCGCGTCAGCTTCCACCCGCGCTCGGCCAGCCACGCCGGCAGCGCCTCCAGTTGATCAATCGGCGACGCCCGCCCATCCGCCAGGATGAACACCGTCTCCGGTTCGCCCGGCTTCGCCGGTTTTTCCACCATGCGCCCGTCTGTCCAAGCATACCGCCGCAGGGTCGTGCCCGGCCTATCCGCCAGCGCCGTGGGTGATTCGTCCCGGTCGGCGTGGTAAATCCACACCGCCGCGCCCTCGGACAGGCCGTCCTCAATCAAATGGCTCACCACCTCCGGCCGGCCGGACCCCGGCAGCCCCAAAATGAAATACACCGCTGGCATCATGCCGCCATTACCGCAAAAATTTCCCGCCGCGCAAGCGCGATGCGTTCCCGGGCGGCTTTTTTGCCGGGCCCGTCACTTGGCAACCGCCGCGCCCTCGAATTGCCGGGCGCGGTAATATTCGGCGAACACCGCCTGGCGCTGCTGCTCCATCTGCTCCTCCTCCGCCTCCTCCGCCGTGTTCTGGTGCTCGAGCCGCTGCATCGCCTTGCGCATCTTCGACAGCGCCATGTTCTGCAACTGCCGCACGCGCTCGCGCGTCACCTGAAAGTGCGCGCCCACCTCCTCCAGGGTCTTCGGCGGCTCGCCATCCAGCCCGAAGCGCAGCTTCAAAATCTCCGCCTCGCGCGGCTCGAGTTTCTCGATGAGCGCGTTGAGGTCCTGCAAGGACGTTTTCCCGTGCAAATCGTCGTACGGCGTCGCCGCATTCTCGTCGCGCACCAATTCCCCCAGTTCCGTGCTGTCGTCCTCCCCCACCGGCGCATCGAGCGAGGACGGCCGGGCGCTCACCGTCTTCAAGTGCGCGATCTTGTTCACCGGAATTTCCAATACCCCGGCGAGCTCGTCGTTGGTCGGCTCCCGTCCCAATTCCTCCTGCAAGAACGTCGTCGCCTTCCGCATCCGTGAAATTTTGTCCACCAAATGCACCGGCAGGCGGATGGTCTTGCTCTGGTTCGCCAGCGCCCGCTTGATGGACTGCTTGATCCACCACGCCGCGTAGGTGCTCAACTTGCCGCCCTTCGCCGGGTCGAACCGCTCCACCGCCTTCATCAGCCCGATGTTTCCCTCGGAAATCAAGTCCATCAGCGGCAGGCCGAAATGGCTGTAATCGTGCGCGATTTTCACCACCAGCCGCAGGTTCGCCCGAATCATGTGCTCCCGCGCCGCCGCGTCCCCCTTCTGAATGCGCCGCGCCAGCGTCGCTTCCTCCTCCAGCTTGAGCAGCGGCACCTTCCCGATGTCCTGCAAATACAGCTTCAGGCTGCTGCGCTCGCTCGAGGGCAAATCATCCGCCACCTTCTGCGGCAGCTCCTCCGCCGGCTCATCGCCGGGCCGCGCCTCCCGCTCCAGCGCGTCCGCCGGGGCCGTGATGGTCTCCCGCCCCGCGGCCCATCCGCCGCCAGTCTCCGTGCCATTGCCCGGCGCGGCGGATTCCCTCGGGGAACCTCGGGCGGTTCGGCTGTTTTTTCGGAAAGCAATCATGTGAATCTGGCGGAAAAAACAATGAGCTGAAATCGTTGCCGTTCGAATGTGGTGAAATTTAAAACCATCCGCCGCGAATTATGAAGTCAAAAACGCACGACCCCAATGGGGCCTTCACCTACCTCCGTTTGGGCTTGTCCTTATCCCCTCGGAACCGCGCTTTTGCCGCAAAGGTTCCGTAATTTTTCCGCCGGATATTAACTTGGCGTGAATTGTTCCGAACGCGCGACGGCCTTCAGCATCGCGCGCGCCTTGTTCAGCGTCTCCTGGTATTCGCTCGCCGGCACCGAGTCCGCCACCAGCCCCGCGCCGCTCTGGATGCGCAGGCGCCCGTCCTTCAGCAACGCCGTGCGGATCAAAATGCAGCAGTCCAGGTTTCCCTCAAAGCTGAAATATCCCAGTGCGCCCGCGTAAATCCCCCGCGCCGTGCGTTCAAACTCCCCAATGATCTGCATCGCCCGCACTTTCGGCGCGCCCGACACCGTCCCCGCCGGGAACGTCGCCCGCATCAGGTCATACGCCGATTTCCCGTCCGCCAGCCGGCCCTCCACTTGCGACACAATGTGCATGACGTGCGAATACCGCTCAATCACCGCGTACTCCTTCACCTCCACGCTGCCCGGCGCGCACACCCGCCCGATGTCGTTGCGCGCCAGGTCCACCAGCATCAAATGCTCCGCCCGCTCCTTCGCATCCGCCAGCAGCTCCGCCTCCAGTCGCGCGTCCTCCTCCGGCGTCGCCCCGCGGGGTCGCGTTCCGGCGATGGGCCGCGTCTCCACGCGCCCGTCCGTCAGCCGCACATGCACTTCCGGCGACGCCCCGACCACCGCGTAGTCGCCCGTGTCCAAAATGAACATGTAGGGCGAAGGGTTTACCAGCCGCAGCGCCCGGTATAAATCCAGCGCGGGCCGCGTGTATTCCCGGTCGAACCGCTGCGACCCCACGATCTGGATGCAGTCGCCCGCGCGGATGTATTCCTTTGCCCCTTCCACCATCTTTTCAAATGCCTCCTTGGTGAAATTCCCCCGCGGCGGCGCGACTTCCGGCTCCGGCCCCAGGGCCAGCGGCGCGATTTCCGCGCCGATGTCCTCCCGAATCTCCTTCGCCAGCTCCCGCAGCGCCGCCACCGCCATGGCATACGCCGCCCGCGCGTCGACCCCGTCCGGAATCTGCGCGTTCACCACGAGCCGCACCACCTGCTTCACATGGTCGAACACCACCACGCGGTCCGTGATCATGTAATACATCAGCGGCGTGCCGATTTCGTCCTTGGGCGGCTTCGGCACCGTCGGCTCGATCCGGTGCACATACTCGTAGCCCAAAAAGCCAATCGCCCCGCCCGTGAACGGCGGGCCGCCCGCCACCTTCACCGGCCGGTAGCGCGCCATGCGCTCCTCGACCAGTTTCAACGGGTCCGCTGGCGTCGCCACGGTCTGCTTCCGGCCGCCGCGGTCGGTTAAAATCGTCTCCCGCTCGTAGGCCGCAATCGTCTCCAGCGGCCGGCAGCCCGCGAAACTATACCGCCCGATGTGCTCGCCCCCCGCCACCGACTCGAACAAAAACGCCGGCCCCGTCCGCCGCAGCCGCGCATACACCGCCACCGGCGTGGCGAAGTCCGCCACCAGATCCGTGGACACGGGCACCAGGTTCCCCTGCGCGGCCAGCCGCACAAATTCGGACTCGCTCGGCGTGATGTTCATGACGGGAAACCCTGAAAAATGCCCGTTTCCCCCACCGGCAACAAGCCGAAAACCGCGCTTTACCTCGGTTTCGCATTAACGAACGATCCGCGGCCGTTTAAGGCAACGTCTTCGCGAACAACACTTTCCATTCTAGCCCGTTAGCCATTTCCAAATTGATCATATAGGTGTTGTATTTCGCATTCATCGGCTTCAGCCAAAAATGCTGGTCGGCAATCAATATGCTGTTTTTTTCCGACAATCCTATATCATACAGAATCTTCAGTTCTTTCTCTGATAATGTATCATCCTCCTCGTTTTCGCGATAGATTTTTAGATATTCCGTCGCGTTTTTATCCCGTTTTAGATATTCTAATATGTAGTCTGCTTTCGCATAATTGACTAATTTTCCAGCGTCATTTGCAGCATCTCCATAAGCGGTGTAGTCTAGCAAGCTCGTCCGGAACGAACCCACCCGCAGGTCACCGATGCACAACCCCGCGCCTAAACGCAGTTCTTGGTTCAAGGTCTTCTTTTTTGGTGGACGAGTTTTGTTTCCAAACTCGCGCTTGTAATCCTGAAACACGTCGAACATCTGCAGAATCCAGTCCACCAACGCGCGCTTCGTCTCCAGGTATCTGGCAATCTTGTCGCCCTGCATATCGGGCGCCGGCAAATTGCCATCGGAACGCGAAATAGCCAAGGCGTCCTGCCGGTAGAGGTTGAACATCGCGACAATTCCGTCACCGATGGTCTTGTCCACGACACCGTGGCATTTGTAGATCTCGCCAAAAACGCAGTCGTGGTAGCCGCAGATGAAATCAACGAAGCCGGTTCCCGTCGGCTGGCTTTTCAAATCGTCCGCCAGCTTGGTCGAGCCGCGAATGTCAAAATGGGCGATGACTATGTCATTCATCTCCCTTGACAGTAAGAGACCCTTTTTCTGCGGATCGCGCAGCGTTGCGGCCACCTTCGGCCCCTGGGTCGGTCCGAAGTGCTCCTGGAGCACCAGCAACTGCTGCGTCCACTCCTCGCCATACCATTTTGGACGGCGCAAAAGCGACGTCCCGATGTTCTCGCAAATTAACGATAAAAACCAACACTCGTCCCCGGTGATGGTTCGCATGTACCGCTGGCACTTCACCCACAATACCGCGCACACCCGCGGAGCTTCCCCCGGTGGCTGGGAAAATACGGGAAAACCAATGACCGTGATTGGCACCACGCTCAAATCGGTTGGGCTCTTGTCCCCGTTCAACCTCAGGCACCAGTCAGTCAACTCGTCACTCAGACCCAGTTCCCCCGCCGCCCCCTCGGTCCCCGACCAGCCGCCCTGAAAATAATGCGTTGGCAGGCTCAAATCGCCCATTTTGACCGTGTAGTGCGTCTTTTTCGAATGCGGCTCCACCGTAATGTCCTGCAATGCCACAATTTTCTGCTCCCGGATGACCAGATTGGTGTAACCATGGGTTCGGGGGCCCGTGCAGTTTTTTTCCTCCCCGCCCGGACCGTACCAGGTTTTGGTGTCCGCATACCATATCCGCGTGTGGGTGAAATCAAGTTGATGGATTCGCTCCAGGGTGTTTTTAAAAATCATTTCCGCGGTGAACGACGGCAAAAGATCATGCTGGTGGTTGATCGCCATCTGCAACTCGTCCCACAGGCTCAATTGTCGCATCGCGTGGGCCGCAATCGCGCAAATGTGGTAAAACATGAGCACGTCACCGTCGTCAAAGGTCGGCCCCGCCCTGTTGGCATCGATATTCAAAACCCCTACCACCCGGCCCTGCACAATCAATGGGCAGGCGAGCGTCGCCTGCGTCCCGGGGTGGTGGTTGTCTATGCAGTATTGGGGACGGTTCGGGTCATCCGGTTTCCAGCTATTCAGGTATTCCTCAACTTCACGGATGTGAAACGTGTTCCCTGTCAGCGCGACATACCGCAACATCCCCTCCGTCACCTCCTTGCGCTCACAATCCACCCGGCACACCAGTCGCCTTCGCCCCTCCGACTCGCCGGTCGTGATCGGTTCACAAGTCGGATGGCAGGAAATGCGCTGCAATTCGCTATTGCGGTTCAGCAACAACAGCGAGCAGGATAGGATTTTTGCGCCGTTGTTTGGCTGCATCAGGTCGCACGTGTCCTTGGTGATCACCTGGTGGATCTCCCGCTTCTTCTCGTTGCTGGACTTGTCGTTTCCAATGACTAAGAAATGCTCGAGCATATTGCGCAGCTTCAAATTGATGCTCCGCAGCATCCACGACTTGCCCTCCGGCAGCCGCGGCTCTGCGGCCAGTTGCAGCAAGATGCTCCGGAGCTGATAGAGGCCTTCCCGCGCCGCCTCCGCGCTTTTCTTGAGGTGGTTGTCTTGTTCGCGGCGATAATTCAAAAAAATGATGATGCTGTTCCGGTCATCCTTCACGAAAGCGCTTTCCTGATCGGCAATGATTAGCCGAATTGTCTGGCACACGTTTTCACGGTGCGCGAACGACTGCCCCGCCAGAATGTTCCGTTTCAAGTCGTCGGGCATCCTCTTGAAGTATTGGCCCCGAATGTTCTCCTTGGGATGAATGTCCACCCCTTCCTCGATTTTGCCAAACCGCACCAGCGAATCCGGATGGGTCACAGGGCCGTCCAATTGCCATGGATAGTTAAAGTCCACCCCCGTGCGCGCTTGGTAGGAAAATAGCCAGTAAATCTGGGAATGGGGATTATAGAAATGACAGGTCAGCAAGTCGGCCCCTGTCAGGTCCAATAAATACTGGAGCCCGGCTTTCGCAGTTTTGATCAGGGTTTCATTCATGGGGTAGCGCGTAGGGTCAAATACCAATTGAAGATTGAAAGCAATAGCTATTTCTCATTATGTATTTTTGATTCGGTGCACTGAATTCCACGATTGCCCGTTCCCCGGATTGGCCAAAAGCCCTCGGCCATACTCCATCACAATTCAATCCACACCACGCTCCCCTCCGGCACCGCTTCAAACAACTCCGTCACTTCCGCGTCGCTCATCAATACGCACCCGTGGCTGTTGGGCGTGCCGAGCTTCTCCGGCTGGCTCGTCCCATGAATGTAAATATACCGGTCATAGGAGTCGCGCCCCGGCCCGGCATTGCGCCCCGGCTCAAGCCCGCGCAGCCGCAGGATCCGCGTCGTGATGAAATTCGTCCGCGGCTCCACGTCCGGCGCCTCCCGCCACGTCCAACCCACTGGTCGCCGGCTCTTGAACACCATCCCCGCCGGCACGCCCGCGCCGATCTTGTCCGCCACCGCGTGCAGGCCCGTCGGCGTCCCGTAGGAGTTCTCGATGCACGACGGCGGCTGCCGCGAAGTTGAAACCCCGTACTCGCGCACGCACTTTCCGCCGCGGAAGTGATACAGTTTTTGCTCGCCAATTTTCACGCACAGGCAATGCTCCGTGGGTTGGCGGGAACGCCCGGCGCACGCCGCGGTTGCCCGTCCGTAAATCTCGTTTATTTTTCCCATCATGCCATCGCGTTCCTACCGCTTCGGCATCGTCGGCGCGACAGGCGCCGTCGGTCAAGAACTCATTCGCCTCCTCCACGAGCGGAACTTCCCCGTGGATGAGCTTGTGCTGCTCGCCTCCGCCCGCTCCGCCGGCAAAAAAGTTTCCTGGCAGGACCAGTCCTGGACCATCCGCGAGGCCACCCCCGAGGCCTTCGCCGGCCTCGACGTCGCAGTCTTCAGCGCGGGCGCGTCCATTTCCGCCGCCCTCGCCCCCGAGGCCGTCAAGCGCGGCTGCGTGGTCATCGACAACAGCTCGCACTTTCGCATGGACCCGGCCGTCCCGCTGGTCATCCCGGAAATCAACGCCCACGCGCTCGACCGCCACGCCGGCATCATCGCCAACCCCAATTGCTCGACCGCCATCGCGCTCATGGGCCTGTGGCCTCTCCACCGCGCCTTCGGCCTCAAGGGCTTCGTCGCCGCCACCTACCAGGCCGTCTCCGGCACGGGAGCGCAAGCCATCAAGGAACTCGAGGACCAGACCCGCGCGTGGGCCGAGGGCCGCAGCATCGCGCCGTCTGTTTATCCACATCCCATCGCCTTCAACGTCCTCCCGCAGGTCGACAAGTTCCTGGACTCCGGCTACACCAAGGAGGAAATGAAAATGCTCAACGAAGGCCGCAAAATCATGGAGCTGCCCTCGCTGCGCGTCACCTGCACCTGTGTGCGCGTGCCCGTTTTCCGCGCCCACAGCATCGCCATCAGCGCCGAGTTCGAGCGCCCGGTGGACCTCGACAAGGCCCGCGCCGCCATCCGCGCCTTCTCCGGCTCGGAACTGTGCGACGACCCCGCGCACGCCAAATACCCCATGCCCATTGATTACTCCGGCAAGGAAAAGTGCGGCGTGGGCCGCCTGCGCAAGGACACCTTCTTCGACAACGGCCTCAGCCTCTGGGTCTCCGGCGACCAGCTCTGGAAAGGCGCGGCGCTCAACGCCATTCAAATCGCCGAAGTCCTCCACCAGCGCGGGAAGCTCGGGCTGGCCGTGCCGACCAACGCCTAAGTTTTCAGTTTCTTCAGGCGTGTGTGGAAACCCATTTCACCTCCACCCGACCCCGGTGAAGGCAGCAAGAGCAGTTTAATTCGTTCAAACAGATCACGCAAATCGGAATCATGGAGAAGCAGCACTTTTTCGATTTTTTGCAAACGCGCCTCCATCTCGACATTGGCCAGCAACGCTCCACGCATCTTCACGAACGCACGGACGACATAAATACTCATCGCCACTGCGCGTTCACTGCTGAGCACCGTGGCCGCCATAAATGCCCCATATTCTGTAAATGCCCAAGGCAGCTTGCGGCGACCGCCTTGGCTGGTTTTTGATATCGCATTTTGCGATATCAAATCCATAACCTCTTGATAAGTAAGCTGAAAGCGAAAATCCTTGGGGAACTTGGAGACATTGCGCTTAACGGCCTCATTGAAGCGATGCGTCGGCACGCCATAAACCATCGCCAACTCGTTATCGAGCATCACGGCATGCCCACGAACATGACGAATGGGAATATCCAGAGCAATGCGCTTGTAACGAATCACGGTGACCATCAGAAAATTGCGGATTATCAATAATCGAAGCAAGCCTACAACAACTCCCCCTGCTCCGGCTTCCCCGCGCTTCCCTTTCCGCTCGCCTCCGGCTCCAGAAACTCCGCATACCGCTCGACCCAGTCGTCGAGCTTCCGCAAATAATAATCCGGGTCATACGGCGCCTTCGCCGCGTCATAGGCTTCGATGGGCCGCGCGCGCTGCCAGTCCGGCGCGCGCTTCTTTTCGCCGGTGGTGATGTAATACGTCACCGGCTCGCCCTGGCGCGGCGGCTGCGCCATCTTCAGCGCCGCCTCCGCCGCCGCCCGCCGCGGCTTGTCGCCGATTTCGATCATCTCCTTGTAAGTGTCCGGGCTCACGCTCAAAAATTCCGTCTTCGCCAGCCGCTTTACCTCCACGCTGCGTTCCGGCAAGCCCGCGCGCAGCTTCGCCAGCAATGCCTCCGGCTTTTGGCCGCCCGCGCCGAGCAAATGATGCAGCAGCGCCTCCGTCAGTTCCCGCAAAAACGGCTCGAGCCCGCGCGAGCGCAGCGCCGACCCGCGCGTCACCACGTCCTGGCCGTCGAGCAGCGCGTAGTTCTTCGCCTTGTAGCAGACCATCGCCGCGTATTTGCCGTCGAATTCCAGATCAATTCCCTTCGGCAACACGCCCTCGGCCAGCGCCAGCAACGCCTCCGGCTTTTCGTAAAAATCCGGCGCGTGCAGATACAAGCCATCCGTGTCCGCCTCGAGCACGCGCGCGCCGTGCTTTTCAAACTCTGCGATCAACGCCTGCAACAATTCCCGCCCGCGCAGCGTCACCTCCGCCGCCAGCGCGCTGTCGCCAAACCGCGCCCCGTCAAACCCGAGATACCCGTAAAACGAATTGATGATGATCTTGAAGCTCGCCTGCCGCGCCGAGTATTCCCGCCGCAGCTCCGCCGTCGCCGCGTCCTTCGCCAGCGCCTTGTAGCTCAGCCGCTCCTCCCGCAACTCCCGCAGCAGCGGGATGAACGCCCCCAGCGAATCCCCCGCCGGATTCCGCCCGATCAGCAGGAGCAAACTCGGGTACAGCGACGCCACGTCGAAGTGCAGCACCTTCTGAAACACGCCCGAAACAAACCCGCGCGTGTAGCCGCCCTCGAAGGGCTGCGTCGTCTGCGGCAGCGGCAGCGCCCGGCGCGCGTGGTGGTATTTCTCCAGCAGCAAAACCTCCGCCTTGAACGCCGTCCCGCGCAAACACGCCTCCTGCAAGATCAGCGGAAACGTCTTCACCTGCGCCACGTAGCCCGGCAGCAGCAGATCCCCCAGCGCCGCCGTCTCGCGCAAATCGTCCCGCAAATATGCGCGGAATTTCTCCCGGTCCTTCGCAAAACTTTTCTGGATGTCTGCCGGCAGCAGGTAGGTGCGCTCGTCCTCCTCCTTCGTCAAACCGAGATGCGCCGCCACCGCCTTCAGCCCGTACGACGGCAACTCGCGGGCCGACAAATCGTAAAGCTGCACCATCAGGTACGTGTCGAACACCGTCCGCCCCGGCAAATCGCACCGCGGAAAATCCAGTTGCCGCTCCGCCACCCGCAGCCGGCTCGGCCGGAACGTCGCCTCCCGCCCAAACCTCCCCCACGCGCACGGCACCTTCAGCCGCCGCGCCCGCGTGCGCAGATAATCCAAATCAAATTTGAAAATGTTGTGCCCCTCGATCACGTCCGGATCCTCCTCCGCCAGCGCGTCGTTGAATTTCTCCAGCAATTCCCGCTCCGCGGCGTCCGTCATCTCCGCCAGTTCCAGCAGCTTCGGCCCGCGAGCCGTCCCCAGCCCGATCGCCAGCACCCGGTCGCCCGCCCGCCGCGCGTCGCAAAATCCCCCCGCCTCCGCGCAATACGTCTCGATGTCCACCTGCAGCCGCCGCACGTGCGAAAACGTCAGCCCCGAAAATAGCCGCGCTCCGCGCTCCAGCAAAAACTGGTTCTCCAGCGAGCGCAGCGACTCCGTCGGCGCCGTCCGCGGCCGGTTTTCCTGCCACGCCCGGTATCCCGCCACGTCCGCGAAATGCACCAAATGATCCAGCGGCCCGTCGCCCGACAATTTCTCCGCCCGCCCCGCTCCTGGCTCCGGCAAACCTTCCCCCGCCGTCCACGCAAACGGCTGAAACTCCGTCTGCGTCACCACCCGCGGCCCCTCATTCTCCGCCGTCGCCAGCCACGCCACCCCCGCGCCGTCAATCCACACCCCGCACAAGGGAGGCTGCCCCGACTCCCACTCCGCCCGCGGGTCGGGAATCGCCGTTGCGTCGGATTCAGACATCCGCCCAGCCTACGCGCGATTATCGGAGATGCAATCGCGCAGACAACTTGACATGATGAATTTACATGATAAAACTACCCCCATGAGCGCCAACGTCACCACCCTGACCGAGCGCGGCCAGACTTCCCTGCCCGCACGCTTGCGGAAGGAACTTGGCCTCAAGCCCGGCCAAAAACTCCGCTGGCAGCGGCTCACCGCCCGGGAATGCCTCGTGCGCATCGAGCCCGGCGCCGCCGTTCCCGGTCCCCGCTCCATGCTTGGTTACGCCCGCAAAACCAACGCCGCCGCCGTCCGCCGCACCGCCGACTGGATGCGCGAACTCCGCGCCGGAGAATCCGCATGACCTGGGTCGTGGACACCTGCGTCGTCCTCGACGTCTACCTCGGCGACCCGCTCCACGGCAAAGCCTCGGCTGAACTGCTTCAACGGCTTCTGCCCGAAGACCTGATCGTTTGCCCGGTCACCACCGTCGAATTGAGCCCCGTTTTTTCCGGCAACCTTGAACAGCAGCAGGAGTTCCTCCACCTCTGCGGCCTGCGCGACGACGCCGAATGGACCGAGGCCGACACCCGCGCCGCCCACCAGGCCTGGCACCGGCAGGTTCAACAACGCCGCGCCCACCGCACTCCCAAACGACCCGTGGCCGACATCCTGATCGGCGCGTTTGCCCTCCGCCATCAAGGCCTCATCACCCGCAACACGCAGGATTTTCTCCCGGCCTTTCCGTCCCTGAAAATACGCGCGCCCTGACACGCCGCCGCTTTGCGCTTCCCGCCCCTGTCGTTTTCGCCAAACTAATGCTCGCTCCCCGCGCGCCCCATGCCTGAAACCGCTACGCCCTCCACCGCGCCCATAGCTTCCTCCCGCCGGGGCCACTTCGGCCTGATTATCGGCTTCATCGTCGCTGTCGTACTCCTGGCGGGCGCGTATGTCATGTGGCAGCACGATCTCGACCACCCCTCCACGCAGGACGCCTACCTCCAGGCCCATTTCACCTGGATCGCCCCGCAAGTCACCGGCCAAGTCGTGGAGAAATACGTCCAGCCCAACGAATTCGTCCGCGCCGGCCAGCCGATTTTCAAAATCGACCCGCGCCCGTTCCAGGACGCCCTCCAGCAGGCCCTCGCGAACCAAGTCCTCGTCAACCAGCAAGTCGTCGCGGACACGCAGCACATCAGCGCCCTCGGTGACCTCGTTTCCGCGCAGCAGGACCTCATCAAGCTCACCACGCAGCAATACGACCGCCTCCAGCCCCTCCTGAGCGAAGGCTACGCCGCGCAAATCCAGGGCATCCAGTTGCAGGACACCCTCGCCTCTGAGCAAGCCAAGCTCGCCGGCCTGAAATCCGAGCAGCAGGAAGCCATCACCAACCTCGGCGCCCCGGATGTGCAGGCCGCCCGCCGTCAGCAGGCCGCCGCCGCCGTCGCGCTGGCCCAGCTCAACCTCGAGTGGACCACCGTCTCGGCGCCCACCGACGGCTGGATCACCCAGTTCAACCTCCGCGTCGGCGACATCGTCCAGCCCGGCCAGCCGCAATTTCCCTTCATCGAATCCGGCCACTGGTGGATCTCCGCCAACTTCAAGGAAACTCACATGAGCCGCATCCTGCCCGGGCAGCCGGTCACGTTCACGGTGGACATGTATCCGGGCCACACCTTCCACGGCATCGTCCACAGCCTCGCCCGCGGCGTCGCCGCCAGCTTCACCCTCCTGCCCCCGCAAAACACCACCGGCAACTGGGTCAAAGTAACCCAACGCGTCCCGATTCGCATTCTCGTCGACGAAGACCCGGCCTTCCCCTTCCGCCTCGGCGCCAGCGTGAACGCCGAGGTCGACACCACCGCCCCCGCCGCGCCCGTTAAAAACGAAATCTTTCCCGAGGATGAATCTCCGGCCAATACGACGGCAGTCGCCGCTTCATCCCAGGGCGCCACCGCGCCCGCGTCTCCTTGAACTTCGGCGTCCGTCGCCGCTCCATGGCAAAAAACTCTTTCCGCTTTTTTGTGCCTCCGGCGTTTTTTGTGGTTAATTTCCCTTCCTTCGTTTTCTTCGTGTTTTTCCGTCAAATTTTATGAGCGACGCCTCCGCATCGCACGTCCTCCCCGCGGGCCTGGCGCGCAGTCTCGTCGTCATCACCACGCTGATGATGTCCCTCATGGCGGCGGTGGACCTCACCATTGTCACCGTCGCGCTGCCCTACATGTCGGGCAGCCTGGGCGCGACCGCCGACGACATCACCTGGGTCGTCACCATGTACACCGTCGCACAGGCGGTGACGGTCGGCATCTCGGGCCATCTCAGCCGGCTGCTCGGGCGCCGGCGCCTCTGCATCGTGGCCGTCATCGGTTTCGTCATCGCCTCGCTGGGCTGCGGGCTCTCCCAAAACCTGACGCAAATCATTTTCTTCCGCTTTATTCAGGGGCTTTTCGGCGGACCACTCATCCCCATCGCCCAATCCATCATCGTGGACGTCTACCCGGCCGCCGAGCGCACCAAGGGCATCAGCCTCTGGGTTCTCGGCGTGATGGTCGGCCCCGCGCTCGGCCCCGCGCTCGGCGGCTGGCTCGCGGAAAACCTCGACTGGCGCTGGAACTTCTGGGTCAACCTCCCCGTCGGGGCCGTTGCCACATTGCTCATCCTGCGGCGTGTCCGCCCCGTTCCGGCACAGCCCGTGAAAACCGACTGGCTCGGCTTCGTGCTGGCGTTCCTCTTCGTCGTCGGTTTCCAAACCGTCCTTGATCGCGGGGATATTGACGACTGGTTCGACTCCCAACAACTCGTCCTGCTGGCCATTCTCGCCGCCGCCACCGGCTCCGCCTTCATCTTGCGCGGCTGGGCGCTTGGCTCGCGCAACATCATCAACCTCACTCTCCTGCGCGACCGCAATTTCACCCTTTGCTGCGTCCTTATCACCATTATCGCCATGGTTTTCCTCGGCCTGCTCGTGCTGACGCCCGAGCTGTTCATCACCTTTTTCGGCTGGGAAGTTTCCACCGCCGGCCTCGTCATCGGCTCCTACGGCATCGCCGGGCTGCTCGGCAGCATCGCGGGCGGCCAGGTGGTGCGCCGCGTCGGCATCCGCACGGCCATCGTCGCCGCCGGCGCGTTGATGGGCTACGGCTGGTGGAAATTCAGCCGCCTCGACCTCGGCGCAAGCATGCTCGAATGCATGATCCCCGGCATGTGGGTCCAGTTCGGCCTGCTCCTCATTTACGGCCCGCTCGCCTCCCAGGCCTTCAAAAACCTCCGTCCCGAGCAGCGCGACGAAGGCGCGGGCCTTTTCAATTTCCTCAAGACCCTCGGCTTTTCACTCGGCGTCTGCTTCGTCGGCACCCTGATGTATCGCGGCCTCCAGTCCAACTGGAATCAATACGGCGGCGATCTCAATTACGCCAACCCCGCCCTCCAGTCCTGGCTAGGCGCCATCGACTTCCACGCCGTCAACGCCCCCGCCGGCGCCCTCCTCGGCCAGGTCCTGCAAAACCAGACCCAGATGCTTACCTTCGTCCAAACTTCCGAACTCCTCTGCGCGCTCTCGCTCGCCTGCATGTTTCTCGCCTTCCTGCTCCCGCGCAACCGGCCCGTTGCCGCGCAAATTTCCACGGCGGAAGCCGCGCCTGTCGGCGAGCCCGCGTAATGCTCCGCGGCTGCCTGACAAACTGTTTCCCGTGACCGCATGCGCGCCCCCCTTCCACCGCCTCCGCCCGATTACGCCGCGCGCCTCCCGCGCTTCGCCGAAACCACGGCCCTCGTCTCCGTCGGCCTCGACGCCCAGGGCCGCGAAACTTTCCTCGACCCCGCCGCCGCTTCCGCCTGGCTCGCCTTGAAATCCGCCGCGGCGGACGCCGGCCTCACCCTCCTCCTCATTTCCGGTTTCCGCAGCTTCGCGCGGCAGACCGAAATCGTGCGGCGCAAACTGGCCCGCGGTCTTTCGCTCGCCGAAATCCTCACCGTCAGCGCCTACCCCGGCTTCAGCGAACACCATACCGGCCGCGCGATCGACCTCGCCGCACCGGCGTGCCCCGATCTCGTCGAAGCTTTTGCCGCCACGCCCGAATTCCATTGGCTCTCCACGCACGCCCACCGCTTCGGCTTCACGCTCTCCTACCCGCGCGGCAATCCCCACGGCCTCGCCTACGAACCCTGGCACTGGTGCTACCATGCCGATCTTCCCCCCTTGCCCGCGGGCGAATCCATCTGACCCCTCAACGGGATTCAACAAAATCCGCGGCGGTTCGCGCCACATCACTCGCATTAATGAGCAAATCCCGGTCTTCGGTGACGAGCGGTGCCCCCAACCTTCGCGCCAGCCACGCATATTCCGCATCGTATGCCGTCAAAGTTATTTTCATTGCGAGATCGAACACCTCATCGCCGTTCACTGGATAAATTCTACTGCCGATCACTCGGTTCGCCTGTTGCAGGATTTCCTTGGCAGTTGCCACCGGCAGCTTCTTGAAACGCACATAACTCAATGCGATGTTCCGAAACTCCGCCGGGCCAATGCCTGGCATCGCCCATTCCGCATCCTTCTGAAAAACCGCATCCGCCAGGATATTCCGCGCGTGCGGAATCATTAATTGCGCCAGCAAATTGGCGTCCGCCACAATCATGGACGCCCCTGGATCTTGGCCTTCCGCAACCATGCATCCGTCATCGGGCCCGGCAGGCGTGCGCGCAATTTTTGAATCTCGGCCAAAACCTCTCGCCGTTCCGTCTGGTTCCCGCTCGCCGTCCGCCGCTTCCCCGCCCCAATCGGAGTGGGGAATAGCGCCTTCTTTCGGTGGAACAGCGTCGCCATGTTCCAACTATGACCCCGGCTTCGCCCAAGGTCAAGAAAGCACAGTCCGCATCGGTCAATCGCATCCCCCCGCTTCAAGATTGCCTCTCGCGCCCCGCCACCTAGTTTGGTTTTCTCACAACCCCTCGGTCCGGTTCACCGCCCTCCTCTTCTTTCTTCGCGTTTATCATTCAAATTTCGTCATTCAAATTTTTCTTCCATGAAGCCTTCTTACGACCTCATCGTCATCGGCTCCGGTCCCGCCGGCGAAAAGGCCGCCCTTCTCGCCGCCTTCTATGGCCGCTCCGTCGCCCTCGTTGAAAAGGAATCCCGCCTCGGCGGCGCCGGCACCAACACCGGCACCCTGCCCTCCAAAACCCTCAAGGAAACCGCCCTCTTCCTCTCCGGCCACAACGATCGCGGCCTCTTCGGCCTCGAACGCAAGCTCGAGCGCACCGTCTGCGTCCAGGACCTCCTCTTCCGCAAAAACACCGTCACTTCGGGACAATCCGACGACATCCGCCACTTTCTCGACATCCTCAAAGTCGACATCTTCACCGGCCGCGGCTCCTTCGTGGACGCCCACACCGTCAAGGTCGAGGCCGCCACCACCGCGCCGCTGCTCCTCAAAGGCGAATTCGTCCTCATCGCCACCGGCTCCTACCCCTATCACCTCCCTGGCGTCCCGTTCGACGGCAAACGCGTGCACGATTCCGACACCATCCTCGAAATCGACCACATCCCCGAATCCATCGTCATCGTTGGCGCCGGCGTCATCGGCTGCGAATACGCCACCGTCTTCAACGCCCTCGGCACCAAGACCACCCTCATCAACGGCCACGCCGAATTCCTCACCTTCATCGACGGCGAGGTCCTCGCCATCCTCCGCCGCGAAATGGAGTCCGACGGCGTGAAATTTCTCATGCCCAACCGCGCCGAGGGCGTCACCGTCGCCCAGCGCAACGGCAAGACCGTCGTCACCGCCCACCTTTCCGACGACACCGAAATCGAGGCCGACATGTTCCTCTACGCCGCGGGCCGCGCCGGAGGCACCGCCGGACTGAATCTCGAAGCCGTCGGCCTCCAGCCCAATGCGCGCCAGTTGCTCGACGTCAACGAACAATACGCCACCGCCGTGCCCAACATCTTCGCCGCCGGCGACGTCATCGGCTTCCCCGCGCTCGCCAGCACCAGCATGGACCAGGGCCGCGTCGCCGTCACCCACATGTTTAAGCTCCACGCCCTCGAATGCGTGGACCAGTGCTTCCCCATGGGCGTCTACACCATCCCCGAAGTCTCCGGCGTCGGCCTCACCGAGGAGGAGGCCAAAAAACAAAAAATCCGCTGCCTCGTCGGCCGCTTCTGGTATAAGAACACGCCCCGCGGCCGCATCATCGGCGCGCGCTTCGGTCTCCTGAAAATCCTCGCCGACCCCGACTCCCTCGCCGTTATCGGCGTCCACGTCATTGGCCGCAGCGCCACCGAAATCATCCACTTCGGCGTTCTCCTCGTGGAGGAAAAAATTCCCGTCACTCGCGTCGCCTCAATGGTCTACAACCAGCCCACGCTCCACGAACTCTACAAATACGCCGCCTTCGACATCCTCCGCCAGAAGCAAGGCATCCCGCCCGTCAATCGCCCCCCGTAAACCCGCCTTTCCCCGCGTTTAACGCCGCCGGTTCACCGTGATCGTCTGCGTCGTCTGCTGTCCCTGACTGTTCGTCACGCGCACAGTGATGGTGTTCTTCCCCTTCTTGAGCGACACCGGCACCGTCCACCGCTTCGTCCCCGTCGCCGGCTTGAAGCTGCCGCCGTTGATGGAGTATTCCACGTTCTTCACCCCGCCGGTGCCCGTGGCCACGCCGTGCAGCAACAGCGAACTGCGGAACGCCAGCTTCTTGCTGCCGCCAATCACCGTGCAGGTCACCACCGGCTTGTGCGGGGTCTTCGCGCCATGCACGCCCGAACCTTTGCCGCCATTGCCGCCCGCTTTCGGCCCGACCGCCGCGCCGATCGTGTTTACCAGCGGCAACAAACCAAAGCTCCCGCCCGACTCAAAGGACATCAGCGTGTTCAGCGTCCCGTCCGGCGTCAGTTGGAAAATCGTCCCACTGCCGTTCGCGCCGCCCCCGGCCGTCACCCCGTATAGATTCCCGTCCACACCCTGCATCAGGTTAACCGGATACGATCCGTTCGCGTCCCCGCTGAAGGTGAACAGCGTCGTCAGCGTCCCGTCCGGCGTCATTTCAAAAACCGTCCCGCTGTCGGTCGGGCCGCCGTTGCTCGTCGTCCCGTAAAAATTCCCATCGCTGCCCAGAATCAAGGTGTTCGGGTAGGCCCCGTTGTCCGTGCTGTCAAAACTCACCAGCGT
>Ga0182024_10010162_pt1 | contig 19279 bp, 15 predicted proteins | sample P32metaG_FD_120480 | JGI IMG/M metagenome (GOLD analysis project Ga0182024, IMG submission 120480) | Permafrost microbial communities from Stordalen Mire, Sweden - P3-2 metaG (Illumina Assembly) | ecosystem: Environmental > Terrestrial > Soil > Wetlands > Permafrost | place: Sweden: Stordalen... | reverse complement strand
GGCCGTCGGTGAGCGCATCCACGCCCGACTGCAAGATGCCGGACTTATACCGCTGGGACTTTTTGCCGTGCCGACTTCCGTGAACGCCATCACGCCGCTCGTCGGCCAAATTCTCCTGGAAAGTGAAGCGCATCACGACCAAGCGGAGTTTGGTCAACTTTACCTCTACCATAATAGCCCCAGGTCCGGGGCGGCTTATGAACCGGTCGGCCAACGCTTGCTGCCCCTGGATGCCCCATGGGGACTCAGGCTGGCCCATCTCCCCTGGCCGACAAAAAACCTGCCGGACGTCATCGGTGGCCAGGAGGAGACGCTTTCGGCACTCGTACGGGAGTATTTTTTTGTTTCGCTCTTCAAGGCTTGCGCCGAATCGTTGGCCAGCGAAAACGCGAGCCGCCTGGCCGCCATGCAACGAGCCGAGAAAAACATCGACGAACTGGTACTCACCCTGAATCAGACGTTCCGCCGCCTGCGCCAGACCTCCATTGATGAGGAGTTATTCGAAGTCCTGGCCGGAGCCTCGGACCGGCTGGGAATTTGCTTGTCCAGCGTCAACCGACGGTTATAATCGGAGCCATAGGGCTGCCGGGACGTTCTGCCACCGCCAATACCTCTTGGTCAATCACCGGCGCCACCTACAGGAGATTAGTCCATGATAAATCAGGGGAACGATTGCGGTGATGGCGTGTCGCGGCGTGCTTTTCTCGGCGCTGTTGGGGTTGGCGGTGCCCTGACCCTTGAAGATGCGCTCGGTCTCCAGGCGGCGCAGGAGGCTCCGACTCCTGCACTGGTCGTTCGGGCTCGCCCGTTTATTTACACCGGGACCGGCCCCGGTCGCGGCACTCCTCCGCCGCATTCGCTCACAGGGGAGGATCTGGTGGCGGCTCGCCTTACTCCGGAATCCTGGCGGCTGGAAATCGTCCCCGACGGCTGCGACGTCGAAAGGCCACGCACGCTCAGCAACGGCAACGCCATCGACTTCCGCACGCTGCTCGATCTAGGAAGAACCCACGGCATCAAGTTCCTCAAGGCGATGCAGTGCCGCAGCGGGCCCAATCCGCAGAGCCACGGCCTCTGGGAAGGCGTGCCGCTCCGCGAAGTGCTGCGCCTGGCCGGCAAGATCGATAAGGTCATGCGCGTCTACGCCAACGGCTTTCACAACAACGATCCCCGACAGATATTCCAGTCGTCGGCCAGTTTCACCCAGGTGCTTGATAACGCTCCGGGTGAATTGCCCGTCATGGTCGCCTATCGGCACAATGGCGGGCCCATTCCTCTGCTCCGCGGCGGACCGGTGCGCATGATCCTGCCCTGGGGCTACGGCTTCAAGAATACCAAGTGGCTGCAGCGCATCCGGCTGACGGCCAACACCCACCCCATCGATACCTACGGCGGCGAACCCGATGCGTACCTGAAGACCCAGGTGCCGCAGATCGACGCGCCGGCGAATGCCAATGCCGGCGCTCCGATAATCCTGCGTGGAGTGGCCGTTGTCGGCATGCCGGGTTTGAAGCGGGTGGAATACTGGGTGCGGCCCGATACCGGCACCAACGGCGAATTGGCCGCGGACGATCCGGCCTGGCAGGCCGCGACGTGGCGGCCGGGGACCATCGATCCGCCGCCCGACGACTGGACCGGCCATTTGCCCGTCGGCGTTTCCCCACGCGAGATCTGGGGCTTCGACTCGCGAACCGGCAGGCCGAAGGATTGGCCGCTGCGCTATACCGTCGCCACCTGGTCGGTGACCTTGCGCGACCTGAAGCCCGGCGCCTACGAGGTGCGGGTCCGCTCGGTCGATCTCAACGGCTTCGCTCAACCGCAACCGCGACCTCAGCAGGCGACCGGGAGAGCGAGCGTCCCGTGCAGAATCATCACGGTGCGGGCTTGATTTATGTCCGACGAAATTGATCGGGAAAATTGGGACGCCCTTTGGCGCGCTCGAATGGACCGCAGTCTACCGGACGGCTGCAAACTTGACTTGAGCCGTTCATTTGCACCGTTTGGCAAGCCGACCATCGTCACAGTTGCAGCCGATCCGCCAGAATTCGCGGACCGCAACTGGCGAGAATCTGACGTTTGCCCGGTCTGCGGAAAATCGACATTGCATCTGCCTCGGATCGGCGCAACGCTTGATCTTCAATTCGAGTGCGGCTTCGGGTGCTTTTTTGGTGTTTGGACACATTCTGCATGCCTTGAGATGTGTCCTGTCATTGGCAAAGCAGTCCACGTTCCTTGGTAGTAACTGGGTACATTCTTCAACACGTTATCGACACACTACCGGGACTTTCACTATTGAAAACAAGAAATCAACCGGGAGGTAGCAATCATGCTCACATCGGTCACCGTCGAAGAGGCTCAGGCCAATTTGAAGGAAATCATCCATCAGTTGTCCCCTGGCGAGGAGGTTGTCATCACCGAGAATCAGCAGCCCGTTGCGAAACTCGTGAGTGAGCAACCGAGCAAGGCCAAGCGGCTTCGTCCTGGCCCGGGGGTGTGCAAAGGGGAAATTCTCTACATGGCGCCGGATTTCGACGCTCCACTGGACGACATGAAGGAGTACATGGAATGAAGCTGCTGCTCGACACGCATACGTTCCTGTGGCATTCGGACGGCAACCCTCGGATGAGTGTCACCGCTACGTCACTACTGGTCGATCCAACGAACGAGTTATTCTTGAGTATGGCAAGCATGTGGGAAATCGCCATCAAGGTTGGGCTGAAAAAACTCACTCTGTCGAGTTCCTACGTCACCTTCATGACGAAAGCGATTGCCGCGTATCTTCTGACGGTTTTGCCTATCACGTTCGAGGATTGTGCCGAGTACGAGGCGATGCCGTTTCCCCTGCCGAAACATCGCGATCCATTCGACCGGTTGATAATCACGCACGCCAAGCGAAACGGCTTGAGTATTATTGGAAGTGACGTGGATTTTGACGCCTGCGGCGTCACCCGCCTTTGGTGAATAGGCGGTGACTCGGGGCAAATCGGTGCGCGTTGAATCTCACCCAGCTTATGCCTGGAAATGTACCATGAAACGTGTCTTCTGCTTTACCTTGATTGCTGCTTTGGCATCCACCTATCCGTGCCAGGCACAACAAAAGGAATCTCCGCCCAAAAGCTTCACGAACAGCATCGGCATGAAGTTCGTCTGGATTCCGCCCGGAAACTTCATGATGGGCAGTCCGCAGGAAGAAAAACAGCGCAATGCCAACGAAACCCAGCACAAGGTCACGCTGACGAAGGGTTTCTACATGGGCGTATCCACCGTGACTCAGGAGCAATGGAAGGAGATCATGGAAAAGAATCCGAGCATGTTCGGCGGCGAAAAGAATTTGCCCGCGGACAGCGTTTCCTGGAACGATTGCCAGGAGTTCATCAAGAAATTGAAGGAAAAAGACAAGAAGCCGTATCGTCTGCCCACCGAAGCCGAGTGGGAATATGCCTGCCGGGCCGGAACGACGACCCCGTTCCATTTTGGGGAGACCATCTCCGCCCAGCAGGCCAACTTCCAGGTCGAAGACGTCTCTGACAAGGATAAGAAGAAACTGCCTCTGCTCAAGACTGCGCCCGTGAATAGTTTCCCAGCCAATGCCTGGGGCCTCCATGACATGCACGGCAATGTTTGGCAGTGGTGCCAGGATTGGTATGGGGATTATCCACAAAAAGATGTGGCCGATCCGCAAGGGCCGGCGAAAGGGACAAGCCGAGTGCTGCGGGGCGGTTCATGGTTTTACACCGCGGACTGCTGCCGCTCGGCGTGCCGAAGTTGGGGCGAACCTGGGTTGCGAAATTACAGTAATGGTTTCCGTCTTTGCTTCTTTCCGGATTAACTTGTCTTGCCGCAGTGCCCCAAATAGAAATCGAGTTTGCCTTGGAAAACATGGTGGCGGCATTGTGTTTCTTCTGTCCCACTCCGCTCGCAGCCATTCCGGCGGCGTGGTTGGCTCTTCGCTGCGTGAAACCCTGGCGGGCGTTTCTGACAGGTCTTTCCATAACGATGTTACTGGCCACGGCCCTCGGCGCGGCGATGGACCAGGCCCCGGTTTGGGGCTCCGGCTGGTCCGTGCTCCGGGTGTGGTTTTTTCATCTGTGCTTGAGTCCCCTCGTGGCAGTGCCGCTGGGAGCTTTCTGTGCCGCGCGGGTGCAACAACGGGCACGCTTGCAGCAATGACGGCCGGCTGGATCAGTATGCTTCACGTTGTCTGCCGACGCCCGGCTCTTGTCCGATGCAAGGTCGCGATATGCTGACAGTCGATGACTTCAAAGGCCCCTTCCCCGTAGACACAGATTAGGTTTCCCGCTGACGGAATCATGAGGTCTTCCCGTGACCTCACGGTGATTTCCTTGCCGTCAACGCGCACGACAAGAGGCCATTGGGTTGTCGCTAGTTGTCGTCGCAATTCATCCATTGTCATGATTTTCATCCGTTGATGCATTCTGTGCCATTGATGCCGCATTCGACATAATTGTACACCGCGCTCTACCCGCCGTAAACAGGTGACCGGGACGGATTTGTCGCCCTGTCACCTGCCCGCGATCGCAAACAGCTTCGATCTCGTCATCACGTACAACACGCCGTTGGCGACGACCGGCGTCGAGTGCACCTTCTCCTCCATGCTGACGGTGGCGAGGACCTTGCGGCTCTTGCCCGCGGCGAAAACGACGACCTCGCCGTCCTCGGTGCCGACGTAGACCTTGCCGTCCACATAATACGCGGAGCCCCAGACGGCCGCCTTGAAATAGTGCTCCCAGTAGCGCTCGCCCGTCCTGGCGTCGAGGCAGTGCAGGTATCCGGTCGTCTCGGGAATGTAAAGCAACCCGTCGTGGATCGCGGCGGTGCTAATCGTGGTGCCGAACGCGACCTTGCGCCCCTTGGCTGGCGGCGGGTCGATCATGCCGCCGAAGGCCCACACCAGGGCCGAGTTCTTGTTGACGGCCGCTTTCGCGTCGAAGCTCTTCGGCGAAACATCGCCTTGCTTGGTGACGTCCAGGCAGACGAAATAACTGAACTTGCTCGGGGTGCCGACGTCGGGAGCGGCGCCGAGGCCGACGTAAAGCTTGTCGCCGACCACGACGGGGGTGCCGACGAAATAGTTGTTGGGTCCTTGCCTGGTGCGGGCCGGGTTGCAGTCGCATTTCCAGATCAGCTTGCCGGTCGCGGGCTCGAAGCTGTACAGGACCGCATCGCCGCCGGGGAAGATGATCTGCGGTTTGCCGTTGACGGTGGCAAGCGTCGGGTTCGACCATTGGCCTTCGATGATCCTGTCGCCCGGCAAGTTCGACTGCCAGGCGATTTTGCCCGAGTTCTTGCTGATGGCGACAAAACTCGGCGCCTGGGGGGACGGCAGATTCCCTTCGCCGTCGCGCCCGTTGCCGGTGATGAGCAGCAGGTGATCGCCGGCGATGAGCGGCGAACAGTTGGCGACATGAAAGGGAACGACGTTGAGCTCTTTCATCATGTCATAGGTCCACAGCACCTTGCCGGCGGTGTCGGCACAAACGACTTCACAGCCGGGAGCGACGTAATAGATGCGTTTGCCGTGGGCGATCGGCGTGGAGCAAAGCCCTGCGCTGCGGGCCTCGTTGAACAGGGGATCGTCGGGGAAGTCGTGGACGACGCGCCAGAGGAACTTGCCGTCGGCTTCGTTGAAAGCCATCAGGACCGCTTTGCCGTTGCTATTGGCGTTGGTGCCGACGTAGACCTTGCCGCCCGAGATGACCGGTCCGCCGTAAGCCAAGCTGCCGAGCTGGGCGACCCACTTGATGTTCTTGCGCTGGCCCTCCTCGACGTTCCACTCGGCAGGGATGTTCTTGTCGATGGTGTTGGCCATGTTGCGACCGGGCGAGCCGCCGAACATGGGCCAATCGGAGAGAGGGCTTTTCTGGTCCCCGAACATGACGGGCGTTTCGCGCTCGACCCCGACCGAGCGGAGCTTCGGGGCAGCCGCCACGTCAATGCACCCCGTCAGCGCTGCGCTCAGCAGAAACAATCCACAACCAATCGCGAACCAGACCATCCGGCAACCATCAATGCTCACCGAGGAAATCGGCAGGTTGACCTTTTCCATGATGATCCCATCACTTTCCCAGCGCCATGAACCGCACGCATACCGGCCGGCTGATCTCCACGCTGCTGCCGGTCGGCGTCAATTCGCCCGTCGTCGCACTGATCTGGAACGAGATGACGGTGTTGCCCGACTCGTTGGCGACCAGCATGTACTTGCCCTCCGGCTCGATGGCGAAGTTGCGCGGCGTCTTGATGCCGCGCGACTCGTGCCCGACCGCCGTTAGTTCTTGCGTCTTCTGGTCGATCGAGAAGATCGCGATGGAGTTGTGGCCGCGGTTGGAGACGTAGACGAACTTGCCGGAGGGATGCACGACGGTCTCCGCGGTGCTGGCCCCCTTGCGGCTGGCGTCCTTGGGCAAGGTCGAAAGGACCTGCTTTTGCGTCAGGGCCCCTTTGTCCGCGTCGTAAGCGCAGGCGATGATGGTCATGTCCGATTCGCCGTTGACGTAGCAGCGTTTGCCGTCCGGATGCCAGGCGAAATGGCGTGGCCCGGCCCCCTTGGGGGTGTCGAAGGCGCCGTGCGGCGTCAACGTTCCCTTGGCGGCGTCGAAGGCGTAGATGATCACCTTGTCGAGGCCGAGATCGCAGCAGAAAGCGAACTTGTCGGCCCGGTCCACGTGAATCGAGTGGCCATTCTTCTTCTTGCCCTCGTGCTGCTGAAACGAGGACTCCTTGGCCAGGCTGCCATCTTTTTCGATGGGGATGCAGATGCAGCTTCCGCCCGAGTAGTTGGCCGCAAGCACATTCTTGCCGCTCGGATCGACGATGAGATGGCACGGCGCCCCACCTTGCGACGGCTGCGAGTTGAGGAAGGTCAGATTCCCCGTGGCCGCATCGAGGGCGAAGGCGCTGACCGACGCCTGGCCCTCATTGACGGCATAGAGAAACTTCTTGCTGGGATGAATCGCCAGGAACGATGGATCTTTCGTTTCGCCGGCGAGCGTCGGCGCGGACAGCTTGCCATCGCTCATGGTCAGCTCGCACTGGTAGATGCCCTTGCTGGGGTTGATCTTGCCGCCGGTGTAGGTGCCGAGATAGACGCGGTATTTTTCCTGGGCCGTCTGGGCGGGTACGGCGGCGGGCACAAGCAACACGGCAACAAGGCAGAGAAAAGTTTTCATGGCAACTCCGGGAAAGGAAGTGATGCTGATTCTGAAATGGTATCGACTTTGTTCCAGCGGGGCAACCTGTTGCCCAGTGGCCCTTGAATTCTACACAACGCCTTGCTGCGTGGGCGCTTCATCGCATACAATTGCCGTGGACCACGCTCTCCGCTCGAAGAACAGCGGGCAAACTTGGAGCGCCCATGCAATTCCGCTGGATCGACTGGAACCGCGACCACATCGCCGAGCATGGCGTCGCGCCGGAGGAAGCGGAGATGGTCGTGCGCGGTGCCAAACCGCCGTTTCCGATCAAGATCGAAGAAGATAAATGGCTCACCAAGGGCCAAGGCATCAGTGGGCGATTCTTGCAGGTTATCTATATCACGGACCCGGATAGAACTGTCTTCGTCATTCATGCACGGCCCCTGACGGAGCGCGAAAAGAAACAGCTGCGGAGGAGATGGAAAACATGAAAACCAAAAAACCCTCAAAGCCTTATTGGGAAATGACCACGGCGGAACTCCGTGAGGCCACAAAGCAATTTGATGAGGAGTTCGTCGCAGACAAGGGCCGGCCGTTGACGGCCGAGGAGGAAGAACTTTGGGAACAAGTAAAGGCTAAAGGCGCTTCCGCCGAAAACGGCAGCACTGAAGCGCACATCGCCGTGCGCCTCGATAAGAACCTCCTCACGCGCTGCACGGCGCTCGCCAAGAAGAAACGCCTCAGCCGGGATGCCTTGATCGCGCGCGGCCTGCGCGCCCTGTTGGCCGCCGAAGGGGAATAGGCGAGCCGACGATCATATCTACCCCCAGTGCAAACGGTGACGGCGATGCGGGACCGTTTTGGGCATGGGCATGGACAAGCCGACCACCTGCCTAGCCCGCTGGGGTCAAATCGGTTACTGGCTCTACGATGGGCAAACGACGGTATCTCCACCGGTTGTCATGGTCGATCACGACCATGTGCTCGCGGCCGACCGGTTTCGCATCGACGAAGCCGCGGGCGAAGAGCCAACCTTCTGGCGATCGAGTCGGGCGGCTGCTGCTTTCCACTTCGGGTTAGTAGGGTTGCGCCAGGCGTAGGAATTGAGCCGCGTACGTCGGTAATCTCCATGACTAACAGCACCTGTTGGCGTCGCCTCACCGCTGCCGGCCCGTCGCGCTGGCCGATAATATCGGCGTGCCAACATTTGACCGCACCCAGGCAGCCGTAAGGGGGATGGGCGATGACCAAGAATCGATTTTCCGGCTGGGCTATCCTGGCCGTGATGGTGGCTTCGTTCGCGACAGTGCCCACCGAAGCCGGGCCCCTGCTGGAGATGTTCGGGCATCCTCATGACGACGAAGTCTACTCGCCGCTGCATTACTGGCTGCCGGGGATCTATCGGCTCAAGGCTTGCCTGCAACCGCTGCCTCCCGATTCGCCCCCGCCCCAGCCTCACCATCTGTGGAACAATCGTCACATCCTTCGCGGCGATCGCTCCCAAACCACCATTCCCGCCGATTCGCAAGAGATGACACGCCCTGCGAACGAGAGCTACCCCATCGCGCCGCGGTAACGGACCATCTTTCGTTAGGATGTTCGAAGAATCCCTGCCGATTTCGCTTGCGGCTTAGCGTTCGCAGGACGCCTGGTTCAAGCCACGATGGCGTCCAGCGGCTGGACTCCCAGCGCTTTCTCGCACCAAAGTGCCGCCTTCAGCAAGGACGCCTCCCGGCCCCAGCCGCCGACCAACTGCACGCACAGCGGCAGCCCGTCCGCGAAATGACCCGTCGGCAATGACAGCGACGGCAGGCCCGTGAAACTCCACGGGGAGTTGAAAGCGGGATTACCGGTCGTCTCGGCGGGCGGGGCGGGCGAGGTCGTCGCGGGCATGATCAGGGCGTCGAAATGCTCCAGGCATTGAACCATCTGCTGCCGGAGCCGTTGCTGTTGTTTGAGGCAGCGTTCGTACTCCCAGGCGGGACAGGCCAGGCCTTCGTCGATCAGCGAGCGAATCCTGGGCGGAAAATCTTCCGGATGGCGCTGGACGCGGAGCCGATGATAGGCTGCCGCCTCCACGGCCATGATGACGCGATGATCGGCGATGACGGTGCCGAAGCCGGACGGCAAGGCGACCTCAGCGAGCGGGGGGCGTAAACCGCCGGAGGTGAGTATCGCACACACATCGACCATCATGCCTTGCATGGCCGGCTCGGCGAGATCCTCGAACAGGCCGCGCACCCGTCCCAGACAGGGCGGGGCCGCGTCCTCGGACAGAAGAGCCGTGTAGTCCGGCACCGGCTTCTGGATGGTCGAGCCGTCAAACCCGGCCATGACCTGGAGCATGATGGCCAGGTCGCGGACCGAGCGGCCCATGGGGCCCGGATGATCCATGGACGGCGCCAGCGGCACGACGCCGTCGCACGAGACGAGGCCATAGGTGGGCTTGAGGCCCTGGACGCCGCAGTAGGAAGCGGGCCGGTTGATGGAGCCACCCGTCTGCGAACCGATCGCCCCCAGGCACATGCCGACCGCGAGGGCCGCCGCCGAGCCGCTGCTGGAGCCGCCCGGCGTATGGCTCAAGTTCCAGGGGTTGCGCGTCACGGGCGGATCGAAGCTGGCGTAAGCGGTGGTCACGGTCTTGCCGAGGAAGATGGCCCCCGCTTCGCGCAGGCGGCGCACCACTTCGCAGTCTTGCCGGGCGATGCTTTGCGACCACAGCTTGGAACCCGCGGCGGTCGGCCAATCGAAGACGTCGAAGATGTCCTTGATGGCGATGGGAATGCCGTGCAGTGGGCCGCGCACCTGGAAACGTTTGATTTCGTCGGCGCGGGCGTGCGCCTCGGCCAGGGCGCCGGCGCGGTCGATGAAGACCCAGGCCTTGACTTTTTCCTCGCAGCGATCGATGTTCGCCAGGCACTGTTTGACCAGTTCGACGGGGGTCGTTCGGCCGGCACGCAGGGCGGCGGCGGCTTCGTGGATGGTTTTCATCAAATATGCCTTTCCCCTAACTTCAGTCACATCCCTTTTCCGGCGCCAAAGCAATGCCCGCCTTTCGCAATATCGAATTCAAGGCTGCTTTTGCTGCGTCAGCTATTGCAACGCTAAAACACTCGTCGCCCGCTGTTCGATGCACGTGCATATTGCTACATTCAAAACAAACTAAGAAATCCACCGTTTCATCTCCGAGCGTAACACGTATTGCGTGTCGCGGACAGAAGCAAAAGGCACTCGCATCACCCATCTCGATGCTTTCGCGAATGCCTTTAACGACAGCTTTTCTCATCTCCTTATCTTTCACCGTTGTCTTACCAAGCAAACTGAATCGACGAAATTTCTCTAGTTGACCCTTTTTCGCTTGGCCAAGTGGGTCAAGTGACATAACTTCCAATATTTCTGACTTCTCGAGCTTTTCGATGCACCAATCAATCGTCTTTTTCTTGACATCGCGGTCCTTGGCCTCCTGCGAATCAGTAGCGCAAGCTCCCAAAAGTAGCGCGAAGGGAAAAATAATACCTTTATAGCGGTTCAGAATAATAAACATCTTTGTGTCCTTTGCAAAATCCGCCAGGCACTGTTTGACCAGTTCGACGGGTATGGCTCGCCCGCAGCGCAGGGCGGCGACGGCTTCGTGGATGGTTTTCATCAAGTTTACCTTTGAACGGTCACGCAAAAAATCCATAGCGGGCCACGATTGCCGTGACGTTGTCCTTGCCGCCGTTCTTGAGGGCCCGCTCGAGCAGCGCCTCGCAAGTTTCCGTGGCGGAGGCGTTGGCGGCGAGGATGGCCAGGATGCCGGCATCATCGACCATGTCGGTCAGGCCGTCGCTGCACAGGAGAAGGATGTCCTTGTCCAGAAGCGACAGGCGCTGCACGTCGGGCGTACATTGATGGCCCCTGCCGCCGAGCAAGCGCACCAGGGCATGGCGCATGTGCGGCGTCGCTTCCTCGATGCGCTGCAAATCGCCCTGGTCCACCAGGGCCTGAGCGAGAGTGTGATCGTGGGTGAGTTGGCTCAGCATGCCGTGCCGATAGAGATAGGCGCGCGAATCGCCGATGTGCACCACCATGAGCGTGTCGCCAACGTTGCAAGCCAGGGTCATCGTCGTGCCCATGCCCAGCAAGTTTTCATCCTTGGCGGCTGCCTCGAGCAGCGCTTCGTCGATCTGGCGATAGCGCTCGGTCATGCGATCCATGACGCGATCGACGTCCTTGCCTGCGGAGCTGATGATCCAGTCGCTCGTCTCGGTCACCAGGTGCAGGAGCGTGCGAATGGCCAGGGCGCTGGCGACTTCCCCCGCGGCGGCGCCGCCCAGGCCGTCGGCGACGAGCATGGCATGGCCTTCTTCCTCGAAGACGGTTTCTTTTTTGTCGGCGACGTTCGTCAGCAGCGGCTCGAGAAATCGGCCATAACGAGCGACATAGAAATGATCTTCATTGTTGGACCGAACCATGCCGCGGTGCGACAGGGCGGCACAATCGACGCGCACTCGGCCGGAGGCGGCGGATGCGTTGGGATTCGCGGCAACGAGGGCCGCTTCCGTGGTCGCGGGCAGCAGAGGATCAGCGAGCTCGCTCATGGAGTTAGTGTAGTCCTCACGCTCCGCGTGAGGATAGGGCGCAGCCCTTTTTAGTCACGACGTTACACGAAAACACGATACCGTCGGGCAACCCGCAAGCGATCGTTCCCAAGGAACCACGGCGAACATGGCACAGACGAGGAATAGGCTTGAGCGCGCGGCATGCTGGTTATTGAGGGCTGCGCCCTTTCCTCACGCGGAGCGTGAGGACTGCACTCGCAAATAATTCATGGCGATCTTTGTCAAGCGCGCGCGGTCGGGAACGGATAGCTCAGGCCACGGGCGAATAATCTTGCGACACTTCGGCGAAGGACACAAGCACTCCATCGACCAACCGGAAAGCGAGATGGAGGTCGAGTAGTCCCAGGTAACCTCCTCATCGGCTTCGATCGGCCGCAGCGAATACAGCACCAGATCGCCGCGCACGAATCCGGCATTGGGATCGCAAGAATGATTCATGAAGTCGTCCAGTTCCGACCCGAAAGAATAGAGCCAGGAATCCGGACCGATTTGAACGGCGCGCGAATCGGGAGGAAGTTCGTCAACGTGATGGGCGATGGCGCCTGTCAAACTGAGCAATGAGGTTCCGGCGGGAATGGACTGCGTGGCGAAGACACCGCTGCCTCGGTCCTCGGTCGAGCGAATTTCCAGGAAATCATGGGGTGTTGTCATGCATTCATGGTATGCGGAACGGTGCGGAATGCAGTCCTCACGCTCCGCGTGAGGACAGGGCGCAGCCCTTGCGAACCATGGCGTGTCACATGGATAAATCGCGACCACGGCGAACATGGCACAGGCGAGCAGCAGGCTCAAGTGCGTGGCATGGCGGTTATTGAGGGCTGCGCCCTTTCCTCACGCGGAGCGTGAGGACTACACTAATCACGCAAGAATTGAGGATCACGCCCCGATTCAGCCAATGTCTCCAATGGCACCGGCTCCGGCAAGTTGTTGATGCGCAATGGACAATTCAAGCACTTGCGTTCGTCGGCCTTGCGCAGAAACTCGACAACGTCGGGATACTGTGCGCCCAGCTCGGCCATTGTCCGCAGCACGTCGTCCACCTGCAATGACGATGAAGCGTGCCGAACGCCGCCCTTGGCCCCGATTCGGCTGACGGTGCAGCGTTTGTCGAGACGCTCGGCCGTGATCGTGAACTCCGGCCCCGCCAGGATCTTGACCGGCGGCGTCAGCGCGACGTTGCGGCCGAAGAGGACGATCTCCGCCCGTTTGCTCAGCGACATGTAGACGAGCGGCGTCGATTGCGGGGCGACCTGGTGCAGCCAGTAACCCTCGTTGAGCAGCTCGGCTCCGAGGCGCTCATCCCGGCTCCTGGGATCGGCGCGATCGAGCAGGCGGAAGGCCACGAAGGCGCCCGAGCGCAGCTCCGGATCGGGCCGGTCGAGCAACTCCGCCAGCTTGGCCCGGCTGACCGATTCGTCGAGATTCGCCAGGGCGAGCAGCGACCAGTGCCGCAGCGGCTGATGGCGTTCGGCCAGGCGAGCCAGTTCCTCGACGCCGGCGACGTTGCCCAGGTAAGTGAGGGACTCCGCGGCGGCGAAGCGGACCAGGGGATCGCCGCTCTGCAGCCCCTTCTTGAGCGACGCGATGCTATCCTGGCCCAGGGCTTCCAGACGCCAGGCGGCCTTCAGCGTTTCCTGCGGATCGAGCAGCATCTTGAGCAGCCGTTGGCGATATTTTGGCCGCTGTTCGGGAGTCTCCTGCAATGGCACCAGCTGGGCGATGCGGACGTATCTTTCCGGATTGAGCCGATAGGCGTAGGGCACGCTGATGGCCAGGGTTTCCGCGTTAATGGCCCGCGCAACCTCGCCGCGGTTCACGGCGGCGGGGTCGAACTTCTGGTTGAGCTGCTCGGAGACGCCGTCGAGCGATTGCAGACGATCGTGGAGAGGCTGGCGTTTGTGCGGGTCTTCGCGAAAGAGATTGTTGAGCCGATTGGCCACGGCCTGGGTGACTCGATAAGATTTGTCGCCCTTCTTCATGCGCAGGTAAAAAGGCCGTTCGCCCAGGAAAACGCCGCCTTCCCACGCCTGGCCGCGACGCAGTTCGATTTCCGAGTTCGGGGCGCCCAGGCCGACCAGCAAGGAACCCTGGGCGTGCGCCAGGATGTTGCCGGCCACGGTTTCATTGTTCCGGGCCTTGTACTCGCGCAAGGGGCAATCGTGCAGGTAGCCGCCACGCAGACTCGTGGTTCGGCTGTTGGGCGGCAACGTCACTTCGACGTCGAGCGGCTCACCCTTGCGATGCCCCGGCGGCACCAGGGCGGAGACCATCACCAGGGCGTTGTTGGGCGAATCGAGGGCGTCCTTGACGCGTTCGATCTTCTGCTTGAGCAGTTGCTTTTCGAGCAAGATGCGGGCTGGGCCCTGCGGCGAATGGCCGGTGCCGTCCAGGCCGGTCACCAGGCCAACGCCGCTAATCTGCTCCATGCCGATCGGGACGGACGACGCCATGTCGCCGACCAGGGGCACTTCAAGGTCCTTGTCGCGCTCGCTTTCCTCGGCGGACTGAAAGCGCGTGAACGGCCCAAAGCAGCCGGTCAGGGCGGTCAGCAGCAGCATGGCTATGGCTATTTGGATACGCATGACGGTTCCTCCGGTCGCTAACGCTCCCGGCTCGCCTAATAGTTGTTGAACGGCGGGGTATAGGAAATCGTCCAAATCGTGTCAAGGCTGGATTGCTCAACTCCCCTCTGGGGGTGTAACCAGATTCTCTGGGGGCGCCAGGGGCGCCGAAAAGACGTGGCCGGGGTTGCGGTACTCCGCAACCCCGGAGCCCGTGCGGTGGCCGTATGCTCGTCCGGGGTTACGGAGTACCGTAACCCCGGCCACCGCTTCCGCTAGCTTACCCAGTCACCACCAGAGAACTTGGCTACACCCCCCTCTGGACACCGCAACATTCGTTTCATTCCACACCCCTACACCCCCCTGAAATGAATCGGCTTTGCGTGAAATGAAAGCAGTTTTGGCGACCGTAAGCGACCGGGGTGGAGAGACTCGACGAGACATCGCGGTGGGTGCCAGAATCACTATAAAGCCATGCAACAACGTCTCATTTTCTCAAGGAGAACCACCATGCGAAATGCAGTCGTCCTCGTCCTGTGTGCCTTGCTCGCCAACAGTTCCTCTGCCCAGGAACCCGTGGCCAAGAGCAAGATCGTCTCCGTCGGCATCTTCAAGAACGGCCTGACCATCGTGAAACGCGAAGTCCAGATACCCGAGGCCGGTTCCTATCGACTGGATGCGGCCCCGCAACCCGTGCACGGCACCTTCTGGATTGAAAGCAACTGCAAGGTGGAGTCGGCCGTCAAGACTCGCGAATTCGACGTGCCCTTCTACGCCGGCACCAAGCGCGGCCTGCAAGAACAGCTCGCGGGCAAGAAGGTCGTCCTGCACCTGAAGGATATGGAGGCTCCCGTCATCGGCGTCATGGCCAAGATCATACCGGCTCGGGAACGCCGGGAGGAGGGCGAGGCTCCGCAGGCCCCCGCTCCGACGGCGAACTTCCTGGTGCTGAAGACGGCCAAGGGGCACACCTACGTCAATCCGGAGGACATCATCTCGCTGGACGCCGAGGGCAAGGACGAGACCGTCAAGCAACGACGGCCCACATTGGTGCTGACCGTCGAGAAGGCAGAGCAGAAGCCGGTCGTCTTCGTTTCCTATTTGACGCATGGCCTGGGTTGGGCGCCCAGCTATCTCGTGGACATCACCGATCCGAAAAAACTGTCGATCGAAATGGCCGCCGCGATCCGTAATGAGCTGGCGGATCTCGATGAGGCGGAGGTCAAGCTCATCTCCGGTTTCCCCAGCGTTCAGTTCGCTCACGTGCCGTCGCCGCTCAGCCCGCGCACGACCTGGGACAAATTCCTGGCCGCCCTGAATCGCCCTGAGCCGGGCGCCGGCAGCGTCTGGGCCGCGCAACCTTACACGACGAACCCGATGACGAACTACGACAGCAATACCTTCGTGCCCTCTCCCAAGTCGCGCGACCTGGGGGCGACGCCCAGCGGCGAGGGCGTGGACTTGCACTTCGAGCCGATCGGCAAACGCAGCCTGCTGGACGGCGAAACGCTGTCGCTGACCGTGGCCAAGGCGAAGGTTGACTACGAACGCATCGTGGAATGGACCGCCGGCCGGGAACAGAGCAGCGACGAAGCGACGGCGGAGGACATTTGGGACGTGCTCCATTTCCGCAATCCGTTCACGTTTCCGATGACGACGGCGCCCGCGATGGTGACGGAAAAGGGCCAGTTCAATGGCCAACGGGCTTGCTATTGGGCCAACGTGGGGGAGGAAACGTCGCTGCGCATCACTCGGTCGCTGAGCGTGCGCGCTCGTGGCCTGGAACAGGTGGAGAAGGTGAAGGCCGATGCCGGGCCCGAGACGGTCAAGATCGGCGCGGCATTCTATCGCAAGGTGGCCGTGCAGGGTGAGCTGACTGTGAACAACCATCGCAAGCAGGCGATCAAGATGAGGATTCGCCGGGCCGTGACAGGAACGATCCTGAGCACCGAAGGCGAACCGAAGGCGCTTCCGCGCGAGGATCTGCACGCGGTCAATCCGGTGCAGGATCTGGTCTGGACATTGAACCTGGCACCCGGCGAGGAGAAGATGGTTCGTTATCGATATAGCGTGCTGGTGGTGGTCCATTAATAAGGGCACAATTCCCCAAGCCCGCATGCGAGGTACTCCGAGCATGCGGGGTGAGTATTCGCGCTCACCCCGCATGCTCGGAGTACCTCGCATGCGGGCTTGGGGCCAAATTCTTACACTTCGCGCTTGCGAGCGCGTCGGCGGCCAGTTACGCTAATTCAAACACCCCCGTGAGGGGCGCGGAAACTCCCATCGGTCCGCGAACCTCATGGTCCGCCGTGGGTCATTCATTTATATCTTTGGTCGTTGGAACTTCATCATGAGCACCGCCGTCGCCCTCGCCCCCATGGAACCCGTGACAATCGCAGCCGTTGACCTTGCGCCGATTCAGCAACTGTACGAGCAGGGTCTGTACATGCAGGCGTACGAGCTGGCCCAGAAGGTTGGCCCCTTGAAGGACTGGACCGGCACCGCGGCCAGGATCCTGGCGGGGCGGCTGGGCGGCTGTGTCGGCGCCGTCAAGATGAGCTTCTGGCACTTCATCAAGGCCTGGCGAGCCGATCCGACCGATGTCGATGCCTGCTGGTTCTATGTGCGGTCGCGCCTCGATACCCGCGGTCCGTGGACCGCCCTCAAGATCGTGCAAAAGCTTGGCGATCTTCCCGATGCCCCGCCCGTGAAAAGAGCCCAGTGGCTGGCCCAACATGCCGGCATTCTGGGCCGCTTGCGCGATTTCGACGCCGCCGATCGGCTGATCGCCCAGGCCGAGAGTCTGGGCATCGATCACGCGTGGATTCACTGCGAACGCTCCGGGCTTCTCACCATCGAGGATCGCCTGGAAGAAGCCCTGGCCGCCGCCCGCCGGGCCCTGGAGCTGAGGCCCTGGTATCGGCCCGGCGTGCAGAGTGCTGCCCACTTGCTGGTTCAGCTCGAACGCGACACCGAGGCGCTGGAGCTGCTGACTGAAGCCGCCCAGCGCATCGAAAGCTCGCACGTTTGGGCCCAGCTGGCGTTCTTGCAAATCGAGCTGAAGAAGTACCCCGAAGCACGCCGAAGCATCGAGGAATTCGCCCGCCTGTCGCCGTTGCTCGAGAAGGAAGGCGTGCAATGGCTCGCGACACGACGTTCGGACACGGCCTACTTCTGCGGCGATTTGCCGACGGCCGCCGAGCAGGCGAAAGACGCGAAGACGCCGTTCTTCGATCGCATGGCCGAGCGGCTGGCGAACCCGGCACCTAACGGCAAACGCGTGCAGTTGCCGGTGCCGTTCGTGCGGCAGCATTACAGCACCTGCGTGCCGGCGACGCTCGCGGCCCTGACGCGTTTCTGGTCGATGCCGGCCGATCATCTGGAAGTGGCCGCCGCGATCTGTTACGACGGCACGCCGCACCACAGCGAACGCCGCTGGGCCGAGGAGCATGGCTGGGCGGCCCGCGAGTTCACCGTCACCTGGGAAAGCGCCGTCGCCCTGCTCGACCGCGGCATTCCCTTCACGCTCACCACCATGGACCCCGGCAACGCCCATTTGCAGGCGGTCATCGGCTACGACAGCTTTCGCGGCACCCTGCTCATCCGCGATCCCGGCGAACGCCATCAGAGCGAGTTCCTGGCCGACGCCTTCTTCGAGCGCTACCGCCCCGTCGGCCCGCGCGGCATGGCCATCGTCCCGCGCGACGCCCATGCTTCGTTTACTGACACTCAAACAAATAACGCCCGGAGGGGCCGGGAGGGCGAGGCTCCTGCCGAGCCTGGCCTGTGCAATAACTCGGCTCCAGTCGGGGATTGCGGCTCGGCAGGAGCCTCGCCCTCCCAATCGGCCGTTCGCTCCGCGTTGCAATCGAAAAATGGTCAATCGGCGCCCCCGTTTGCCGATCTCGCCCTCCCCGACGCCGAGCTCTACGACCACATGTTCCGCCTCCAGCAGGCCCTGCAAACCCACCGCCGTCAGGACGCCGAAGACGCGTTGAAAACCATGAAATTGAGCGCCGAGAACCACTATCTCACATGGCTCGCGCGCCGTTCCCTGGCCCAGTACGATGCCGACGTGCCCGGCATGCTCGCCTGCGCCGAAGGCGTGCTGGCGACGTATCCCGAGGACATCGCCTGGCAATTGTCGAAAGTGACATGCCTGCGTCAATTGGCGCGCCGCGACGAGCGCATCGCCATTTTGAAGAGCCTGGCCGAGCGCAAGGCAACGGACCCGCTCTGCTGGCAGCAATACGCCCAGGAGCTGGCCGCCGACGCCCGCGAACATCCGAGGTCCGTGCATCTGCTGCGCATGGCGATGCGCGGCAACCCGTACAATCCGGGCACCTATTCCATCCTGGCACGCATTCGCTGGGACCAGCGCCGCTTCGACGAGGGATTGGCCCTCGACCACTTTGCCGCCTGCCTGGCCGACAAGGACGAAGGCCTGGCCCAAAATTACTTCAGCTCCGCCCGCTGCCTCGGCAAGACCGAACAAACTTTGAACTTTCTGCGCCGCCGGTTCGAACGTTATGGCAGCAAGTCCAGCTTGCCGGCACGTACGCTGTCCTGGGCTTATGGCCAGCTGGAACGCGTTCAGGAAGCGCTCGACGTGCTGAACGAAGCGATTCGTCTGCGGCCCGATGATGGCGACTTGCTCGTCTACGCCGCGGAGGCCCAGGCGAACTTCGGTTACTTCGAGCGCTCGCAGGCTTTCCTCAAACGGGCCGACGGCAAATCGCAGCGAACCTACTGGCTCCGAACCTCCGCGACCGTGATCGGCTACCTGGGCGATCGGCAACGCTCGCTGGGTCTCTGGCAACAGGTATTGCAGGCCGATCCGCTGCATCTGGAGGCCCATCGCGCCGTCGCCCAGCTGCTGGCCGAGACGACCGGACGGGCCGCAGCGCTCGATCATCTCAAAGCGACCTGTGAGCGCTTTCCGCATCACACCGAGCTCATCAAGATG
>Ga0182024_10010161_pt1 | contig 19279 bp, 22 predicted proteins | sample P32metaG_FD_120480 | JGI IMG/M metagenome (GOLD analysis project Ga0182024, IMG submission 120480) | Permafrost microbial communities from Stordalen Mire, Sweden - P3-2 metaG (Illumina Assembly) | ecosystem: Environmental > Terrestrial > Soil > Wetlands > Permafrost | place: Sweden: Stordalen... | reverse complement strand
TGAAAAGGCAATCCCGAGCCAAGCCCGGAAACACTTCCGGGAAGGTGTAGAGACTAGACGGGCAGCACCTAAACCTCGTGTGGGGAATGGTGAAGGTATAGTCCAGACCACGAACCCGCACTGAGCGGGGCGGCGAAAGCCGAAGTGGTATGAAAATCCGCAGGCCGCAAGGCCGTGAGGGTTCAATTCCCTCCGCCCGCACCACACCCGCTTTCCAAGCGGGCCAGGATGGAACCATCCTGGTGTGTTTCTCCAGCGCCGGACTAGGGCCGCTTCGGCCCTCGCTCAGGACGGCGCTGTAAAGCGTTTCTGCATACGAACGTATGCAGCTCTCCCTGTGCCCTGGGCACGCCTTAATCCTTCCCAATCGCACCATGAGCATCTAAGCCAGTATGAGAACGGGATTCAACCGGCTCGTTGATGAATACCGGATGATGTTGAAAGCATTGCACGGTTCTTGCATATTTAGGACCCGCAGATGGGAGCCGTTCGACCCGTGAAGGACGCGATATCCCCGTCGCCATGCCGACTTACCAGTAGTAGTCTCGAATTTCTTCCCGAGAAACATATCAGGCATCGAGCCAATAGTTCCGAACCAATTCCTAACGACGTTTCTTGTCTTTAGACTTTGCTGGTGCCGACACAATTGGGCGCTCCGCTGCATCCACGCGGTGCTGCTTGTCATCGAAATACTGTTCCTTCAACCTAGCTTCCCGCTCACGTCCCCTTGTGATCTGTTTCTCCGTCCATGTCGGCGCCCAGACCACCTTGTTCCTCGTAATGAAGTAGTGCGATTGGCATGGCAAATTCCAGCTTCCGATGGACGGGTGAAGCGAAACTGTCGCACCGTCGAAAATCAGGCGCCACGCAGTCGGTGAGAGGGGTGTCACCACTTCTCGCCCGCACCCACAACAACATTTATGCACGGCGGTGCAATACGTTATCGATATATAGAGCGTCCGCTCCTTAAGATCGTCTGGAATGAACTCTACGAATTCATGAACGAGTTCAGATTTCATTTACGTCCTCAGATATCAATTGATTCGATCTTATGGTGTACGCGCAGTAGTGCTCCTTGGTGACGTCGTCAAAGTACCCGCAAAGTTTCTTCCATTTGATGACAGCAAGTGCCGCGTTTAATGCATTGAGTTCCGCAATCTGGACATTGTTGGAGTACTCATTCGCCGCTTCGCCGTCTGAAAATGCGGTTCGACTTGCGACATGGTCGCGTTGTTTTGCGGTGCTCGTGGTAACCGTGACGATTCCTCCCAGCGTATTTTCATCGCCGAGTTGGATTCCCATCCCTACGTCGATGAAAGGAATACCCCATTCATGCAGCCGGTCAACGATTAGCCGCTTCCCAGTGCCTTTGTCGATGCAGATGAAGACGAAGCTCATTTCTCTTAGTTGCTCGATGGTGTGTTCATCGATTGAGTAAGCATGAGGGATAATCCTTTTCCTCATACTCGAATAGACGCCGGCCAGGTAATCGACTTTCGCCTGCTTCTTGTTGAGATCCTCCAGGGAGGCCGCGCCGGGGCATCGAAATGCATTATGGTTAAGAAAAATATCATGATCAAAGAGGTGAATCTCGGCTACCGCCGTCTTCGCGGTGAAGTCAAGCACATAGCCACCAGTTCCTCCAGTGCCGATGATGGCAATCTTCGGTACCTCCAGTTTGCGATTGGCCGCGACAATGCCGGCCTTAGTGGCTGCTGTATCGAAGTAGTTAAATACTGAGTCGTCTTCTTCGTCAGGCACGGCAACCGGGTGCGTATAGGGCGTAACAGTATGGTCACGCGCCTGTGCCGGGCTGCAGATGATTGCGACGTATGTCTTAATCTTGGTGTAGTAATCCGCGTATTTGCCGGGCGTGGGTCCCGTCGTGGGCTTCCTAGATATCTGATGGTTGGGAACGAGCCCCTCGCCTAAGGCTTGGTTCGTGTTCTGGCTGACTCCCGGCAGCAACAAGCCGTGTTCATCGCAAGGGGGTTCGCCAACGAAAAACACCACGTGCGATTCCGGCGGAACCGTAGTCTCACCCGCGAGATCAAGAACGGATGCGATAGTCCCGAGCTTAATCTCCCTGGCCGCGTTTACATACGGAACGCCCCGGACGAATAAGTACTTCGACTTGCTGATCGCTATATCCAACCCTTCGGCACGGAGGCGACTCAGGTCGGGGTTAAGATTGACCAGTTTCAGTGGCATCGAATTTCATCCCATTTTGGATCGCAACGCTTTTACCTGCAGTGAGGCTTCCGCCTTGGTTGCCGTGACTCCACGTAACTGTAAATAAAGCATTTGGAGGGACTGGGCTGAAGGCTAGCGCTACGACCTGTTCGAATGAAATCGAAGGCCCCGGAACCTTTTTCGGCCGTCCGTTGACGATTATGTTGACTTCATGATTTTCAGACATCTTGGGGTTCTCCTTGATAACGATTTTCCAGCAGTACACTAGCCGCCAGACACCCACGATTCAGCGGCGAAGATGGCCTCGATGAATCGACCCGTGTGCCACGTGCCGCTTACAAAATGTGAGCGTAAGGCAACCGGCGATCGTTCCTGGACGCACTGACGTGCCTCAGACCGCCCGCCAATGATCAGGCCTCTTCTTGTCGTTCATGTGCCGCACGCGAGCAACGTGAGGGGTGTGGCCATTTGCTTTTGACCAATCGATGCCTGCCTTCTGAGTGCTAAAAGTGCCGAGCACATGATCGCCTTGGGTTTCGACCACGTAATCATCGATACGGTCTCCTTCAGGACGGCCCTTAGGCCGGGCCTCTACGTAAACATTCGCCATAAACTCTTCTCCTCTAGTTGTTTGCAGCAGCCGCTTATCGTGTCTGCTGCGCTCTGTGGATGCAGGAACTGCGATCTTTCCAGTCAGCTGCCCTGCGCATATGGGCCTATCGAGAGCTCCCTTTGGCCCTGAATGAGACTCGAACAGGCACCTTGGTCGGCTTCTCTGCAGTAAAGCGAACCTTCCCGCCGGACTTCGTTCTGAACGCAACTTTCGTCGCCTTCTTCACCACCTTGTGTGCATCGAACTCAACACGCTTTTTCATCTGTACCTCCCAGACACTTGACCGAAGCGCCCGACCCCTGTACTGTTTGCCTATAGTTGAATGATCCAGGAACCGCGAAGTTCAACTATAGTTTAAACGGTATCAACTAAACAATGACAAGTCAAGATCCTCTCGAAGAGAACATCGCGATGGGCAAACGAATTGCCCAACGACGCGAAGAAAGGGGTATGACACAGAAACAGCTTGCTGATCGGGCTGGCATCAGCGTCACCTTTTTGAGCGAGGTGGAGAACGGAAAGCGGAACATCAGCATGGGCAAGCTTTTGTCGATTGCTGACGAACTGGATACCACTTCGGACTACCTCGCCCGAGGCACCCACTCTGACAGCAGAACCCGAACGGTTGACAAATTCCCTCCAGACTTGTCAGACGCCGCCGAAGAAAAGGGCTGGTCCTTCGCCGAAGCAAAGACCCTTCTTCAGGTGAGGGATTTAGTGCTTGAACGGCGAACTCCCAATGGCGTGGAAGTTCCAAAGAACTATACAAAGCAAGATTGGATGGAACTACACAAGAGGTTGTTTGAATGACCGATTGGACGCACCACGCGAAGCTGAAGCAGCTCGCGAGGAATCTTCACATCCCGGACAGTGGCGACTGCCTGCGCGAGCTGCGCGACCACGCGATCGCCAGTGTCCAAAAGATGCTGAATGAGTGGAGCGTTGAGACAATCGGCGAACTACGTATCCTGGTCGCAGACAAGTTGTCGGTCAAAATCGAGTTCATAGCTGAAGATCAGGACACCGAACGCTTGGCGGAAAAATATGGCCAAGTTATGGGTGGCTTTCGCCAACTCCTCAGGGCAGAGTTCATTAAGGGTGATACTGAAGGATTGCTGATCGACAACCCGAAGCCCGGCAAGGGTGGGCGCGACTACCGGACACAACAAACTGCTCTTTGCCGATGTGAGCGGGAATTCCGACGCTTGTAAGTTATGTGGAATCAGGGCAACCGCAAGTATTTTCCGCTGGCTCGTCACTGCCGCGCGTCCCGCGTGAAGCGACGGGGCTACTCTGTCTGTTCTCCTTGGACCTCCACCAGGAGGTTCATTTGTCATTTGAGTTTGCTGTTCATCCTATCCGTTGGGATCGGTGTCCGTTGGTGGCCGCCGACCTTCATGCCTGCTCATGGCTCACGCTCCAGTCTCATCGTGGATTGGCGGCCAACACCCTCGACGCATATTCGCGGGGACTGGAACGCTATCTTGGATTCTTGATAGCGCACGACGTTTGCTCCGTCGTTGCAACACGCGGCGATATAGGGCTGTATGTTGCCAGTCTCCGAACCGAGAAGCACTGCCGCCTGGCTGAACGCGCTACTCCAGAGATCTGAATTGGTTCCTCTGGCCGAAATGCACCGCACTTTGGTTGACCTTACACGCAGGTCATTACCCGCCACACTCCCTGAATGAGGCGACCATCGCCCCGAGCTATTCCGCGTGACACCTTCGGCGCCGAATGTCCCTGTATTCGCAGTCGCCGGCGCGGAGGTAGATCCCGTTATGATCCGAGGCTAGATACTTGACAGTGTACTCCGACTCCCCGCCATGCTACTGATTGCCGGCCCTAGCAGAGGAAAGCCGACTTATGGATTTGTGGATACAAGTATGTCAAGTTTTATCGCAAAAAAACTTGACGATATGACGTAGGCGGGGACAGAGTAAAGGAGATGCCGAAGGCCGCCAAAACCCGTAGTACCGCCAGCTCCATCCGCCTGCAGATTGAACGCGGCGGCGAGAGGTTGTGGCGTCACAATGACTTCCGAGATCAGCCTTTTACCGCCATTGCCCAGACGCTCTCACGCCTGACCCGCAACGGCACATTGGAACGTCTGAGCAAAGGTATCTATTATTGTCCTCGGTCAACAGCCTTCGGGCCGAGCCGTCCCAGCCCCACGGCAATCAAGAAACTGGCAGAGAGAACCAAGTCGATCTTCCCATCTGGTGCCGCTGCCGCCAATCTGCTAGGTTTCAGCACGCAAACGCCGCGTCGAAGCGAGTTGGCAACAAGCTCACTCAGTCTCCCCAGGAAACTCATCGGTGCCGAGACCCGCGTCCATGTGCGGAGGCCGGAGGCATGGAAGAGCCTGTCTGAGACAGAGGCAGCGCTTCTCGACTTTTTACGCAAGGGCGGAAAAACCAGTGAACTATCTGCCCAACGCACCATTCAGAAGACGTTGACTCTACTGGCAACGGATCGTCACCTTGAACGACTGCTCAAGGTGTCTGATTCGGAGCCGCCACGGGTTCGCGCTCTGCTTGGCGCACTGGCGGAGGAGCTTGAGCGAGATCCCGACGCACGAATGCGTCTGCGTGCCTCTTTGAATCCGCTCTCCCGGTTTGACTTCGGAGAATTCGCATCCCTGACGCACGCGCGCAAATGGAAGGCTAAGGAAAGGCCCCAAACGTAAGACTGTTTGAACACCCCCGACTTCGATCAGGCGATCCCTCAGGCCGCAGAGCATTCTCAGCTCCGCCCGACGATCATCGAAAATGACTCCTCTGTCACCCAGGTGCTGTTGGCAGCCTCTCCATAAAGATGCGGGACCGGCTTTATCGTTTGGCACTCTAGGTATCGCGCCGACGATCTCCGAACGGAACCTATGCACTCTAGGGGAATCACTCATGATCTCGATACTCTCTTGTCTCGGCTACTCATCGGCATCCGGTGAAGGTACGGGGCTCGCGGGAGGATGACAGTTTCAACACACTCACTAAGCCCCGTCTTATAGCTGGCGCGCGCACTACGCAAAGGAAGAGATTTGCTATGAAAAGCGGCACGATTTACACATAAACTTACGCAGTTTACAATTTGGCAATCGTAAAGCTTTATATATTAGATACTTATTGGCAGACGCAGCGGACTTAAAATCCGCAGACCCTAAACGGTCGTGGGAGTTCAAGTCTCCCTCCGGGCACCATAGAGATTCGTCGTCGCGCTTCCGGTCTAATCAAAGTGCCGCTGATCGGAGCAACAGTGAGCGCGGCAGCCACCGCAGCTCAGAGCCACCGGAAACCGGAATGGGATACCGTATTTTTTAAAGAGCATCCTACCGGAATAGGAGCCGTCATGAGCGTTCAAGTCGAACAGAAGAGTTATGAGATGCCCCCGAGGGAGGGTTTCACCCTCACGCATTTTCTCACTGTCGCCGACATCGAGCGATCGGCTCGCTACTACGAAAAGGTCTTTGGCGGCCGTATTCTGAGCCTGGGCGACAGTAAGGGCGCGTCTGGGCACATTCAGATTGCGAATACGTGGCTCATTGTCAACGTCGGGGGCGGGCCCACCCCGGACAAGCCGACGGTAACGCTTAGCGTCCTCGCCGACCCGGATAAGATCAGCAGCTTTATGAATATCCGCGTTGCGGACATTCAAGCGTGCTATGAACTATGGAAGAGTCGAGGGGGCGAGTTCATCACCGAGCCGATTCCCAAGTACGGCGAGATTCGCTGCTACATCCGCGATCCTGACGGCTATATCATCGAGGTCGGACAGACCACAGACTTCACGTACGGTTAACGCTCGGCCCGTTTTCCCGTGCCGAAGCCACTCTAGTTTGGCGAGACCGGCTCCACGTGGTCGATTACAAGCATGGTGACCGGAGCTTTTGCAGGTTGCAGCTTAAGCCCCAGTTGGTCTTCTAGTGCCTCGAAAACTGACGGGGCATTACTCTCAGACCCTTCCATGCTTGCAGCCGCTGGCTGCCAGTGTAGGGAGTAGTCGTAGATCCCGGTCAGTCCAGTCTTGTCAACGACGGGCTTGCCCACTTCTCGCATAAGCGATTGCACGAGAGAGTTGATTGGAAGTCCCTGAACAGTTATGTCTCCACCGCGCAATGAAGACACTCCCATGTGTGGACCGACGAGTGCGCCATTGGCTGTCTTGAGGCCGTTGGAATAGTTATCACCCGGTTTTGATTCGTGAACCTTGGGGCCATTCGCTGCGAGGAGGAGGAAATACACCGGAAATTCCTTGGACTCCTCGTGCGCAACCAACTTAAAACGGTCGGCCAACAAGTTTTGAAGCATCTGCTGCTGCGCCCGCCTGCGCTGCTCTGGTTCGAGCTTATTTAGAGCATCAGCAGTGTCCCTGTCGATTGTTGCCCGGATGTCGTACTTTGTGGAACCGAGCAACTTCCCGGCGTCCGCGACTTGGTAATCCTCCAGGTTATATGCGCTCTTAACAAGCATCTGTAGCGAGACGTTAGACGCCGTATAACCATCGGATTCAAAGTTCATTCGTACCATGTTGAATGAGCTCTGCTCTGATAAGGGTCTAACCGAAGAGACTTCAAATGAATACTGTGCACTCGAACCACTAGAATTAGCGGCTTGGGCGAGAGCTTGTGATGTGACAGCAAGACCGAGGATGGCTATGCGCTGAAGCTTGCCAACCATCGCTGACCTCCGCTTGCATCTCATGGATGAAGGTGGGACGGCTTGGATTGGAGTTCGTGAGCAGGACGACATTAGCTGCGACGAACCTGCCGCTCCGGCATCACACTTCCTCGATGTCCCACTGCACCTCTTCCACCTTTTCCACCAGCAGTCCCCAGCTCGCCGCTCCCACCAGCGCCACCGCTCCCGTCAGCGCAAACGCCATGCGCGAGCTTCCCCGGATTTTCAAAATCAGCCCCGCAATCCACGGCGCTGCGACGCCGGAGAGATTCGCCACACCGTTCTGCACGCTCGACCACCGTCCGGCGATCCTCGGTCCCGCCAGCGTCTGCGTCATCGCCCAGTGGTTCGCCGAATAGACTCCATACGCCGTGCACGCAAACGCAATCACTGCGATCGACAGCTTCAGGTTCTTGTCCACCAGCCCCAGCGTCATCAGGCTGGATCCCAGCGTCAGCCCCCACACCGCCGTCCGCTTGCGTACCCTCGTCGCCGTTGAGCCGCGCGCGATCAGGCGGTCGCAGATCCACCCGGTCAGCATCGTCGCCGTCGCGGTCAGAAAAAAGATCGCCGAGGTCAGCCGCGAAGTCGTGCGGATGCCCAGGCCCTGCTCGCCCTCCAGGTAGTACGGCAGCCACAGCAACAGGAAGTAGTAATAGTAGTTCCCGCAGAAGTGGCCGATGAACGCGCCCCACGCCGCCCTCTTACGCAGCAGCTTCGCAATCGACAGCCGCGCCGCCGCCTGCGTCACCTCCAGCCGGTGCCCGTCGCGCGGCATTAGCGCGATCCACGGCGCAAGCCACAGCAGTCCGCCCGCGCCCAGCGCCACAAACAACCAGCGCCAGCCGGAGTGCACCAGAATGATCCCGCCCACCAGCGCGCCCAGCGCCGGTCCCGCCTTCGTCCCCGCGTCGATCAGCGCGTTGGCCCGCCCGCGGCTCGACTCCGGCATCTCCGCAAACACGCGCGAGTAGCACGGGTACGCCACCGACTCGCCCGCGCCCAGCAGCAGCCGCACCATAAACAGCGCGGCAAAGCCCGACACCACGCCGGTCAGCGCGGTCGCGCTCGACCACAGCACATAGCCCCACACCATCACCCAGCCCACGGGAAACCGGTCCGTAATCCAGCCCACGAAGCCGAAGAGCTGCAGCAGCGCGTAGGTCCAGGAGAACGCTGAAAGTAGCTCGCCGATCTGCAGCGGCGACAGCGCAAACTCATGCTGAATGGGCTTCGCCGCCAGCGACAGGTTGCTGCGGTCGATGTAGTTGATCACCACCGAAACCACCAGCAGGACGACGACCGTCCACTCCCTGCTCGTCATTCGCTTTATCGCAATCTGGGAAACTGCCGCCATCGGGCCTCGCACTCGAAACGCTCGGGCTGCGCCCGCATTGCTTCCCTCAGCGGTTTATGAGGTCTTCTCTGGCGGCGCCACCACCTCGCAGCCGGCCTGCTTCTCCAGCACGCGGATCGATCCCACGATATCGTCGTCACCATAGCCTTCCGCGATCGCCGCGCGCAGCATCTGCCGCGAGAGCGCTGTCACCGGCGCGGGCACGTTGTGCTCCGCCGCGGACTCCAGCATCAGCGACATGTCCTTCTCCAGCCACTTCACGCTGAAGTTCGGCGCAAAGTTGCGCGCAAACGCCATCGGCGCCTTCGCGCTCACCATGCCGCTGCGTGCCGCGCTGTTGTTGACGATGTCCAGCATCAGCCACGGGTCCACGCCTGCCTTGGTGCTCAGCACAAAGCTCTCGTTGAAGGCTTGCAGCAGGCTGCCCAGAAGCATGTTCTGCGAGAGCTTCGCCTGCAGCCCCATCCCCGCGCCGCCGCAGTAATACAGCTGCTTGCCCATCGCTTCGAGGAACGGCTTCACCCGCTCAAAGACCGCCTTCTCGCCGCCGACCATGAACGTCAGCGTCGCGCCCTCCGCGCCCGCCTTCGAGCCCGAGCATGGCGCCTCCAGAAAATCGATGTCCTGCTCCTTCAGCTCTGCCGCAATCTTCCTGCTCTCCGACGGCGAGATCGTGCTGCAGTCCACAATCGTCAGCGCGGAGCCCTTCGCCCTCCCCGCTGCCAACCCATCTTTGCCCAGAATCACCTCGCGCGACATCTTCGTGTCACCCACGCACAGGAAGACGCACTCGCTCTTCGCCGCCACCTCGGCCGCCGTGGCGCAGGCCGTCGCGGTCTCGCTCTCGCCCGCCAGCTGCTCCGCCTTGCCCTTAGAGTATGACCACAGCGCCACCTCGTGCCCCGCGCGCATCAGGCTCCGCGCCATTGGTCCGCCCATAATCCCCAATCCCACAAAACCCAGCTTCACCATGCCTCATCTCCTCATTCCTTCATTGCTTCGCGCAGCCCACACGCCTGCGCAGCTAAATTTCGAAAAAACATTTGCTTCGCTCGCGAGAATGGTAGAGACGCGCGCGCCCCAGCGTCAAACGCAGCTCTACTTTGGTTCCACCGCAATCTCCCACAGCTCCGTCGTCCCCAGGTTGTACCCGGTGTGCGTCGCGCCCTCGCGCCATAGAATGTCGCCCGTCTTCAACGTCGTCACCTGCTTCGTCCCATCCGGCAGACCATGCTCCATCTCCGCCCCGGAAAGACACACCACCACACGCGCACGATGCGTGTGCTGCGGTTCGTGCGTCCCTGCCGGAACCTTGATCACATATGTCCGCCCATATCGGTCCTCATGCAGCACCGTGTAGTTCGGCAGCAGTCCCGTCTGCCCCCACGTCTCGTCCTTGCCATTGGTTAGAAACTCGATCCGCGCGAAATGCAGCGGCGTCTTTCCCATATTGCGAATTGCGGGTATGGTGCCGACGAAGCTCACAACCTGACCCCTTCCGACCTGCCTCGGCTCAGTCCTGCTCTCCACCGTCCCATTCAGCACCATTCCGTCCGACATATAGACCATCAGGCTCGGAAGCTTCTCCGGTGCTGCTTCCGATTCTCCCGGCCCCAGCGTCACCTCGGTGACCACCACCTTGTCATTCCGAATCTTCTCCACACTCGTTGCATGCGCCGCTGGCACAGGCAGCGCGCATATCACCGCAACGACGCTCGCAATCCGACCAATCATCTCAACTCTCCCTTTCCTTCAATCCATGTAAATCCGCTCATCTGTGCTCATCCGGGTTAAGGTCTTTTACTTCGCCCGAATCCTCACCACCCTCATCGCAACAAGCTATCAGGATTCCAGCCGGACTGCGTCGCCGTCTCCGGCAATCTCAAGTGCAGTCGCCTTCGGGCCGATAAGACACTCATGATGGGGCCGCTTGACGCATGCACCATGCCCGCAGATTCCATCCCCGCGCTGAAGGACAGTGAGTTCGAGAAGATCTCCCGGCTCGCCCATGAGCGCTTCGGCCTCGACCTGCACAACGGCAAGCAGGGATTGGTGGCCGCGCGCCTGGACAAGACGCTGTGCGAGCTCGGCCTCAACTCCTTCCAGCAGTATTACGACTACCTCAGGACAGACCGTAGCGGCGCCGCCCTTGCCGATCTGGCTGACCGCCTCACCACCAACCACACCAGCTTCTTCCGCGGGCCCGGGCACTTCGACTTCCTGCGCAAGACCGTCTTCCCCGCCCTGCACGCACGCCCGCGTATCGACATCTGGAGCGCTGCCTGCTCCTCGGGCGAGGAGCCCTACACCATCGCAATGTCCCTGCTGGAGGAGTCGCCGCGAGACGCCGCCAGGGTCAGGATCAGGGCCACCGACATCTCCACTCGCATGCTCCAGAAGGCCAGGAATGCCACCTATTCCGCCGCTCGCCTCGCCCCCATTCCCTCTGCCATGGTGCGGCGCTATCTTCTCCCGGGCCAGCGCGCAGACGACCAGCGCGCAGGCGCGGAGGTCTGGCGCTTTAAGCCCGAGGTCCGCTCCATGATCGATTTCGAGCACCTCAATCTAGTGGGGACCCCGCCGCAGACCTACCGCTGCCCGGTCATCTTCTGCCGCAACATCATGATCTACTTCGACAAGCCCACCCAGCAGAATCTCGTCCAGCGTCTGACGCAGAACCTCGAGGACGGCGGCTATCTCTTCATCGGTCACTCGGAGAGCCTGAACGGCGTCACCCATGGGCTGGAATACGTCGCCCCGGCCATCTACCGCAAGCCTGGCGATCTGCGTGGCGCGCAAAGCAGCGTCCCAATCGGACATTGCCGATGAACTCACCCGGCCTTATCACCATGCTCAATACCCGCATCGCCGCAACCACCGTCTGGATCGCCGTCGAAGGAGTCTCATGCCTCCTCCGCTAGGTTCCAGGATCAAAGTGCTCATCATCGACGACTCGGCCATCGTGCGCAAAATCCTCAGCGAGGCCGTCGCCGCCGAACCCGACATGGAGGTCGTCGGCACCGCTCCCGATCCCTACGTCGCCCGCGAAAAGATCCTCGCACTCCGCCCCGACGTGCTCACCCTCGACATTGAGATGCCGCGCATGGACGGTCTCACCTTCCTCAAGCGGTTGATGCACGATACCCCTATCCCCACCATCATCGTCAGCTCGCTCGGCCAGGCCTCCTGTGCCGCCACGCTGGAGGCGCTCCGCTGCGGCGCCGTCGACGTGCTGGCCAAGCCCTCGGGGCCCTACTCGGTCGGCGACCTGCGCCTGTCGCTGGCGGCAATGATTCGCGGCGCCGCCGGGGCCCATCCGCGCATCGTCCGCGACCTCGCGCCCCGCCCGCTCCGCAGTCCATCGTTTGCCAGCTCATCGTTCACCTTATCGCCTGCTCCGTCGCCCGCGCTCGAGCCCGCAATCGCTTCATACAGCGTTGCACCCGCACACCTCCTGCCGCCGGTCCCCACCTTGTCCTTCCCCTCCTTGTCCTTCCCCACTGACCCGCGCACCGTCATCGCCATCGGGGCCTCCACCGGCGGAACGGTTGCCATCCAGGAGATACTCCTGCGCCTCCCCGCCGACATGCCCGCGATAGTCATCAGCCAGCACATCCCCGCCGGCTTCTCGCACGCCTTCTCCGATCGCCTGAACAAGATCTGTCCCATGGAGGTGCGTGAGGCGGTCGATGGCGACGTCCTCCGCCGCGGCCTGGTCCTTCTCGCCCCCGGCGACCACAATCTGCTCCTCCACCGCACCGGTTCGGGCTATACCGTCCAGCTGCAGCAGGGCCCCCAGGCCTGCTATCTGCGGCCGTCGGTGGACGTCATGTTCGTCTCGGTCGCGCACGCGGCGGGCAGCCGCAGCGTCGGCGTGCTGCTTACAGGCATGGGCGCGGACGGCGCCAAGGGGATGCTCGCCCTCAAGCGCGCTGGTGCCCCCACCATCGCGCAGGACGAGGCCAGCTGCGTGGTCTACGGAATGCCCCGCGAAGCGGTGCGCCTCGGCGCGGTCTCGACCATTGCCTCGCTCGCCGACATCCCGGGGGTCCTCACCCGCACCCTCAAGCCGCAGGCCAGCGCGGCCAGCCACCTGCATCGCGCGGCACAGGAGACCCAGCCATGAAAGGAACCATCCTCGTAGTCGACGACTCACCTATCATTCGCAAGCTCGTCCCCCTTCTCCTCCGCCAAGCCGGGGTCGAGTTCGACTCTATCCTCGAGGCCGCCGACGGCTCCGAGGCTCTCCTTCTGCTCCGCTCGCACAAGGTCGCGCTCATCCTTTGCGACATCACCATGCCAAGGATGACCGGCATCGAACTCCTCGGCCGCCTGCAGCGGGAGAACCTCGCCATCGGCGTGCCGATCGTCATGATCACGGCCGAGCACGGCGACGCTCAAGTCAACCAGGCCATGCTCTGCGGTGCGCGCGGCTACATCAGGAAGCCGTTCACCGCCGACCATATCCGAAACAGCCTCCGGTCGCTGCTCCCGGCGTAGTATCTTCCTCGCCGCGCCGTCCCATCGCACGCATCAAGGCCCCGCTTCCCGAAAAGAAGAGATAGCCGGCCCTCGCCTCAATACCCCTTCGCCAGCAATTCCTCCACAGTCAGCTCGCGCGTGTTCCCAACCCGCCCCTCCGCATTCGCCCGCCCCTCTGCATACTTCGCCAGCACATCCACCTCGACGTTTACTCCCATCCCCGTCCGCAGCGTGTGCAGGTTGGTCGCCGTGTATGTATGCGGCAGGATCGCGATCCATATCTCGTCACCCGAAATGCCGCCCGCAATCCCTGCAACCGTCAGGCTGATCCCCTCCACCGTGATCGATCCCTTCTCCACCACGTACCGCGCCAACCCCTCCGGCAACCGCACCCGCAGCGTCCAGTCGGTCTCACCGGATCCGCCCGCCTTCACCGGATCGAGCGCCAGCAACGTCCCCACGCCGTCCACATGCCCCTGCACCACATGTCCGCCCAGCGGCGCGCCCGCCGGAGTCGGCAGCTCCAGGTTCGTCTTCGCGCCCGGCTCCAGCCGCGAGAGTGTCGTCCGCGCAATCGTCTCCGCTGCCAGGTCCGCGGAAAATCGAGGTGGTGCTGCGTTCGGCTCAATCTGCAGCGCCGTCAGGCACACCCCGCTCACCGCCACGCTGTCGCCCGTCTTCAGTGTCGACACGATCTCCGCCGGCGCCGCAACCGTCAGCCGCGCTGCGCCTGTACCCCGCGCAAACTCGATCACCTCGCCCGTCGCCGCAATGATCCCGGTAAACATAGTTCCAGCTTATTCCACCTCGCTCGGCACGCCCTGCCACACGTCGCGCAGCACGCCGCTCACGCACTCGTCCGCACCAAACTTCGTCCGCATCACCTCATGCCCGGTAGAAGAGATGGCCTGCTCTACCTTCTCTGGCGAGCCGTATCCCGCTGCGAACACCACCGCGCCTTCACCCAGCTTCATCGGCGCATGGAACAGCACCGCCTCGTCCACCAGCCCCTGCGCCAGGAACGCCCCATTCAGCTGCGACCCGCACTCCAGCAGCACGCTCAGAATCTTCCGCTCGCCCAGCACACCCAGCATCACGCGCAGATCGAGCCGCCCATCCCTTCCCTCCACCCGCACCACCTCCACGCCCACCGCCTCCAGCGCCGAAATCTTGCTCGCCTCTGCATCCGCCGCGCAAAATACCAGCACATCGCTGCTCGTCGTCTTCACCAGTTGCGAATCCAGCGGTATGCGCAGCCGAGAGTCCAGTACCACGCGCAGCAACGGCCTGCGCCTCGCCAGCCCGCTCCGGTCCGTCAGCAGCGGATCGTCCTCGAGCACCGTGCCGATCCCGGTCAGCACCGCATCCGCCGCGTGCCGCATCCGCTGGACTTCTGCCCTCGCTTCGCTGCCCGTAATCCACACCGGCTCGTGCCGCGCTCGAATAGCCGGCGCAATCATCCCATCCGCCGATACCGCAGCCTTCAACCTAACCAGAGACATCGAACTCCGTACCCAGCGCGCGAACGCATTATTCACAGCGCGCGCCTCCCGCTCCAGCACCCCCACCGTCACCGCAATCCCCGCCTCGCGCAGCTTGCGCAAGCCCGCGCCGCGGACCTGCGGGTTGGGATCGACCGTCGCCGCCACTACGCGCACAATGCCTGCCAGCGCCAGCGCAAGTGCGCACGGCCCAGTCCGCCCATGATGGCTGCATGGCTCTAAAGTCACATACGCAGTCGCACCCCTCGCACGCTCGCCCGCCTGCTTCAGCGCGACAATTTCCGCGTGGTCGCGCTCGTCGTAGATATGCGCGCCCTCGCCGACGACCTCACCCTCACGCACCAGCACGCAGCCCACCTGCGGGTTGGGCGAGGCCAGCCCCACCGTCGTCCGCGCCCACTCCAGCGCCCGCCGCATAGATTGCTCGTCTTTTCCCGGATCAATCACGCCAGCCAACAGAATAGCCGCTCGCGTCAACTCGAACCTGCCCTACCGCACCATCGACTCCACAAACGCCGCGCTGTCGAAGGGCAGCAGGTCCTCCATCTTCTCGCCCACGCCCACAAACTTCACCGGCAGCTTCAGCTCAGTCGCAATCGCCAGCACGATGCCGCCCTTTGCCGTGCCGTCCAGCTTGGTCAGCACGATGCCCGTCACCCGCGCCGCCTCGGTAAACAGCCGCGCCTGCTCCAGCCCATTCTGTCCCGTGGTCGCATCCATCACCAGCAGCGTCTGGTGCGGCGCGCCCGGAACCTGCCGCTCCGCCGTGCGCCGCATCTTGTCCAGCTCCTTCATCAGGTCGGTCTTGGTGTGCAGCCGCCCCGCCGTGTCCACGATCAGCACCTCCGTCCCGCGCGCCTTCGCCGCCGAACACGCATCGTAGAGCGCCGCCGACGGGTCGCCGCCGCTCTTGGTCTTGATCACCGGAACCTCGCTGCGCGCCGCCCACACCTCCAGTTGCTCAATCGCCGCCGCGCGAAATGTGTCCGCCGCGCACAGCAGCACCGTGCGCCCCTGCCCGCGCCAGAACGCCGCCAGCTTACCCGTCGTCGTCGTCTTGCCCGTGCCGTTCACGCCCACCATCATCACCACTTCGGGCGCAGTCGCCGGCCTTGCGTCCGAGGTCGCAACATTGTCCAGCACCTGCTTCAGTTCGATCTTCAATAGCCTCTTAAGCTCCTCGCCGCTCTCGATCCCATGGCGCAGCGCCCGCTGTCGCAGATTCTCGATGATGGTCCGCGCCGTCGCGCCGCCGATGTCCGCCTTCAGCAGCACCGTCTCCAGCTCGGCGAGTGAGGTCTCGTCGACCTCGCGGGTCAGCGCCAGCACGCCGCCAATCGACTCCGAAAACGAGTCGCGCGTGCGCGTCACCGCCTGGCGCATGCGATCGAAGAAGCCGCGCTTCGCCGGAGTCTCAGCCTCCCCCGCGCGCGCCGCCTCGCCCGAAGGCTTCGCCCCCTCGCGCTCTAAATCCTCTTTATCGGAATCCGTCCCACGCTTGCCAAACAGTGAAAAAGCCATACAGCTTGAGTCTACCAACCGCTGCACCGCCCAGGCGTGCCCCGCACCGCAGTCCAGCTCCGCCGAATCGACGGCGATCGACGATCTCCGCGGACGTGGCGCTCACATATTGTTACGAGGTCATGTGCGCACGCGGATGGATCGCGTGAATGTACTGGCCGAACTCCGGGATCAGGAAATAGGCCAGCACAAGGCAGGCCACGATCGTAACCCCAAACAGCCCCACAATCAGCAGGAAGTTCGGCCCGTTGGGCCACTTGCCGCCATCCTCCGGTCCTTCGATCGTATACATACAGTCTTGGATGCCGGATCGCCCCGCCGCGCCATCCTATTCGTCCCGCCCCGGCCTCGCCATCAGCTCGCGGATCGCCTCCTTCGGGCTCTTGCCCCGGTGCAGGATCGCGTCCATCTGCTCGGTGATCGGCATCTCCACCTCATACCGCGCCGCCAGTCCCAGCGCCGCCGTCGTGCTGCCGATCCCCTCCGCCACCTTGCCGTTCAGCCCCGCCACAATCTCCTTCAGGGCCCTGCCCTTGCCTAGTTCAATCCCCACACTGCGATTGCGCGAGAGCGACCCCGTGCACGTCAGCACCAGATCGCCCAGCCCGGACAAACCCGAGAGCGTCTGCGTGCGCCCGCCGCATGCCACCGCCAACCGCGTAATCTCCGCTATGCCGCGCGTGATCAGCGCCGCGCCCGCGTTGTGCCCCAGCTCCAGGCCATGCACCACGCCCGCAGCCAGCGCGATCACGTTCTTCAGCGCGCCGCCCAGCTCCACGCCCGCCACGTCGTCGTTGGTATACAGCCGCAACGTCGGCGAACTGAACTCCTTCTGCACCCTCTGCGCCACGCCCTGCGCCGCCGACGCCGCCACCATCGCCGTCGGAATCCCTGCCGCAACCTCCGCCGCAAACGACGGCCCGCTCAGCACGCAGCACGCATTCTCCTTGAGCGACGCCACCACCTGCGACATCCGCAGCAGGCTCGTCTCCTCCAACCCCTTGGTCGCGCTCACGATCACCTGGTCGCGCTCCAGCACCGGGACCACCTGCTTCAGCACCGCGCGCAGGTGCTGCGATGGCGTCACCAGCACCACCATCTCAGCCTCGAAGATCGCCGCCACCGCGTCCGCCGTCACCAGCACGTCGAACGGCACCGTATAGCCCGGCAGATAGTGCAGGTTCTCCCCCGTCTCCGCCAGCTGCTCAGCCAGCGTCTCCGAGTGCGACCACAGCGCAATCTTGTGCCCGCCCCGCCGCGCCAGCGAGATGGCCAGCGCCGTGCCCCACGCACCCGCGCCCAGTACTGCGATCCGGCTCATGCGCCCGCCTTCGGTGTCGCCGCGTCCCGCCCCGATACAGCCTGTCCGACATCCGACTTCTTCGACCCAAACCGGCTCTCCGTCCCGGTCAGCAGCCGCCGGATGTTCCCGTGGTGCTTCGCGATCACCAGCAGCGGGATAAAGATAAATCCGAACTCCACCATCGGCGTGCGCAGCGTCACAAAGTGAAATCCAAACAACGGAAACGTCGCCGAGCCTACAATCGACGCCAGCGAAACGTACCGTGTCACCGCAAACACAAATACAAACACCAGCAGGATCGCCACCGCCGACTGCCAGTTCAGCGCCAGGAACACGCCCAGCGCGCTGGCCACGCCCTTGCCGCCTTTGAATCCCAGCCACACCGGAAACACATGCCCCAGCACCGCGGCCACCGCAGCCGCAACCTCAATGTCGTAGACGCCAGCTGCATTCGCACCCAGCGCATGCTGCGCCAGCGCCCGCGCAATCACCACCGCCGCGTACCCCTTACCCAGGTCCAGCAGCAGCGTAGCCACGCCCAGCCCCTTCGCACCCGACCGCGCCACATTGGTCGCGCCGATATTGCCGCTGCCCTGCTCCCGTATGTCCTGCTTGCGAAACACGCGCACCAGCAGGTAGCCGAAAGGGATCGACCCCAGCAGGTACGCAATCGCAATCGGCAGTATCCAGGGACTCATCGACAAAACGCGCGCCTTCGTCTTCCGTCTTTCTCCAAACCAAGAGTCTACTCGAAGGCCACGCGTTTACGCGTGCCGCAAATCGCGCGCAGCCTACGCCCGCTCCAGCAGCCCTCGCCGCAGCAGCTCCAGCGCGTGCTGGCTCGCCCACAGCCGTATCCGTTCGCGGTCGCCCGAGATGTTCAGCTCCGTCACCCGCGTCTTCTTCTCGCCCGCAAACGAGATCGCCACATACACCAGCCCAATCGGCTTCTCCTCATCCGGCCCCGGCGAGCCCGGCCCCGGCCCTGCGATCCCCGTCACGCCGACGCCCACACCCGCGCCCGTCCGCCGCAGAATCCCCTCCGCCATCGCCTTCGCCACTGCCTTGCTCACCGGCCCCTCGCTCGCGATCATCTCCGCCGGCACATCGGCAAACTCCGTCTTCAGCGTGTCTGCGTACACCACCGCGCCGCCCATAAAGTATCGCGACGCCCCCGGCACCGACGTCAGCCTCTGCGCGACCAGTCCGCCGGTACAGCTTTCCGCCACTGCCAGCGTCATGTGCCGCAGCCCCAGCATCAGCAGCACCATCTCCTCCAGGCTCTCGCCGTGCGCGCTGAACACTGCCTCGCCCATCTCTGCTTCCACGCGCTCCGCCAGCTCATCCACGCGCGCCTGCGCCTCGGCCGCGCTTGGCTTCGCACACACAAAGTGCAGCTGTATCTCGCCCGACCCCGCCAGGATCGTCGTCTCCACATCGCGATAAATCTTGTAGATCGGCGCCGAACGTTTGTCCACCTGCGACTCCGGGATCAGCGCCATGCGCAGCATCCGCGTCGCAATGTGCCGCTCCGGCAGAGTCGCCCGCAGCCGCGGCGCGCACTCGCCCTCGTACATCGCCTTCAGCTCCTTCGGAGGCCCCGGCAGCAGCACCACAATCTTCCTGTGCCGC
>Ga0182024_10010160_pt1 | contig 19280 bp, 16 predicted proteins | sample P32metaG_FD_120480 | JGI IMG/M metagenome (GOLD analysis project Ga0182024, IMG submission 120480) | Permafrost microbial communities from Stordalen Mire, Sweden - P3-2 metaG (Illumina Assembly) | ecosystem: Environmental > Terrestrial > Soil > Wetlands > Permafrost | place: Sweden: Stordalen... | reverse complement strand
CTATGCCAATCGCTGTTCACAACCTTCACCGACATGCAGCGCCACCCGGAAAAAATCCAAGGCCTGTTGGTGCCGTTTTTTTAAACCTCGTATGTCGTGTTATTTATACGCGGAAATGTAGTTGCAACACCGGATCTTCCGGCTCAACGCCAAGGAGGGTGCGGTAATAGTCCATCGGCGTCAGCGTAGCGGAGAAGAAAATGGCGGCGTTGCCGCGGACCAGTGCCTTCCGAAGCAACAGGGACGGATCCAGACAAAATTGACGGACCTTCATTGCTGGGCTGCTTTCGATGATGGTGACGAAACGCTCATCGTATTGCTCGGCGGTGCGGCGGAACGAATGCATCCGAAAATAGAGCGCGAGCAAGGCTTCACGGAATTCCGCCAGCTGGTTCTTGACCAGCCAGCTTTCGGTCTCCTCCAGCGCCGCTTCCAGCGGCTCAATCAAACTGTCGGGAAATTCGGGGCTCGTGCTGACACCGTCTGCTTCATTCCGAATTGTTGCGGTCTGGGCTGGGAACAGATTGAGTTCGACGGCGGGATCGGACGATTCTTCGTGCGACTCAGTCGCGTCACCGAGTTTTCGCATCGCCGCATGCAATTGCGTCAGAGCTTTGGCACAACGCGGCGCTCTCTGCTTAATGGCGCGTTTGACGTCCAGCATTTCCTGGCCATCCAGATCGGCTGAGAACATTTCACGTGCCCGATCCACGAGGTTGTGGGCTTCATCAGTGAGGAAGCCGTATGCGCCGCCGTCCTCCGTAAAGTGACGACGCAGATAAACTTGCGGATTAAAAACGTAATCGTAATCGCAGATGATGACGTCGGTCTACACGGACGCATCCAATGAAAGCTCGAAGGGACAGACCTGATGTTTTTGCCCGACGGCTTCGAGCACGGCATGGGTGATTTCCTCGCGTTGCAAAACCTCGCGGATCGCAGGTTTGACGCGGTCGTAATAGCCTCGGGCGAGCGGGCACGTCAGCGGATCACAGGGATGTACTTCGCGAACACAGACTTTTTCCTTTGCGGTGAGCGTCACGGCGCGCAGCTTCAAGCCGGTCCGGCGCAAATCAACCAGCGCTTTCTCCGCGATGGCCCGTCCGACCGTGCGGGCCGTGAGGTAAAAATGCGTTCGAGTTTTCCTTCGCCGAGCGCCTTGACCGCCGGGAACAGAACGGAAATGGTTTTGCCGATGCCGGTGGGCGCGGCGAGAAAAAGTCGTCCGCCATTGGCCAGCACGCGATAGGCCGCCACCGCCAGTTCGCGCTGTCCCGGACGATAATTAGGGAAGGGAAAAGCTAGCGCAGCGATGGAGGCATCGCGAGCGAGGCACCAGCGGTGGCGTTCACGCAGCCAGTTCACATAGATGGCGGTGGTTGTGGCGAAGAATTCAGACAGCTCGGCGAATGAAATGGTCTGGCGAAACTCGGTCACTTTGCCGGCCGGCAATTCCAGATACACGAGTTGAAGGACGAGTTCCTTCAAGGCGTGTTCCTGCGCGTGCATGAAGGCATAGAATTTAGCCTGCGCCCAATGCAATGGGTCCGCTTTATGATCCCATTTTCCTTGGACGGTTTTGATTTCCTCCAGCAACACTTGTTCGGACGTGATGAGTAGGCCGTCGATGCGTCCCCGGATTTGCAACGTGAACTCCTCTGTTTCCACCCGGTGTTCAACGGGCAGTTCGGTGAGATAACCGCTCGGTCGCGAGCGCTGGATTTTCTGGTGGCCGCGAATGCCGGCGAGGGCGCGGTCGGAGCCGACAAACTCACGCTCGCCCCTGAGGTCGCCCTGCCGCAGGACGAACTCGACTAGATCGCGCACCGAAATCGTATGTGCTGGTTTTGAAACTGGGGCGCTCATGGCTGGTTCCCGCTCTCCTCCGTGAACAGAAGGATTGAATCCGGATCCATCCATTTTCGCGTAACGCTCTGTTCTGGTGTGGTGAATGGTCTCGTTCGTCGCGCCTTGGCCTGTATGAATTGGATCACCGTTTCCAGGTCGGCATCGCGCATCGCCAAGCCGTGGGCGTGTGCGAGTTTCTTGGTCTTTGCGCCGATCCAGGCAATGAATCCGTCATGGTTGCCCGCGAAGAGTTCCGTGAAAACCGTCTCGATACCGCGGCAACAGGGTTCGCCGGATTGCGCCTCGGTGATCATGGCAATATCCCCAAGGCGCCCATGCACCCAGCCTGCCGGCATGACAGTCGATCCCGATGCCGGATTTACGGCAAACCAAAGCAGGCGCACCAGAGCAGCGCGCAAATAAACGATCCCGCTGCCGAATGGGCCAAAGGATTGCCAACCGGTGGTGGGCGTTTCGGTGATGGCCAATTCCAGTGTTTGCGCCGTCCGGCGCCAAATGAGAAAACGGGGTGTCGCTGGCCACACCCCAGCGCGATTGAATTTTGGTTTAAGTGCCAGCAGCAATTCAACTTCCTTGGCGAGCGCCGCCGATTCACCAGGGCATTCCTGCAATTCAATCCGCGCCACCTGGCTCAATAACCGGAGATGTCTGCGCCCGAGCCGGTCGGGATTGGCCACCCGATAGCTGCCCAAACGTTTCCGCAGGTTTTTGGCTTTGCCAACGTAAAGCACCAGACCGGTGGCATCTTGCATCAGGTAAACGCCGGGACGATCCGTCAATAGTCGAAAAAAATCACGGCCCAGCCGCTCGACCAGTGGTCGCGGATCAGGGAACAGCAATGTTTGTGATGCCGGCACGGAACCATTAAACGCCAGTGACTGGGACAACGGAAGTCCAACCGCCCAAAAATTGTTCCGCAGTCGGGTAACACCCCATGGTGGGCAGGCTCACGGAGTAAGTGACCGTGCTGGGTGCTGGCGGAGCGAGCACGAACACGCAAGCCGTCTACATCGTGGTAAGCCAGGCTCCGTCACCGGTGTTTGGCAGCCCGGTGCTGTCCGGTAGCAATCTTGTTTTGAGCGGCGCTGGCGGTATTTCTGGCATTCAATACCATATCTTGAGCACGACCAATCTGACTCTGCCGTTGGCAAGCTGGATTCCGGTCTGGACGAACGTGTTTGCACCGGACGGAAATTACAGCTACACCAACTCGCCATTAACAAACGCGGCGACCTTCTTCCGGCTGGTCACGCCTTAGTAGTTGGTGCAGCGGTGCGACGTTGTGCGTTTTGTTTGCTGATCCTTGACGAGAGATGGTGAATTTGAGTGACTCACGAAAAACTTTTATGGTCGCCAAAGTCAATGGTGATTATTCTCGATTCCCGGCTCCAATTCAGGCCGTTAGCGAAATTTACGAAAACCGGTCGGGGAGATGCCGAATACGGACGTGAACACGCGTGAGAAGTGAAACGGGTCGGCGAAGCCCGCCTCCTCCGCCACCTGTTTGACCAGGGCACCGGGTAGTTGCAGGCGCTCGGCGGCCTGGTTCATTTTGAGCCGTAGCAGATATTGATAAGGACTTTGAGTGTCGTAGCGCCGGAAAAGGCGGCAGAGATAGGCATTGTTGACATGGCATTCGCCGGCGATCTGCGCCAGCGTCCGCAACCGCAGGCTGTGCTGTTCGATATGGCGGCGGCATTGCTGGTAGGTCGTGAACGCGAGCGTATCGACCGCGGCGAGCGGCGCTCGCGCTCCTCTGATTCTGAGAGCCAGGCACTCGAGCAATTTTGCGCATAACCCCGCGCTATCGCGCCGCGCCTGAAACCCGGCTTGGATGAGTTCATCGAAGAGCGGTTGCAGCACGTTCTCCGGAAAAACTTCCGAAACATGGCCCGGCGACAGGCCGCAGGAACGCAGCAGGGCAATTGCGTTCGTTCCGGCAAAATCCACGAAGTATTTTACCAGCGGATTGTCGGCTTCGCCGGTGATGTGATGGGGGATGCCCGGTCCATAAGAAAACAAGCGTCCGGGCCGTAACGGGGAAGTGCGATTCTTGAGCTTTATCTTACCGTGTCCGCGCGCCACATACTCAATGGAGTAGAATGGAAAGGAGTCGCGGCGGATGGCGTAATCCGGCGTGCAGTATTCAAGCCCGCCGCAAACCACCACCAATGGCCGGTTCCTGGCCGGATTGAGGTCGAGATAAAATCGTCGTGCTGCCGCCACATCGGCGGAGAAAAACTCCGGCGTGGGTGGCGGAAGTCGTGGTTTCACTGGATGAAGTCAATAATATCCATGCACTGGCCAACTATAGCCATTCCAGCGCCGCCTTGTCTAAGGTATTTTGATCACGTTCACATTAAGTCGCCGATTATCGGCATGCTCAATTTCAACACAGACAGAAAAGTATTTATGCAAGAAAAGAAACGCATTGTGGAAAGTGACGGCCCGCTGAAGAAGGATGATCTGATCGTCATCACCGGTGCAGGCGGATTCATCGCCGGCAATCTGGCACTTTACTTCAAGAAGAAGGGCTTCACCAACATCCGCGCGGTGGACAAGAAGCCGCTTTACGAATGGTATCTGCACGTGCCCGGAGTCGAGAACCTGTGCCTCGACGTGAGTAACGAGGAAAACTGCAACCGCGTCTGCGAAGGCGCGGTGGAGGTTTATAATCTCGCGGCGGACATGGGCGGCATGGGCTTTATTGAGCGTTTCCGTGTCGAGTGCCTGCGCTCGATCCTCATCAATACGAACATGGTTGAAGCGGCCTACAAGGCCGGTGCGCGCCGCTACTTTTTCTCCAGCTCGGCCTGTGCCTACAACACCTTGCTCCAGCAAGACCCGAATGTTCGTGCCCTCAAGGAATCCGACGCGTATCCGGCCATGGCCGAACGCGGTTATGGCTGGGAAAAACTGATCTCGGAGCAGTTCTGCGAGGAATATTGGCACGAACGCGGGATGAAAACGGCGATTGCCCGCTTCCATAATGTTTATGGCCCGCACGGCACGTGGGATGGGGGCCGCGAAAAGGCGCCCGCTGCGCTCTGTCGCAAGGTCATCGAGGCAATCGAGACCGGCAAGAAGGACATCACGATCTGGGGCAATGGCCACCAGACCCGCAGCTTCATGTATATTGATGACTGCGTGCAGGGCATCGACAAGATCATGCACAGCGATGATCTGATCGCGACGCCAATCAACCTCGGATCAAGCGAGCTGGTCTCCATCAACGAGCTGCTCACCAAGGTTGAAAGAATAGCGGGCGTGAAGATGAACCGTAAATACGACCTCAACGCGCCACAGGGCGTGGCCGGCCGCAACTCGGACAACTCCTTCATCAAGAAAGTCCTCAAGTGGGAGCCGAACACGAAGCTCGACAAGGGGCTCGCAGAAACCTACGCATGGATAAAGCAGCAATACCAGAAACGCAAAGCTGGCGAACGTGTTGGAGTCGGCTGATGAAGCTTTCGCCAGTTGAAAAGGTTCTCGGGTCAATTCCCAACCGCCTGCAACTGGCGGGCGGCTGGATTGATCAGCCGTTCGTTTCCGAGCACAACCCCGAGCCGCCCGGCTCAATGGTGGTGGTGCAGATCAAGCCGGATTTCCGTCCGATGGACCGTTCCGGCATCGCCAGCGGCACGCGTGCGATTGCGATGCGGATTTGGAAAGGTAAATTACCGAATCGCTCGCCCGAAGATCTGGCGCGCGAGCTTTACGCATTTGAAAACAAAGGCAAAACCGAGCCGAGCGGTTCGCAGGACATGATCGGCCTGGTTTATCCCGGGGTGAACCGGCTGGACTACGATTTCAAAATTCGCGGCGGCGTTTTTCCGTCGCACATCGAATCGTGCAACCGCGCCCAGGTCGCGCGCTGGCTGAGCCACATTTTGCATTTGATTCCGGTTGAACCACGGCCGGACGGCTACAGTCCGCTCGGCATCAAGAATCTTGAGCCGAAATGGGTCGCCAGGCTCGGCCGGTCCGGCCAGGACTGTTTCAACGCCATTGTCAAAATGGACGCGCAGGCGCTGGGCGCATCGCTGAATTTGAATATGAAGTGCTGGGAGACGCTGCTGCCGCACGTCGTCCGGCATCCGGCCTTGCGCGTGGACTTGATGCCCATTTTAAAGGCATATCAAAAACAATATTTTGGCGCGATGTATTCCGGCTGCGGTGGCGGCTATTTGATTGTGGTTTCGAACGAAACGGTTCCCGGTGCATTCAAAGTCAAAGTCCGCGTTGGTCAAAAATAATATGAAAACCTCCATCAGAAGTTTAACCGCGCTGCTGCTGGGCTTGCTGTTCACGCCAGCGGTCGCGCAGACCCATTCATCGCCGGTGTTGACGCTGCCGCCGATCGCCGCCGGGCCGTTCAAGGCCGATTGGAATTCGCTCACGAATTATACGACGCCGGAGTGGTTCCGCGACGCGAAGTTCGGCATCTGGGCGCACTGGGGCCCGCAGTGCGAGCCGGAACACGGCGACTGGTATGCGCGCGGTATGTATGAGCCTGGCAACGGCGACTACAAATCGCACCTGGCGGAATACGGCCACCCGTCCACGAACGGCTTCAAGGACGTCATCCACGAATGGAAGGCGGAGAATTTTAACCCCGACAAGCTGCTCGCGTTTTACAAGAAAAATGGCGCGAAGTATTTCATGGCGCTGGCCAATCATCACGACAACTTCGACAACTTCAATTCCAAATACCAGCCGTGGAATTCGGTGGCCATCGGGCCGCACAAGGATTTGATCGGCGGCTGGGCAAAGGCGGCGCGGAAAAACGGGCTGCGCTTCGCCGTCAGCGTCCATGCCTCCCACGCGTGGTCGTGGTATGAAGTTGCCCAAGGTGCGGACAAAACCGGCCCGCTCGCCGGCGTGCCTTACGACGGCAAGCTGACGAAGGCCGACGGCAAGGGGCTTTGGTGGGATGGTCTCGATCCGCAGGATCTCTACGCGCAAAACCACAGGCCCGGCACCAAACTGCAATGGGAATGGAATCCCGCCCAGGGCAGCAGCGTTCCCGACGCGGCCTACATGGAAAAGTTTTTCAACCGCACCAAGCAGCTTTGGGATGACTATCATCCCGACCAGATTTATTTCGACGACACGGTGATGCCGTTTCACGGCGTCACGGATGAAATTGGCCTTAATCTGGCCGCGCATTTCTACAATTCCAGCATCCAGCAACACGGCCGCAACGAGGCGGTGATGAACGGCAAGTGGCTGGACGAAACCCAGCGTCAGGCGATGGTCTATGACATTGAGCGCGGCAAGGCGCAGGGCATCCTGCCGCAACCGTGGCAGACGGACACCTGCATCGGCTCGTGGCATTACGACGCGAACATTTTCAAATATCACTATTACAAAAACGCCGCCTCGGTCGTGCGGATGCTGGCCGACATCGTCAGCAAAAACGGTAACCTGATGTTGAGCGTGCCGCTTCAGCGCGACGGCACACCGGACACCGATGAAATCAAGATCGTCAGCGAGATCGGCGCGTGGCTGAAGGTGAACGGCGACGCCATTTACGCGACGCGGCCGTGGAAGATTTATGGCGAAGGGCCTTCGACCAAGTTGGCCGAGAAGGGGCAGTTTGACGGCCAGCGGGACGTCCAGAACAAACCGTTCACGTCGGAAGACATCCGTTTCACGCAGTCCAAGGATGGCAAGACGCTTTACGCCATCGTCCTCGCGGTTCCGGCGGACGGCAAAGTGACCCTCCAGTCGCTCGCCAGCAATTCGGCGTTATGGCCGGGTGAGATTGGCAAAGTGCGGATGCTGGGCGTCTCCGGCAAATTGAAATTCACCCGCGATGAAAACGGCTTGCACTTCACGCTGCCGGCAAAGCTGCCGAGCCAAATCGCTTTAGCGCTCACCATCAAATCCTGAAAATGCCGGCGAAATCACAGGTGGTGGTCAGCGGCGGGTTTGACGACATCAAGGCGCACGACCTGCGTTTCCTCGAAGAAGCTGCCAAGCTCGGTGAACTTTCCGTGTTGCTCTGGCCCGATGCCGCGCTGCAAAAGCTCGTCGGCCAGTCGCCGAAATTATCCCTGGCTGAACGGCGGTATTTTTTGAACGCCGTCCGCTATGTCAGCAAGGTGGTCGAGGCCGACGACTCGATGAGTTTTGACGCGCTGCCGAAAAAGGTGAAGGCGCGCATTTGGGCTGACGTTGAAACCGCAGCCAATCCTGCGCGCCAGAAATTTGCCGTGGAAAATAGAATCGCCTACCGCGTCTTTACGGCTGACGAACTGGGCGGTTTTCCCGAACCGCCGCCGATGCCGTCCGCGCCCGGCCGCAAAAAAGTGGTCGCCACCGGCTGCTACGACTGGTTTCACTCCGGCCACGTCCGTTTCACCGAGGCGGCTTCCGCCTACGGCGATCTTTATGTCTGCCTCGGCAGCGACGCCAATGTGCGCTTGCTAAAGGGCGACGGACATCCGTTGTTGTCGGAACAGGAGCGCCGTTACGTTCTCGGCTCGATTAAATTTGTGAAACAGGCGCTCATCACCACCGGCACCGGCTGGGTAGATGCCGACCCGGAAATCCGCGGCCTGAAGCCGGACATCTATGTCGTCAACGAAGACGGCGACAAAGGCGGCAAGCGCGAGTATTGCCAGAAGCTCGGCATCGAATACCTCGTGCTCAAGCGCGCGCCGGCCCCCGGCCTGCCGCCGCGCAGCAGCACGGATTTGAGAGGGTTTTAACTTGTTCTCAAAACCGGCTCAGATATTAACTTGGTGCCATGCCTATTTTGAAACAGGAAGTTCTCGCCGCGTTGGATCTAAAGGTGCTGGCCATTCAGCGGACGGTGGCGGGGCGGTGGTGGGATTTCAAGAATGTGATAAGTCCTTATTCACGGCTATGGCTCATACTGGATGGCAGCGGGGTGGTGCGCCACCACGGTCGTGAATTCAAGCTTGAGGCCGGACAAATACACCTCGTGCCGCCGTTTACGGCCCATGATTGTTCGTGCTCCCGCCGGCTTGATCATTATCATCTGCATTTCATATCGCGCCTGCCGGCGGGGGTTGATTTGTTCTCGCTTCTGGACTTCGAGTTTCAGGTCAAGGCCGGGGCTGATTCGCTGAAGCACTTCAGGCGGCTGGAAACCATTTATCCGGATCGCAAGCTGCCGTGCTTTGACCCGACCCGGGATGAATACCGGAGACTGCCGGCGCTGGCAGAACAGGCTTCGCAGAATATTGCGGCCGCCGACTGGCTTGAAGCGGAGGCCCGGCTTGCACTGCTCTTGAATCCATTCTTAAAGTCCGCCCGTGAGCATGAGGGAGTTCACGCCCGGGCAACCAGGCTGTTTCTGTCGGTGCAGGAATTTATCCACATCCACATGTCCGAACCAATTCTGCTGGGCGATCTGGCGCGGGTGGCCGGGCTGCACCCGACCTATTTTTCCGACCGGTTCCAGGCTCTTGTCGGGATTCGGCCGCTGGAGTATCTGATGCGCCGACGAATGGAGCGCGCGCAGTATTTGCTGCTGACGAGCGCCGCTTCGGTGAAGCAGGTGGCAGCGGCGGTTGGGGTTCCGGACGCGGCATATTTCACCCGGGTGTTTACGCGGATGTGTGGGAAAGCGCCATCGGTTTATAGGCGGGTGCCGGTGGGTTTATAAGATAAAACCTGTGTTAAATCCAAAATTATCCCATTCTAGTCCATAAGATAGGGTTTGGTTGAACGGGGAAATGTGGCAAACTGGTAGCAAGTTCCACACATCCAAACCTGTCCATGAAAACTACTGTTTCCAAAACCAACCTCAAAATCAACAGCCCCGTCAACCCTAAGATTGGCATCCGCCCCACGATTGACGGCCGGCTCGGCGGCGTCCGCGAGTCGCTTGAAAAACAGACGATGGACATGGCCAAGTCTGCCGCAAAACTTATTTCCTCCAGCTTGCGTTATCCGAACGGCAAGAAGGTCGAATGCGTCATCGCTGACACCTGCATCGGCGGCGTGGCCGAGGCGTCGGCCTGCGCGGAAAAGTTTACGCGTGAAGGCGTGGGAGTTTCACTCACGGTCACGCCCTGCTGGTGCTACGGCAGCGAGACGATGGACATGAGCCCGCAAATTCCGAAAGCCGTCTGGGGTTTCAACGGCACGGAGCGGCCGGGCGCAGTTTATCTCGCGGCGGTGCTGGCCGGCCATTCGCAGAAGGGCATTCCGGCGTTCAGCATTTACGGTCACGACGTGCAGGACGGCGGCGACAAATCCATTCCCGCCGATGTGCAGGAAAAAATTCTCCGCTTCGCCCGCGCCGGCTTGGCCGTGGCCTTGATGCGCGGCAAATCGTATCTCGGCATGGGCGGCGTCTCGATGGGCATCGCCGGTTCCATCGTGGACCAGCCGTTCTTCGAGGATTATCTTGGAATGCGGGTCGAGACGGTTGACATGACGGAATTTCTCCGCCGGATGGACAAGGGCATTTTCGATCAACCTGAATATAAAAAGGCGCTCAAGTGGACAAAGGAAAATTGTCCCGAAGGCAAAGATTACAATTCGCCGAAGACGACGCGGTCGCGCGCCCAGCTCGACAGCGAATGGGAAAAATCCGTCAAGATGGCGCTTATCGCGCGCGACCTCATGGTCGGCAATCCTAAGCTCGCCGAAATGGGTTTTGGCGAGGAGGCGCACGGCCATAACGCCATCGCGTCCGGATTCCAAGGCCAGCGCCAATGGACAGATTATCAGCCGAACGGCGATTTTCTCGAAGCGATTCTCAACACCTCGTTCGACTGGAACGGCATACGCGCGCCTTACATCGTCGCGACGGAAAATGACTGCCTCAACGGTGCCTCGATGCTTTTCGGCCATCTGCTCACGAACACCGCGCAGATTTTCGCCGATGTGCGCACTTACTGGAGTCTCGATTCTGTTAAGCGCGATTCCGGCCACACGCTCGACGGTCACGCGGCGGGCGGCATTTTGCATCTCATCAACTCCGGGCCGGCCACGCTCGACGGCACCGGCAAGATGGAACGCGACGGCCAGCCCGCGATGAAACCGTTCTGGGAAATTTCCAAGGATGAAGCAAAAAAATGTCTCAGCGCGACCACGTGGCATCCGTCCATCACGGAATATTTCCCCGGCGGCGGCTGGAGCACGCGCTTCCTCACGCGCGGCGGAATGCCGGTGACGATGTGCCGCCTGAACCTCGTCAAAGGTCTCGGGCCCACGTTGCAAATTGCTGAAGGCTGGACGGTGGATTTGCCAGCGCACGTCCACGATGTGCTCGACAAGCGCACGAACCCGACGTGGCCGACGACGTGGTTTGCGCCGAAGCTCACGGGCCACGGCGCATTTCGCGATGTCTATTCCGTCATGAACAATTGGGGCGCGAACCACGGGGCCATCAGCTACGGCCACATCGGCGCGGACCTGATTTCGCTGGCGGCGATGCTGCGCATCCCGGTTTACATGCACAACGTTGCGGTGGAAAAAATGTTCCGTCCCAGCACCTGGGCGGCGTTCGGCACGGCGGACTTGGAAGGCGCGGATTATCGCGCTTGTCAGAATTTCGGCCCGCTCTACGCGTAACCAGAATATAAATATATGCTCAAAGGAATTGCCCCCTGTATCAGCCCAGATTTATTGAAGGTGCTCGCCGAGATGGGGCATGGCGATGAAATCGTTCTCGCCGATGCACATTTCCCCGGCCACTCGATGAATGTCCGGGTGTTGCGTGCCGACGGCGTGGACATCGTCACGCTGCTCGGAGGCATCCTGCCGTTGTTTGAACTGGATGCCTACGCAACGCCATTGGTGATGATGGCGGCGGTGCCCGGTGACCGGCTTGACCCGAAAGTCGAAGCTGCCTACATGAAGGTCATCCGCAAGCATGTCCCGGGCGCGAAGGTTCCCGAACGGGTCGAGCGGTTTGCCTTTTATGAGCGGGCGCAAAAGGCTTTCGCCGTGGTGATGACCGGCGAAACCGCCAAATATGGCAATCTCATTCTGAAGAAGGGCGTGACGCCGGCTTAAGCAAATTTATTGGGCGTTGCTGAAAGCCGAAAGACCAATACCAAAACAATCTGACATTACACTTAAACCATGATTACACCAATCCAAAATCCGACCTCGTCTTCCAATGGCCAGGGCGGCAGCCTGTTCCGCACGGCCGACGGCCAGAAACTCTTCGTCACCTTTGCGTTGGTCACCTCGCTCTTTCTGCTATGGGGGTTTTGCAACGGCATGATTGACATCCTGAACAAGCATTTTCAGGACTCGCTCCATATCAACAAGCAGCAGTCCGGCCTCGTGCAGTCGGCCAACTATCTCGCCTACTTCCTGATGGCGATTCCCGCCGGCTTGATCGCGCGAAAAATCGGCTACAAGGGCGGCATCCTCGTCGGCCTGTCGCTGATTGCGGCGGGCGCGTTCTGGTTTATTCCCGCTGTCAGCATCGGTGCGTATTGGGCGTTTCTGCTGGGCTTGTTTGTCATCGCCGCCGGCATGACCTGCCTGGAAACCATCGCCAATCCCTACACCACGGTGCTAGGCGCGCCGGAACACGGTGCCACGCGCATCAACATCGCGCAGACCATCAACGGCGGCGGCTGGATTCTCGGCCCGATTGTCGGCGGACAGTTCGTCTTCAGCAGCGGCGATGGCGCGAACGCCAATGCCGGCCTGGCTACGCCTTACCTGGGCATCGGTATTTTTGTGGCGGTCCTGCTCATCATATTCGCCGTGTCGAAGGTGCCGGACTTGCATGCCGAGGATGAAAGTAGAAAATCCGCCGAGCAGAAAAACAGCCTGAAGCCCTCCGGCGGACAACTGGCTGGCATCGCGGCCACGCTGGCGATTGTCTGCGGTCTGCTGTATTTCTTTATCGCGCCGATCCTGGGACTGATCTGGGTGCTGTTGAATATGCCTCCGGCCTTGTTTGATCCGGCCAAATACGGCCTGCTAGTGGCCGCCTATGTCGCCGGGTTCCTGCTGGTTTCCAAGAACTGGGATTTGTTCCGGCGCAAACATTTCACGCTCGGCATCGGCACCCAGTTTCTTTACGTCGCGGCGCAGACGGGCATTTTCAGCTTCTGCGTGAATTACATTTTGGAGAACGACCCCGGCGTGACGAAATTGCAAGCGGCCCACTGGCTCGGCGCCATCGGTTTCGTTTTGTTCATGTCCGGCCGCCTGTGCGGCAGCTTTGTCATCAGCCAGTTCAAGCCGCACTTCGTGCTGGCGGCCTACGCGGTCATCAACGTCGCGTTGACGGCGGTGTGCATGGGCGGCGGTACGCTCGGCCTGTATGCGATGTTCAGCACGTTCTTCTTCATGTCGGTGATGTTCCCGACGATTTTTGCGCTGGGCATCCGCGGCCTCGGCGACTACACCAAGCTGGGCTCGTCGCTCATCGTCATGGCCATTGTGGGCGGGGCGATTGCCGCGCCGTTCATGGGCCACATCGCGGACACGCACTCCATGCGTACCGGTTTCGTGGTCCCACTCGTCTGCTTCGTGTTCATCGCCATTTACGGCCTCGGCTGGCAGAAGCTGGAGGCAAAGGACAGTGAGGACTGAAATGAAGGAGATAATCTGCTCTTCTATGTTGTTGACCTTTCAATTGAGTTGGACACACATGTGAAAGGCACGTCACTGTCTTGTTGGCCATTCTCTTTTATCGCTCGGTTTAAGCAGGAGAAGTTGTAGCAGCCGTGATGGCAGGTTTAGAGGCTCTCAAACAGGAACTCGTGCCGGCACGTTTGCAGAAGCTGCATGACCGACTGGACGCGCTGAACAATGACATTGCCACGCGCGGCATGATTGTCCTAACGACCAGTTCATGAGACTGATGGGATTGGCAGCGTCTGGACATGGAGTCGACAGGCACTTAATTGTTGGCGGCAAAATCTGGATTGGGATAAATTTTGTGGCATGAGCCACGTCACGCCGATTTTGGATGCCGAACATCGCGGTGAGATTCATAATTAACAAACCCATGAGCGAAGTGACGTTGATACTGGAAGCCATCGGGCGGGGCGAGAATCTGGCCACGGAGGAATTATTTCCGGTGGTTTATGAGGAGTTGCGACGGATGGCGGCGGCGCGGATGGCGCGTGAAAACGCCGGGCAGACGTTGCAGCCCACGGCGCTCGTGCATGAAGCCTGGCTGCAACTAGTCGGCGAAGGCGGTCGGACGCGGCAAAACCGCGCCCACTTCTTCGGCGCGGCCGCGGACTGTAAACGGCGGTTGAAAAGTGCTGCCGTGGCGGGCCGTATTCGTGGAAACGGATTTTGTTTGTTTTCATTTCGCGGGCTGCTTGTGTAAAGCCAAACTTTTACCGCTGCGGCTGGAGCGTGATCAGCACGGCATCGTTTTCACGGAGATCGAATTGCTGCTCGAAGTTTCCGTCGCGGCCAATCTTCACGGTCTTAGTTTCCAACGGCGCGCCGCTGTTTTTGGCTTTGATCTCCGCGACCTGCGTCATGGTAAGCTGCGCGGGCGTGCCTAAATCGCGATAGGTGTCGTAGGCGTCATTGACGCGGTAGCCGACTTTGTAAGTCTCCATCGTGTATTTGCCTTTCGGCAGGTGCGACAGATTTAGCGTGACTTTGTTTTTGGGCTGCGACGGCAAATCGCGTTTATAAAAGACCTGATTGATCATGTTCCTGCCCGGAAAGGTGTTGGTGAAATCCCAAACCAACGCCTGCACGCCGCCGTCTTTGTCGGCGCAGACCCACGACGACGGATCGCTGTTCTTCAATTCCGTCGGGCCGAGCCGGTTCAAGAACTGATAGGCATAATACGCCGGCTTTTTGATGTCCTGATAATTCATCAGGCCGAAGCCACCGTGAAACGCCTCCCAGCGCGGCCCGGATTCTTCAAAAATATCCGTGAACGTCCAGTAGGACATGGACTGCGCGGCGTCGCCGCATTTCTTGAGCTTGTCCAAAATGTAGGCCGCGCTGTGATAGCTGTCGTGAAACGGATCGGCCGGCGTGTAGGAACTGCTCCATTCGGTGAAATGGAGTTCCACCTTGGGAAACGCGGAGTTGGTGATCTGCTGCCGCACCATTTTCACTTCGCCGAAAATGGAGTTTGGATTGCGGGAAAGCGCCGTGCCGTGGGTGGCGGTCTCATCCAAGTAACCGCTCTCTACGCCATAGGTGTGCGTGGAAACGAAATCCACCGGCGCGTGATTTGTGTTGCAGAAATGAATGAATTCCGGCACCCAGCCACAGCCGGCCGTCGCCGGGCCGCCGACTTTGTAATCGGGGGAAACGTTCTTGATGGCGCGGGCCGTCGCGGCGTAGAGGTTAAAATAATCCTGTTGTGAGCCGGTCCAAAATCCGCCCGCGAGGTTCGGTTCGTTCCAGACCTCGAAATACCACGTCTTCACTTCGGCATCGCCGTAGCGCGCTTTGACGTGCTCAACAAAGGCGCGGATGAAATTCGCCCATTTTTGCATGTCGCGCGGCGGCGTCACGTTGCCGCGATACCAGAAAATGGTTTTGGAGCCGCTGGCCAGCCCCTCAGGCATGAACCCCAGTTCCACAAACGGCTTCATGCCGATGCTGTGGAGAAAGTCATAAAGCTCGTCAATGTATTGCCAGTTGTAATCCGGCTTGCCGTAATCACGATAGACGCCCATGTCGTCGTCGAACAGGCCGTGAAAGCGGATGTATTGAAAGCCGCACTCGCGGTGTGCTTCGGTGAGCTGCCGCTGCCAGTCCGCGCGCAAACCCTCGTTCGCGCGGCCGGCGCCGACGCAGAATTTGAACGTCGTGTTGAGCGGGCCGTTCGTTTGTTGCAAGTCTGCCGAGATCAGCCTGGCCGTTTCGTTGGTCGCGGCGACCGACAAATCCATGACGGCGAAAACAGCCGCGAGGCCAAGAGCGAGACAACCTATATTTCTTTTCATATCAATCGTTACAGTCAATCAACTCGGATAGCGTCTGCGGTTCAAAGTGCAATCGGCATCCGACAAACTTTAGTAGCGTGCCGTGCTTGCGGTTCCGCGATCACCTTCGCGCGCGAACACCGCGTAGCTGTGCGGCGGCAACTGCGTGCTGAACGAGACGCGGTCCTCAAGGTTTTCATTCCGCCAGTTCCAGCCGTGAGGCGGCGGCAATATGCCTTCCAGCGTTTCGCCGGTGACTTCCGGCGGCAGCGAGTAGAGGTCGTTGAAATTGTCCGGCATGGTCCAGACGTAAAGCACGCCCTTAGAATAGCGGTTCAGCAACAACAGTGGGAAGCCGTTGCCGTTGGCCTCGGCGCGCACGAGCGACCAGGAGTCGTTCGTCAGGAAATCAATTTCGGGGAACAGCACGTCGGCATTCGTGCTGCCGTCGAGCGTGGAAAAATTGCCCGCGCCGAAACCGCCGGCGTATTGGTGCGCGAGAAATTTCCGGTCCGTCCAGCGGATTTCGGCAATGTCCTCGATGCCTTTGCCTTGCAAGGCGTGCAGCAGGCCGGACGTGATGACGACGTTCTTTCCGGCGACAAGCTGGCCTTTGATTTTCGCCACGATGTCGGGATCGGCTTTCGCGGCTTCGGTCAGCAGAATGAGATTGGCGTTCGTCGGGAATTCCGGGTGCAGGTCAATCGGAATGCCGAGATTGCCGAAATAATTATGCAGAAAATCCTCGCCGCTGGCCGACGGCGGACGATAACTGGCGATGCCGATGGGATTGCCAAGCTGGCCGAGAAACTTGTCCGCCTGTTCCAGCGAATAGCCGGCGACGCGTGCCCACGTCGGCGCGGAAATGCCGTTGGTCATTTCGGAAAAATAGAAGCTGGTCGGCAGCTTTTCCCACGTGGCGCGGTCGCCGGTATCAAACGGTCGCGTCATCGCCGACCACTCGAAAACCGTGAGTTCGCGCGCCTTGGCGAACATCGTGTCCCAAATCTGTTCGGCATAACGGTCAAGGCAGCGCAGGCTGTAAGTGTCCACCCAGCCGCCGCCGTTGCGGCCCGGCGCGATGTTCTCGAAATAGCGGATGATTTCGTAGCTTTCGTATTGCTGCAAATGCTGGTCAGTTATGACTGGATCACGTGTTTCGGTGCCGGTGTGAATGCCGTCAAAAAGTTTCGGCTCGTGTTCGAGGTCAAAGCCGGAGCCTTGGAAATGCTCATACCAGTTCGGGAACTTGATGATCATTTTCACCTTTGGATTCACGGCTTTCGCGGGCTTGACGAGCAGGTTTTCCGCCGCGTCGTCCGTCAATTCTAGGCGAAACTGCGACCAGCTTTTGTCGCCTTTGGCCGCGATGTCGGAATCGTTTTTTGTGGTGACGAAAAAGAAATCATCCTGGATGACTTCATCGAAATGTTTCGCCGCGAACTCCGCCGTGCTTTTGATGAACGCGCGGTCGTTCGGATCGGTGTAGCAAAACGATTGGAACTGTCCGCCGATGCTGCCCTCCGACAGCGCCATGCCGCCGGCGACCTGCACGCCGTGGTCGAGGAAGAATTTTTTTACCTGCTCGGTCAAATCATCGGAGAGCAGCCGCCGGTCGCGCTGCACCTCAATATAGACTTTGTCCACCTTCAACTGCCGGCTGATGCAATCCCAGTCGGCCTGGAGCTTCTGCGGGTTTTCGAAGCTCTGGACGATGTTAATCGGGATGTAAACGGCGACGGTAAAATTGGCGTAGTTGCCGGCGTGAACCAACGCGGCATCGCCCAGTGCCACGGTCGCCAGCAGTAGATTTCGCCAAAGACTCATGGTCAATGCAGTTTGGCGGTGGAGATTTCCAATGAAACTTTTTCGCTGAGTGGATCGCGGTTCAATTTGAACACGCCGTTTTCCTTCGTCAAGGTGAGCTCATGCAATTCGCTGTCGCCGGGCAGGTAAATTGAACCGGTCGCCGTCGTCGCATCCTTCGCAAAAACCATGAGGTCGAGCTGCGACCAGTCCATCTGCGCCGTGGACTGCGCGAGCTTGATTTGCGGAATGACCGTGCCGTCGCGCACCATAATAATTTCGGGAATTTCACCGGCCTCAAGCTGCTGCCAGCCGCCGGCATAACTTTTTCCGCTTTGATAATCAATCCACGTTCCCGGCGGCAGGTAAACCGCGCGGCCCGTCGCGCCTTCGTGCAGCAGCGGCGCGACCAGAATGCTGGAGCCGTAAAGATATTCATCGTCCACCTGCCACGAGCCGGGGTCGTCCGGAAATTCCACAAACAGCGCGCGCACCATCGGCAGGCCGTGTTCGGAGCAATCCTTCGCCTGCGCATAAACGTAAGGCATCAGCCGGTATTTCAAGTCGTCAATCGCCCGGAACTTGTCCATGAAGTTCGTCCCGTAACGCCACGGTTCCTTCGGCGCCTCGCCGTGGCAGCGGCTGTGCGAACTCAACATCCCGAACGCCAGCCAGCGGGCGAATAAATCCTGGTCCATGCTCTCCACCGAATTTGCCGTGAAGCCGCCGACGTCGTGGCTCCAGAAGGAAAACCCGGACAGGCCGAACGACAGGCCGCCGCGCAGTTCCGCCGCCATGCCGTCGTCCGTGCTTTCCGCGTCGCCGCCCCAATGAATCGGATACCGCTGGCTGCCCGCCCACGCGCTCCGCGCCCAGATGATGTTGTCGCCGGTGGTTTGTTTGGTGATGTCGGCGACGGCCTTGTTGTAGCGCAGCGGATACAGATTGTGTTCGTAAAAGCCGGTGCGGCCGTCGGCATAGATGCCGTCTTCCGGCGCGGCTTCGCCGAAGTCCACCTTGATCGCGCTGACACCCAGCTTCAACAGGCTGGCCAGCCTGGCCTGATACCAGTCCACGGTTTTCGGATTCGAGAAATCCAGCACGGCGTCCTCGTAAGGCAAATTTCCTTTCCGGTCGCGCACGACGAGATTTTTCTCCACGAGTTCGGGGAACAATTTGTTCTTCGGCACGAAATACGGCAGTTGCCAGCAGGAAACGTGAAAGCCGTCGTCCCTCAGATCCGCGAGCATCTTCTTCGGGTCGGTGAAGCGCGTGGTGGAAAATTCGTAGTCGCATTGCCAGTCGGTCTCGAACCAGCCGGTGTCCAGGTGCAGCACGTCGCAGGGGATTTTATTTTCACGCAGCTTGCCGGCGATGTCGCGTACCTGTGTTTCGGCGTTGTAAGTGCAGCGGCTCATCCACAGGCCGAACGACCACAGCGGCGGCAGCGGCGATTTGCCGGTGAGCTTGGTGTATTCGTCGAGAATTTCCTTGGGCGTGCCAAGGAAGATGAACAAATCCAGCTCATCATCGCCAACCATCATCGAATTAACGCCGCTGAAACTATTGCCGAAATCCAGGGTGATCGGCGTGCTGGTGTGGATGAACATGCCGTAGCCGCGGCTGCTCATGAAAAACGGAATCGGCTTATACATGCCCTGGTTCTCAATGCCGTTCGCGTCGTCCGTCCACAGCACCAGCTTCTGCCCGCGCTTGTCGAGTCCGGTGAAGGATTCG
>Ga0182024_10010159_pt1 | contig 19282 bp, 23 predicted proteins | sample P32metaG_FD_120480 | JGI IMG/M metagenome (GOLD analysis project Ga0182024, IMG submission 120480) | Permafrost microbial communities from Stordalen Mire, Sweden - P3-2 metaG (Illumina Assembly) | ecosystem: Environmental > Terrestrial > Soil > Wetlands > Permafrost | place: Sweden: Stordalen... | reverse complement strand
GGGCGACAGAGGTAGAGCGGGTTGCCGTGCAGCTCGAAGCCGGGCGTGATCAGCGGCCGCTCGTCGAACCAATCGAGCGGCTGCGAGAACGAGTCGGGGACGAAGACGTCGTCGAGCACGAAGCTGTTGGAGCCGCTGGAGTTCATGCCCAGGCTGCGTCCGTTGACCGATCCCCAGTCCTCGAGCATCGTCAGGTCGCGTCGCGGGACGAGCATCGCGATCATCGCCGGCGGGCCCCCACCATCGGGCGGCGGAGCGAGCGCACTGCAGAGCGCCCAGGTCGCATAGGGGATCCCCGACGCGTAGGCGGCCCTGCCGCTGACCCGCCAGCCACCCCGCGTGCGCACCGCCTCCCCGATCGGGGCGACGGCGTGCGGACAGCGGAAGTCGCCGTCGGGGCCGAACACCTCGGCCTGCACATCCGCCGGGAAGTAGCTGGCGACGACGTGCGCGTGGCTTGAGCCGAGCGTCAGGCACCAGCCCGTCCCCGGGTCGCCGGTCGCGATCGCCACCATCGTGCGCACGAACGTGGGGACGTCGAACTCGTAGCCGCCGAAGCGCCGCGGTTGGAGGATTCGGGAGAATCCCGCCGCAACGAACTCTTGGTGCACGGCCTCCGAGTAGTAGCCGCGCTCCTCGGCCTGGTCCTGCTGCTCGCGCAGCATCGGGATCAGCGCCTCGGCGCGCGCGATCATCCGCGCAGGCGTCAACTCGGGCTCGGGCACTGGAATCGGTCCGGCCGCCGCCGATTCAGTCATCCGCGCGGCTGTGGTCGGTGGCCATGCGCGTGAATCTTGCCGCAGCCGACGATGGCACGGTGTGCAGAGCGAGCAACGAACGCCGGGCGGCCTATTTCGGCTCCGACGAGCGCAGCGTGACCCGCGGCGGCCTCGGCGCGTCGTCGGCCGCCCGGCTGTCAGAGTTGCCCCGGTCCGGGAACGCGCGGGAGAGGAGAGCCAGTGAAGATCAAGGCGGCAGTGACGCGGGAGAAGGGCGGGCCGTTCGAGCTCGAGGAGCTCGAGCTCGGCGAGCTGCGCGACGACGAGGTGCTCGTCGACGTCAGCGCGTCCGGGATCTGTCACACCGACCTGATCTGCCGCGACCAGTGGCTGCCGGTGCCGCTGCCGGCCGTGCTCGGCCACGAGGGCGCGGGCGTCGTGCGCGCCGTCGGCGCGGCTGTGACGAAGGTCGCCGTCGGCGAGCGCATCGGCATGACCTTCGACTCCTGCGGGACCTGCATCTGCTGTCGCCGCGGAAAGCCCACGTACTGCCACCACTTCTTCGAGCACAACTTCGCCGCAGCGCGGGCCTCCGACGGCTCGAGCGCGCTCTCGCGCGGCGAGGAGCCCGTGCACGCCCACTTCTTCGGCCAGTCGAGCTTCGCGACGGCCGCAGTCGCGCGCGAGCGCAACGTCGTCTCGATCGACAGCACCATCCCGCTCGACATCGTCGCGCCGTTCGGCTGCGGCATCCAGACCGGCGCCGGCGCGGTCCTCAACACGCTGCGCGTGCCCGCCGGCTCGAGCATCGCCGTGTTCGGGACCGGTGCGGTCGGGATCTCGGCTGTGCTCGCAGCCGTCATCGCGGGCTGCCAGACGATCATCGGCGTCGACCTGCTCGCCGCTCGCCTGGAATTGGCGCGTGAGCTCGGCGCGACCCACGTAATCGACGCCTCAAGCACCGACGCCGTCGAGGAGATCAAGCGCGTCAGCGGCTACGGCGTCGACTTCAGCCTCGATACCACCGGCTCCCCGGCGGTGCTCCGAAGCGCCGTCGACTGCCTCGCGCCGCTCGGGGTGGCCGGGCTGATCGGCGGCTCGCCGGGCGGCACCGAGGTCTCGCTGGACATGACCGACATCCTCGTCGGCGGCCGCACGCTGCGCGGCGTCGTCGAGGGTGACAGCGTCCCCGAGATCTTCCTGCCGCAGCTGATCCGCTTCTGGGAGCAGGGCCGCTTCCCGGTGGACCGCCTGATGAAGCACTACGACTTCGACGCGATCGAGGAGGCCGCCCGCGACGCCGAGGAGGGCCGCACGATCAAGCCGGTGCTACGGATGTCCTAGCGGCGCCGCCTCAGGCGCGGCGCGGCGTTAGGTTGCGTCCACAGGGGCCGAGGCGCGCGGCGCGTAGCGGTGGTGGAGCATCAGCGCGTTGCCGTCGGGGTCGGCGAAGAACGCCATGTGGCAGACGCCAGTGTCGAGGATCTCGCCGCGGAAGGCGACGCCGCGCTGCTCGAGCTCCGCGCGGGCCGCCGCGACGTCGCCGACGTGGAGCGCGATCGGGTTTGGGCCCGGGTTGTGGGGAAGGCCCATCGCCTCGGGTTTCCAGACGCTGAGTGTGAGGTTCCCGGTCTCGAACTCGGCGAAGCTACGCTCGAGGTTGTAGGCCGTGCGGGGCAGACCGAGGGCCGCGCCGTAGAACTCGACGCTGGCCTCCAGGTCGCGCGTCGGCACCGAGACGAAGTCGACGCCTGTGATTAGCGGCGTGGTGGCGGCCATTGATCCCTCCCCATCGTGTTTGGCAGCGACCATAGCGTAGCCGCTAACTGACGGCCGGCGTGCGCGCGGCGCGCGCACGCACGAGCTCCATGATCTTAGTCGCCGCGGCGAGCGCTCCGACCGCGCCGTAGAGGAAGACGAACGGCATGAAGCGCACGTTGTCGCGTGGCGTGATCGCGAAGAAGGTGTTCAGCAGGGCGCAGGCGAGCAGCGCGAGCACGGGCACCACGAACGCCCAGCGCCTTCGCAGCACGACGAGCCCGAAGAGGATGCCGAGCCAGGCGATCAGCGAGTAAACCTGGTGCTGGAGCAGGCTCGTGGTTCGCGCGAGCCCCCCGCCGCCGGTCGAGTTGCCGCCGCTCCACGGGTACGACCACATGTTCCAGGCCTTGTTCCAGAGCATGTGAGCGAACTTGAGCGGCTGCCCGAGCATGTACTTGTCGAGATTGTGGAAGGCGGCCGATTGTGCCGCTCCGTCGGTGGACTCGCCGGGGTGCTGGGCCTGGATCATCGCGAAGAGGCCCTGCGCGTCGCCGGGGGGCAGATGGCAGTAGCCCTTGGGCAGGCCGAGCTCGATCCGCAGCGCCGGTCTTGCTGTGAAGTAGGTGCAGACCTGCTTCGAGGTGACCGCGACGTCGATGAACTGGTTACCGCCGCCGGGCAGGTAGGTGCCGAGGAAGAGGGCGTGCGGTCCGGCGCTGACGATCGGCGTGAAGCGGTGCTCGCGGGCCGAGGCGTAGATCACATACGGCGTCACCACCGCGAGCGCGCTGAGCCCGTAGACGACGCCGCGCACCAGCGCGGCGCGCCGGTTTGGCCAGCCGCCGGCCCAGAGGCCGATCACGATGACCGCTACCGCGACCGCATAGTCCTCGCGCACGAGCCCCGCTGCGCCGGCGACGATGCCGGCGACGACCAGCCAATAGAGGTCGCGTTTTCGCGCCCAGCAGACCGCGGCGACCATGCCGATCAACGCCAGCGCTCCGAGCGGCTCCGACAGGTAGGTGCGCGTGACGTCGATCAGCGGCTCATAGGTCGCCATCAGCGCCACCACCAGCAGGCTCGCCCAGCGCCCCGCGAGGATCCACGCGAGCAGCGCGACGAGCGCGAGCGTCGCCAGCTCGATCACCAGTTGGGAGTACTGCGCGACGCCGTGGGAGTGAGCCACGAGCGCGATCGAGGTGTCGCCGCGCAGCAGCGCGGCCGCCGCGAACACGAGCGAGGTCCCGGGGGCCCACTTGAAGGTCGCGATCGGGCCGTCGGAGAGGATCCGGTCGGCGTTGTAGACGTAGCCGCCCTCGTCTGTCGAGACGCGGTCGTTGCTCCCGATCACGTGTGCCCGCAGGACCGTCCCGGCGATGATCAGTGCGATCACGAGCACCGCGACGACGCGGTCGGTGCGCCGCGGCAGCCAGCGCTCAAGCAGCGCGGCGCGGCGCTCGCGGCCTCCGAGGTAGCGCAGTTTTTCGCCGAAAGCCGGTCTCACGGTTCGCCTGTGGAGGCTAGAGCGGCCCGCGGCGTCCGCCGCCGCCGGACCCAGCGCAGGCGAGGATGCTAGTCGGTTGGCCGGGTGTCGGCACCGTGATGCGGCGGTCGTCTGGGCATCGGCCCTCCTCCCAAGGCGCTGGCGATCGCGGAGCGGTGACCCCGCTAGGGTGTCGCGCGTGGCCCGGTCTTGGATCTGGATTCAGGGGGCGATCGTCGTGTTCGTCGTCGCCGGCATGATCATCGCGATCACCAAGCTCGCCTGAGTACCATCGCTCGGGCGATGTTCAGCTCGATCGTCGTAGGTACGGACGGCTCGGAGACCGCCAACGAGGCGGTCCGCCAGGCTGCGGAGCTGGCTCGCGTGCTCGGCGCACGCGTCCACCTCGTGTGCGTCTACGAGCCGGTGCCGAGCGCGCCGGAGGAGTCGGGCGAGCCCGACTCGCACGTCGAGTCCGGTTGGGTGCTGCGCCCTCGCGAGGCCGTCGATGCAACGCTCGAGAGCGCCGCGGCGGTGTTCGCGGCGGCCGGCGTGGAGGTCGAGCGTTACGCGCAGCGCGGCGACCCGGCCGACGCGATCCTCGACGTCGCGGAGGAGCGCGGCGCCGACCTGATCATCGTCGGCAACCGCGGCCAGACCGGCGCCAAGCGCTTCCTGCTCGGGTCCGTCCCGAACCGGGTCTCCCACCACGCTCCCTGCGCGGTGCTGATCATCCGCACCGCCTGAGCGCCGCGGCGCTACTGGGCCGTCGCGGTGGAGCCCGTGCTGCCGGTCGGCCCCGTCGGCCCGGTCGGGCCGGTCGGGCCTGTTGCGCCGGTGGCGGCGGCGGCGTCGACGAGGCCGGCGCCGTAGTAGCGGCGGTCGCTCACGCCTCCCAGCGGCGTCGCCGTCGAGATCAGCCGCTGCGTGAGCGCGGCGACGCTCGGATGCGGCCCGAGCAGGCCGCTCGCGATGATCAGCGCCGCAGTTGCGCTCACGTGCGGAGCGGCCATCGAGGTACCGAAGTAGCCGCCGGGGAGACCGAACACGCGCACGCTCGGGGACTCGACATCGGCGAAGGTCTCCTGAAAGATGTCGCCACCGCTCGCGGCGTCGGGGTGACAGTCGGCATCGTTGCGGGGCAGGTCGGAGTCCGGTCCGCCGCCGGGTGCCACGAGCGTCAGGCCGCTTCCGTAGTTGGAGTAGTCGCCCAGGCAGCCGTCCTGGGTGGTGGCCCCGACCGCCACCACCCACTTTGCCTTCGCCGGGTAGGAGAGTTGGTCGTCCTGCTCGTTGCCGGAGGCGGCGACGACGAGGACGTTCTTGGAGTGGGCAAAGTTGATCGCCGAGATCAGCTCGGGAATCGACGCGGCCTTGACGGTCCCCGCCGTGAACTCGAGGCTGAGATTGATGATCTGGGCATGGTGGTCGACGGCGTAATAGATGCCCTTGGCGATCGCAGACGCATCGCCATCGCCTTGGGAGTCGAGTACTCGAACCGGCATCAGCCGCACGCCGTAGGCCAGACCCGTCACGCCGACTCGGTTGTTGGTGGCCTCGGCGATCGTGCCGGCGACCTGCGTGCCGTGGCCGTTGCGATCCTCCGGGTAGGGGGAGTGCGCGACGAAGTCATAGCCCTTGACGAACTCGCCGGCGCGGAAGTCGGGCGAGCGGCGGAAGCGGCCGTGGTCGGCGTAGGCGACGCCGGTGTCGAGTACCGCGACGATGACTCCCGATCCTCCCGGGTGCCCGGCGGCGGCGACATTGGCCCACGCCTGGGGCGCGTTGACCCCGAACGGGCCGGCGAAGTTCCATTGCAGCTGCTGCCAGCCGCCGGGCTTGCCGGTGTTGCCGGGGTCGTTGGGGATGTAGGGCGGCGGCACCTGCGCGGCATGCGCGATGTAGTCGGGGACCGCCCAGGCCACGGCGGCGCGCCGGCGCAGCCGAGCGATCGCGCTCGTAACGCTGACACCACGCCGCAGCGCGACGGTCGCGAACGGCGCGAGCGGCGTGCTCGGCCGCTCGATTCCGGTGCGGGCCAGTGCTGCTCGGCTTGCGCTCGCCGAGGTGTGCGCCCTGAAGCCGACAATCACCACGCCGGGTGCGAAGGAGGCGCCGGCGCCCGGATGCGCAGCCGATGCCGCCGTTACGTTCGAGTTGACCACGATCGCCGCGACCGCGGCCACCGCGGGCAGCGCGACGAGCAGCGGTGCGGTCCAGCTCTGAAGAGGACGAGGCCTTGACATCGAGTGGACTCGGCGGGGACGGCCCGCAGAGCGTGGCGTAAGCCTAACGGTGCGCTCCGGCGGGCCGCGCAGGTGGTCCGCCTGATTAGCTGCGTGCATGCGCGAGCGATTCTTCCCGCTTGATGAGCACTTCATGCGCCTGGCGCTCCGCGAAGCAGAGCGCGCACCCGCCCACGGCGACGTTCCGGTCGGCGCGGTGGTCGTGCGCGAGGGCGAGGTCGCCGGGAGTGGGCACAACGAACGCGAGCTGCGCCACGACCCGACCGCCCACGCCGAGCTGCTGGCGATCAGGGAGGCAGCGCGGGCCCTCGGCAGCTGGCGGCTGCTCGATTGCGTCCTCTACGTCACGCTCGAGCCATGTGCCATGTGCGCGGGAGCGATCGTCCTGTCGCGGCTCCCGCGCGTGATCTACGGTGCCAGCGACCCCAAGGCCGGGGCGGCCGGCAGCGTTCTCGACGTCCTCGCCGAGCCGCGCCTGAACCACCGCCCGGAGGTTGCCGCGGGCCTTTTGGCGGAGGAGTCCAGCCTGCTGCTGCGCGACTTCTTCGCGTCGCGGCGCTGATCCACCCACCGCGCCGCGCGGCGCCGCCCCCCCGATCGTTTAGCCTGCAACGGTCATCCGGAGGGGTGGCAGAGCGGTTGAATGCGGCGGTCTCGAAAACCGTTGTACGTCTATTCGGCGTACCGAGAGTTCGAATCTCTCCCCCTCCGCTTATCGCGTCCCGATCCTTAAGCACGCTGGCTGGCCTAGCCGCTCCCGGCTGCGATCGTGATCGACCAGGAGCCGGTGGCTTGGACGCTCACGCTTGTGTATTTACCGGCCGCGACCGGAGTCTGGCCGCTAGTGGTGTTCTGCGCTTGGACTCCGAGCTGGGACGGGTCGGCCGAGCTGTTGCTGACGGTGAACGTACTGGTCGCGCATCCCGGACACTGCCATTTGAGCTGTGACGCGCTCGGCACCGTAATCGTGCCCAGCGATTCGTTGCCTGAGCCGGTGAAGGCTTGCGGCGAGCCGGTGCCCGTGGATGAGCCGCTCGAGACAGTCGACGTCGTGGTCGTAGTCTGGGTCACCGTCTGCGTCGTAATCGAGCGCACAATCCGCGGCGGCTGCTTGACCGTCACGGTCTTCCCCGGCTTCGTCACGGTCCTAACGCGAGTAACGGTCTTCGCCGGCGTCGTCACCGTCCTCACCTTAGTACCAGAAGACGTCTGGCCGGGTGTAGTGACCGTCACCGTCTGCGTGAGGACTGTCGACACACCCGGGTGTCGGGTGCCGGCAACAACACGCGTCTTCGCGTTCCCATGGCCGACCAAGTAACCCGCGACACCACCGACGGCCAGCATCAACAGCCCGACCGCCACGATCGCAGCCTCACCCTGCCACCACCAGCGCGGATCTCGGGCGGCGTAGGGGTCTCCCGGCGGGAAGGGCTCTCCCAGCGGACCGCCCGCCGGACCCGCAGGCCCCGGCGGCACCCGTGGCGCCCGCGGCTGGACAGGTGCCAAGGGCGCCGTCGGCACATCCACTGGCGGCTGCGGTCCGGGTGGGGGTTCAGGTGTACTCACGGACGTCCAGCCTCACTGGCCGGACCGAGTCCGAGGTCCACGGGCTTTGTCGATCGCGCAAAACCTGGCCCGAAACCGGCGCACCGCTCCGCACGTTCCGCTGCACGCAGCCAATGCCTCCGCTGAGGTCGGCTCATTCTAGCCTCGGGGGAGAGCTGGTTCGCCATGAACGGAGACGTCGACGTCTTTGGTTGGCATGTCGGGGTCGATCGCTTCCGCCTGTTCATGGTCGTCTTGAGCCAGCTCATCCTCGCGCTCGGCAGTCTCCGCACGTTGCTGCGCATTCAAGCTTTCGGTGCGCGCAAGCGCAGCCTTTTCGTCAGCCGCGGCCTGAGCCTGACGACCTATCGCTGCCTGCCGATCGGCCGCAGCGTGTTCACGCTCAGCGCTCAACTCGTGACCGCGGGCAGTCTCTCGCAGCGCCCCGGCTTCCTCGCGCTGTGCCTCTACTCTCCGGCGATCGCGACTGCGACGCGCCACTACCGCGACAGCTACTAGCAAAACCACAGCCACCACTACCACGACTACGATTGCCACCGTACTCATTCCATCCACTCCCTCCAGCGGGACAATGAAAACTAGCCACTCACAGACCTAACCTCAGATGACATTGAGGATAAGCAGAACGATCACAACAACAATTACCGTACCGATAAGGCCAAGACGCATCAGATCACCGCCTCTCCATCCGTCCCGATTTCATGGCAAGATCGCGACCGGCCCCGCACCTGGTGCACCCGGCGCGCTGGTTGAACGCACAACTGCCGTCCCGTCGTGCTACCGGCGAGCGTGCTCAGCACGCCGAGCGCGGATGAATGCGGGGCAATGGTGGCCAAAGTGGGTGCTCTGCCGGCTCACGCATCGAAAACCTCGCGGGCGGCGCCTCGCGCGATCAAATGCGTCTTCGGCGCGGGGGTTGCCTGGTTGGCGCTCATGAACGCGACCACGCGCCTCAGCCGTGGCGGGCATGCTGTCGTAGCAGCGGGTCGCGAGTCGCCATCACCGTCGCGCAACGTCACGAAGACGGCCGCAACCGCGTCCACGCTGCTCACGGGCGAATCAGAGGGAACCACCGTCTGGGGCACGTCGACCTTCCGGGTTCGTGAAGCCAAACCTCAGAAAGTCAGATTGTGTTGCCGCCCCACGGTTGTGGGGAACCTCACAGTGGATGCCCTTCGCCGCTCAGTCTACTCCACCCGCCAAGCTGACAACCATCGCTCCAGAAATCTGGTGCAGTCGCTTGGCTCGGCGACGATCTCAAGTGTCGAGGGGATGGTGGCCACGAATATCTACAGCGGCGAGTTGGGCGGCAGCAAAACCAAGCTGGATCTGCGCCTCATCACCGGCGCTGCTGATCTGCTGGCGGCGGTCGCAGCCGATGAGCGTCGTGCGACGCTGAGGGCAGTAACGAGGATCGTCTACCACTCGATCTGGCATATCGTGCGACTGCGGGTGCTCGACGCGGCCGGGCGCGTTCTGGCGGATTTTGGTGGGCGGTATGTGATCGCCCCTGCGGCCGGAGTCCTGCGTTCCGCGACCGGGGGTGTCGTTTTGGGGGCTTCGTGATGTCGGTTCGGGACGATCTCGGGTTCGCCAAGCTCGAGTACCGCTTCGTCGGCGATCCCATCGGCATCTACGTGAACGGCAAGCTGGTAGTCGAGCGTGGCGGGAGCTTTCCCAATCTCACACCCAACGGCGCCGAGTTGTAACTCGACGGCGTCCTCTACAACGCGGTGCCACGGACCGACGACGTGAGCATTGGTCGTCGGTTTCAGTTGTTGGGAGCGACGATCGGGACCAGCTCAGCGTTGACGTTCGCGACCCCAGTTGGCGCGAGGCCGGTTTGCCCGAGGATCGCCCTCAGCCGTGGAGGGCGGGAATCGTCAACAACGCGAACGGCGAGGGGGTCGACATCCTGCACGGACGAATATCGTGTACGGTCGCTCGCGCACGGGGGTGATCGGCTTCAAGACGGCGCGAGGGTGGCGGTATCCTCGTTAGATGGCCTTGACCAAGAAGATCCCGGAGCCCGACTACCCGTGGGATCGTCAGCCCGACGAGAGTATGCAGGCGTTCGAGGCGTTTGCTACTTACCGCGACATGGGCTACCAGCGCAGCCTCGCTTCGGCAGCCTGGCAGTTGCACAAGAGCAGGACGCTTTTGGAGCGCTGGTCAGCCGCACACGGGTGGGTCCAGCGTGTTGCAGCATGGGACGCTACACCGACCGCGAGTCCCGCAACGAGGTTGAGCAGCAGCGTCGCCTTACCCACCTGTCGAGCATGGAAGCGGTTGAGCAGGAAGGCCGCCGTGGTCGGCAGTCAGGCATGGAAGAGCCGGTGGTACAGCGCGCGCGCCAGGCGCTCACCCAGGGTGCTCAAGTTGGTCTCCCTGGAGGCCGCGCAGAGGTCTCGCGAGCGGCTGGCGGACGTAGCAAACACCATGCTCCCCCTAGCTGACACTCTCGCCGCGCAGAGTGGGGCAAGGGTGGGGCAATACTAGAGCGATACTGGGGCACCTATGACACATTCCAAGGCACCCCGCAAAGAGACGAAGACGGCCAAGAAGCCCGGGTAGCCCCAGGGGACAGCAGCAACCTCTAACCGAGGGGCCAAGACGCGATGGAACAGAAGCCGAGCGAATACGACGAACAAGTCCACCCCCCGAAGCACACGCCGGTCAACGACCCTGCGGCCGGTGAGGACGAGCCACCCAACGAAGACGACATAGAACCCGGCGTGCCGCCGGCGTTCGACCCCGCCATCAAGCGCCGGGCCAACAAATAGGAGGCTGGCATGACTGAAGTTGAAGCTAATGCTGCGGTAGAGCAGGTTGTTGAGCAGACCGTCGAGATCGAAGAAGTCGTCGACGACGCGCTCGAGCTTCTCGACCAGATCCGCTACTCGCTCAAAACGTTGGAAGATCGGCTGAGCCACCTTCGTAGTGCGCGCCAGAAGAGCTCGCGGGAGCCCACGGCGGGCGCGTAGGCCAGCTCTCGCACCGCAAGCAGGATGCCCGCAATGGTCGAGTTGCCCGACACGCCAAGAAGAGCCTCTCTGCGAACGCAATGTCGCGCGAACTCGGCTTTCGCATCCTGAACGTCGACAAGCAATTCGTCTTGCCCGTCGCCGAGGTCGATCGCGACGTCTTGGCGCGCCTGCAGAGTGAACTCGGCTTTACCGACCTGACGACCCACGACGGCCAGGACCCGAACCTCGTTCGCGCTCTGGCCAGCATCGGCAGCACCGCGGCGACAAACGCCGAGAATTGGCGGCTGTTCGGTCCGGAACTCGCCGAGCATTTCGAAGAGCTCCGGGAAGACCTTGAGCCAACGCGAGAGCACGCTGCTATGGACGACTTGCGCGAGGCCGTACGGGCCGCCGGGGGCGACGCGCGCTGGTGATCGCGTGACACCTGGGCGGTCGCCACGACTCGCGTCGCCCGATCTCGGACTGCCTCCATAAGGCGATCGTGATCGCTGCTCACCCGTAGATCACCGGCTGTCGCGCCAACGGTCGCGCACCGCGTCCCGACGGCCCAACGAGCCCGTATCTCCGGGCCTACCGGCTACATGACCGGCGGTCTCGAAAACCGTTGTACGTCTATTCGTACCGAGAGTTCGAATCTCTCCCCCTCCGCTTAGCGGCGGCCGATTCTCAGGGCTGGTACCACCGCCGGCCCAACCTGCCCCTCATCAGCGAGGCAGGCTCACGCGTCGTGGCCGGCGTAGTAGTTCCCGAGCCCGGTACGGTAGGTCTCGTCGTCGGGGCGTGTGTCGTCGTACTCGGGCGCGTTCTTGATCTGGTCCATGTCGCGGTTGACGTGCACGACCTTATGCTTGTAGTCGATGCGGTTGATTACTCCGGCGGGCAGCATCACGGTTTTGCCGAAGATCCACGGTCCCGTGGCCACGAGCAGGTGGGAGGTCCCCTCCTCGGAGTTTGCCCTGTCGACCCTTCCGATCTCTCCGTCTCGCGCCTCGATCGCGAAACCGGCAATGTCTTCGGTGGGGACCCCGCCTTCGCGGAAGTGCCACATGTCTGCTGGACTTGCCTTAGCCATCCGCTTGCCGCTCAGCCTTCGATCTCGCGCACGGTGACGGGCAGGCCGAAGCGCTCTTCGATTTCGGCGGCGGTGACGCTTTCGCGGTAGGACTGGTCGGTTGCTGGGTGGATGAAGAGCGCGATCCGGTCGGCGGGAAATCCCTGCAGCGTGTCGGCGATCGCGGCGAGGGGTTCGGACTCGCCGGTGTCTCCTGTCGCCGTGATCCCTTCGTCGTCGAGTTGTTCGACGCTGTCCTGCTGGACTGTTTGGGCGCGGGCGATAGCTGCGTCGGCGTCCGATAGCCAGAACCGCAGAGCCGATTTGTGCAGTGCCGGCGCTATGACCAGCACCTCGGCGTCGCTGGTTGCGTCGGACCCGATCACGTCGCGCAGATGGTCGCCGGTGATCGGCTCGCTAGTGATGACAAGCAGCTTCATAGTGCGAGCGACAGAATATCTCGCACCGGCTACGCGGCGCCGTTCTTGAGGAAGTGGTCGTGGATTGCTTCGGTCAGCTCCGTGTTCTCGACGACCAGCTTGTGGGTCGTGACGCCGAGCTGGTGGAGGTGCTCGACCTGCTTGTCTTGGACGTTCCCTTGGGCGTTCTGGGCGACAAGGATGGCGATCATCGCGAGCCATTGCATGATGCCGCCGACGGCGAGCAGCATCAGGTCAAAGGGGTAGTGGTCGCCCGCGACGACGGCTCCGAGTCCGGCCATCCAGATCGCGAAGCCGATGATGCTCGCGTAGAACATCCACATCGACCCGACCGTCGTGGCGATGACGTTCGCGACCTTGTCGTTGAGCCCCGTGCGTTCGCTCGACAACTGAGGCGGCTTGGCATGCTTGACCGGCTTGCGATGCTCGCGAGGCTGGGGGGCCGCGGGCGGAGTCATTCGGGCTCGGCCAGCTCGACCGGCGGAAGGTCTCGCACCTGGTCCTTGGTGAAGTTGAGCCGAACACCGTCCTTGACGTCTTTGACGGCGCTGATCGGAATGGCGACCCTCTTCTTGCCCCATAGATGGCCTTCGTCGAGGAGGACGTGGGTCACGTGATGATCTCCGGGATCGATCACAAGTCCCTGGACCTGCCCGATCGGCCCGTTCGTGGCGTGTACATGCTCGCCCCGCCGAACCTCCACTTCACCCGTCGGTACCCGGTCGTAGGTGACCGCTTGCGGGCCTGCCTCCATGCCCATGCCCATGCCGCCCATGGCGAGGCCATAGTAGGGCTGGGAGAGCATCTGCTGTTGCCCGTAGCGCCATTCTCCGCTCGCTCCGGGCAGGAAGCGCGTCTCTTCGGCGTCCTCGAGCGCTTCGAATTCAGACTTTGCGCACAGCAGTCGGATCTCCTCGGCCGCCGATTCGACGAGCTCGATCGGGACGAGCCGGCCGACTGCTTGCCGATTGGCAGGCTCGACGACAAGATGCGTCAGCGCACGAGCAACAGGATCAACGACGACGCGTGTCAGTTCGCCGCACACGCCGTCGCTGCACGCAACTTCGCTGCCAATCGTGAACTCCGCAGCTTCGCTCATGACACGCCCCTCTGATTCGTTCGCCTATTTGCCGTGTGGATGCAATGTCGGCATCGGCCGGGGACTTGGGCTTGGCGTCGACCACCCGGGGGTGCTGGCGGCGCCACGGCGCGACGGCCACCGGATCATGTCGGGGCTGACCCGAGTGTGATCGTTCGCCTCTCGGCTAATAGCGGCGGCCGCGACGGTTGTAGCGATATCCGCCACCGGTCGCCAACAGAACTACGATGATGACGAGAAGGATGATGAGCACGGGTCACCTCCCATCCTTGTTGTTGCTGGCGGTGAGGGAGTCTGCGACGTTGTCAACGGCGTCCTTGACCGAGCCCTTCGCACGTTCGGCGCGCCCCTCGCTCTCGAGCCGCTTGTTTCCGCCCTGCCGGCGGCTTCCTTGGCACGCCCTATTTTTTGTCACTCGCTCATCAGGGCTCCTGATCGGGAATGGTGGAGCGCGCGGCGTTTGGTCGCCGGTGGTGGGAGCGGGCGATGAATCGCGAGATCAATCCGCCCGCGAACAGATAGACGACTGCAGCGATGCCCCAGTTGACCGAGACAGCGACCCTCGCGTGGCGGAAGCTGAACATGCCGTTGAACGGGCCTACGAGCCAGCGACCCCAGCCATGGACCTCCGAAACTACGCCGTTGCCCGGATTCGCCTTCAGCAACGCCAGCAGAATCCCGGCGACAATGATCAACACGACGACGCTGAGCACGAACTGAACGAATCGTGCTAGCAAGCCCGAACCCGCCCCGTACGCGCGGCCCACCGCCGCGCCACGCTCACCGCGACCACGGGTCCGGCTATCCGGCCGACCACCATCATCGCCCGCGGACACCGGCCCCGCGAGCCTCGCCCTAAACATGATGCAACCTCGTGTTGGCCGCGGCAGGCCGCCCACGGAGCGCCGAAACCTCGCGGACGGACTCGTAGACGAGGTACGGCGGTCGTGGTCGTGTTCGAGGTGCCTCCGCGTTGCGATCGCCATCGCGTGAGCGATGTGCGAACGAGGCCACAGCCACGTCCTGGTGGCTCGCGGCAAAATCTGCAACTAGCAGCTGACAGGGCACAACGACCTCCGGGCTCGTGGAACACAATTGCCGGAAAGTCAGACCGTGTTGCCAGCCCACGCGCAGCGAGCCGACCCCGTAGTGATGCCCTTCGCGAGCATCCTATCACCGCAGCAAAACGCAATGCATGGGTTGCTCGCTGCTAACCGAGCGCCCCCGGCCCATGGCTCAAAATGCGTCCGACACGCAGCACGCTGGCTGGAGTTCGTCGCGACCACGAGGCCGGAGCTAAAGCGAAGTCCTCGCACTTCGTGGCCGCCATTGTGCTGGCGACCGCCTCGTGAGGCAGATCACGCGCCCGCCGGACGCGCTCTCCCTGACCTCCTCGAAGCGCTCACGGATCGGCTCCTGAAGAGCACCGCTGCTGCGTGACCGCGTTGCTGCGGCCGCGAGCGACCCACCGTTTGGGGCGCCTTCTGCTCGCGGCGAGGCGGCCCGCCGACGTTCGAGCCGGCGGCGGGTGGGTTCGGTCGCTCGCTGCGTCAAAGCCCGGTGCTTCCCGCTCTTACCTGCGACTCGACCGGCATCGCCACCTTATCGGAGGGGCTACTTCAAGGGCGTCGTTGGTATGTGCGGCAATCTTCGTCGGTTTCGCCACCGCTCCTCGCCGAGGTAACCTCTTTGTGCTGAGTCGTGTCTTTGCGACGGGCGAATAGGGCTGCCCCGGGCGTCGCCGGGCTGCGACTGGCATCTGCAGGGTGTGCTTGCGACGGCTGCAGCCTTGACGCCAGGGGAGGTGATGTGAGGACCGAGCCGTTCGATGTGATCGTGATTGGCGCGGGGCCCTCCGGTGAGGTCGCCGCCGGAGACCTCGCCGAGCAGGGCCGTAGCGTCGCGGTCGTGGAGGCGGCGCTCGTCGGTGGTGAGTGCGCGTTTTACGCGTGCATGCCATCCAAGGCGTTGCTGCGTCCGGCTGAGGTTCTCGCCGAGGCGCGACGCGTGCCTGGGGCCGCGGAGGCGATCACTGGATCGTTGGACGTCGCGGCAACGCTGGCGCGTCGCGATGAGGTGATTCACTCGCTCAACGACAGTTCGAAGGTCGGGTGGCTCGATGAGCACGGGATCACGCTGATTCGCGGCCATGGGCGCCTCGCCGGCGAACGCTGCGTGAGTGTCGGTGATCGGCGCTACCAGGCCAGCAGCGCGGTCGTCGTCGCGGTCGGGAGCGCTGCCGCGGTCCCTCCGATCCTCGGCCTTGCCGACTCGAGCCCGTGGACCAATCGCGAAGTAACCACGGCGCGTGAGATACCTGCCAGTCTGGTCGTTCTCGGTGGCGGTGTGGTCGGCGTCGAAATGGCGCAGGCGTACAGCGAGCTTGGCGCGAGCGTGACGATCGTCGAGGCCCTCGATCGGCTCGTGTCCGGCGAGGAGGCCTTTGTCGCAGACGAGCTGGGCGCGGCGTTTCGCGAACTGGGCATCGACATCCGCCTCGGGGTGACGGCGGAGTCGGTCCGTCGCGCCGGAGGAATCGTCAAGGTCGAGCTGAGCGACGGCCGAGACATCGAGGCGGAGGAGATTCTCGTGGCGGTCGGGCGCCGGCCGCTCACCGACGATTTAGGCCTCGAGACCGTCGGCCTCAAGCCGGGCGAGACGATCGAAGTCGACGACACGCTCCGCGTCGCGGGTCTGCCGTGGCTGTTCGCCGTCGGCGATGTGAACGGACGCTCGCTGCTCACGCACATGGGTACCTACCAGGCGCGCGTGGCCGCGCAGGTGATCGCGGGCCGCGAGGCGCGAGCGACGCGCGACGATCACGGCGCTCCGCGCGTGATCTTCACCGATCCGCAGGTCGCCGCGGTCGGACTCACGCTTCAGGGCGCCCAGGACCGCGGAATCAACGCCCGCGCGTATGACGTCGCGACCTCCGACACCGCAGGCGCGAGCTTTCACGGGCGCAACACCCCCGGCACCTCGCGCCTGGTGGTTGACGAGGATCTCTCCATCATCGTCGGAGCCACATTCACCGGCTCCGAGGTTGCGGAATGGCTGCAGGCCGCGACAATCGCCCTCGTCGGCGAAATCCCAATGGCGCTCCTGCGAGAAGCCGTCCCGGCCTTCCCGACGCGCAGCGAAGTCTGGCTGCGCCTGCTCGAGCGTTGGAGCAAGCAGACCCCGGGCGCATGATCGTGAGATGGTGGCGATGAGGGCGGCGGGCGCGCACGAGGAGGAGATCGAGTCGCGGTTTGAGGCGACCTTCGGGGTTGCGCTCGTGATGGCCCTGCAGGTCACGCTCGCGCTGGTGAGCCTCGCGGGTGGTTGGAAGCTGATCGGGCTTCCGGGCTGGGTTTGGCTGATCCCGACCGGCCCCGAGGCGGCGCTGTTGGTGCCGCTCGCGTGGTCGCTGCCGCGTCAGCGGCTCGAGCAGCTGGGCAAACGTCGTGCGTTTGCCCTCGCGCTGGTGGGTGTGATCACAGCTGCGAACGTCCTTGCGCTCGCGGCCCTGATCGCGTCGCTGGTAGCGGCGCAGGAGAAGAGCGGCGCAGAGCTACTGCTGAAGGGCGCCACGATCTGGAGCACGAACGTGATGACGTTCGGCCTGCTGTTCTGGGAGGTCGACCGCGGCGGACCGATACGCCGGCGTGCACCCGATCCGCCACCTTGCGACTTTCAGTTTCCGCAAGATGAGAACCCGAAGCTCGCCGAACCGAACTGGCGGCCGCGGCTGGCGGACTACGTGTACATCTCGTTTACCAACGCGATCGCGTTCAGTCCGACGGATGCGATGCCGCTGACGCGGCGGGTCAAGATGATGATGCTCGCGGAGTCTGCGATCTCCGCGACGACCGTGCTGTTGGTCGCTGCGCGGGCCGTGAACATCCTCGGCTGATGGCTCGCGTGGGGGGCTGCAACGCACGCAAGCGGGCGCGGCCTAAAGGCGCGAGGACCTGACGAGCGATGCAGGAACCCTGATGCACGACCGGCCACGATGACGTGGTGTTCGCGTGGCCTCGAGTCCCCCCGACGCTTGGCGATGTGCTGACGGCGATCTCGGACCACACGGTCGCGCTGCTGAAGGCGTTCTAGGGCCGCGGAACCACCCGCACAGAGGCCTATCACGCAGACGACCTTGTGGCCTGTGGGCTTCGCGACGGCTGCTCACGGATGGAGGAGACGGTGCTCCAACGTACCCGTGTCCCTGGTCATTCAGCAGCGGATGAAGTTCCAGGAGCCCATGCGCGAGCACTTTGCGCAGGTGATCGAGCAGGCGAGCGGCCGACTCGTGGCCGGCTTCCCGAGCGGCAACCAGAAGCACCCAGACCTCATGCGCGGTTTTTATCCTGCCGCCCACAGATATGCTCGGGCGCGCGAGATCGCGGCAATCGGGCGTCCCTCGACGACTGGCTGACGCTACACGACGGATGAGCAACAGGCCTGATACGAGCGATCGCGCTCCTGTGACGGGCGGGGGCGGGTTCGAGGCTGCGACGGGTCCGGATCGGGAGTTCGTCGGCGCGTCGGGGTGGCGGGCGTACCTTCAGGCGCTCGGACCAGGTCTGATCACTGGCGCATCGGATGACGACCCGTCCGGGATCGCGACGTACGCGCAGGCGGGTGGCCAGTTCCGCTTCGGGATGCTGTGGGTCGCGCTCGTGACGTTCCCGTTGATGACGGCTGTTCAGGAGATCTGCGATCGCACCGCGCTTGCCTCTGGCAAGACGCTCGGCGAGTTGATCGCGGTTCGCTTCAAGCGGGGCTGGCAGGTCGCGATCGGCGCGCTGATCGCGGTTTTGGTTGTCGCGAACGCGCTCAACATCGCTGCTGACCTCGTCGCTATTGGGCAAGGCATGCACCTGCTCGGTGTGGGGCCGACTGCGCTGTGGGCGCTCGTGGCTGGCGCGCTGATCACGGTGCTCTTGGCTGCCGGCTCGTTCTTGCAGATCGCCCGTGTGTTCAAGGTGCTCTGCGTGGCACTCCTCGCTTACGTTGCGGTCCTCTTTCTGATCCGCATACCGTGGCAGACGGTGGCGTTGAACACCGTGGTGCCACACATCCAGTTCTCATCGACCTACATCGCGCTGTTGGTCGCGGTGCTCGGCACGACGATCTCGCCGTATCTGTTCTTCTGGCAGTCGATGCACCGCGTCGAGGACATGCAAGAGGAGGATCTCGGCGGCGAACGAGCGGTGTCGTTGCGCCGTCGCACTGGCGGGCGGGAAGGTCGAAACTGCTGACGAGCCGCTTTGACGTGTTCACCGGCATGGCGTTCTCACAAGTCGTGATGTTCGCGACCATCACCGCGACGGCGGCAACACTCGGACGCACGCACCACGTGACGATCGACTCAGCCGCCCAGGCTGCGGCGGCGCTGCGTCCCGTGGCAGGCCAGTTCGGCTCAGCCGTTTTCGCTCTCGGCTTCATCGGCTCGGGCATGCTCGCTGTGCCCGTGCTCGCTGGGGCGGGATCCGCGGCGATGGCCGGACTGCTCGGCCACGGAACGGGCTTCTCCAACTCGCTGCGCGAAGCCCCGGTGTTCTACGGCCTGTGCGCCGTCGGCACGATCGGCGGCATGGCACTCAGCCTGCTCGGCGTCAACCCGATCAAGCTGCTGATCCTTGTCGCGGTCGTCAACGGCGTGACCGCCGGGCCGTTTCTGATCGTCACGATGCTGATCTCCTCAGACCGCAAGATCATGGGCGAACACCTCAACGGGATGCTCGCGCGCTGGCTCGGCTGGACCACGACAGTCCTCATGCTGATCGCCGCGGTAGCGCTGTTCGCAACCGGAGGCGTGTCCGTTTAGGAAGGCACCGAAACGACGGCCCGTCGGTCGCGTTGCTCCGTGCTATGGCGTCAGGCGTCAGGCGACGGCAATAGACAGACCGACTGTGAGCGTCGCGACGACAAGCAAGATCAAATACGTG
>Ga0182024_10010158_pt1 | contig 19282 bp, 20 predicted proteins | sample P32metaG_FD_120480 | JGI IMG/M metagenome (GOLD analysis project Ga0182024, IMG submission 120480) | Permafrost microbial communities from Stordalen Mire, Sweden - P3-2 metaG (Illumina Assembly) | ecosystem: Environmental > Terrestrial > Soil > Wetlands > Permafrost | place: Sweden: Stordalen... | reverse complement strand
TATGCAACCACGACGACGGTCACGCAGATGGCGCTGGATCGTGGGAATCCTCGTTGTATTTGTTGCTGTTGCGGTGGTGGGCGTTCGCATGGTGATCGCGCGAGCGCAGCCCATTCTGCGCGCCCGTGTGATTGAGACGCTTTCGGCACGTTTTAAAAGCCGGGTTGAACTTGGGGAGCTGCATGTGTGGGTGGCGGATGGCGTCCACGTAGAGGGAAAGGGGTTGAGGATTTACGGGGCTACCGATCCGAATCCGTGGGAGCCTGGCGTCCAGCCATTGCTCGAGATTGGAGAATTCCGCTTCCAAACGGCGCTGCGCAGCCTGTTTCGCGAGCCGATCCACGTGGACACTGTTTACGTAAACGGTCTTATCGTGAACATCCCTCCGGGAAACGACCGCCAGGAGATGAAGGAGTTGAGGCAGCGTGGCGGAACGATGAAGATGAGCATCGTCGTAGATCGCTTCGTGTGTGGGAATACGAAGCTCATCATCAACACGGCCCGGCCGAACAAGCCGCCGCTGGAATTCTACATCAGCGATTTGCGGATGCAAGACATTGGGGCCGGCCAACCGCTGCGCTTCGATGCGAAGCTGATCAATCCCAAGCCGGAGGGGGCCATCCATTCGACGGGGGAGTTCGGACCTCTGAACGAACAAAGTCCGCGGGATACGGCCGTGATGGGGAACTATTCTTTCAGGAACGTCGATCTGGGGACGCTTGCGGGCATCGGAGGAATTCTGTCGTCGACGGGAAAGTATGGAGGGACGCTGGGACGCATTGAAGTCGAAGGCCAGACCGATACGCCCGACTTTCAGATTTCGGTCAGCGGCCATCGCGTCCCGCTGCACACTGACTTTCACGCGATCGTGGACGGCACGGACGGCGATACCTATCTCGATCCCGTGAAGGCGACGGTGCTGCACTCTTCGTTTACGGCGAGAGGCAAGATCGTACGCGTGAAGAGTCCGCCGGGGCGCGACTTGGAACTCGACGTGGTGCTGGGACGCGCCCGCATCGAAGACCTGCTGCGGCTGGGGGTTAAGACCGACCCGCCGATCATGACGGGGACGGTCGAGATGAAGACCAAGCTTAGTCTTCCTGCCGGCGGCGGAGACATCGCCAACCGGCTGAACCTCGAAGGCAACTTTCATATTCCTGCGGGGCATTTCACCAACGAAAAGGTTCAGGGAAAAATCGATTCGTTAAGCCTGCTCAGTCGCGGCAGGAACGGGGTGGCGCCGCCACAGAGCGAAGCAGTTGTGTCGTCGGACTTGCAGGGCACCTTCACGCTGAGCCAGGGAATACTGTCTTTCTCCTATCTACATTTTCTGATCCCGGGTACGCACGCGGACATGGCGGGGCAGTACAGCCTGGACGGGAACACCTTCGATTTCCACGGTTTGCTGAAACTGGACGCGAAGCTGTCGCAGATGACGACGGGCTGGAAGTCGATTCTGCTGAAGTCGGTTGATCCGTTCTTTGAGAAGCACGGAGCCGGCACCGAACTTCCTTTCAAGGTCAGCGGGACGCGCGAAGCTCCGCGCTTCGGGCTCGACTTCCATCACAAAGACGAACATCTCAAAAATGAAGACCCCTTCACCGAGGCGCACGGCCCGGCGGCGGCGCGGTAGGCATCGCGAGCAAATCCAGAGCCCAAGACTTATACAGCATCCGGGGTATTGTTTGGTGCAGACGCGGGACATAGTTTTCGAAAAGAACCCAGTGCATGACACTCCGCTTCATCGCTGGAAATCACTCAGGGAGGAAAATAATGCCAAAGGACTCATTGCGGGAGCTATACGTCAATGAATTGAAGGATCTCTACAACGCGGAGACCCAACTCGTGAAGGCTCTGCCGAAGATGGCAAAAGCCTCGTCGAATGCCGTATTGCGTCAGGGGTTCGAAGAGCACCTGCGCCAGACCTCGGAGCAGGTTTCCCGGCTGGAAGAGATCTTCGAGATGCTGGGCGAGAAACCTACCGGGAAAAAATGCGTGGGAATGGAAGGGATTGTGAAAGAAGGCGCTGAGACGCTGGCGGAAGACTACGAGGGCGCTCTGATGGATTCAGCAATCATAGGAGCGGCTCAAAGAGTGGAGCACTACGAGATTGCGGGCTACGGAACGGTGAAGGCTTTCGCTGAATTGCTGGGCGAGCACGAGCATGTTTCGCTGCTCGAGCAGACCCTGCGAGAAGAGAAAGAGACGGATGAAAAGCTGACTCAACTGGCGGGGCAGATTAACTCGCAGGCAGGACGAGGCGAGGAAGCCGAGACAGAGAGCCGGGAGACAGAGGGCCGGCAGCCATCCAAGTCAAAGTCCAAGCGGGCAGCCTAGTTACGGGTGGAAGGGCGCTCCAGGCGTCCTTCCACAGCTTTTCCTTCAGACTGTGCAAAATACGGGAATCACCTGATGGTCGGACACTTTCCCCCTACAGTATTTTGCGTATGCTGGTCCAAAATATACGGACACCAGAAACGCGACCGGGATGAGCCGTATCGAATCCAAGGATTTAAACATGAGTACGGGTATGTCCTACACTGCTCCGCGTCTTGCGTGGCACGTCCTGTATCAAGCCGCGCTGCTTGAAACTGACCCAAACAAAATGCCGGAGCGGATTGCGGATGCGGAAAAGGCCATCCTTTCCAGGATCCAGGAATTGTTTGTTACTAGCGCAGACCACATTGAAGAAGATGTAGTTCTGGACGATGCGTTGTATGGCTTGCGCGCACTCCGGAATTGCGTCGTTACAGAAGTAACCGCTGCCTAAAGCGGACTTCTGCTTACCCTCCTCGGTCTCAATCAGTGGTGCGCCGCGCCACGCAGCCATTCATCCTTAAGGGAAAGAACGACAAGGCTGCCCCATCTAGATAGAGTCCTGACGATTGCTAGGAAAGGTTGCCGTTCTAGTTGCATGCAACGCTGTATTGTTGCGCGGGAGGGTTCGTCTTACATTGCTGAAAACGGAGAAAGCGAGATCTTCTCATGACGAACAGAAGCGCAGCACAGGGTCTCCCCCCAGCCAAAAACTTGAAACGTTCATTCGAGTGCGCAGTGCGCGACATCTATCAGGTAGGTTTGACGGGCAAGGTCTCGCAGTACCGAACTCCGATCGTACAGCGCGCCGGAGGCGGCGTTGCGGGATCGTCTGGCGATGCGGAGAAGCGCGCTTTAACTGACGCTGCCAGGGCGCTTGCCCAGTTGTGGAGAGTCTCCCCTAGCCGGTGATGGGTCGCTCCGGGCGGTGGCAGGTGGGAGCGCTAACAAGCGCCCGAGCAGGTTTGCTCAACGATAACTCAGGACCAAGGTCGAGGGACGCAAGGGCAGTCCTTTGAGGGGGAGCTGTTTTCTTCCGTGAGGCAATGAAGGCAGTACTCACCATGATCAGCAATATCAGGACAACGGCAAGGGCTGCCCAAGTTCTACACGATTTTGGATTGCCTGCGATCATGGCGCCAGGTGAGATGCTGGTTTGATCTCCTTCGTTTCCAGGTTTTCTCTTCATTGAGGATTTGCAATTAGCAGGAAAGACTGAGGCACTCCCTGTCAACGGGAATGCCTCATGCTTCGAAATGGCCTAATTTCAGTTTGTGAACGCTCGCATGCACCCTTTCGTGAAGCTGAGATTCCCCTCAGCGGCGAAAAGCCGTCATTCAGTCCAAGATTACGGCGCGGCTGAAAAGCCGCACTCTTTCAAAACAGACCCAACGTGTGCCGCACAATTTCATAACCTATACTTTCAACGGCCGCGCATACATGGACTCCGAATCTCGGGAGTACATCAGAAAAACAGCGTGTGGCATTTTTTCAGCAGCCTAGACCGCCTTCCGCAGCGTGTCGACGCTTTCGGAACCGCGCTTAACCGCGGACTCGCCGGTGCAGGTATTGCAGCCGGTGACGGCTTCTTTGCGGCGTTCGCGCAGACGGCTCTGGAAGGTATCCCAGCGACCCCCGATTCCAACCGCGCTGTTGCTGATTACCACTGAATCTGTTCCGGTCGGTACGACGCGTTCTGAGCCCGACGAGATCTCTTCAAGGTCGGGCCGGACTGCTCCCGCACGGGCCGGGGCCTTGGAAGCCGAGGCCCATCCGTGAGCTTGGGCTGCGGCCTGCTCGGAGGCGGAATTTCCCGATTCTTGCTGAGTTGTGGGAGTGATGTTGCGGTCGGTTCCAGCGCGATGCATCACAGGATCGGCTACCCACTTGGAACGGTAGCGGCTTTCGTAGCCCGCCCACTGACTTTCGGAGTCAAGATCAGATTCATTGTAGGGTGGGAAGCTTTCGGCCTGGCGCTTATCCAGATTCGCCTCGAAGTCGTTGTCATGTTTGGCTGAGGCGCGCAGGCCCTCAGCGGGAACGAGGAACTTCTTGCTGGAGAGCCAGCCGCCCGTGTCGACGACGACATAGCGGATGTTTCCTGTGGAATGGTCGAAAATGACATCGTCGATTTTGCCCAACTTCTCGTCGTTCAAGCCATGCAGATGAGAGCCGCGAATATCGTCCACGGCGTCCACGACGCGTGTGTCCTTCAGAGTGCCGTAGTGTGCCATTTTTTCCTCCTCTTTTTGCCGGTGATTGGATTTAGGTGTGAACGGGACGCAAGCGCATCCCAGGAACGTTGGAAGCACATTTGAGTCAAGTATGGGATTGCAGGGGGCAAGAGGCAATCCGCCGTTCACTGTAGGGCGGTTCGTCGGAGATCGCTCGGTCGGTTGTTGGTTGTTGGTTGTTGGTCGGTGGTCGGTGACTGTAGGCCGTTAGTCCTGGAACCGGCCTGCGTCAGATCTGGCCGGGATCTTCGGGGTCGGGCTCGCGCACAGGCACGTCGGGGTTCGCGGGTGGATATGGAGGTTCCTGGATCGGAAATGGCTCGGGCTCTCCAGGAATCCGGAGCTGGTATTCGAGGGAATTATGATTCGGATGCATGGCCTTCTGATGCCAGAGGCAGGCGAACAGAAGCCATCATTCTTTGACCATCGATCATGCTGTACTCACGGCAAATCACCCTCTTTCGCAAAGAACCGAAGGAAAGGAGGGGCACCCGGAACTGGCAAAGTTATCGGGTGAGAAGATCGGAGGCGAAAAAAGCGGGCCCGAACGGGCCCGCGAACGGAACATCAAAGATTCAACTCGTCCACCGCAGTTGCGGCGAAGGGTTAAGCATGGGGCGAACTGGTGCCGCTAGCGGTTGGCGGGCAGGGGTTACTTCCCGGCGACGTGCTTCCGCTGGTGTTGCCCTGGCTCCCAGGGGTCGACGGATTCGAACTCGACGATCCCGTGTTTGGCGTAGAGCCGGACGCTCCGTTTGCCGTGCCAGGCAAGGTTCCACACGGCGAACCGCTGGGCGAAGTGCCAGGGGTATTCGGGGTGTTCGGGGTGTTCGGATTGACGGTTGATGGCTGCGTTGTGCTTCCGGGAGTGGGCGGGTTCGGTGAGTTCGACCCCGGTACGGTTGTGTTGGGAGTTCCACTTGGCGAAGTAGAACCCGGGGTGGTTTGGGGAGTCGTAGTCCCTGTCTGTGGCGTGGAAGTACCGGTTGGCGGGTTCACACTGCCCGTTGGGGGAGTCGCGGTGGTACCAGGGGTTGAGCTCTGTCGGGCGCTGCCTGAACCACCCGCAGGCGCCGCTCCGCCTGGTGAACTCTGGGCGATGGCCCAACTCGCGCAACACAATACAACCGATAACAATGTAAGTTTCCGTGACGACATGTGCAAGACCTCCAGGCGTTTCGACTCGAGCTTCAAATACCGTCAGCTGGTTGACCGAGGAGTATTCAGAAGTTGAGAATCTTTTTAATTCACGCTCAGTATGCGCACGCGTGAATCCAGGAAAGTATCCGGCATATGCCTTATATGTCGGCGGGAAGAGTTTATCTCGTCAGGTCATTCCAACAGCCACTGGCGAAGTTGTAGTTGTATCCGTATATGGAGTGACTTGCGACGCCCCTAACCAAGAGCTATCTCACTTTAGCGGTCTACTGCAATCGCCGGTCCGCGGAAACCGCGGCTTACAAACCGGCAACCAGCCACCACGCGTCGGATGTTGATGAGATAGAAAGCGCGGGAGATTTAGCGAGCAGCGCTCAGGGCGATGTAGACCACGCCCGTGACGGAAACAGCGATGAACACGAAAGGCCAGCAGTCGATCGCGCGTCTGAAGACCGAGACTTGTGAGTTTGTTCGCCCTGGGAGCATAAAGACGCCGTGGCCAGTTTCGGCGGCCGAAAAACAAATCGATTAAACAAACAGGCCGCGTTCCAGAGACAATACGGTAAATCCTGTACCGGATTTCCCATCTATCTGCAAGGACACGGGGTCAGGGAGTAGCCATTACCTTTCCGAGGCGACCGCGGAAATTCTGATTGTTCTTCCATTCAACTCGCCCACGATACGGGCCCGTTGCCCGGCCAGTCTCCCTAGAACACCTAAGTCGCCATCCAGGAGGTAAGTCGCATCAGCCTCGACTAAGACGAAGTTCGCTCCACCGCGCACACAGATACGGGCGCAGTCGGCGGCCGTCTCACCGAGGACGGCGGAATGCCTGGCACCGCAGCGCGAGCAGGACACGATACCTTCGTAGGTTTGCTTGGTGGATGGCGCTTCCTGCCGTGCTCCTCCTTCTTCTGTGGAGGCGCCAGCAGCGGCCCCTAAAGTGGCAATCAAGAGCGGGAGTGCGCAGCCAATCGCGGCGCCGAGCAACAGGATTTCAATCCAGACGCGGTTCCTTCTCATGGTTACTCCTATCCCCGGACTGCGAATGGATGCGTCGCAATCTCGAACAGTTGGATGCAAGTGAGGTGCCAGCGCAGCGATGGAGGGAATTTGGCGATCTGACTTGGTGATAGGAAGGACTCAGAGGTCAAGTTGGTCGAGGCGGCCAGCCGAAGCAGGCCGAGAATAAATTTCCGAGTCAAGGAATACTGCGAAGTTAGCGAAGTTGTAAGATGTGCCATTTGGGCCGTAAGGAAAGCTAGGCTGCGGCGCTTGCGGTACGTGCCATTCCCAAGCTAGCAGCTTCTCTTGCTCCCGCGCGACGAAGCAATTCGATGGCCCAGTCTACCTTAGCGCTTTCCTGGCATGACACATATACCAGCGCTCCAACATCACATAACTGATGGCCTAGTCTCGTAGCTTCATCGGTGGAGAAACCGAGACCGAGCAGGATCCGCGCTCCCCGAGAGAGGGAGGGGAAATTCTGCTCAGCGAGCAGGGCTTGGAAGAACTCCTGGGAACGGATGAAGAAACCAACCGTAGGAATCACTACGGCGCCGAATTTTGAAAACCAGCCGATCATCCGGGCGCTGCTTGCGCTGTCTTCTCGCGCGCCGCCGCCAATTTTGGCATCGCCCACAACGGTGGCAACGGGGTGAGCCGGAGACAGCACCAGGCAGATGTCTTGGTTTTCGAATCCCGCTTGATTCAATGCGGAAACGACCTCGGCCAAGGCGACGTTGCGAGGATACATCCCGTAGGCGGCGGTTCCGTTTACGCTCATGTCCTGACCTCAAGCCGGGGATCGCGGAGAAGGACAAGAGTCCTTCAGCGGCACGAATACAAGGCGATAAGCTTAGGTTACAAACTTTCTGAAACAGAGGCACTAGGGTAAATCTCGTAGAGGTGAGGAAAAGAGCTGCCTCGAGATTAAGACCGCGATCCCGCATATTACCCATGGCTGCCTGAAGTCACGTCGCCCCTTTGCGCCGGATTGGCGACGCTATCAAGGCTTCACTGTAGACAGCTGGCTAAAAGCCATTAGGACAAAAGTTCGGGAGAACTAAGGAAGCATTGCACGGTGGATTCGAGGGAATGGCTTGCCGTTGACTGATAAGTCGTGTGTTATCCCACCTAGGAGAATTGGCCACGCGTTTGCAGTATGTCTAGAGTGGAATCTCAAGCCTTTTTGCGATCCACAAACTAAAATTTCGGAGGTAGGAAAATTTATGAAGCGCCTTCTCTCAGTCGTTGCATTAGTCGGCTTGTTGGGACTTGGAATCAGCTTGTCAGCCCAGCAGACACCTTCGCAGACACCTGCACAGACGCCAGCCACGCAGGCCTCACCATCGACGCAGACGCCAGCCGCGTCTGACTCGGCAACTCCTTCGCAGACACCGTCGGCCACGAGCCCCAATAGCTCGATGCCGCAAGCGCAGACTGATGCCGCCAGCACTCCGCAGACCGCTCGCGCCTTCCAAGGCAAGATCACGAAGTCGGGCGACAAGCTCGTTCTGCAGGACAGCTCCACTCAAACTTCTTACAAGTTGGATGACCAGGACAAAGCAAAACAGTTCGAGGGCAAGAACGTGAAGGTCATGGCGACGATCGATGCGACCACCAATCAGCTCCACGTAGTCGACATCACTCCCTCCGAAAGTCGGTAGTCGCTAAACGGCATCTCGATTCAAAAAGCCTGCTGCGAGATCGCAGCGGGCCTTTTTATTTTGAAGTGATGGGTTTCGTGGGAGAGGCGTAGCGATCTGGAGGGTCGGTCAAACTTAAGGACGACAGGGGGAAAGGGATGGCTGCCAGGGCGAACAGCGCAAGGATCAAGTGATCTGGATTGTGATCGACACTATCGCGGCACCTAAAATTCCGTTCCTCAGAGGACCGAACCCTCGAACAAAGCGCGAAGGACTGGGGGGAAATGCGCTATGCGGAGGAGCGAATAGAGGGGTTCCACACGCCTTGTGGCCTAAAGGAATCCCCTGTTCTAAGAAAGTAATTCAATTTTGACAATGCGAATCGTGTTGCTGCCGCTGTCGAGACTACCGATGACTTTAACGGTTTGGTTCTCGTACCGCTTTACGTCGCTCTGATCCTGCAATTCATAGGTGGTATGGCTCGCCACCTTGAGGACATACTTATTACCCTCCCTCAAGATCTTTCCGGTGAATGACTGCGTGGTCGGAGTTTGCGGACTCTGAGGGTCCGCAGGCTGAGTTCCCTGCTGGTCGGGCTGCGGAACAGGCGTGTCCTTCGGTGGCAAAGGCTGCGGTGTTGGTTGCGGTTTTTGCAATCGCGACCAGGCAATCAGTTGTTGAGTTGCCAGGGAATCCTCGGGGAACTGCGGAGTCGGTTGCGGCTCTTGTCCAAATGCCAGGGGCGTGACGGCCAACAAAAACCCGGCGAAGAAATTCGTCGTTCGATTCATAAATAGACCTCTCCGAATGACGAAGCAGGCTGGTAAATCGATGCGCAATTCAGATGCCATTAAAGTCGTTGATGGCGCATCACTTCCACACCCAGGCGGACTACACGCGAAGGTTCTACACCGTCTGGTAGCACTTTTACTTCAATGGATCTGGGCTGGTCCATAAAGGATTCCCTGTAGCCTGAACGGTATTCGTTGCTCGCGCTTGGCAGGATCGCCGTTTCGACGGAACGTACGAGGCGTCTGGGGAAATAGTACCGTACACACGGTCCCCAGTTCGCTAAGCGGCAGCCAAACGGGTGGATATGGCATCGAAGAAGGGTTCGAAAGTGCTGCTGGCAGCAGGTACGAGGAAAGTGCCTGTGCTGCCCATGCAGAACTGAGGGCTCGTAGCAAAATATAGGATAAGTGCGAGGGTTAGACTTGCGGCCCGGCGCTGGCGGAAGAGACGGGTACGAGACCGTCTTTCCTTCAGACAACCGTCTTTCTTCCAGACCGTCTTCTTCTAGACCCTCTTTCTTGAGGATTAACGCATGCGATTGCTCAGTGCCCGGCTCATCGTCTCTTTGATCGTCGGTGTGATGTTGGTCTCGCTTTGCTCGTCTGGATATGAGGTCTGGGTCGGAAAGCGGAATCTTCGAAGGGATTTGCAGAGGCGCGCCGGGGTGCTGGCTGAGAGCCTCGGGAGAAACGTGGAGCGGGACCTTGAAAAGGGGACTCTGCAGACTCTGCGGAAGACGGTGCATCGCTTTGCCAACCGGGAGAACTTGATGGGGATGGCAGTATACGACCCCCAAGGACACATCATTGCGGTCACCGACGATTTGGCTCCAAAGATGGAAGAGGCACCGCCTGTCGTTCTCGAAACTCTGAAAGAAAAACGCGAGGCGGACGTCTTCCAGCGACTGGCAAATCAGCCAGTGCACATCTGCGTGGTTCCACTTTACAGCCCTGACAGATTTCTGGGGGCGTTGGCTATCGTTCACGACGCGGGATACATTCGAGCGCAAAGTCTTCGCATCTGGCGCGAAACGTTTCTGAGCGGTCTGGTACAGGTGGTGCTGATCGCACTGATTACTCTGCTGATCGTGCGCTGGAGTATCGAAGGGCCCATCGCTCGCACGGCGAATTGGATGAGAGCATTACGAACCGGGCGCACGCCAAATTCGCGGATCGGAGTGCCGGACTCGGAGTTGTTCCCACCGCTGGCGCGCGAAATGGCGACTCTGGCTCAGAGTCTCAACACAGCTCGTACGGCCGCGGAACGGGAAGCGAGACTCCGGGTGGAAGGGCAGTCGCAGTGGACAGCGGAAAGGCTGACCGCTGAGATCCGCGCCCGCCTGGATGGCGGCCGAATGTTTGTGGTCTCGAACCGCGAGCCCTATATCCACATGCGGCGCGGCAAGTCGGTGGAAGTGAGCGTGCCAGCCAGCGGCTTGGTAACCGCCCTGGAGCCTGTGCTGTGCGCTTGCGATGGAACGTGGCTGGCGCACGGAAGCGGCACCGCAGACCGGGAGTCCGTGGACCGGCATGACCGGCTGCCGGTACCGCCTGACGATCCGCGATATACGCTGCGCCGTGTCTGGCTGACTAAGGAAGAAGAAGAAGGCTATTACTATGGCTTTGCGAATGAAGGGGTTTGGCCGCTCTGTCATATCGCGCACACCCGTCCGATTTTTCGCGCTGCCGACTGGAAGCAATATCAGGCCGTCAACCGCAAATTTGCTGATGCCCTTCTGGAAGAAATGAAAGATACCGAGAAGCCGGTCGTCCTGGTGCAGGATTACCATTTTGCGTTGTTGCCCAGAATGATCAAACAAAAAAGGCCGGACGCCAAGGTGGCGATTTTCTGGCACATCCCGTGGCCCAATCCGGAGGCGTTTGGGATTTGTCCGTGGCAACGGGAACTGGTAGACGGACTGTTGGGAGCGGACCTGGTGGGGTTTCACATCCAGTCGCACTGCAACAATTTTCTTCAGACCGCCGATCGGGTCATGGAATCAAGAATCGACTGGGAACATCATACGGTGCAACGCCTGGGTCATAATACGACGGTACACCCGTTTCCCATCAGTGTGGATGCCACTGATCTGTCGTCGGAGGATTCCGGCGAAGCCGCCTACGAGGGACGTTCTGGACTTCTGAAGAGCCTGGACGTCGAAGCCCTTTTTCTAGGAGTCGGGGTAGACCGCCTTGACTACACGAAGGGAATTCTGGAGCGGTTTCTGGCGGTGGAACTTTTTTTTGAAAAGTATCCACGATATCAGGGGCAGTTCACATTCGTGCAAATCGGCGCACCGAGCCGGAGTCATCTCAAGCGATATCACGACCTGGAGGCGGAGATCGAGGTGGAGGCAGGAAGGATCAACTGGCGTTTTCAGAAGGAGAAATGGAAGCCGATCGTTTTGCTCAACCGGCAGCATAGTCATAAAGAGATCGAGCCTTACTACAAGGCGGCGGATCTATGCCTGGTCACTTCGTTGCACGATGGCATGAACCTGGTCGCGAAAGAGTTTGTCGCCGCCCGTAATGATGAGAATGGCGTTCTGATCTTGAGTATCTTTACCGGAGCTGCACGGGAATTGCGCGACGCCCTCCAGGTGAATCCTTATGACATCGACCAGACGGCCGAAGCGATTCGAGCCGCTTTGGAAATGGATCCGGAGGAAAAACAGTCGCGCATGCAACATATGCGGCGCGCGATTCGCGAACACAATATTTATCAGTGGGCAGGAAGTCTGATTACGGAACTGTGCGAGTTGCGTCTTGATCGGAACGAAGAGACCGACGACAAGACACGCTTAGGAGCGTCGGCAGCCTGAAACGACGGGGTGGGATTTACGCGGGACCCTGCTAGAGAAGAGGTTCTCCCGGCATCCGGGGAGAGCGAGGGTTCTTCGAGAACTGCGCGACCAGGACGTCGACTGCAAAGAAGGAAAAAGCACCCGCACCAAACAGTCCGCCCAAAGCATCCAGTCGCACAATGAAGCTCAGTACAGAGAAGACCACCAGAAACGCGCCAAATGCCCACAACATGATTGACCCCCCAGCGAAGTAGAGTAGCACGCTGCGTCAACGGAAGGGCATTGCCGACGCCTACAATACATTTGAGAGGAAGACCAGCGGCGTGGGAATACAGTAATGCACGCATTTTCGGGCAGGATTCTATGCGATTGGATTGGCTCGACTTGCGCCGTTTTCAAGAGGTAAAAATGCAGGGCTGATCGCAGCTTTCTAGGCTGAGGCCACCCTGCGTCGGGGAACAGGACGGGCCACACAATCGCACAATCCTTTGCAGCGTCGCTAATCCGTCTCGCTCAGGCCGCTTCGGGTTCAACTACCCTCTCGAACGACGAGCATCTTTCGACTCCGATTCCTCAGAATCGGTCTCATCGGGAACGCTTTGCGGCGGCTTGGAACTGGCGCTCGCATCGTCCGCCGCCTTCTTGGTGGCGTCTTTGGCTTTGCCCCAGGCATTCTGAACTTTGCCTTCGGCCTGTTGCGCGACACCCTTGACCTGGGTCTTCGGGTCGTTTGTCCACTCTCCGGCTTGGCGCTCGATGCGTCCCGCTATGTCCTTAACTTTCCCTTCGACACGGTCCTTATTCATTTGCAGTCTCCTTTTGAATTTTATTAAATCGACACTTTCCTTGCGGCGGCATTGCCGGGGCAAGTTCTGACTTAGGCAATTTTGCGTTTGTTTGGCTGATCCTGCTCGATGTCATGGTTAGACTGCCTGTCGCCGGAGTCGCTTTCTCCATGTGCACCGTTCTGGTGAGATTGCAGCTCTTGTTCCGAATCGAACGACTGCTGGCAGACCTCACAGTTGTTTTCATTCCTCGGATCCTGACTCATGGTGAACTCCTCAATTCGTGATTGAAATCTGCGCAATCTTTTGCGCGCGGCACAAACAATGAGATGTCGAAGAGCGAAGAATGTTTGTTGCGTTTTTCCCATACCGACTCATGAAGTGAAATACCTCCAAGGTCGGTTCACTGGAGGCCGCGAGCGGCCTGAGGATTACACCGGGCTGCGGCCTTGAATGACCCGAATCAGGACGGCGATGAGGGCCAATATCAGCAGGATGTGAATGAATCCACCGAGTGTGTAGGAACTTACCATTCCCAGCAACCACAGAATCAACCGAAGGGGCGGCAATCGTGAAGAGCATTGGAGAGCATCCTTCCGACGGCGTTTTAATAACCGGTTTCTGACCTGAGGCTAGGCAGGAAGGCAACGCGGATCTATCCGGTAAAGTACGTATTTCTGCGGCGATGAGCTTTACTAATGTTGCATACCGAAGATTTGTTCTGTGACCGCGTGCTTTGGGATGCCCAGACCTAGAAGACATGAACGATGCCGTTTCGTACCGCATAGCGAGTTAAGTCAGCAACGGAATGAAGCCCCAGTTTGCGCATCAGGTTGGTGCGATGAGTTTCTGCGGTCTTGACGCTCAGATGGAGAGCTACCGCAACTTCTTTGCTGGTCTTTCCTTCCGCCAGTAGTTGAATCACCTCGCGCTCCCGACCGGTGAGAACGGCGCCGGTGTCGTCTTCTCTCTTGTCGCTGTGGTCCTGTCGACTCTCAGGGGTATCACGGTCAAGATATCCTTCCAACACCATCTGACTGACTCTCGTAGTGAAGAATGTTCTGTGCAGTTGCAAAGCCTCGACGGCGGCGACCAAGTCGCGGCCGGCGTCCGACTTGAGCAGAAAGCCGCGCGCCCCCGCACGCAAGACCTCGCGCACGACCTGATCGGAATCGTGCATGGTTAGAATCAGGATGGGTAGGTTAGGCGATGCGGCGAGAATCTGCCGGGTAGCCTCGAGTCCGTTCAGGTTTGGCATGCCGACGTCGAGCAGAACCAGTTCCGGGTTCGTGCTGCTGGCAAGTTCAACCGCCTCGCGCCCGTCCTTCGCTTCTGCGCAAACTTCCCAACCCGCGTGAGCTTCCAGCAACGCGCGAATACCTTGCCTGGCGACTTCATGATCATCTGCAATCAGGATTCGCAGCATTCTCCACCTCCAAGGTAGTTGAGCCGTCGAATTGTCCGACCCCGCGCAAAGTGCAAGGCACGCGGGCGACCCGTCCCGGCGGGTCCGAGGGACGTCCACGTTTCTGGTTTCAAAGCACAACACTTGCCAAACGTAGATTTCATTGGATCTAAACCACCGTACTAACTGACGAAAACAGAGCGCGTGTAAGTTTTTCCAAATCACCCAAAAGCGTAAAAATGCTAGAACTATGGTGAGAGCGAGAATTTTTTTCGGGCAATACGGTGTTTGCAGTAAGGTTGAAACAATGGATGTGGATAGCTCTTCTAAGAAAGAGGTTGTACGGCGGCAACAAAAATCGTACGGCCCCCATGGCGATTGGCATCTAAAAGATGCACGGAGGTTTGCATCAAATGCATTTCGGTACGACTGGTTTTCTCCGCTCAGGACTGAAGATTAGCGCCGTTGTTGCCGTTCTATGCGCGATTGGATACGCGCAAAACACACCCTCTGCTCAAAGCAGCCCGGCTGCGCCGCCCCCGGCGGCATGGGATCCTGATTACGGTCCGCCGCGGACTGCCGCGCCTCCGCCCTCTGCTCAGGAACCGGCCGGACAGCCTGGCGAGCAGCAACCAGCTGGACAGGATCAGCAGGCACCGATCACGGCAGAAAAGAGTTCGGATGATTCGGGCCGGTTTGTTTTCAGGAAGCAGGTACAAGAAATTGTCTTGCACGCCACCGTCGCGGACGAGGCAGGGCGGCTGGTGACATCACTGGATCGGAGCGCTTTTTCTATCTCTGTGAACAACGTGCCAGAACCGATTACATCGTTTCGCCGAGAGGATGTTCCGGTGGCTTTGGGAATCGTCATTGATAATTCGGGCTCCATGCGCGACAAGCGGGAAAAGGTGAGCCAAGCCGTGCTTAACCTGATCCGCGCCAGCAATCCGCAGGATGAAGTTTTCGTGGTCAATTTCAGTGAAACCCCTTTCCTGGATCAGGATTTCACATCCGACGTCGGACTGCTCCAGACCGCCCTGCACCAAGTCTCCAGCCGTGGAAGTACGGCTCTTTATGACGCGGTTGTGGCTTCCGCAGTGCATTTGCGAGAAAATCCGCGGCTCACGAAAAAAGTGCTTCTGGTGATTACGGACGGGCAAGACAACATGAGCCAGGAGACCCTCCAAGATGCCATCCGAAAGTTACAGCCGAACCAGGGGACACAGCCGAACCAGGGGGCGACGATCTATGCCATTGGGCTGACCAGTGGAGGCATGACGCGATCGGGACGCGAAGCGCTTCAGAGTCTGGCGAAGAGTACTGGCGGGGTGGCATTCTTTCCTAAGAGTCTGGATGAAGTGGACGAAATTACGCGGACTGTGGCCCACGACATTCGCAGCCAGTACACGCTCGCGTTCAAGCCTGGACCGGCAAAAGCCGGATACCAGGCGATTCACGTGGAGGCAAAAGGACCAGCACGCACGCGGCTGATGGTCCGCACGCAAAGCGGATACTATCCGGGAGAGGCGGTTCGCTAGTGGATCTCACCGGTCCACAGTGGTTTACGCCGCTGTGGGCCCGGGCCCAGTCGGTGTCTTGGGGGGAGGCGGCGGCAACTCAATCTGGATAAGGTTGTTCTTGATGGCATAAACAACCAGATCCCGAATGGAGTGGAAACTCAGCTTCCGCATGATATTGCTACGGTGAGTTTCGACGGTCTTGGTGCTCAAGTTCAGAAGAGATGCGACTTCCTTGGAACTATTGCCTTCCGCCAGCAACTGAGTGATCTCGCGTTCCCGCGCAGTCAGAGTCGGCAACTTAGGAGCCTCGTTTCTGGAAACGGTCTGCCCCTTTTCCAGAAAGCCGGCCAAGACCAGGTCATTCACCCGCGGAGTGAAGAACATGCGTTTGTTCTGGAGCGCTTCGACGGCAGAGACCAGGTCGCGCGCAGCATCAGACTTCAAAACGAAACCACGGGCGCCAGCGTCGAGCGCTTCGCGAATGACCTGGTCTGAGTCCGTGATCGTGAGGACGATTACTTTGAAGTGAGGGTCGTGCTGCAGCAGCTGACGGGTGGTATCCAAGCCGTTGAGGTTGGGCATCCCAATATCGACGATGACGACGTCGGGGTTCAACTGCAAGGCTTTCTCCACCGCCTCGCGGCCGTCGCTGGCTTCGCCGCAAACTTCCCAGCCTTCATGTTTTTCCAAGAGGGCGCGCAATCCGCGGCGCACGATTTCATGGTCATCGGCCAACAAGATTCTCAGCTTCATAATTCGCCTCTTTCCAGATCAAGAGCTGCAGTGTCAGTCGAACCTCAGCGTAACTCGGCAACATTGCTGCCCTTCAGAGCAGTAAACACCCGATGCTGACTTACCGCATCCACCGCCGCCAGCAGGTCGCGAGCGGCATTGGACTTCACAACATAACCCCGAGCCCCAGCTTCCAAGGCTTCGCGCATCATTTGTGGAGAGTCGTGCTGGGTGACAAACAGGATTTCCAGGGCCGGGCACTCCTGCCGCAACACGCGACACGCTTCCAACCCGTTCATTCTGGGCATGGTCACGTCGAGCACCATGACGTCCGGACTCAGGTCCTTTGCCTTTTCCACCGCTTCGGCCCCGTCCGATGCCTCTCCAATGACCTCCCAATCCGAATGCCCTTCCAAGAGAGTTTTCAGGCCCTGCCTGACAATTGGGTGGTCATCAACCAGCAGTATGCGAATTGTCATTCAGTTTTAGTCCTTTGGGGGAGACCAGACGACTCGCCACATTTTATCTTTCGTTTGTGACAAGCCTGACCAAAAACCATTTTAATTGAACCACCAGAAATCGGGGGGGAGGGCCCCTTTAACCCACTGAGGCTACCGTTCCGGTAGTCGAGGTCCAATACAGGGAATCCTGTATTTCGACGAGGATGTTTGAGGGCACTGTGGACTGCGCTAGGCGCTCTGGCCAGCAGAAATGACCGGGAAATAGGTCTTGTCGTGCAATAAAACCTGGACTGCCTCGACGACCGAGCCGATGTCCTGCTTGGCACAGGCACCGCGAACACCTGCCTGACGAGCGGCTTCAGCCAGCTGGTTCGAAAGGTGGAGCGTCACCAGCAAAATGGGAATCTTGGGAAAGAGCTCGGAAATCTGCCTGGCGACATCGACGCCGTTCAGATCGGGCATTTGATAGTCCAGCAAGATGAGGTCCGGGGGCGCCTCGAGCACCTGGTGCAGCGCCTCGGCGCCGGTTCGCGCCTCGCCGCACACATGCCACGACTCTTGCTGTTCAAGAATCGCGCGCAGATAGCGCCGAACGGCGGGATTATCATCGACTAGAAGAATACGGACCATTGCGAAAGCCTTTCCGGCTTCACCTACCGATTGCGAACTCCGTCGTTCGAACCCAGGGGCTTTCGCACGCACGAAAACACCTTCGACGGAATTCCGAACTATTTCCCTGCGCTGTGACCCTTTTCTTGGTGCTGTTTCATGACTGTCCGGGCGGCTACTTCCTTAATGCCCTGCTGCCGTGGCGCCCGGAGCGCTCAGCACTTTCCTTAATGTGCTCATATTCGCGCTGTTCTTTCGCATCTACGCCGCGCAAATGTTTTGCTGGCATGATCGTCCCTCGGGGGGTATCACCTTCGGGGGTATCACCATGGTTAACATAGGCAAAGAATCAACCATCGACAATCCGGTGAAGCCTGTAGGGTTACCAACTTATCAATAAGCTGTTTCCCCTTGTCTGGTGCTCGCTTTGACGCCATTCCGTTAGTCGCTTTCCTCCGCAGTTAGAAGCTAAAGCATAGGTCCAGATTTAGGCCCGGGACCCCTACAGGATCTTCTTCATGCACTTCCGTAATCTATCGTATTGACATCCATCAGATTATGTTGTTAGCAGGTCTCCCAAACCTTATCTCAGGAAGGATTAATACATGAAACAGCCCGGGGGTTCGTTTGCGCCGTTGGTGTGGAACAGCTTCGCCGAAAACAAGCGAGGTGGTTCTCTAACTAGAATTTGCAGATATGCTTTTGTCTTCGGGCTGCTAGCCGTGGCAGCGGGTGTGCCACTGGCACCCAGCGCTTTTGGCCAGGCTAAGTCCACGATCTCTTGTCCGGCAGGACACGGCTACTGGGATGTTTTGAGTGTAATGATGTTGGACCCAGGACTGGCTTCGAGCTACCACATGGAGGGTCTCACCGGAGGCGTGCCGTCGTCGTACATGTACACCATATGGGATCAGAGCCAGTCCAAGTTGTATTACGTGAAGACTCCGAATGGTAACCCCTGGGACATTAATCTTTACGACTCGAATTACATCTACCAATGGGTTACGGAACTGGGCGACTGGAATGGTGTCAACCACTGGAACGATCCAAGGAGCTGCAAGAAATTCAACAACGGCCTGCAGACCGCGACGTCCGACCTCTCCATGCGCTGGGCCGCGCGGTGCGCCGCTCCGGGAGGAGAAAACAGCTCATTCTGGAATACTTCCAACCAGTCTTACAGTACGAACTACTACACCTATGTGGACCAGGTACAACAAAGTCAGACCAAAAATCTCGATTATTCTTTGATGGAGTTGAAACCCCCCAGTACCATCACCGTCACCGACCACCGCGCAAATCCACCGCGACCGTTTTCGGTTACAACGTTGCCCCTGCAATATTCGTACAGCTGTGGTGTTTCGGGGAACGTCAACTCATGTAAGTTTCGTGAGGTCTTTGAGTATGGCGTGGACACATCGGTCAATCCAGTGGACCGGATCAAGCACACCTATGGATGGGTACGCTGGCGCTACTACGTCAACTCAACCGGGGGAAACAAAGGTCTTGCCCCCAACTGGGTACTGAATAATTCATCTACCTCCGACCAGTTGATGCAGGGAGTGGTGGTCAGCCCCGACTTCCAATGTTTCTAGATCGGGTTTGAACGAGCGCTCTTGAGGATCTGGCTAGTCTGCATTCATCTCGATCTGCCGGGGCGGTAGGACCGGCATGTCAGGATGCGGCTGCTCTCGCCATCTCACGTTAAAACACTCGCCCTCGCTTTGCGGGCGCCAGATCGATCCATCTTCGTACTTTATCGAACTCGGGAAGAAGACCCAGCCCAGGACGGACTCGGCGCTGTCGGCACGAATGCCCGGCC
>Ga0182024_10010157_pt1 | contig 19282 bp, 15 predicted proteins | sample P32metaG_FD_120480 | JGI IMG/M metagenome (GOLD analysis project Ga0182024, IMG submission 120480) | Permafrost microbial communities from Stordalen Mire, Sweden - P3-2 metaG (Illumina Assembly) | ecosystem: Environmental > Terrestrial > Soil > Wetlands > Permafrost | place: Sweden: Stordalen... | reverse complement strand
TGATCGTCTTTAACAACAGTGCCCTGGCCTTCGTGGAACTCGAAATGAAAGCGGCCGGCATGCTTGACTTCGCGACGGACCTTCGCAACCCGGATTTCGCGAAGATGGCCGAGGCCGCGGGCGTGCGCGGACTAAAGGCAAATGTGTCGGAGGAAGTCCGCCCCATGCTTGCCCAAGCGCTAAGCCACCGAGGACCAGCTCTCGTAGAAGTTGTGGTCAACCGCCAGGAACTCGCGCTGCCGCCGTCGGTTAAGTTGGACCAAGTCAAGGGTTTCAGTCTTTTCATGATGAAGGCCGTAATCAACGGCCGGGGTAACGAAGTCATCGATCTTCTAAAGACCAACCTATTCTGATAAACAGTCCCCGCGTAGCTCAATTGTCACTGCTATGCACGTCACACTCTTTTTCAATTCACGGCGACACTCTGCGCGTCGTTTGCCCAGGAACCGTAGTCCACCTGACGGCCGGATCGAAATGCCGGCGCAATGCTGGTGAGTACTTGTCCTAGTTCGAACTGATCTTTGTCCCGCCCCTGGCTCCACTCATGCTAAACTACTGGTCCTTAAGGCCTTAAGGTGATCTCAGGGATCCTGTACAACGCCGTTTTCGGCACCAGAAGTCATTCAAAACACTGGGCTTGTCGCTGTGCTTGATTTTTCCTGAGAAAGTCTTCTCCTTTTCCGCATACTCGAGCAGCCTGGACACGCATTGGGCGGCGGTGCGGCTACAGACGTGCCACTGACATTCTTTGTTTGAAGAAGTCTACAGCATGCTGGCGGGTCTTAATCTGTGCCAGGACTGTGGTCGCATCCATTCCGAATCGGCGTGCAGTGCCTGCCACCAGAGTCTTCTGCAGGTCGTTGGGGGGTAGCGTGAGTGGAGTTTGCACAGGTGTGCTCTGGGGAGGCGTGATTGCTGGCTTGTCTTTACGCGGCACGGCCAAGCTAAGGACCTGGGCCAGATTTGGCGCCGCAGCAATGCGTCTGCTTGGTAGCATGTCCACGGCAGAGATACCCAGCCAATCCCTAAGTGTAGCCAGTATTGATGTGTGATCGTACGGTGTCGCGGTATTCGAGCGGAAGATCGTCCCGGCTTCTATAAATGGCGAAACCAGCACGGTAGGCACACGAACTCCAAAACGATCGAATGAAAATCTATTTTTTCCCGGGTTGCTGGCGGGATCTGGAGTCTTTGCGCCCAATGGGGGCAGCACATGATCGTAGCAGCCGCCGTGCTCGTCGTAGGTAATGATGAGCAAGATGTTGCTCCACCCGGGCGATTCGCTCACTGCCTCCCAAATCTGGTACAGGAACTGTTCGCCCTTTGAAATGTCGTGAGGTGGGTGCTCATCATTTGGATCCAACAGGAACATCGGCTCTATGAACGAGTACTGCGGAAGTGAGTTGTTGGCGCAGGCGACCTGGAAAGCGCCAAAGCCCCTAAAATGATCTTGGAGGAGTGGGTCCCAAAGCCTTGGGAAGAATGTACGTGTTAGGGAGGGCGTCAAACTAGCATCGCTGTAGACCGCCCAACTCGCGCCAATCGATTGGAGCACATTGAATATGCTAGGAACATCCCATTCGAATGGGTCCGCAGGATCTCCGTTGTCTACATTGCCGTTCGAAGTGCCCGCGTGGACAAAGCTACGATTTGGCAGGGTCTGGCTGGGCACAGAACAGAACCATGCATCCGAAACCGCGTAATTTTGTGCCAAAGCCGAAATCACAGGCACTTGTGAAGGTCGATAGTTCTCCATGATTTGGTTGGCCGTGAAGGATGCAGCGTTCTCGTAATTGACAACAAACCCCTGCATGGGCCATCTCGGAGCCGGGTTCGGACCTTCTGGTCCATACATCTGGTAATTGACGTTGTCGAAGGTCTCTTCTGGGTCAGGGTTGGGTACAGTGAAATCAGTGCAACCCTGCTCAACAGGAACCTTGATTGGCGGCTGGCCGTTAAAGTACCCCGCATTGGAGGGATTCCAGAGAGCAGGATCTAGCCCGTCAAATCTCTGTGGACTACCGGCAGGAAGGTATACGCTCGGCTGTCGGGCTGCAGTTGCATGAAGCCAGCCGCAAATGTTATCGAACGATCGGTTCTCGAACATCACTACCACGATATTCTTGACTTGTGGAAGAATGGTTTCCAAAGCGAATGCCTCCGATTCAGACAGTCTAAAGCAACTTATGGACGCGGCAGAAGTTGTAATACATGAATCAAATCGCCATGGCAGCCGCGTGATTTTCAACCTTCTTCGAGAAGGCATTCGTCAGTCTCGTGAATCTCCCCATGCTCATGCGCATGGATAGGTTCTGGCGCTCCACAAAGCTAGTGCTCACATGCTTAGGATCGGGATTTCCGCTTACCACTTTCATATCGCAACCGATGCACGTTGCCGGAGAATATCGCGTGTGGTTCTCGGGGAGGTCCAAGCGCGCTGGACGCTGCGAGCTCGTGCCTCGACGGCAGCGAGATCGGCATCTACACAACGAACTGAGCGTTCAAAGTGGAGCGTTCCTCTCAGCTTTCATGACGTTGGACTCTGGATCGGCGTAGATAAAATGTTGGCTCCATTCAGAGAAACAGTAAAAATCTGAACTTCACTGCCTTATACCCTCCGCCGATCTTCTGACACTGTTCGTCTTCGATCGTCCGATCCTACCGATCGTATGAAAGGGACAGGTTGTTTCACATTTGAGAATGCTGCATTTCGCAGTTTGGTACAGACTGTTTCAAAACTGCTCGGTATGAAACAATTCTGAAACTGCCAACCCTGCTCCAAATTGACCTGCGTTCCCTTTGGACTCGTGACATCGTGAGGCATGCATAAAAACGAAACCGAAGCAAAAATCTAGCCGAGCGACACTCGCTCGCGTCAAGAAGGAAATGGATGAGTCCGCGCATGGCTGAATCCACGCGAGAAGAAGACATCAACCAGACCACACGCCAGAAGATGGAAAAGCTGCCATAATCCCCCCTTTTGGAAAGTACGTCGAGCCGCAGTTCCCAGCCCTTACTTCCCTTCTCTTCTTGATTGCGCGATGCGTATTGAAACGGAGAAATCATTTGCGAAGCGCCATAAGACGGTGGCCATTCCGGAGTAACCGGCAACTCGAAACCCTCGTAACCATTACCTCGGAATGTTGTCTTAAGAATCTGGAGGACATCATGAACCGTTCTTGCGCGGGCCAGTTTGAGCTAACCCGACCGAGTTGGTTTCGCCGCGATCCGATCGGTGAGGCTCTGCTCCTCCACTGGAAAGAACTCAAATTACTGTGGGTGGTTGTCGTTCTCAGGTTGAATTGCCTTCTCGCGGTCTCCCCGGCCGCTTTCAGGAGCGGTAACTGTCTTGGCTGCCTTCCGTAGCGTCTTGCTTGTTCGCCCAGAACCGTTAGCCCATTTTATGCCTGCCGAAGGTTTACCTTTCGTAGTCTCGTAGCCAGTATCCTGGCGCCCCTCTGGTCTGACTCCGAGTTTACCCGCCGTCTGGGTATCAAGCTGCCCCGTGACTGGCAGATTCTCAGCCTTTTGAAATCCGCGAATGCTGGCCTGGGTTCGGAGACCGAAGACGCCATCAACCTTCCCGCGGTAGTGTCCTTTGCCCTGCAGAGTTTGCTGTATCTTCGTGACATCGCTCCGATGCCCGAGCGATGGTACTTCTTTGTCGAGGTTGGCTCCCGAAGCGAGCGGTGTCGGGCGTGGTGCCGAGATTCCCGCCGTCAGCAATAGGAAGACAATCCCACCAAACGCGGCTTTGCTGGCTAAGAACATTCCTTCTCCTCCTCCTCCATTCGCACACCGGCAGTTCAACGTAAAGCCCTGAGCACCGGAGTGTTCCTGCCTCCGGGACTCAGCACTCGGGCCGGCCCTGACGAACTGCCTTCCATCCGGACGACATGATTCCGGCAGATGAACATGACTGGCAATGTCACGCGAATATGCCCTGTGTCTTGGGGCGGCGCTGCTTCAAGAGGGTAGGTAAGCCGCCTGGTTTGGAGGGTACATTGCTCTTTTGAAGCTACCCATAGATTCGCTCACTTGCTCTAGCAATACTGTGCAGAATGGCTCATGTCGTGAGCCGTCAGACACAATCCTCAATTCGTGCTTTCCCTGATTTGGCCATCCGTTGCATGGCGCGCAGTGGTTTTCGGATATTCACGCTGTCCAGGAAAGGGGCATCATGGAGGGGGGCGGTGCCCAGGCGGAAGGAAAATCGCCTGCACAAAAGGTCGCGCAGGGATGATCGAAACTCCGGTCCAGCTAAAAACATCCTTCAAGCAAAAGCTCCAGATTGCGTTGCAGGGATGACATTCTCGTTGTTCCTTCAAGCCGGAAAGATCTTGGCGGGGCGCACACGAAGCCGCGATGCAGGCTGCGACCATGTAATTTCGTCCTTATAAAAGAAGGGCTAGTTTTGCTGCGGTTTAAAAAATAACCAAGATATGATTCCGCGTAATACTCGGGGCGTGTCCCGTGAGCGATTTGGTATTGGTCAAATGTGATCAGATATTCGTCTTCGCCGCCTCTATCATATAGGTAGGTGAGCTATGCGGATGCGGATTGTACTTACGATGCTGATTGTGCTCACTGTTACATTTGCTCGAGGCAGCTCGAACTCAGATTCCGCGTTCAGTTCTATTGTTCAGAAGATGGAGCGAGCCCAAGCTGAAGTAGGTATTCCCAATCATGTAAAACGCGAATATCGGCTGAGTCGCGCGAATAGTGCTACGGTCGATTCTGACGTTATCGCCGAAATCGATTTTCGGGCGCCCGGCAAGTACACGGTCGAGAAACGCTCCGGCAGCAGCATGGGCGCGCAAGTAGTGAAACGTATTGTAGAACATGAAGTTGGCATAGCTGTTTCGAGTCGGAAGTCACGGTCCGCTGCCGTGACTCGAGAGAACTATTTGTTCAGTTACCTTGGGGAAGCCGTTCTCGACGGTCAGTCATATTACCTTCTGCGTCTTGATCCGAGGCGGAGAGAGCCCGAACTGATATCAGGACAAGCGTGGGTCGATAAGCAATCCTTCTTGATTCGTCGTATTGAGGGCACGGTAAAGTCGCCCTCAATGTGGGTAAACAAGATACGTGTCCGATTCGACTTCGACTTCGACAGCCCGCGAGGAATGTGGATACTTAGCAATATGGAGGCGGTCGCTGATGTACGTTTTCTGGGCGCACGGAAATTGACATCACACGTTATGAATTATGAGGCTGCCAGCGTGGTGGCTAAGAAGCTCGGAGCTGTGGCCCCGACCGCGTCGGCCCTGCTTTCGAAGTAAGGCGGGTGTAGTTCGCCACAACGTTGCGCGCTACCTTAAAAGGATTTCTTTCCGCCGCGCAGCCGTTTCCGGGTTAACGTTCAGAGGAAAGGAAGATCCACATGTTGATACTGATTATCATCTTGGTGTTGGTTTTAGGGGGCGGTGGAGGGTACTACGGCCATAGCCGCTGGGGTTAGGGCGGGGGTGCAGGCATAGGGTTGGGCACCGTATTGTTGATTCTCCTCATAGCCTACATGTTGGGGATCCTCCACTGAGGCGAAGCCCGGCCACCCGACGTTCCACAAGGACCAGTGCTCATTTGTGGCCCAAGTAAGACGGAGCTGCCGTCGTGGAATGGCAGCGGACCCTGCCGTGCGATCTCCCCTAGCCACGGGACGGCCGGAGATCTCACGCTGATCGCACAGACTCGCTCATACCTGCACGACTTCGTCGACGCGATTAAGAGCGGCGACGCGAAGGCTGCCGAGCGCTGGATCCTGGCAAATACCCGGAATACCATGTAAGGCACACGAGCGGAGCCCATGTACGGTTCGTTCCCAATGTTGAACTTGCAATCCATGTAGGACAGTTTCTTTCCTTTTTGTGCAAGCAACTGCGCTCAGCTACACGAATGCTGCAGGACGACGAAAGAATGAACCTCACCTCCGCGTTCGAGGGAGAGTGGGCAATTTTGACCAGCTTTTTGTATGCACGTGTTCGATGATCGAAATCGCGAGGAAGCCAACCGCTGCGGACACGAACCTTCGAGACGTTCGCCGTGTCCGTCTCATTGGAGGAATGACGAGATGCCTAGCTGGTTCAAAACGTGCTGCGCACTGGGGTCGTCGTTGGCTGTGAGACAAGTACACGGTCCTGCAATCCTGATAGTGACCATCATTCTGCTCGGATCGAACGCACTCGCCCAATCGGACTCCGCGAGACTCGGAATGTCGGCTAACGAACTGGTACGGAAGGTGGTTACTAACGAACTGAAATTCCAAGATGAGGATCACGGCCACTGGATGTACCGGCTCGAAAAAGAGGAATCCGGGAGGAAGCAGGTCGAGGAAATCGTCGAGACAAAAAATGGTTCTCTCAGCCGGCTCCTCTCCATTGATGGCCACCCGCTGGACGCCAAACAACAGCTGAAAGAGGATCAACGCCTGCAGAGGCTCGTGAGCCATCCAGATGAGCAACGGAAATTACAACAGGTGAGCAAAAAGAAGGCAGAACAAGGGGCGGGCTTGTTCAATATTCTGCCTGATGTATTTCTGTTCGCCTACGCGGGTCGTCAGGGGGACCTGGTAACGCTAACCTTCAGACCAAACCCGCACTTTCAGCCGCCTTCCCTTGAAGCCCGGGTTTTTTACGGCATGCAAGGTGAGATGACGGTGGATACCAAACAAGAGAGACTTGCAGCGCTCAATGGCCATCTGATGGAGGGTGTGAAGTTCGGAGGCGGACTGTTAGGACACCTGGACAAGGGAGGCAAGTTTGAGGTTACGCAGGCAGAAGTTGCACCGGGTCATTGGGAAATGACGGTCCTGGGTGTGGACATGAACGGGAAAGCTCTCCTCTTCAAGACAATCGGCGTGCAGGAGACCGAAAACCACAGCGATTTCCGCCGAGTGCCCGATGAACTAACAATTGCTGAGGCGGCGGCCATGCTGAACAGACAGATAGTTGTAGCCGATAATCGCTAGCGCATCGCAAAGAAGTTCTGGGTCAAGTCATGCACATGGTGGGGGTGAGGACGATGCAGCGTGGCGAACCCGTCATCGATGGTGTGCTTGTCGTCTGGGAACGCCTTCTGGGTCTTGTCGCGTGGCGGCGAGTGGGGCTTCGGCTAGACCGCCCACGTCTGTTTGACAACGGCGAGAGGCAGGGGATGGGATGAGTCATTACAGCCCAAATCCTATATACTCTCGTCCTGACTTTGTATCTGGGTCGACGTAGCAGGCTCCTGAGGGTTTTCAAACAGTGGAGGTGGTTGTGCGGAAGATTGAGCAGAAGAGTGTCCGGGGCTACTTGGGCTTGCTGATTCTGGCTGCGAGCTTGGTTGTTGCTGGGTCCATGATGGCTGCGCCGCAAGGATCCGGAGGCTCGGGGTATCACCTGGTCAAGAAAGTGAAACTCGGCGGTCTCGGCGGGTGGGACTACCTCACAGTGGATGAAGCCACACACCGGGTCTTCATTTCCCGCGGCACCCATGTAATGGTCGTGGATCCGGAGCAGGGCAAAGTGATCGGCGATGTTCCGGACACGCAAGGCATTCACGGGATCGCGCTGGCCGCTGAATTTAACAAAGGCTTCACCAGCAACGGCCGGACCGGCACGTCTACAATTTTCGACATAGCTACGCTGAAGACGCTCGGTGAAGCCAAGACGGACAAGGATCCCGACGCCATCCTTTACGATTCCAGCTCAAAGCGCATTTTCACTTTTAATGGAGATGCCAACAGTGCAACGGCGATCGACGCTGAGACCGGCAAGGTAGCCGGAACCGTAGCTTTAGGCGGCGGGCCCGAATTCGCCGCGGCCGATGGGAAGGGCCACGTGTTCGTAAATCTCGAGGACAAGAGCCAACTGGTCAAATTCGATTCGAAAACGCTCAAGGTAGAGAATACTTGGCCCCTCGCTCCATGCGAATCGCCGTCCGGGCTCGCGATTGACGCCGGGCATGAAGTACTGATCGTCGGCTGCCACAACAAGCTGATGGCCTTTGTTGATGGGAATTCCGGCAAGGTCAATGGGACGGTTCCGATCGGTCAAGGTGTCGATGCCAACCGCTTCGATCCGGGAACGGGGTTAGCATTTGCTTCGTGTAGCGACGGCACGCTCACGGTGGCGCATGAAGATGCACCCGACAAGTTTTCACCGGTGGAGACGATCACCACGCAACGAGGAGCGCGGACGATGGCGCTCGACAAGTCAAACCATAACGTCTACCTGGTGACTGCAGAATTCGGGACATCACCCGCAGCAACACCCGAAAATCCGCGGCCGCGTCCGACGATGGTGCCCGATACGTTTACACTCCTGATCTACGGCAGGTAGGCGGGCACAACGGGGATATGCAATCAGTCTGGAACCAAAATTGTCGGCCATGTTTCTCAGATATTTGCTTCAGCGAAATATCCGACACGTTCGCGGGTCAGCCTCTTCATGAACCGATTTACTCGTCCTAAGTTCGAACTGATCTTTGCTCAACCCGGAGAGCCTTGTCTAAATCAGGTCGCAACATTGCCCGGGGCGATTCTCGCAGTTCTCTGTTGTATCGGGCTTTCGTACCTGCTGGGGTATTACATGCGTCACATCGGCAACTTCAGCCAGACCTATGGCGCTTTGGCTGGATTCATCGCATTCATGATCTGGTGTTACTGGAATTCGTTCGCTTTGCTGGTCGGAGCAAAGCTGAATGCAGAACTGGCTAAGGAAAGCGCGAAGGGACCCAGTTCCGGAGGAGCCGGGAGCGAGGAGCACTCAAGGTCATGCTGCGTGAACGCCTGCTGAGCGGCCCCTGGAACGCAATACGACGTTGCTCAAAACTTAGTGTGGAAACGGCCGTCTATGGAAACCCCGCCCAGTTGGTCGCGTGCGACACTAACTGACCAACGTTTGTTGATCTGGTAATCACCCTGAACGATTTCATTCCCAGGCTGAGAAACATCGGTCGAGAAAGTGAAAAGGAAATTCTTACTGACGCGTTGCTGAATGGCAACGCGGGCCGAAGGATTCTGATTGTTGCCGCCGATGAGCGGGTCTATTTGCAAACTGGAGATTCCTGCGAGTTTCTGCACGCTGCCGCCTGCCTGGCTGGCCGCCTGAGAGGCGATCATTGAATCCGTGCTCTGACTGGATGCGGCCAACTCCGCGCTGGTTTTGCCACGTGCAATGAGGTTAATGATGTCGGCAGTGGCAAGTGGAGGATCGGAAACATAAGAAGTAGTCAGCATGTCGAACGGGCCTCGCAGATTCAGTGTCAGGTTGTACTGTTCGACAGTGGTGGAGACGGAAACGTTCAACACCGGGCTGGTCTGATTCGGATTCTCAAAAGTAATGACGCCGCGCTGTAGGTGGTAACGGACATTGCGGTAGAAGAGTTCCCCAGCGGTAAGATCGGTTCTGCCGGTGATGACGGGATTGGCGGCCGTGCCCGCCACGCGGAGATTCGCGCTACCCTCCAGGCTGATCTGCGAGCTAGTCGCGCTGAGATTGTCCTTCGACTGGACCGCGATTTGTAGGCTCACAGTATCAGCAAGACCCGGCTGCGCAGGCGCACCGGCATTGGCGCTGAGTTGATCGCCGAAGGTCGAGAGATCGAAATCCGGAGTGAATGAAAGCGCGTCGATCAGGACGCGTCCCTTCAAGGTTGAAGCCTGCATGTTCCCGGTCAAGGCGAGATTGCTACCCAGCACGGTCCGCAGTCCGTCGGGATATCGCAGACGAACCCAGTCTCCCTGGAGTGCAATATCAAATTGCAGGTTGGGTCGATACGCGATTGAACCGCCGACCGACACCTGCCCCCCGCCCACTTGCGCCGTCATGTTGGAGATCTGAACGCGGTCGGTACCTATGTCGAGGGTCCCATTCAGTTTGTCGACACTCAGGGGTGCGCCCGCCGTCGCCAAGGCAACATCTTGCAGACGGATTTGACCCTGGATCTGGGGACTCCTGGCAGATCCCGAGGTGTGCACGTCCAAAGCGACAATTCCCGAACCTCGCACGTCAGGGGAAACGATGCGAAGGATGCGAGCGTCGATCGACCCTTGCGCCGCAAGGTTTGGAGCTGCTGTTCCCGCGAGAGGGACGGTTCCCTGTATGCGAACCGAAGTACCGGTGCCGCGAATCTCGGAGGGTTGTAGCGTAACGACGGAATGGGAATAGTCCACACGAATCGGATCGGTAGCTCCGATCTGCAGCGATTGATAGCTGGCGGTCAGCGTGGGAATAGTAAGGTGGGCTTCGAGTTTGCTTTTATCTTTCAGCGGGCCTTTCAGCGTGGCGTGAAACTCAGTCTGCCCCTGGAACCCCTCCGGCACACTGCTTGCATATGCTGCTAACAATGCCTCGATCGGAATGGCACCCGTGTCGATGGATGCGTCCGTTTCATAGTCGCCCGCGAGGATCACATGGCCGCGAGCCCGGACTGAGGCCTGGGCAACTTCAGAACTTAAAGTGAGATCGGCTTGCTTGCCAGCAATACGAACTTCGGCGTTCAGTCCCGTAATCGATTTCTGCCCCAGATCGAATTTGGGCAACTGAACTGTCGCGGTCAATTGAGGGTCATCGAGGGTTCCCTCTCCGTTCGCCGAAACGCTCAGGGTTCCGGTCACCGGCAGATTCTTTGCCCGCACCGAACGCAGCTTCTGTAGGACGATCGCCGGAGCGTTGAACCGTAGCTTGTACTGCCTGGTTCTGGGTGTGTAGGTCAGGTCCGTGTTGGCGGATCCAGCATCGGCGAGGACAGTCAAGGCAGAAACAATGGAACCTCTTTCGGCATGGAACTTCAAAGCCAGGGTCTGAACGGGCTCATCGTAGACACGGGCGTTCCTGATTTCGAGGGAACCAGACCCAGCGGGATCGAGTTGTGTTCCGCCGAACGAAATATCCGCCGATACTTCTCCGCTGACGGGATATTGAATGTCGGCCAGATGCTCTAGTTCGCTCATCGACATCTGGCGTATCGAGAGTTTCGCTTGGATTGGATTCGAAGCGAGGTAAGACCAGTTACGGAGTCCAATGGTTGCGCCGAAGGAAGCTACGCCGCGTTGCGCACTGGTCAGAGTACCCTTCGAAATAACGAACCGGGATGGATCTGCCTGGAACGACAGATCGGCAGCTTTCCACTCACTGCCCTGGACTTGAAGATCCTGCGCGCTCAGCTGCCCGGATATTTGAGGGTTCTGCATGGACCCTTGAACTGTAGCGTTCAGGATTCCGGAACCCGACACAAGGGGCGGAGCAGACGGTGCAGCACGGAACCCTGAGGCGAGCGCGGCCAATTGATGCAGATCGGTGCACGTCGCGTGAAGCTGCAAGTGGGAGTGCTTGTTGATTTGCCCGTCTGCGGTCACCGTCGTTGAGGAAGTCCGAAGTGTTGTTTGATGGAAAGTCAGCACATCGTTTGGAGCGTCATACGTCGCATGGATGGAACCTTCGAGTGGAATGTGCGTTGCCGATTGCTCGGAGGCGATCCGGGCACCGCGTATCGTGAGATCGGACTGAGCCCTGATGTTGCTGACGCTGCCGGTCCAGGAGCCATCAAATGTGCCGTCAAGGATTCCTGAAATTGCAATGCGGTTCGCCCCTGGCCTGTGAACACCCTGTTGCACTGCTTGAAGCGAGATACTGTGCAAAGCGGCCCGCAGGCGCGATCTGGGTGTCGCATCGAGATTGTCAATGTCGATAGCGGCATCGATGCGACCGCCGAGCAGTTCAGCTGCAACGCCGTTGGCCCGTAAGGACCCGTTAGCAAGTTGGTACTTGCCCTGCAGCTTCCGAAGTTCGACGCGACCATCCGAGGAGACAGCCAAAAGAATTTCACTGCCAATTTGTCCTTCTAACGAGATACTCCGTAGCAGCGGCTGGTTGCTTTCGTGCCGATAGCGGAATCCGCCCGTGAGTGACACTTCACCAGCTGTTTTCACCGGGATCGACATGGCAGCCAAATCCTGCGCATGAATTCGCACGTCATAATCCCCCGAGACGGTGGGATTGCTGTAATTGGTCAGCTCGCCATGGAATGTCATCGTCGATGAGGCCACTTTCATCACCGCGGACTCGAGCAAAAAAAGTGACGGCGTAGCACTGAACTTCGCGTTGAAAGTATGGGGCACTGACGCGTATTCACCATAGCGGAGTTGGCCATTGTCGTAAGAAAGCGAACCTCGGTATCGTGTTGCCAGAGAGTCGAAAGTGATATCCGTTCCAAGATCGTAGAGATCGGCATCCACGGGCGTCTTTTTGTCGTTGTAGTTAACCTCACCATGCATAAGAGCGAGATGGCGGACCGCAAGATCAAAGACATTCGTATGGGTGTTGGAGTGGCTCTGGGGCGCTTGCGGGATATTGCTATTGCCTTCTCGATCCACCGCGAGATGTACCAACGGATGCTCGATGAGCAACTCGCTCAGGGTAATTTTGCGGCGGAGCGCCGATTCGATTTTCAACGCGACCGTCAGTTTGTCGACCTGAAAAAGTGGGGGAGCACCCGGGGGCTCCTTGCCACGAACGACGACTCCGTAGAGGTGGGCAGTCAGCGTGGCGAGATCAAAATCGAGAGCCCTTATCTGAGTACGGCCTCCCGTGGCGTCGTCCGCCTGCTGAATGATCTTGCGAACGGCCCACTCATGAAATCCCGCACTCTTGAGATAGTAGTATCCCCCTACGGAGCAGACCACAATCAGGATGATAAGCGCTGCGAGTGTTCGACCGACGATTTTCCCCCAGTTCATGATCGCTCCTAGAAAACCTGGCCCAAAGTTATGTAGTACTGGGTTGGATTGATACCCGGGAGTGGATTCAGGTTGCGGCCGATGTCGATGCGAATTGGTCCAATCGGAGTCGAATACCGCATCCCCAGTCCCAAGGTATTGGTGTAGTTGTTCGCGAAGTTATGCAGGTTAATCGCGCTATAAACATTGCCGCCATCATAGAAAATGACGCCCCCTAGCGCCTTATTGATTCCCAGAGGGAAGCGCGCCTCCGAGTTTAAGATGAATAATTGGCGCCCGCCCACAGGGATAGTGACGTCTACACATCCCGTCTGCTGTTTCAGTACGTTGCAAAAAGGCACCAACCGCTGCGGACCGGCCTCGTCAATCGGAAAACCGCGGAGTGAATTGCCACCGCCGGAAAAATAAAGTTGACTCGTCGGGACGAAACTTCCGTCGAAGGATTTTACAAACCCCAGCCGAATGCTATTGGCAAAGACAATGGAATGAACCGGCCGATAGTAGGCGTACTGCCCCAGGAGCCTGGCAAAATTTGCGCTCGAACCGAGAACACTCGGTGTGATGCCTAGAGTCAGCGTGCCGAAGTTGCCATGGTGCGCATCGAGAGGTTTGTCCCTCGTGTCGCGAAGAAGTGTCCCTGAGAACGTGGACAGATGGACGTTCCTGTCCTGCGGCAGAACAAGTTCGGGCACAATTAACTGCGACAGCCCTGTCTTGTTGAAGTCATATCGGATTTGCAGGCGCGTATTGTTTTTCCGGCTTATGACGCGTTCCACCTGGAACGAAACGTCGCCCAGGCCGGCGGCAAAGAGAGGATTTTCGGTCGTGCGCTCCACGGAAAAACTTGTCAGCGAACTCCATTGTGAACCGAAGAAATGCGGCTGCGCGTACGTGGCGAGGACGCGCTGATCAAGGCGAGAGAGTACCAGAGAGGCGCTGGCAGTTTCTCCCAACCCTCGCATATTGCGCCGGTTGAATTCGATGGAACCTCGCGGGCTGGCAAAGGTGGATTGACTCGGAGCAATTTGGTTGTTGCCGAGTTGGATGGGAGGACCCCCTGGCACGGCGACACTGCCTGAAGGAACGTTTCCCCCGCGGTGTGAAACCTCGAATCCAAACCCATAAGTGATCTCGTTGCGCTTTGCCTCGTGCACATTGACGAGCGCCGCTTCCTCGGTTTGGTCGGTGATTGGTTTTGTTGGACCGACACTGGACCAGTCGAAAATGTTCAAATCATAGAGGCGGCTCTCCGCTTCGAGCAGATCTTTTTTTTCCATAGGAGATCCGCTGGAAATCCGAGCAGTCTTGCGGATGAGAGAGAGGCGGCCCCGTTTCTGCCCCGAATAAATCACCTCGCCCACGCGCACCATCTGGTGCTCGTCCACCGCATATGCTACATCTACTCGGTGAGGATCATTGGAGTCCCGGCTAACTTTGGTTTTGACTTCGACATTAAGGTATCCGCGATTGAGATAGGTGGCGGAAATTCGATTGCGATCGTCAGAGAGCCGTCGTGGCGAGAACGGAGCACCGGCACGCAATTGAAAGCCCACCGGCGCCGTAAGTTGATCATATGAGACATTCCTGTTTCCCGTAACTTCAACGTTGCGTACCAGCGTCTGAGCGCCTTCTGCAATGTCGAAAATGACATCAACCCTGGGCTCTCGGTCGATGGTCTGGGCAGTGACCTTCGCGTCTTCATATCCCCGGTCCCGATACAATGCCTCGAGGTTCGTCTCGCTCTGTTTCAAGAGTTGCTGACTCACGCTGCTGTGCGACCAGATGCGGAACCTCTTCACCACAACCAGCGGTAGCAGATCTTTTTCTGAAATCTCGTGGTTTCCCCGGAATTGGATGCTCTCAACTTTATGTTTCTTACCTTTTTCAACTTCATAGACCAGCAGAATCTGGCTCGGCTGGCGCTGAAAATTGGTCCTGACCTGAACGTCGAGGTACCCCTTTTTCTGGAAGAAGTCGAGGAGATTTTGCTGCCCTTCCTGAACCAGATCGCGATCTATGGTGCCTTCGGAATAGATTGGGATCAGCTTCTTGATCTGCCGTCCGGACACGAATGGCAGTAGCGAAAGACGTGCTCCGCTCGTGCGCACGATAACTAATGGGCCGATGTCGACCTGGAACGACACATCCACGCGATTGGTTTCAGGGTGATATCGAGGCGGATTTTCCTGAACGTGGCTAGCCAGGTGGTGCTGCTGCGACAGCGTCATGCGAATCAGTGTGGCGGCGGCGGCGATGCGCTCCAGAGTGTAAGCCTTCCCCGGCCGGAGAAACCCTCCGCTAAAGCGGGCTCGGAGCGAGCGGATCGAATGCAGCAGACGGGCGTTCTCGCTTGCTCCTGGGCCTTGAAGGCTTATTTTGGCCACACGCGCCCGCTTTCCCAGCTTGACCGAGAAGTTTACATCGACCAACTGGTGAGCGTCGTCGATTTCGAAACCGCTCTGAATGTCGGCCTGAAAATATCCGTTACGTTGAAAAAAGGTTTGCAATGCTTCTTGAGCCACCACGACCCGGGCCGTGTTGTAGGGATCTTCCTCCGACAGGTTCGCCACCTGAAGAAGTCGGGTGTAGGAGAAAACCTTCGTGGCTCCCGGAAACTCGACCATGCCAAGGTAATATGCCGGTTCCAGCAGGAAGTTCAGACGTAAACCGGAAGTATCGGGGACGACATCTACCTTAACCGCGGAAAAATGTCCGGCGCGCTCTAGCGCGGTGATGCTGGCCTCTACCTTGTCCTGGGAGTAGGGCTGGCCGACTCTCTGCTCGATCCAGGATCGAAACGGTTCCACGTCGCGATGAGGATTTCCGATGAGATCAATTGCGACAATGTTCTCACCCTCATACACACGTTGAGGGCCTTGCTCCGAGAGTTGCGCCCATGCGCCGGCCGCACATAGCAAGAGAAAAATACCCGACAAACGCACAAGACACCGGATTCGCTTTCCAGAGAGTCGATTAGCTCGCCTGCTCGGCCAATACTAATTAAACCAGAATCGATTCTGATGCGTCTGAAGGGCACGGGGTTGCTGGTTGCCATCAGCGACCTTCATGTTTCGCTGAAGTACGCTCGTCAGCACGACACGTCACAGTTCACCATTTCAGTCGTCGCGCCCACTCGAAGAATCGGTGAAAAAAACTTAGCAGGCTGCGCGACTCCGTCTGCTTTAGTGACTGGTACGCGGGATACGCATCGCTAAGTAGGCACATCGTTCATTTATGGAGTTTCAAGCGCGCGCCGTCCGTGCGGGATAAATCTCCGCCGATGGGCTCTCCCCTTTTGGGAAGCAAGTCGAGCCGCAGTTCCCAGCCCCTACTTCCCTTCTTCTTGACTGCGCCATGCATATTGCAACGGAGAAATCATTTGCGGAGCGCCATATTGTCGCCAAAACGTCGGATCCTCAATCTGGTAAGGGCCATTGCTTTCCTTCACGATCGCTGCAAAATGGCCGAGGTTCCAGTGCATGACTGCATCTAGGGCGAGGGAACTATGATGGAGGGAGTTGCTGCGAGTCCCTTGATTGTGTCGATTTCCTTTCCGTCCGGCAGACTCAGCACGCGGACCGTTCCGCCCTTGGACTCCACTCCCAGGAGATAAAGCCGCCTGCCGCCATCTCCAATGGCTCCGCTCCAAAAAAGATTCCAGGAGGAACGCAAAAAAGAACTCTTGAGCTCAAAGAAGGCTTCTTGCTGAAGCGTCTTGGCATCGAGAACTGCGATAGCGTCGGCCGAGTGCATGTAAAGATCGGATCTCGAAAGCGGAATATAGAGCCTGCCCTGCGACTCCTGGATCCTTGAGCCGATAACCCTGCGCCCCAGGGAAGGAACGTGCTCGGCTCCGGGAGTCCGCGGGTGCCAGCCAGCGGGAGTGAGAGGCGGAGAAAACACAATTTCGCCCTCTTGCACGACTGTGCCGGTGTGGACATTGAACTTACTGTACTTGCCGTCCGTCATCAGGACTGACACTTCATTCTCGCCGGAAATAAATGCGGTTCCCACGCGTCTGCGCCCCCAATCGTGAGGAATGGGGATCACGACCGGCAGTTGGCTCGTGGGGACACCTTGATCGCTGAATTGTACGGTCCGCAAGTCCTCTGTATCGGAGCAAAGCACTGACAGTGCCCGGGCGTTCGGCCAAGGCACTAAAAGGGATGCACCACATTTCGACAGCGAGATCGTATCCGAAAGGAATCTGTTGATGGCGGTATCGAATATCGCGACGTTCTCAGACACGGTGTTCCCCGGCCCTGGCGTAAGCTTGTACACGTAGAGCCAATGACCGTCTGCCGAGAGAGTCATCTCGGAATTGCGATACGGGCCCATCGCGACCCAAAGGTCCGGGTTGCTGACCGTAGCCACGACGGCTCCGTTCACCGTATCGATAACATCGAGTTGTCCATCTACCCCATGCGGCGTCTCCTGACTACGAGCGAGGTAGAGACGCTTTCCATCCGCGGAAAGTGCGAAGTCGATGGGTTCTGCGGCTTGATACCTCTTGACAATCGCCTTCCGCTGCGGGTCCACGACCAGCAACTGCGCGTGGGAATCCGGCCCACCCCGGTCAGTGTCCAGGATATACAGCAACTCAGGGGATACTTCATGGCTGGCAGCTTGTTGGCAGCCTGATAGAGCAGCGGTCGCGACAACACATACCGCGACCCGTAGAGCGGCCAACAGGCTGCGACCGCAACTCGTCACGGGCGCTCGAAACATAGGCGTGAGCATCACGAACCCTTCGGTTAAGATTAGACACCGCTCCAGATCGTCCCGGGCATTGATCACTGAGGTCAGAGGTATTCTAACGCTCAGCAACTGCTCTTTGCCTTCGTCGCCCTAAATCGGAAAGTCGAGCCGCAGTTCCCAGCCCTTGCTTCCCTTCTCTTCTTGATTGCGGCATACATATTGAAACGGAGAAATCATTTGCGAAGCGCCATAAGACGGAGGCCATTCCGGAGTAAACGACAATTCGAAACCATCGTAGTCATTACCCTGGAATGCCGTCTTAAGAATCACGAGGACATCATCAACCGTTCTTGCGCGGGCCAGTCCGTCGCGCGATGAATCGCGAGATTGTTGGAAATGATGGTCCTCTGCTCCCACGTTCTGCGGGCCACGCGGCGCAGTTCATCCACTCGTGATAACCAAGATGCTGGGGGCACGGGCGACCCAAATCGTGCTGTCGACTTGAGGTGTAGCTCTCGGAACAGCTCCGAGCAACGCAGCGGTCTCAGACTAGCGGAGGATGCGTTGGCCTTTCAGAATGCTGCCGCACAGATGGTTGGCCTCGTCGTAGAGGTTGAAGTTGGCGGGTTGACCAGGAGTTATCTGGCCGAGGTAGGGCATGCCAAGCATTTGGGCGGGGTTGCGTGAGGCCAAACGCACCGCCGTTGCGAGCGAGGCACCTGTGAAGCTCTGGAGGTTGGCCACGGCGCGATCCATGGTGAGGACGCTACCGGCCAATGCTCCATTGGAGAGACAGGTGCCGTTGCGCACGTCGACAGGAAAGTCGCCGAGCGTGTAAGTGCCATCGGGCATGCCCGTAGCGGACATGCCATCGGTCACGAGGACGGCTCGCTGGTGGCCTTTCATTTTGAGCCAGAGGCGGATCAGAGCTGGATGGACGTGGACTCCGTCGCAAATAGCTTCGGCATAGAGATCGTCGCAGTCGAGAATGATACCGAGGATTCCGGGGTCCCGGTGATCGAGAGCACGCATTGCGTTAAAGGTGTGGGTAGCGCTGGAGGCTCTGCGGCGACGGCAGCGAGGGCTTCGGCCTCGATGGCGTTGCTGTGTCCCAAACTGATGCGGACTCCGCCTGCGGTGGCCTGCTCAATAAGTGCAAGCGCGTTAGGAAGCTCAGGGGCGAGGGTGACAAGACGGATGTTGCCCCAGGCGGCCTGCTGGAAGCGGTCGAAGAGTTCGATGCTGGGCTCGAGGATGCCACCCGGAGGATGGACGCCGCGCTTCGCATGGGACACGAATGGGCCCTCAAGGTGGATACCTATAGGGCTAGCGGCATTAGTGGGAGCATCGAATTTCTTGCCGGCGTCGATGGCTTTGGCCATGTTCTCGAGGGCGCGGAGTGTCGCGTCGAGGGGGCCGGTGATGGTGGTCGGAAGGTAGTAGGCGGCGCCCGGGCGGCCAGATTAAGAACTTAACTCGCGGGTCGCTTCTGTAGTGGTCATAAAGCCCCTGTTCCGTGGGCATCTCTGCCACACACTGCACGCACTACGTTCCCCAGAGATCGAGAAACACCACCTGCCCCTCTATCTAATTTGTTACAATTCCTCGTGATCGCGGACTCTGGCACGCTTGCGACAAGCATGGAGGGCGAAAATGGCAAAGACAACGACTAAAGCAAAGAACAGCGCTTTTATGAAGCCGATGCAGCCTTCAGAGCACCTGGCCAAAATTGTCGGCACAGAACCACTGCCTCGAAGTGAGGTCACAAAAAAGATTTGGGCGCACATTAAGAAGCACAAACTTCAGAATCCAAAGAACAAACGAGAAATCCTGGCCGACGATAAGTTGCAGCCGATCTTTGGC
>Ga0182024_10010156_pt1 | contig 19283 bp, 17 predicted proteins | sample P32metaG_FD_120480 | JGI IMG/M metagenome (GOLD analysis project Ga0182024, IMG submission 120480) | Permafrost microbial communities from Stordalen Mire, Sweden - P3-2 metaG (Illumina Assembly) | ecosystem: Environmental > Terrestrial > Soil > Wetlands > Permafrost | place: Sweden: Stordalen... | reverse complement strand
TCCGTGCACATTCCGTACACTCTTCCCGGCCGCGCGCCCGGCGAAGGCTTCGGCCTCACCGTGCGCGTGGTTCAGGACGCCCTCGCCGGAAACATCCGCATTTACGACGGCAGCTTCGGCTGGAGCGGAGTCTACGGCACGCACTTCTGGGTCGATCCCAAAGAAGAAATCGTGGCGGTCATGATGTGCCAGACCTCGATCGGCCCGATGCGCAACGAATTTGAGAACGCCGTCATGCAGGCGATCGTCAAATGAAGTGAACGCCTGCGTTGCGCTAGGGAGCGCACGACAGCAGACGAGCCACGTATTTAGGATTTTTTGCAGGCGTTATCGGACATAAAGGGGATTATGCTGTAGCATTCTGCGAAGTCTGGCCATCCGGGGGCATACGCGTTTTCTGGGTCGCGAATGTCGTGCGAAATGTTAAAATAACAAATTATGGGCTTCTGCACTTTTCGTGCTTGGCGAGTGAAAGGTCGTTTCGTAAACCACATGGAGACGAGCGAGCCAGCTTTTGTAACCCAACGTGGAGACGGGCCAAAATCTGAACCGCAGATGTTATCGCAAGTGATGAGGTACTTGGGCTGTCGTTTGGGGCTGACTCAAGCACAGAGGCAAAGCTTTCAACAGACACTGATTGAGTCTGATTCGGCTGAACTTGTGTTGCCGCCCAGCCCTTCGTTCTCTGCCTTTTCTGTTCTCAGATAGCTAGCGCCCGGTAAGTCATGGTTCATCGAAAATAGGCGGTTAACGTCTGAGTTCTTTGCTGCCCTACCTACCGCTCACCGGATTCCCAGATATGCGCGACGACTTCACCGAGGAAGTGAGACGGATACTGGCGGCTCGGACGGGAAACGCCTGCTCCAACCCCGACTGCCGCGCTGTGACGAGCGGCCCACAGAATGATCCGTCCAAGGCCCTCAACGTTGGAGTCGCGGCCCATATCACGGCTGCGGCGGAAGGGGGCGAACGGCACAATCCCGCTCTCTCCTCTCAAGAACGCCGCCACCCTGACAATGGCATCTGGCTTTGCCAGACATGCGCCAAACTCGTCGATAATGACTCGTCGCGCTTCACGGAAAGGCTCCTGCTGGCATGGAAGGAAATTGCCGAGGACCGGGCTTTCAATTCGATAGGCAAGACGGCGACTCCAGTCGCGGAATCTGAATCGCAGCGAAAGCTTCGCGCCATCCTGCCGTTTAAGGGCATGATGATCACGCTGTCGCAAATAAACAGCGGAGGAGTCGCGTTGAGGCTCGGGCGGGTCGCAAGCAGTTCGCGCGCAACACTATTCAACTGCTCAGAATTTCACGTGCTGGTTGGGAAAACAGGGGTAGATGGCTGGTCGCGATCGATCCCGATGACCGACATCGAGATCTGTTTTGACGAACGAGGCCAACTAGAACTCAGAGAGCCTCGCACGTAACCATCAGCAGCGCCGTTCTTACAAAACGCCCGTTCGCGGAAGCGGGACAACGGGAACCGCGCCGGGGGTTACTTGAACGGTATTTCCACTTCTGTGAAACTGCCGGGCGTGGCCGCGCTTACCGCAGCTACAACCCTGTCTGCATAACGGCGCAAGGTCGGCCATTGCTGATTGCCGATCACCACGAACGCGATTTTTCGGCCCGTCAAGTTCTGCTGGTAACGCATGTTTTTGTCGGTCGTCAGCAAAAGCTCGAACCCTGCGGCCTCTGCCGCCGCTATCAGTTCGCCGTTGACAAGCCTGTCCCACCCGCGCTCGATGGCTTCTACAACCACATGGCCTGTTAGAACATACCGAAGCGGGGCCGGTGTGCCGTTATCGAAGAGTATGAGCATCGACCGTCTGGGCTGGTTGCTGCATGGGGGGCGTGTCAAGGCTTCGCGCCGCGAATTCGATCACCGACACCACCTGTTCGTGCGTCAAATGGAACCAGTCCATAATCTCGTTGACCGTCGCGCCAACTTCCAGATTGTCAAAGACAACTGAAACCGGCGTCCGTGTGTCCCGAAATACCCATGCGCCGCTGCGCTTGCCGGGGATGCTCTCCACGGCGGGGCATTGTGACCAGTCGAGGCTTGCCATGATGTGCGCTCCTTGTCTCAGGATATCGTGACGCCGCTTCGGGGGCTATGTCATTGCCCGGCGCGAATTAAAAAGTGAAGTCAGTTGATCTTGTCCAGGCCCTCGGTCAGTTCGATTGAGACGCCCCAGGGGTCGACGATCGTAGCAGTGGCGATGTTGCCCATGGCTGGGTCTCGTTTCTTGTAAGGCCGCACGGGCTTGATGCCCTTCGCTTCAAGCGTCTTGCAGAACGCATCCAGATTTTTCACTTCAAATCCCACGTGATCCACAACGCGGCCGGCCGTGGGAACGTGAGTGATGGACTGGTCGCCTTCCCACCGGAAGAAGTTGAGGCTGTATCCGACGCCCGGCAGGTCGGCGCCAATGAAGAAGTCGGTTTGTCCCGGACGCAAAGTCGCATCGAACGCCTTCATGTACCACTGCTGCATCTCCACATACTGCTTGTTGATGAAGTGAATATGATGGGCGACAATAGGGGCGGTCGCGTCTTTGGGATCGCTCGTAACCAGCTCGATTTTCGCCCCGTCCGGCCCGAGGAAGTACGCAAAGCGTCCATACACTGCCGACGTGCCCGATGCCGCTGGTGGCGCCTCACCCGGCTTCGGCTCCCGCCCGGTGGTTTCCTGATATCCCGCGGCTGCCAGCTTGGCCGCCATCGCCGGCACGTTTGGCACCGCGAAGCCGATGTGATCGAAGGCGGTGCCGCGCGTCGGGCCAGTCGGCTTCTGCACGCGCAGGAAGATGAACGCGTCGGGAAACTCAATCACATCGATGCCGCCGAACTTAATTGCTTTCCCGCCCAGCGTGTCCACCCAAAACTTCTTATGGGCTTCGATGCTCGTGACGTTGAGGTGATAGTGGCCGATGCGGATCGGCGCGTCCGGATGACTCACGAGTTGTGCGAAAGCAGGCGCCGTCGTGCACGACAGCACTGCCGTCAGAGCCAAGACAGCTGTCCTCATTTGATGTCGACGAGTCCTTCGGTCATTTCGATATTCGTTCCCCAGGGATCTTTGATGAACGCGATCGCGATGCCAAGCTGCGGCACCTTTGTGTAGGGACGATCCAGCTTGATGCCCTGAGCTTCGAGCTTCTTCGTGAACGCCTCGAGGTTCTTGATTTCGAAGCCGATGTGATCGATTGATCGGCCGGTCGTGCCGACGGTCGGCGTGGGCGACGGCGAGAAGTTCAGGAACACACCCGGCAGTTGATCCTGCACGAACGCGGATCCCGGATTGGCCGGAAGCATCGTCGCGCCGAACGTCTTTGCATACCACGCCTGCATCTCGGTGTTCATCTGCCCGAAGAAGTGGATGTGATGAAGCTGAATCGGAGCCTTCTGCGATTTGATTTCGACGAACTCTACTTTGACATCCTCCGGGCCGAGCGCAAACGCGAGGTTCGTCGTCGGACTGGCGGCGGCGATGTCGTCAGTCACCTTCACGTTCGCGGCGACCGAATCGGCAGTAATAATTTTGAAGCCGTTCGCCTTGATCTTCGCCACGAGCGGCTTGAGATCGGGAACGGAAAAGCCGATGTGGTTCACCGTCGTGCCGATCGAGCCGCCCGTCGGCGCCTGCATCGGACGGAAAAAAATCAGAACATTCGGGAACTTGATGATCTCCTGCTGCCGGTCGCCGGAACCGATCCTGACCACGCTGCCGCCGAGCGTGTCGGCGTAGAACTTCTTCTGAGCGTCCATGTTGGTGGTGTTCAGATGGTGGTGCCCATATACGACCGGGCCTTCTCCGGCAACCAGAATCTGCCCACAGGCAACGGCCGGCACGAACAGCAGGACGGTTAGTGCGATTCCGGTTAATAAACGTTTCATGAACACCTCCCTGGCCTGACAGGCCCCTGGACCCGGTCGATAGCCGTGCCGGTCAACTTATCCTGGATAAGGTGTGCATCCGTCTGCGCCAATGGTCAGGGGCCTCAGCTCGCTAAGTCTACACGATATCGCCTTTGTGCTTCACGCGGGCGGGGGTATTGGCCTCCGATAGAGGATGGTCGCCTTATCTTGTCACTGGGCGATGCGCAGAAACCGCTCTCGCCTGTTTGACGACCAAGGTCGGCGAAATTTCGCGCAGTCCCAGTTTTGCAGACGCCGAAGCCCCACGCCGACGGCAAAGACCGTCAGCGCCACGCCGAAGAGCATATATACTCTTGGCATGCATCGAGCAACGATTATCGCGACCAGTTTATTCGCATTGGGCACGGCCTATGCCGCCATTGACGATCCGGTGCGTTTGGATACCGGCATGATTTCCGGCGTTGCGTCCGCTTCGAGTTCCGACGTGCGTGTGTTCAAAGGGGTTCCGTTCGCCGCGCCCCCGGTGGGCGATTTGCGCTGGCGCGCACCGCAGCCCGCCGCGCATTGGGATGGCACTCGCAAGGCGGATCAGTTCAGTCCGGTATGCACGCAGGGCAACGGTGGCAGCGAGGATTGCTTGTACCTGAATGTCTGGACGGGCGCTAAAGCGGCGGGCGAGAAGCGTCCGGTGATGGTGTGGATCTACGGGGGCGGCTACACCAGCGGCTCGGGTTCGCAGGCTATGTACGATGGCGAGGCACTGGCTAAAAAAGGCGCGGTGATCGTCACGCTCAACTACCGGTTGGGCGTGTTCGGGTTCTTCTCGCATCCCGAACTGACGAAGGAATCCGACCGGCGCGGCGCGGCGAACTTCGGCGTAATGGATTCGATCGCGGCTCTGCAATGGGTGCAGAAGAACATCGCGGCGTTTGGCGGCGATCCGAGGCGCGTGACTATTTTCGGCGAATCGGCGGGCGCCGGCGCCGTCGCAAATCTGATGGCTATACCGCAAGCGAAGGGATTGTTCGAGCGCGCCATCGGCGAGAGCAGCGCGTGGTCCACGGCCACTATTGCGCCGTTGAAGACGCTATCGGAAGCTGAGGCAGATGGTGTGAAGGTCGCCGACGCGCTGGGCGCGAAGTCGCTGGCGGAGTTGCGCGCCAAGCCCTCCGACGTGGTTCTCAAGGGCGGTGGCCGAGGCGCGGCGCCGATAGTGGACGGCTGGCTGATCCCCGAGGATCCAGGAGTTGTCTTTGCGAAGGGCAAGCAGATCGAAGTGCCGGTACTGACGGGGTCGAACCGCGACGAGTCGTTCGGCGGCAACCCGCGCAACAAGGAGCAGTTCATCGAGCAGGCGCGCAAACGCTTCGGCGATCTGGCGGACAACTACCTGAAGCTGTATCCCGCGTCGACGGACGAAGAGGCGCGCGAGTCCGCGTTTTATTCGGGCCGCGACGAAATGGCTTTCGTGATGCGCAACTGGGCGCGCCTGGCTTCCAAGCCGGGCAAGACCAAATCATACGTTTACTATTTCACCGAGCAGCCGCCGGTGCTGCCGAATGCGAGGGGACCATTTGCGCCAGGACCGCACGGGAGCGCCACGCACGTTTCCGAGATTTTGTACGTGTTCAACCACTTGGATGCGAGCCGTGCGTGGACCGATCAGGACCGGCAGGTGGCCGACATGATGTCTTCTTATTGGGTGAACTTCGCCACCACGGGCGATCCCAACGGCAAAGGGCTGGCGAAATGGCCGGTTTACGATGAGAAGACGAAAACGCCGATGGTGTTCGGAAATAAACCAGAGGGCGCGCAAGTTCCGAGCGACGATCGGCTCGCGTTCTTTCAATCGTATTTCGACAAGTTGACCGCGAAATAACGGAGGCCGTTGGCGACACCTCAGCGGACTGCCTTATCCACCCCGGCCGAGCAGCGAACGAATGCGCGTTACGCTGTTCTGGCCGGATTTCTCGGCTGGACCTTCGACGCGTTCGATTTTTTCGTCCTCGTCTTCACGGTGTCGGCGATTTCGAAGGAGTTCGGCCGCTCGATTCCCGCGGTCGCACTGACCATAACGGCCAGCCTGGCAACGCGGCCCATTGGGGCGTTCATCTTCGGGCTGCTGGCCGATCGGCGGGGCCGTCGCGTGGCCCTGATGGCGAACATTCTGTTTTTCTCGGCGATGGAAGTGGGTTCCGGGTTGGCGCGCAGCTACACGGTTTTCTTCATTCTGCGGCTCCTTTATGGCGTGGGCATGGGCGGCAACTGGGGCGTCGGCGCATCGCTGGCGACGGAATCGGCGCCGCCAAAGTGGCGCGGATTCGTCTCGGGACTGTTTCACCAGGGCTATTCGGCGGGTAACCTGATCGCCGCCCTGGCCTACTACACGATTTTTCCCACCTGGGGCTGGCGTCCCATGTTTTTTGTCGGAGCGATTCCGGCGATTCTGACCCTGGTCCTGTGCCTTAAGATCAAAGAGCCTGAGGCTTGGCACGAGGCGCGTACCGATTGGGCCACTTACCGGGGCGCGGTCTTCAGTAATTCGCGACTGTTCTTCTATTTGGTTGCCTTGATGGCGATGATGAACTTCATATCGCACGGGACGCAGGATTTGTATCCGACCTTTCTCCAGCGCCAGCGCCACTTCACCGTTAACGCCACGGCGCTTGCCACGGCCATATCCATGGTGGGCGCGATCGCTGGGTCGCTTCTATTCGGATACTTTTCGGATCGGCGCGGCCGCCGGGTATCGATGGTTACGGCGTTGCTGGTGGGGGTTGCGGTGATTCCGCTTTGGATTCTGGCGCTGAACAAACCGGTGATTCTGGTTGGCGCATTCCTGATGCAGATGATGGTGCAGGGGGCCTGGGGCGTGATTCCGGCGCAGCTCAACGAGTTGTCTCCGCCGCAGCTGCGCGGATTTTTCCCTGGGTTCGCGTATCAGATCGGCGTGCTGATTGCCTCGAGCGTGGCGTGGGTCGAGGCGGTTCTGGCGGAGCATTTCAGCTACGCCGCGTCTATGGGGATGCTGGCCGCCGTCGTGCTGCTGATCGGCGCAGCGGTGATTTGGGCCGGTCCGGAAGCCAGGGGGGTGTCGTTTGTGAAAGGAGCAGAGCCGCCGCCAAGATCGGCAGCGCAACAGATCGGCGGTACCTGAAAAAGGGGCGCTGGTGTACGATTATACGGTTTGACGTAACGTTAGACCGGGCAGGAAACGCCTGTGCATGGAGTGAGATCAAATGAGAGTTAGACTATTCGTGCTTTTGTTCGGCTTCGTGGCCCTGATCGCGGTTATCCGCGTGCCGCCGATGGCGACTACGGTATTTGCGCAGCAGGGGCAGGGGCAAGGCCGGGGGGGACGAGGGGGCGGCGGACGAGCGAACACGCCGACATTCGCGGGACCGCCGGCGGGAATGCAGGCGTTGCCGGTGGATTTGTTCACGTCGAAGAATTTCTATAAGGACCAGAAGCTTTGGTCGGACCAGCGATATTTCCGCTGCAACACGCCCCGGCAGTTGACGGATATCTGGACCTCGCACCGCATCGGCGACAACCCGCCCGCGTCGGCTGCGTGGAGCGACTGCTCGACGGATTATCCGCGAGAGAGGATCGTGAGCCCCTATCCTTACAAGACGGCCAGGGAACACTACGAAGCCCTGATGGCCGCAGCGAAGGCAAAGGGCGGACCGACCGTCTATACCAAGGCCACGACGCCGGACTGGGACGGCTACTATGCGCGGAATCAGCAAGCGGATCATGGCGCGGAGTGGATTTGGGGGACCGTGAATCAGGTGCCCACCATTCTGTCTTTACTCACTCCGGAATATCAAAAGCGCATGGTGCAGATGAACTTTCACGAGGCGGTCGACAACGCGCCGCAATGGGAAGCGTCGTTCTGTTACCCGGAAGGATTCCTGCGCTGGTGGACGCAGGCGTCGCAAGGCGGAAATTTCCAACTCACGATGACGCCATGGAACGTTCAGCTGCTATCCGGCATCGCGGCCAACTTCCTGCGTCAGGTTCTGATTGGAAAGGAGCACGTGCAGAAGGTCCCGCAGTGGTACGGAGAAACGATTGGATTCTGGGACGGAACCACGCTCGTCAGCTGGACCGCGGATGTGCAGGGCTGGACCCTGTCACACTCGATGTTCGAATACAGTGGCAAGATAGAGTCGGTGGAAATCTGGAAGCCCGTAGTTGACGCGAGCGGCAAGTTTTACGGGCTGGATCACGAATCGATATTCTACGATCCCGAAGCGTTCGTGCAGCCGCTGCGCGCCACCTATCGTTACGTGCGGCAGGCAACGACGGCCGATCCGAACCGGCGATACACTTACATCGAGTGTTTGAGCAATCTCCGGAACACGAACGGCAGGCCGACGCAACTTACCAAGGCCGATCCGCGATATATCGACTACTACGGCCGGCCGTGGGCGCAGAACTGGGAAAAGTATTTTGAAGAAGGCTGGGAAAAGCCGCAGGATTCCGGTGTACCCCAGGACATACTCAATCTTTTTAAATAGGAAGCACGAGGAGAACACGTAATGAAAAAGCAACTAACCAAAGGCCGGACGATTGCCGGGCTCATCGCACTTGTATCTGTCGGCCTGGGTCTTAGCGTCACACCGGCTTTAGCGCACCACTCGTTCGCTATGTACGATCAGACCAAAACCCTGGTGTTAACCGGCGTGGCCTACCAGTTCGTCGCTCAAGCCAACCATGCCGAACTCCATTTCTATTTGATCGGGCCGGACGGCAAACTGATCAAGGACAAGGACGGGAAGAACGCCGACTGGGGCGTCGAGATGGCGGGCGCCGCGGCCATGGCGCAGGAGGGCATCACGGCGGCCGCTTTCCCCGCGGGCACGATATTCAGCCTCAAGATGAATCCTCTTCGGGATGGCAGTAACTTCGGATCGCGGGCGCGCGGCAGCGCCATCGCCAAATGCCCCTGGAAAACACCGCCGGCTCCCGGTAAGACCTGCGAAACGGTTCAGGGCAGCGAGCTTCTGGGCGCTTCCAGTTTCTAAGGCAAGCGTTGTTCTAAGATAAGCGTTCTTATCACGGAAATCCTGCTTGAAGCATTTAGCCGATTGGCTGTCCACGACGTCTCCGAGCGTCTTCATTCAAAACCATAACGCTTGGGTTATACCGGGGATCCAGTCTATTCACATTGTCGGCATTGGAGTGGTGCTGGGATCCGTGTTGATGATCGGCCTCCGCATCCTCGGATTGGCGGGGAGGGACCAAACACTGCGGCAAACCACGACCCGTTTCGCTCCCTGGCTGACGGGTGCCCTGTGGCTGATGCTGGCAACGGGAATTCTCATGGTAATCGGCGAGCCCGTGCGTGAACTGGTGACAATTTCGTTCTGGCTGAAAATGTTCCTCGTGGCGGCAGGTACGCTCATCGCCACCCTTTTCCAAATTAGTCTCCGGAAGCACGAACAACAATGGGAAGCAACACTCGTCAACCGCAGATCCGTTAAGGCGCTGGCGATAATGACGTTCCTGATCTGGGCATGCATTATTGTCCTGGGACGGCTGATCGCTTATGACAATATTTGGGGCTCCTGGTCGCCGGCAACGAAGGCCTGATGGATATCTCCGTAATTCTTAAATGGCTCGAAGCGACAGCACTTGCCGGTAAAATTCGCGGCTCGCTCTATCTGTTTCCGCTGATCGAGTCGACTCATGTCCTGGGATTGGCTCTGGTGTTCGGCACGATCGCGATCATCGACCTCAGGTTGTTGGGAATCGCTTCTACGCAGCGGCGGGTCACGCGGATGTGGTCGGACATCCTGAAATGGACGTGGGCCGCCTTCGCGTTGACGGCGTTGACCGGGGCGCTGATGTTCATTACCAATGCCACCGTCTACTATCACAATTTCTATTTCCGAACGAAGATGCTGTTGCTTGCGCTCACCGGGGTCAACATGCTTGTGTTCGATCTGACGGCCAGGCGTACGCTTCATAGTTGGGACAAGGCTCCGTCGGCGCCGAGGGCGGGGAAGATTGTCGCGGCACTGTCGCTCGCGATGTGGATCGGGATTATTTTTATGGGCCGTATCATCGGCTTCACAACGACGCGGGCCGCTGTAGCTGCGCCGCCGCCTTCGAGCGTCAATTTCGACGACTTTCTCAATGGAACGCCGGCACCGCCGCCGCAACCTGGCAGTAGCGGAGTCCTGGCCACGCCCCCACGCAAGAAGTAAAAGGGCGCGGCGTCCAGGGTGTCATGTCACGGTCTTCCTCGCATGGGGGAAGGCCAGTGTTTGAAGTTTACTGATCTTAACGGAACATCAGGAAAAGAGACGGGCTCATCCCTTCCCTGGGCTTGGTACGCTTTCAGGCAATTTTCAGAAAGCGTTGATAGTATCCCGACAACAGAGCCTTTTGTTCAGCCAGAAATGGGCTCCCCATGAGCATCAGCTTACTTGTGGTCGCGCCAGGCGTTGACGCTCCGCGTCAACGGCAGGTTGGCATATCCTCTGCGTCGAGGGGGTCAAAATGCAAAATCGTGTTCGCCTGCTGGTTACGGGCGCGGGAGCGCTGCTGTTGTGTCTGCCCGCGTTTTCACAACTTAATTCGGGAAGCATCGCCGGGGATATAACGGATCAAAGCGGCGCGGCAATTGTGGGGGCGAAGGTAACCGTCATTGATGTGGAACGAGGCGTGGCGCGGCCGTTGGTCTCCGACAGCGCCGGCCAGTATACGGCTCCAAGCCTAACGCCTGGTAAGTACACAATACGTGCGGAAGCCACGGGCTTCAAAACCGCGGAACGAACGGACATCGATCTGGGAGTTGGTCAAGCCGGCCGTGTAGACCTTCAATTGCAACCTGGCGAGCAAGCTCAGACGGTAACGGTGACTGGAGAGATCCAACTCATCGACACCAGCAACGAAGTGATCTCCAACACGGTGGACACGCTGACGCTCAGCGAGCTACCAATCAGCGGCCGCCTTTACACCAAAGTGCTGGACTTCCAGCCGGGAATCATCGGGCGTCCGGGCGGGAATTCACCGAACTACTCGGCCAATGGCGCCGGCGGCCAGGGCAATTACTGGATGCTGGACGGTGTCGAGAATCTCAACATATTTGTCAACTCCGGACCCCTGATCGGTGCGGGCACCGGCACCGACGAACTGACGCTCCTGCCCGTTGATGCCGTTCAGGAAGTCAATGTGATGGCTAATCCCCCCGCCGAATTCGGGTGGTTTCAGGGCGCCGTCGTCAACGTGGGGCTGAAATCGGGCACGAACGCCATACATGGTACCGTGTCTGCGCTCGGCCGTAACAACACACTGGAAGCGTATAACCCGTACCAGAACGGGATCACCCCGGCGTTACCGAAATCGGACGATAATCTCGAGCAGTACGGCGCGTCCGTAGGTGGACCGATCAAAAAAGATAAATTGTTCTACTTCGCCGATTATGAAGGAATGCGCTACACGGTTGGATCGCCCAGCTTGATAAACCTCCCGACCAGTTCTCCGAACGCGCAAATTCCCTCGGACAGCCTGCCGGTTGCGATTAGCGGCTTACTTGCCAATGGCGTGCAGCCGAGTCAATTGAGTCTGAACCTGGCCGGCTGTACCGTTAGCGCGGGAGTGCCTTCCTGCAATCCGACGAAAGGCATCTTCCCGAACAGCTCAACCGTTACGGAAAACATTCCCACGTCACTGGACAACATTGGCAGTTCGAACAATGTGATCGGAAAAATCGATTATCACCTCAACGACCGCAACGCGATCAACGGCGAGTATTATTTTGGCCAGGCCAATACCACATCTCCCACAACCGGCGCGGCTCCCTGGTGGATAAACGGGAATCACAGCCGCACGCAAATGAACCGGGGGGTTTGGGTCTATACGCCAAATGCCTCCTGGGTGAACGAAGTCCGGTTTGGCTGGAACCGGTACGCCCTGGTGGATTACAACGCGGAATGCACCTCGCAGGTAGGCCAGCCGGATTATGCCAAGCTTGGTTTCGTTTCCGGGGCGAATCCTCCCTCTCCGATGTGCGGATTCCCGGTTTTGAGTATTGCCGGGGGCGCACAGAGTTTTGCCGGCCTGGGCTCGGGCACATCCATCGCCGACCAGTTGGTGAATCAACAAACCGAGACGATATACGACAACGTTTCCTATACCCGCGGCAAGCACCAGTTCAAGTTCGGCGTCGAGTTCCATCACAGCACGTATAACGGGCTCGGCGCTCCGGGAAATTTTGACGGCACGATCAATTTCCAAGGCGGCGTGGCGTTTTCGGCCAATGGTGGCTCCACGGCTTTGCAGGATTTCCTCGCCGGCGCACCAGCGAGCGGGTCGATTCTGGTAAACCCCCAGTCAAATAGTCTTGGCTTCAACCGGGAGGCTTTCTATTTCACGGACGATTTCCGGCTGACCCGGAAACTGACTGTGAACCTGGGGCTGCGCTACGAATTGGAGCCCGCGATGCTGGTGGACAATAACAATGCCGCCAACTTCGATCCGTCTCAGCCCACGGGAATGGTGCAGCAAAAGGGCAATCCCCTTTATCACACGGATTACCACGATTTTGCGCCGCGAGCGGGCTTCGCGTGGGATGTCTCGGGTAAAGGAACTACGGTGCTCCGAGCCGGCATGGGCGTCAGTTACGATACGCCCCAAGTCGATGACCTGATCGCGCAGGGCTTCGGTGCCGGCCTCAACAATATCCCCACGGGATTTTCGCTCTATAATGCGGCGGGCGCCCTGGCCTTTGCGCCTTCCACTGCCCCCGGCGCAGTCATGTCGGGCCAGGTTACCGTTCCGACCGCCGGATTGAACTGGGTTTGCAATACCTCGCCGAGCTGCCCCGGCGCTCCTGCCACCGCGGTCCCCGTCTTCACCGTTGGGACCAGTGCATTGGAGTGCGGCAACGGCCTGGTGAAGGTGGCAAACGGGACCACGCCCTCACCCTGCAATCTTCACGCGAAGTCCGTCAATTCACCCCGGTCCCCCATGTACACATGGACAGCGGGTCTCCAGCACGCGTTTACGAATAACAGCTCGCTCACGGTGAATTACGTGGGCACTCACGCGTACAATTTGTCGACCATGGTCAACGTCAACGAGCCGACGCCTGGAGCCAGCAAAGCGTTGCCGGGCTCCACGCCCGGAAGCGTGACGGGAAGCTACCAGTTTCGGGAGCCATATTACAACCAATTTCCCTGGTTCTCCGGAATTTTTGAATATGAACCCGCCGGATTTTCCAACTACAGCGCGCTGCAAGTCAGCTACACTCAGCGGTCTTACCACGGGCTGACCATGAGGGCAAACTACTCGCTCGCGAGGGACTGGGCCACTACCAAAGGGGGCAACAGCCCCTTCGTGCAGGACGGGAGAAATGTAGGCGCGTATTATGGGCCCTTCACCCCCACTCACCACGTCGGCATTACGGCAACGTATGCGATTCCGGGCAGGAAAGCCCCGGCGCAGTTGCTGCAGGGATGGGAGATCAACAGCAGCGTCAATATACAAAGCGGATCCCCCACTAACTTCACCGATGGAACTGACGACTTCGCCGGCATCGGCGGCTCCAGATCCCTGTTAGGCGGCGCCAGCGAGCAATGGTCTTTAGTTGGAAATCCGCGCGATTTTCATATTGGAAAAACCGCGCCGACTCCTTGTTATGCGTTTGCGGGTGGCAGGTTTGCCAGCGATCCCAACTGCTTGCCGCTCACGGTGGGGGGGAGCAACGGGGCGGGACAAGCGTGTATTGACGCCGCCAACGCGGAGGCCGTGAACGCCGACATGAACGCGCAAGTTCCTGGCTCCTCCAGTGGCTTGGCTTCCCTCCAGAAGTTTGGATGTTATGTGTCCCCCAACGGTAAGTCCGTCATCCTGCCGCCAGCTCAGGGGACCTTCGGGACCATGATCAAGAATGCGCTTTTCGGCGCGGCATTTTATGAGTTGGATGCCTCGGTTAGTAAGAGATGGATTTTCCACGACCGTATAAATGTCCAGTTCCGCGCCGAGTTTTTCAACGTCCTCAATACCCGGACATATTCGGGAGTTGGCAGCCTCACCAGCCCGGCGACGTTTGGCCTGGCCACTTCGGCGCCGAATTCCAATAACCCGATCAATGGGACCGGCGGGCCCCGTGAGGTTCAGTTGGGATTGAAAGTGACCTTCTGAGCGGATCGAAAGAGCGCTCCGGATAATCAGGGGATGCTGGATAACGGCCAGGCAGGGGTTGGTTTGCGCCTTTTCCTGGCCGAACTGTCAGACCGGGCCGACGCTGAATGTCCATTCAGGATCTGCGTGGCCGGAGGCTAAATGAGACAGAGAACAGTGTTCGCGATTTTATCGTTGCTATTGTCGCTTTCCGGCGCGGCTTTCTTGATGGGCCCGGCGCTCGCGCAAGCTCCGCCCTGCATGCCCTCAGCACAGCCGGCGGCCCAAGCCGGTGGCGCTGCCCGCGGGCAGGGCAGGGGTCAAGCAACGCCTCAAGCTCCGCGCAACCTGACCATCACGGCGATCCCCGGCGTTGTCGCCGCGGGCGGGACGTGGACGAAGATCTGGCAGCAGGCCGGCAACAGCGCCGACGGCATCATCCCGGATAAGGACGGAAGCGTGCTCGTGGCGCAGGAAGATTACGACACTGTCCTGAGGATCGACGAAAACGGCAAGACATCCGTGGCTGTGGCGGATGCCAAGGGCATCGGTTCGATATCGATGGATCGGAAGGGTCGCCTTTACGGCGCGCACCGAACGGAACGGCCCGGATCGACCAAGCCGGACCGGGACTCGATCGTAAACGCCATCACTCTTTTGGCGCCGGAACGCAGGGTGATTGCCGACAAGTGGGCCGATGGGACGACGCTGACGGTGCGACCAAACGATCTCACCGCCGATGGTTTGGGCGGCGCGTATTTCACTGTGGGTTGCCTCTACTATGCAAGTCCGAAGGGCGTTACGGTGGCCGCGGAGGATCTCCGCACCAACGGTATCGTCTTCAGCCCGGACCACAAGACTCTCTATGTCACCAATGGCGGCACGCTTGTCGCTTTCGACGTGAAGGGACCTGGAATGCTCGCCAACCGCCGCGATTTCGCCGCGCTTCCGGCGGGCAGCAATGGCGACGGGACGGTGGTCGATTCCGAGGGACGACTGTACGTGACTTCCAACCCCGGCGTGCAGGTTTTCGATGAAACCGGGAAACATCTGGGCGTTATTCCGACGCCGCGCGGCCTTATCAGTGTCACTTTTGCCGGCCCTGGCAAGAGGACGCTGTTCATCATTGGCAGCGGCGCGGATGACGAGAACGGCCAGCCGATTCGCCAGGGTCCGCAGCAGACGGCGGCGACGATTTACAAACTGCCAATGATCGCGCAGGGATTGAAGGGTCCGGCCAAATAAAGCCTGCTATTCGTCAGTGATCCCGTCTTCCTTCGCGGCTTCCTGAGCCCTTTTGTCGTTCGGGTACCAATAGTGCAGATGGCAGTTTTCGCAGGCTTTGTCGATGCCGTCGATGGCGTGAAGCAGGCCATCCTTATCCTTCGCGTCGACTGCTTTGATCGCGAGGGCGGCGGCGTCATGCAGCCTCCGCGCGCGGCGAATGAAGCTTTGCCGGTCTGCGTTCAGTAGTTTTTGGACATCCGCGGGCTCATTTTCAACTTCGGGATTTCGGGATCTGTCCCTGGGACGCGCGGCCAGGCGACCCTCCGTGGTCAGGATACCCGGGGCATCACGCAGGACGATGAGGTGCTGCCGAACGTCCTCCCAATCCGCATCGGTCTTCGGCGCTTTTTCTCTGATCCCATGCTCGTCCGCGATCTCCTGCACCGACTTGAACACATAGTCTCCGTTGGGATCCACCATGGAGTGCATGATGTCCTTGATGGTGGCTGGCCCGCGGCCCGCGCAGGCCACGCCTGTCCAGAGCAGCAGCGAGAGCACGGCCGCCAGTTTAGCCCTGCGCGGGATTTTCGCCGCGCGATCCAATTCCGCCGCGTTGTTGTAAACGTCCCGGCGGAATTTCAGATAGCTTACGGCGACGAGCACGAGCAGCGTGATTTTGATCCAGAACCATCGACTCCAGGAATATTGCATGGATCCCCAGGCAAGGAGCAGGACGCCGCAGACGGCGGCGAGGGCGAATCCGAATCGTTTGGGAACGCGCAGCCCGTTCACGATCTCCGAGATCGAATAGCTCCGCATCCCGACACCGAGCAAACGCAGATCGGTCACAACGATCATGCCGCCAAAAAACGCCAACGCTAAAATGTGGAGAGACAAAATGACCGGATAAGTGTATGCCTGCGTAGAGTCGATAAATCCGATGAAGATGCCGCTGAACAGCACCAGGGCCCACAGCCCGAGCGAAATGCACGCCACGATTCGCCGCCTGCCTTCGGAGGCCGATGAAACCGCTTTATAGACCGCCGTGTAATAGAAACCGATTGCGAGCACGAGGTAAATCATTTTCAAAATGAAAGCGCGGTTGACGTAATATGCATCGGGGTCGATGGAAAAAAGCAGGAGACCCGAAAAAATCGCGAGCGAGAGGCCGGCCAGCGTCCACGGCATGGTTTCGCTCCAAAGCTGCGCGGCGGTTTTCCGGGTCAGACCCACGCCGAGCAGGCGAAAGTTTACCAGCGCGATTGTCCCGACGCCGCAAACAAATCCGATGATGTGGAACCACTCCAGGAGGGGAAAGGCCAGACTGGATTCATTGAGCGGGTTTTCAATCAGCATTTGACGCCGGCGCCCACGACTCGAACCACGACAATCACGGCTTTTGAAGCTGCACGGCGGTGCCGTAGCACAGGACTTCGGTGACACCCTGCATGACTTCAGTCGCGTCGTAGCGTACGCCGATTACGCCGTCCGCGCCTGCCTGCGCCGCGTGCTGCAACATCCGCTCGAAGGCGTCGCTCCGGGTCTTTTCGCAAAGCTCGGTAAAGAGAGTGATGTCCCCGCCGACAAGTGTTTGCAGACTCGCGCCGATACTGCCGAGTACCGACCGCGAGCGGACTACGATCCCGCGAACGATTCCCAAACTCCGGCTGACGCGAAAGCCGGGAATCTCAAAAGCGCTGGTCGTCATTTCATGCGGAATCATGATCCAATCTCCCTGCGGGCTTCCTGTGAGCCATCGCCGCATTTCAGATTCTATCGTCTGCGCGAGACGGGCCTGGCCAAGCCTTCATCGCCGTGCGGATTACCTGCTCCAGTTCCTTCCGGCTTGCGCCGCCGGACGCCAGGACCGCCATTCCGTAAACGACTGCGGCCAAAAAGTGGGCCAATGCCGCTGGATCGTTATCCTTCGGCAGATCGTGCTGTGCCTTGGCCTGCTCGAAGCGACGGCGCAGGAGTGCCACCCCGGCTGTCCGATGCGCATTCAGTGCCCGGCGAACCGGCTCCGCTTCGTCACCGCAGGCAATCGCGCCATTGATTGTCAGGCAGCCACCTGGGTTACTGGAACCTGCCTGCAGATCGGCGGCCCCCCTGAGGAGTTGCTCTGCCACCTCCCGGGCCGTGGGCTTCCCGAGCGCCGCCGCGACGTAGCCTGCAGGTCCGGCTGCATAACGCTCCAAAGCGGCGCGAAACAAAGACTGCTTGTCCCCGAAGGCGGCATACAAACTGGGCCGGCTGATGCCCAGGGTTTCCGTAAGGTCCGCAACCGAGGTGCCTTCGTAGCCTTTCGTCCAGAACAACCGCATCGCCTTCTCCAGCGCGGCATCGGTATCGAATTCGCGAGGCCGACCCATGACTCCTTGTTCTTTCCTGACCCCGGCACCTTTCTTTTTCATTTCCGCATCCCGAGCCCACCGGCTTAACATCTATACCACCAGGTACATAATGTGAGATGCGCAAACCGGACTCGGCGTTGCTTCTCAACAGAAAGGCAGTAATATGAACTCGCAATTTGACGGAAAAGTCGCCCTTGTGACAGGGGGCAGCAGTGGAATCGGACTCGCGACAGCCAGACTCTTCGCACAACGCGGCGCCACGGTGTACATCACGGGACGCCGTCAGAAAGAACTCGACGAGGCGGTTCGCGAGATCGGCCAGTCTGCAACCGGTATTCAGGGAGATGTTTCGCGCCTGGGGGATATCGACAAGGTTTATCAGACCATCCGCGAGCAGAAGGGCAAACTCGATATCCTTTTCGCGAACGCCGGCATCGGCGAGTTCGCTCCGCTGGGACAGATTAAGGAGGAACACTTCGACAAGCAGTTCGACGTTAACGTCAAAGGCACCCTCTTCACGGTTCAAGGCGCATTACCTCTGATGTCCGCAGGCGGCGCGATTGTCCTGAACGCCTCGCTGGTTTCCATCAAGGGAAACCCGGCTTTCAGCGTCTATAGTGCTACAAAAGCAGCGATCCGCTCGTTTGCCCGCAATTGGGCTGTGGACTTGAAGGGCAAGGGCATCCGCGTCAACGCGATCAGTCCGGGCGTCATTCCGACGCCGGGCTATCACACAAGTCTGGGGATGACGGAACAGCAACAGGACGACTACATCCAGTCCGTCGTTCCGGCCATTCCGCTGGGGAGAACGGGAACCACGGATGAGATCGCCAAAGCGGTCGCGTTCCTGGCCTCCGACGAAAGCAGTTACATCACCGGCAGTGAACTCTTCGTGGACGGCGGTCTGGGCCAGATCTAAGGAACGGTCGTCCGCGGATGCGCTGTCGTTCCGGCGGCATATGTTGTAACCTACGCGACGGGGCACGTTTTGAATGCACTTCTTGGGAAACGACCTTTGAAGATTCGAATAACGCTGGGGGCAGCGGTCATCGCCGCTTGCAGCGCGATGGCTTTCGCTCAACAAAATCCGGCGGGGCCGTACACCGCCACGCAGGCACAGGCGGGGCGCGCCGCGTATCAAGTCAATTGCGCCTCCTGCCACGCGCCGGATCTCTCGGGACGCGAAGGGCCACAACTGGCCGGCGCAAACTTCATGACTCAATGGGGCGATAAGACCACGGGCGATCTGATCGGTTTCATGCGCGCGACGATGCCTCCCGGCGCGGGCGGGTCGCTTCCGGACCAGACTTACATTAATCTTGCCGCGTTCATCCTCGATGCCAACAGTGCGCGGCCGGGCGATCGAGCGCTCACGGCACTTTCTGACGCGAGCGTTACGATTCGAAGCGTCGCGTCGGGCCGGCGGGCGATTCAACAAGCTGCCGCCGCTCCCGCCGCGGCCCCGCAAGCGCCCCGCGGAATCACGGTGGCAGGTGCGGTCAAGAATTTCGTTCCGGTTACCGACGCCATGCTGCGCAATCCCGATCCCGGCGACTGGCTTATGATTCGCCACGACTACAAGGCAACGTACTTCAGCCCCCTGAACCAGATCACCGCGCGGAATGTCAACGACCTGCGCCTTGTGTGGAGTTGGGCCATGCAGGAAGGCGCAAGCAACGGCAAC
>Ga0182024_10010155_pt1 | contig 19283 bp, 12 predicted proteins | sample P32metaG_FD_120480 | JGI IMG/M metagenome (GOLD analysis project Ga0182024, IMG submission 120480) | Permafrost microbial communities from Stordalen Mire, Sweden - P3-2 metaG (Illumina Assembly) | ecosystem: Environmental > Terrestrial > Soil > Wetlands > Permafrost | place: Sweden: Stordalen... | reverse complement strand
TTGATCGAGGTTGCCCGGTCGCCGGCAAGATTCTGCGCCATCGACTGGCTGGTATCTAGAAGAATGCCGGCGCGGATAGGAAGGTCGTGCATGGATTGGAAGGCAAGGATTTTGCGTGGCGGCTTGCCATTGTCCAGCACGCTCAGCTCATCAAGTTTCAAGTCGTTGATAGAGAGCCCGTGAGCATCAGCCGCGTGGAAGGTGATGCTGACTTCATCGACTGAGACGCTGAGGCTGTAGGGTGGCGGAGTACTTTGAGCACCATTTACCTCCGGGCCCAGGCGTTGCGCATGGACAAAGAGCGTAACCATGAACAGGCCGCAGATAAATAGCTGTCGCATGAGGCAGCTGCTTCTAAAGTATATAGCTGAACAGGCGCGAGATAGCTTTGCGAGCGTTCCATTGTTGGCCCCAGCGACCGTATTTCTCTTACTGCTGCCGCTATCTTCCGGAGCTACCAAGTGAGTTCGTCTTCGGAACGACGTCTGCTTCAGGAAGGTCTCTCTGCTCGACAAACTGTCGTGCCTTAACCCTGGAGATTTTTTCAAAGTGCCGTCGAAGGTATTCGTGCAGTGTTTCGGGTTTGATTGAGACCATTTCGATAACCTTGGTCTCTAAGAGACCGGGAGAGCCGACTGCGCCACTAGAGTTTAACGGCGATTCTCCTCATTTCCTGAAATCGAGTCCTTCCCCCGAAGGAATCGATTACAGAGTCCTGGTGAATCGCCGCTTGTTGATAAGCTTACCGGTTCTGGCGCAGTTCGCCATGGTTCTTGGGTGACATGGGGCAAGATCGTAGTTGTATGCCTAAGGGCGGATGGTCGGCAGGTCCATGACCTTTGTGGGACAGTGGCGATGAATCTGCTTTGGGCGCAACCGAGACTCTCCTCGTAGAACGGAGACTCCACGTTCTAGCCCGCATTTCTCACAATCAAGATGCAGATCTGGGTGAGGTGATTTAGAAAGTGGCTTGGAAAGGCCGTCTTTCATGGCATAACTGCGTTATCGAGACGTAGTGTTAACCGTGCGGAGGCGGCCTTTCTGATGACAGAGTGTAACCAAGAAACGTTTGCATTTACAGTCCATTTTTCACGTCGCGTGGAGGCAGGGTTTACCGCTGGTCAAGTATCCAGCGACGGGGGTGCGCTGCTGTTGCGCGAGGTGGACCGCAAGATCAACTTGCTGGGGCGTCTGGCGGGCAGCTTTGTCGATGGCCGATCGCCGTTGCTGGTCAGCACCAGCTAGCGCAGATGCTGGCGCAGCGCATCTTCGGTCTGGCGTTGGGGTACGAAGACCTTAGCGATCATGAGCAGTTGCGCTCCGATCCGCTGCTGGCGTTGCTCAGCGGTAAGAGCGAGCTGGATAAGCCGCTGGCCGGCAAGAGCACGCTGAACCGACTGGAACTGGTTGGCCGCAGCGGTCGTTATCACAAGATCGGCTACTCGGCGGAGTCTCTGGGCCACTTGTTGGGGGAGCTGTATCTGGAGTCACATCGCAGTGCGCCGGAGCAGATCGTGCTGGACCTGGACGCCACTGACATCCCGCTGTACGGCCATCAGCCGGAGCGTTTCTTCCACGGCTACTACGGCAGCTACTACTGGAACCGGCAAGTCCAACATGGAGCCCCCAGAGTGTTGGTCTGCTTTGCTAGCTGATGCAAAGCATCTCGCTAATATCACGAGCCGCTTTGCACACCTGCTCAGAGTAGAAAAGACTATTTGCTGCGATCGAGCTGGAACAAGCAGCGACGATACCAATCGAGCCTACAATGACATCATCATCGAGTCGAATTGGCGCGGCGAGGCATCGTATGCCTTTCTGATATTCCCCTTCATCAGCCGCAAAGCCTCGTTTTTTAATCACAGTAAGGTCTCTTGACAGACGGTCAATGTTCTCGACTGTAATCTTAGTAAATCTCTGCAGCGGAGCAGTACCCAGGATAGCGCTTAGCTGCGACCGGTCCATGTCCGCGAGCAAGGCTTTCCCATGCGCTGTACAGTGTAGCGGTATTAAGTCACCTGGCTCACCTGCAATCGTAATCATATGTTTAGCGTTCGCAGAATCAACGATCAGAGCGCTTTCGCTCGCGCGTACTGCGAGTTGCGCTGATTGGCTTGTTTGGGTTGCCAGGAGCTTGAGCCGCTGGGTGGCAATCCTTTTCAGCATATCGCCCCAGTCATATTGGCTGGAGATCCTCCACATCGAAGAACCGAGTACGTAATACTTCTTGCCAACCGGGCAGGATAGAAAACCGCGCCGTCTCAGGGTGTGGGCGAACCGGAAAGCACTGCTTCGATGCACGCTGAGAAGACCCGCCAACTCATCAAGCGAGAGAGGTTGCGTCGAGGACGCGATAGCATGAAGTATTGTCAGACCCCGATCGAGGCTTTGGATGCAGACAGTTGGGCGACCTTTATTGGCTGACATAAGAAACTATCCCCCAGGGGGCCGCCAAACCGACCACATAGCGCCACTTTATAGCAGCTGCTCCTATGCCTCCCTATTTAATGGCGGTCCGCCTCTCTACTCTATTTCCGCGGCTTACCCCAGTAGACGAATGTGCCGAATCTGGTCGCAGTTACAATGTCAACCGCGCCGTCTTTGTTCAGATCTATAGCGAGCAAGTCCGAGCCCGCTCCAGAATGATTGTCAATGAGTTCGGGCACAAACTCTGCTCCTCCCGGCGCTTTGGGATTACGTACTGTCTTGTACGCATACAAAACGGCTTGACCATAAGGGTCCGGATCGAGATAGGTGTCAAGATGGGACCAATACCGCTTACCGACAATAAAGTCCGGCACACCGTCGCCATCAACATCCGCAAAGGTAGTACCGTGTGGCTCGGAGAAGGCTACATTTCCCGCGTTGCTGGCAGAGAAGTCGTCCATGATCATGTGCTTCACGAATGAGATTTGCCCCTGGGAGTCGCGCTTCTGCTCAAACCACGCCATCCCCCAGCCATGCGGATTGAGCACCGTCACAACGTCATTCAGGCCGTCGCCGTTGACGTCATAGACCGCCATTACGCTGCCACCCATGATGCCGCGTCCGTACCGGCCAAAGATTTCCGGATGATAGGTCCACGTTTCCTGTTTGCTGCCGGCTGGCGGTTGCTCCCACCAGCCATATGGGTTCACGATGTCCATTCGGCCATCGCCGTTGATATCGCCAACCCCGATGCCGTGGGCGGTAGCATACCCTTTTTCGGAAACGTTGTGCACGGTCCACTGTCCGGTGGGATTGGCAGGATCGGGCTTTGCATAACGGACTTGTCCGTCGCCCATGTAGACCACCTCGGGCTTACCATCGCCATCCACGTCCTGCAACACCGCAATTTCGCTCTGCACGTCGGCGGCCACTTTATATTTGTCCCAGCGCCGCTCTTCCCCCTTCGGGTTGACATACAAGAAGACACCGCCGTTTTCCGCACCGTAACTCACGGTAATCACGTCGGGCCAGCCGTCCCCGGTGAAGTCTGCAGCGAACTGCATCCACGAATCGGTCGCAAACTTAGTGGAGGGATTCACGGTCTCGGCAAGGTACATCTCCCTTGTTTTCGTATAGTCGGGACCGTAGTAGATGTAAGGACCGGATACGATATCCAGGATACCATCGTGGTTAAAATCTGCCGCGGCGGAGCTCCATGAATAGTAAAAATCGCTCAGTTGCTGTTTGCGGAAATTGCTCGACGTTTGATCTGGAAAACGGACCTTCACGGCCAGATCCGTATAGGCCAGGTCCTTGAAGCGCACCTCCCCGCTGCCCCCGACGTAGAGCGCAATGGACCCGTATCCTTCGTCCCCCACCGCACCGTGCTCGCGACCGTCGTTAAGGAACGTGCGGACGATATTGGCATCGAAGAGAATCTCGACTTCGTTCCAGTCATTGGGCCGCAGCTTGCTATCCGCTGGCTCAAAGGGCAACTTCACGGTGGCTACTGGCGGGTGATATTCGCGCGGAGCGTTGGGGCCAGGTGGCGGTGCAATTCGCTCCAGTCCGCCGCCGTACCTCAATTTGTTGCGCTCAACGATCTGCCCTTGGGCGTCGAGGGTAACGCTGTACGACGCGAGGTCCGGCTCGCTGAGCGCTACATAGATACCTTTCATGCCATTTGGCGTCTTTTCGGCGCGGAACAGCACCCCGGTTTCGCAAGCTCCCTTGCAACGGAATTGGGTGTAGACACCGATGTCTTGGTATGAGCGGTCGAGCAAAAGCCAACCACCGCCGCTCTGTCTAGGCGTTCCGATCACCTCGCCGTTCTCCGCGCGCCACTCTGCCGGTCCAACTGTATGCCAACCCGTAAGACTCGAACCTGCGAAGGTAGTGTCGGGATGGAATGATGGACCAACTGCGAACACCGGCAGAGAACCGAGGAACGTGAACGTGGCCAACAGCAAAAGACGTTTCCCAGACATCGCTTCTTCCCTTTGTCAGCGAAGCGTCGAAGCCTTCGCGAAATTACCCGTGTCCCAGAGAAATAAACATCGCCAGAGCTACATAGGCTCCGGAGCCTGCACCTAACCTTACGACAACTGCCTAGCGCGCAATATCAGTTGCAACCTCGCAGAAGCGTATATCAAAACCGACCGCACAAGTCATGAGCCGACGCACCTAGCCGGTATACCTGCGCTTACTCGCCGGTCACGATAGTGTTTTTCTGAGGCTTTGATGAACACCTTTTCAACCCGTGTATTCTGCTTTCAAAGGACCCTTTCAGCCGATTTTATCCCCGATGTCGCGGAGCAAAATACACGGGCCGGAACCGGAGCGAGCCTACCAATAAAGCTTCAGCGCCAACTGCACCTCGCGTTGATCGTATGCCCCATCGCGGGTTGCTGTGATCCTGCCAAAAGCAGCCGTATTTGTAAAGTCAAGGGCGCCTGGAGCCGCGTTTACACCGGGCCCCGAGAATCCAGGCAGTCCGAACTGAGGTGTGTTGGTCAGATTGAAGATTTCCGCGCGGAATTCCGCGCGGAGATCTTCCCAGATCGGAATTTGTTTGAGAAACGACAAGTCCATTCGATGGAAACCTGGCCCGAGGACCTGAGTTCCTTCGCCTCCTAACGCCGCGAACCCACCTTGACCAATCTGAGTGACTGCAGTCGGATTTGCAAACGCTGCCGGGTTCATCCATTGATTCACATTGTGCTGTGGTCCATAGAGATCAATTCCCGTGGTGAGTGCGTAGCAACCAACGCCTGCCGCGGTCCCGACCGTACACGGGACGGTAAAGGGTTGGCCACTTTGCAGAGTGATGATCGTGTTTGCAGTCCAGTGGCTCACCAATGCATCTACAATCTTTGGCGAACCTCCGAGGAACTTCTGGTCCCGCCCGAATGGCAACTCATAGGTGCCGCTTGCGTGAAACATCTGAGGTACATTGTAATCGCATTCGGCATAGTCCCCATGGATTCCAAATCCGGGTAGATCAACCGCCCTGTATCCACCGATGTTGTTGTCCAGGCCATCGCGAGCATCCGTCCGACATTTTGACCACGTATAGTTTGCCAACATCGCCAAACCGTGCGTCACGCGTCGTTGGATACTCGTCTGCATAGAATTGTAATTGCTGTTCGCGCTTGTAATCTTATAGCCGAAACCACGAGAAAAGTCGGGCCACGGAATATAGGCTTGAGGATTGTAAGCCGGTGGCAGGATCTGACTCACATTGTTTGTGCCTGCATACACCGCCAGGTGCCTTCCCTGATTACCTACATAACCTAAGGTGAAGGTCGTGCTTGGGGATATCTGGTATTCAATGGCGAGATTATCCGCCTGATAATAAGGCGTCTGGTAGTTTATCTGTACGCCGCTGAGTCCCAAACCCTCGGCATTCACGGCTAGCGGCACGAAATTGATGGCAGTCAGCCCGGACTCCAGCGTCGCGATCGCGCCATTCGGGTAGGTAAGCGGATGGCCAGCGTCTGGAGCGTTGTAGGCAAAGTTATACGAGAAAGGATAGTTGCCGGCTGTACCCAGGTTGTCGCCATTGTTCAGTGCCCCATAGAAAATTCCGAACGCACCTCGGAGCACTAGATTCTTCTCGACTTGATAAGCAAATCCAACGCGTGGCGCGAAATTACCTAGCTGGGTGTACACCAGCCCCGGGATTCCTGAACATTTGATGGCGATGCCGTCCTGCGCCGTCAATGTGAGAAACGAGGTGGACAAATTCTTATTGCAAACCGCTGTCGACATCAGGAACTCAGGACCTTGATTCCCAGTCGGAGGAACGAAGTTCGCCTGCTGATCCCCAGCGGACAAACCGTGACCTACAAATTCCCACCTCAAACCCAGGTTCAATGTGAGACGCGGTGACACCTTCCAGTCATCCTGACCATAAATACCGTAGTAATTTCGGGTGATGGCTGTGTTCGCGGCATTCGAGGCTTGCGACCCATCTGCCCCTCCGACATTGTTGAAAGCACCGGGGACGCTACCGGCGGTGGGTATAAGTAAGAGCTGCGCCAAGCCAGTATTTCCACCTCCGGTTCCAATCGTTGTATTGCTGCCGGCTTGCGAGGCTGCAGTGTTCGCAACATCCGTAAACTTGCCGCTATAGGTAAAGTTGCCACGACCATACGCCGGTTGAAAGAACGAGATAGCCGCCCGCTGGAATGCAAAACCCCCTTTAAAGCTGTGCGCTCCCGCAATCTTAGTCAGGTTCTCCGTTGCCTGTACGACAGTACCGGTTTCTGATGTTGGCAGCCATGGGGATGCACCAAGCTGACTGAGCCCAGCGAGATTATATGTTGGTAAGCCACCGTTATTAGGGAATTGCGGAATGCCCTGAATCCCAAACTGACCCGGTATCGTTAAATCGGAGGCGAACGGTTGAACCCTCGAAGTGCCAATACGGGAATATCCGCCTCTGGCTTCATTCACCAGAGTCGGTGAGATAAGGTACGTCCAGCCGAGTACGTCATCTTTCTCATCGTTGATCTGACTCCCGGTTGCAAAGGCGCCCCCCGCCGCAACCGTGTTGAAGGGCGGAGGTATGAAAGTGGGCTCTCTCAAATAGCTCATGCGGCCAAAGATCTGGCCCTTTTGGCCGGTCACCTGGTCGATTCGGATATCTCCCTGATTGACTGTATCCACCAGATTGGGAGCACTCGCGTAGTTGGAAAATACTCCTGCAAGATTGGGGGCAGGGAAAGTATCCAGCAGCTTGATCGCATTCGGATCCAGACGCGTCGCCGGAACTTGATTGCCTGCAAAAGGTTCCCTCACAAAACCAGTTCCGTTCGCCGTCAGGCCGGTCACGGGATCAACTTGACCGGCAGTCACGGTTCGAGTTGTCGCCGGGTCGAACACCTGTCCAACCGCAGTCGTGCGTCCGAGGAGATCGGTTCGCGTGCCACTCTGCCCGGAGATCAGTTCCGACAAGTTTGTATAACCACTCGACCGTTCAAGCGCAGTCGGAACACTCGACGTGATCGGGCTGGCCTGGATGATGCGCGTTCCCTGATAGTCTCCAAAAATGTAGGTCTTGTGTTTCCTTCCGTCATAGAGTTTTGGGATAAAGATAGGGCCGCCCAGGGTGAAGCCAAATTGGTTCAAGCGAAATTCGCCTTTGGGACCATATTCAAAGTAGTTCCGTGCGTCCAGCGCGTCGTTGCGCAGAAATTCGAATGCACTCCCGTGAAATCGATCCGTTCCAGACTTAGTGGTTGCATTGAGAACGGCGCCAGCTGCACGGCCAAACTCAGCGCTGAAATTACTGGTCTGGACCTTGAATTCCTGGAGTGAGTCGACCGACGGCAGGTAAACGTAGAACGCGCCGTTGAGGTAGTCGGCAAGATTCGAGTTGTTGTCGACCCCATCGAGAAGATAATTATTCTGATTCGGCGGAGTTCCATTGGAAGAGAATCCGCCATTCGCCGCCAATCCGCGCGTGTCCTGTTGCGCCTGAGTGACGCCCGCGCTCAGTTGTGCGAGAAAGGTATAGTTCCTTCCGTTGAGCGGCAAGTCGCTGATAGTTTTCGCCGCAACCACATTTCCTACAGACGCGTCTTCGGTCTGCAGCTGCGCAGGTGCTGTGGTCACCTCGACCGTGGACTGCACACTGCCCGGCATAAGCGTAAGATTGGCGACGACACTTTGCTGGATGTTGACCACAACGTCCGTTTGGGTGACTTTTCCAAAGCCAGAAGCTTCCGCCGTCAGCGAATACTTGCCGATTCTGATACTCGCAAATTGAAATGCGCCCCGGGTATCTGTGTGCTGGGTGAGACTCACGTTGTCGTCTGAATTGGTAAGTGTCACAAGGGCGCCGGCAACGGCTGCTCCCTGCTGATCCAGCACCGTGCCCAGGACCTGCCCGGTATCGACCTGCGCATGCAATATTGCGGAAAGCAACAGGATATTTGTCAGAACAGCTATATTTCTGCCCTTGATCTTCGCTCCAAAGAAATGCATGGAATGCCTCACTTATCCATCGATTCACTGCCTGCTGGTTGTACTCCGGGGTCGCTTCGCGACGTCCTGGAGTGATGCTTGCGGGTATGGAGGCCGGAAATCACTAGGGTCTTCACGCTCGAGCCCAAAGCCGTTATCGCCATGCGCTTCGAGCAAATGTTTTCTTCCCCGTGCCTCACCGATATTGTGTTGCGTATTACGCAAATCAAAGTGCATCAAAGAAGACTCGCAAAAAAGATCGTTGTGGCGCCCGCCCACAACGGTGGGGGCGGGGCTACAACGTGTCGTGCCCTTAATCCGGGCCAGATCTCAAAGTCGTATGTCCGGTACTTCTATGCCATCTCGGAGCCGGCGAAATTATCCTGCCCCGTAATTCAGCCTGTCAAGAATAAAGTGCGCACAGCGCAATTCGTATTGCACACGCTCAGTTCCCACTGCGATCCATTTCTGCTTTCGGATGAAGTGTGTAGTAGTCGTACGTGAGTTCCCAAGTGAACCCTCCACCGGGCTCGATCTTCATCGCAATATAAGGCTCAATCGCCATCACGGTGCGAATCGACCACAAGGCAACGTTCGAGAGCGGACGATCCCCCCTTATTCTGACTCCGGCGCCGACTTTCCGGTTCTCTACCCGAATGTCATAATCGGCGGCCGTATCGCCGAAACCTTGAAAGCTGGAGGTCACGCGGTCACGGTCCGTGAGCGTCTTTGTGTAAACGAACTCGTTGCCCCGGATCTCCGCGAAACCGCCCTGCGGCGGGTGAGTCGTTTCGAGCTGAAACGGAAAGCTGATCACCAACCCCGGGCCCGGCGCCAGGTTGTCTAGAGTCCAGAAATTGTGATCGTACACTGTGGTTTCGATCCTCTTGGTCCCGGTATTCTTCAGACTGTGCTCGAGCACCATCTCTGGCTTCCCCGGCACCAGCCGAACCGTTTTCGTGTACAAGTAGCCATAGCCCGAAGCCGGGTCGGACAACATCTGCTTGAACTCGACAGAATCACGCGTTTTCTGAACTGTCCACTTGCCCCCGTCAACGATTTCATAGGTCTTGGAGTGGTCAAACTTCGAATCGTCGGGCTTTCGCAGCACGCCGACACCAATCTTGACAAATGTTCCGCCTGGTTTCGCTTCGTCAAATCCGAGAGCCTTGCCCGCCGTGTTAAACTCCTCCCCCGGACCGACCATCGCGGTGAAAGGAGCGGATACGACACCCTTCTCGTCGTAGTTGAAGTCGTAGACTGCGGCATCGATCTGCTGAAACCAAGCCCCGTAAAACTGGTGCCCCTTATATTCCAGACTCCCGATCACACCCGACCAGTCAAACCGGGTCGAGCGATAAAAGCCTTTGCTGGCATCAGGTAAATAGACCTTGGCTTTGATCTGCCCATTTGCAATCTCGGCGCTCGGGAAGTCCGCTGCGACAGACGTGGGCAAGAACCAGGCCGCCGAGACGAGCGCCAGAGTTATCTGCGCAGTACGCAATGCAATTTGCATCAAATGGACGCTACCACCCATATTTATTCCTTGTCAAGCACACGCCGGTGCCTGCTAAGATTCAGCCATCAGACGGTCCGGAACCATGCAGGCTTCTCGAGCATTTCTCCGGTTGTGGCGCTGTGCATTTAGGCATTTCCTGCTGCAAACCGTCCCTGGAGCCTGTTCTCCGAACGGCAGGAGTGCATTCGTCGCAATGCAAACAAAATTGCGCAGTGTGAATATCCCGGTGGCCTTATGCGCGAAGTGAGAACCCTTTTGTCTTCGAACCGCCGCGAGTTTCTGCGCATGGCGGCAGGTTCTTGCTTGTACTCAAGGCTCGGTCGCTTTTCCTCGGCGGCAATGTCAGTACCGGGATCCCTGCGGAAAAGTGTTGTCGTAACATTCGGCGGCGGAGCACGAGACGATGAAACGTTTCAGCCCGCGGGTCAGGAGAATATTCCACATCTGCTCCACGACCTCATGCCCCAAGCGACCTTTTTCACGCAGGTGGTTAATGGCGGAATTTTGGGTCACTACGTGGCTACCGCAAGCCTGGCTACCGGGGTCTACGAAAGGTTCGATAACTTCGCCGCGGTTCCCCCGCAAAACCCGACCGTATTTGAATATTTCCGCAAAGCTCTGAGCCGACCCGCCACTGACACATGGGTGGTTGCTCCAAGCAACGGGTTCAACCGAATTGGAGAGAGCGGAAGCACGTACTACGGAGCTGGGCTAGGGGCGGGCGTCATTTTGCCCAAGCAATTGCTCTCCGCCTTCCTCCCCGGCGATGGGAAGGATTATCAGCATCTCCTGCGAGACAACTATGAAACGCCGTTCTATTCTCCTCAATTAGCCGGGAACAAGCTGGATCTCGACCGTCTTGGAGAAGCGCTGCGGATTTCTGTCGCTGACTTTACGGCCCACGCGCACAGCCTCGCCAGCCCTGACGAATTGTCCGTCTATATTGCGAAACGGCTGATGCTGCAATATGCACCGAGTTTGCTTTGGATTACTCTCCACGACATTGATGTTGCACATTCTGGGGCATTTTCACTTTACATCGAAGGCATCCGGCGTTCGGATCGCCTATGTAGTGAGATTTGGAACGAGATTCAGAATAACCCTGAATATGCAGGCAAAACCACCTTGTTCATTGCGCCGGACTTCGGAAGAGACGCGGACGACACCCTGGGCGGCAACGGGTTTCAACATCACCGGACCGGTGACGCCGTCTCCCGGACTACCTGGATGATGGTTCTCGGGCCAGGTATAAGACAAAACGCCATTGTCGATCGACCCGTGGCGTCAACTGACTTGGTACCGACGCTGGGTGCGATGCATGGCTTTTCTACCAGATTTGCGCAAGGGAAACCCTTAGTCGAGATACTGTAACCATTATGCTGCCCAGTGAGCTTACCGCGGATCAGTTCTCAGCCTATCCTCCTCAGGCAAAGCGGCTGGTGACTGCGCATCTCAATCTATTGAAAAACTTGCCTCCGATCTTCACTCCTCTTCTCTTGCGAGAGATAAAGGCCTACGACTGGAAGTTCCCTGCGGAACAAAAAGAAGTCGATGTGCAATTAGCGTATCTGCGTTCTCTCAGCGGAGACCAATTGCAGCAATCGATGGCAGGGTTTGCCCGGATCCAGCTTCCGACTGAGTTGACCAATTCAGACTGGATCAACGCTCCCGAACTCTTTTCACAACGATTGTCAGCGTCACTCTGGGCAACCAACCAGATCGATTCCTTTCGAGCAGCATCCATTCGGTATGTGAACCAGTACCAGGCGACCGCACCACCCGAGCCCCTTCCAGTGAGACGTCTGACCATCGTCGTACTGGGTGAGGGCGTCCAGGAGACGAGTTACCCGCTCTTCGGTAAACTCCGCGAGCACGGGGTTTACTACACCAACGTCGATACAGACGGAGGGTTGACCAAGCTGCTCGATGCCGTCCAGGCACGACACCGGGCACATCCTATCCAGTTTGCTCATTGGTATGTGGACGGCGGGAGCGGATTGAAAGTAAACGATGCCGGCTTGACCTGCGTTTCTTATGCATCGCTGGCGCCTTTGAGGCTGGCCGTGCTAAACAAGCTGCGCGCAATCGGGCAAGCCGTCAAAGGCCCAGAGCGACTGCAGGAATCGCTTACCAGCATGCAGCCGGAACAGTTTGGACTCACCCGCCGGGCCGACACAGCTACCATGGATCATTTTCAGCTCAGCGTATTTACCGAGGGTTCGGGGACACAGCTTTACAGCACAACTTTCGTGCAGTGGACTGCACACGAATTGCTGAGGCGAGCACAACCCTTGACCACGTTTGTGCGCTTCGCGCCGAGGCAGAAACAGCGGCCCATGGATGAAATGCTGGCAGATGAAGGCGAGACATTCCCCGTCGATCCCGAGGGATCTCTCGTGGATGCGGATATGGGAGCGTACTACATCTGGCTGAACCAGCGGCGCCTCGCAGAGAGCAATCAGGCATCCTTCCTGGTCTGGTTTGAAGATCATAGACAAGCGCTGATGATTTCGCCCACGCTACGAGCGGGGACGGTGTCCCGTGAGCGAACGAGCTTGGACCAGCTACTCGCCAGGACTGGCGATGGAGGGCGTGCTATTGCTTTACCACTCCCGCTAAAGTAGCGAGATAGGCGATCAGGTCCGTCTGCTCTTCGCTACTCAGCTTGTCTCGGTAAGAAGGCATGGGAGGCGTTTGCACAAAGTTAAATTCGCGCAAGGAGGATTTTTGGAAAACGACAAGCTGCTCCTTCGAATCCAGCATCTGCAAGCTATACACGTCCTGGTTCAGTAGTCTTCCGGTGATCTCTCTGCCGTCTGTCGTTACCACGCGGTAGAGCCGGTACTCCGAATCAACTTCCCGATTAGGATCGAGCAACGCCTTCTGCAGCTCGTCGACGCTTCGCTGGGTGGCGATGTCGCTTAAGTTCGGACCCATCCTCGATCCCCGGTCCCCCGCCCGATGACATGACAGGCACGCTCCTTTCCCTTCGAAAATGGCTCTGCCATGAGCTCGATCACCCGGAACCTGAGCTTCGTTGGCGCTCTTCGGGTGAGGGCCGGCACCATGCTCTTGAGCAAACAGCATGCCGCTTACTACGATCGCGCCAAGACCTATCCTAATTGGCCAGCTACTCATAGCTCCTCTTGATTCCCTCAGTACCAATCGAACTTGTTCCATCAACGCAGGCCGAAGACGAACAGCGAGGTACCGGCATTAATAGCAATGTATTGCTTGCCATGTACAGCGTAGGTGACGGGGTTCATGATCATCGGACCACCCAGGGTCGCTTTCCAAAGCAGCGAACCGTTTCGCGCGTCCAATGCAACAAAGGTGCCTTCTCTGCCGCCGGTAAACAAGAGGTCGGAAGCAGTGGTCAAAATTCCCGCCGCCCCGAAGGCAGTCTGCCAACCCTCAAACGTGTGCAGACTGTTCCCGGTATTCAACTTGAACTCCCATTTGCGTTCACCGGTATGTGGATCGAGCGCTCGGACCGCCGTGTACTTATCGTCGTCGTCTCCAACAACAGCTCGAAAACCAAAAGGATGATGGCCTCTACCATCGTACCGGTCACCTTCCTCATACTCCTGCGGGCCCTTGAAGAATATAGTCGAGTAGTTTTCACGAGCATTCAGATAAAAGAGTCCGGTCCGCGGGCTAAACGACGGGTTGAACCAGTTGGTCCCTCCTTGATTGTCGGGGAAGATGAGAGTGCCCTCGGTACTGGACTTCGCGTTTGGATCCATGATGGGACGCCCGTTCTTGTCAAAGCCCACATTCCAGTTTTGTTTCACAAAGGCCTTGCCCAGCAGGAACTCGCCCGTGGCTCGATCCAGCACATAGAAGAAACCATTTCGGTCGGCCCAGAGAATAACCTTGCGTGGCTGACCATGCCAGGTCATGTTAGCCAGCAGCGGAACCTGCACCGCGTCCCAATCGAATTCGTTGTGCGGATTGGCCTGGTAGTGCCACTTCAATTTGCCGGTATCCGCATCCAGAGCGACCATCGTGGAGGTATAGAGGTTGTCACCCGGCCGCACGTCTCCGTTGTAGTCAGGACCGGCGTTTCCTACTCCCCAGTAGGTCAGGTTGGTCCCAGGATCATACGAGCCGGTTGCCCATACCGAACCTCCACCATGCTTCCACGAATCGCCGCCCCAGCTGTCACGTCCGGGATCACCAGGCCCGGCAGTAGTGTAGAAGCGCCACGCTTCCCTCCCGGTATGAGCGTTGTAAGCTACGATGAAACCGCGGATGCCATACTCGCCCCCGGCAACGCCGACGATCACCTTGTCCTTGATTACTAGGGGGGCAACGGTCATGGTGTAGCCCGACGTCGTCTGCGCAACCGTCGTGTCCCACAAAGGGTGCCCAGTCTTGGCATCGATTGCGATCAGGTGAGCATCCACGGCCGCCATGTACAGCGTGTCCCCGAGAATCGCGAGGCCTCGGCTGATGCGCCCGCAACATAACCTCGCCTCAGACACAGGTGTGTACTTGTAAATCCAGAACAGTCGCCCAGTGGTGGCATCGAGCGCCACCACGTCATCTCCCTGCATGGTGTAAAGAACTCCATCAACGACCAGCGGCGTAGTTTCGTAGGGATCGAGCCAGCGCGCTTGAAAGACCCATTTGAGCTCCAGATTTCCGGCGTTCTCCGGCGTGACCTGATTGAGCAGGCTGTAGTGGAGGCTTTGGTATGTCCCACCATAAGTAAGCCAATTCTGCGGTTCTTTGTTGGCGTTCAGGATCCGTTCGAAGGTTACCCCCGTCTTCGGGCCGCGCCACTCCTCACTTTCTCCCGTGCGAATCGCGGACGGTGATCGAGCACCAGAAACGCTGCTCTCCGGCGCGGCCGCGGCTTCCGCGTTGCCGGCCGGAGGTTTGTCCTTCCCAAAATTCCTGGAGAGGTACTCGACCACCTGCCTGACATCCGCATCGCTACCCACCGCGCCACGGGAAACCATGTCGTCTACCTGGTCGGCCCAATGTTGCTTCGTCATCCTCTGCCCGGTGACCACATTCAGTCCGTGGCATGTCGTGCACATGCGCTCTACCACCGCCCTGCCCGGTCCATCCGGCAAACCGGATTGAGCATGCGCGGTGAGCGCGAGGCTCAGAAACACCAAATCAGCGAGGCTGGAATGGCGCATCCAGAGTGCATGGCGTCGTGCCCTGCGCGTTACATTGGAAGGGGATGCAGACAGTGGAACGGTCGAGGCTGACAGGAAGGCTCCCCTGGAATTCAAAGCAATACCCTTTCCTGTTCCCTGGGACCGACTGGACTCTCCAGTTGTAATCGGCATCGCACACCACGGGCCGGTAGTAAAAACACTCATGCGCAGTACGCAATGATCATTGCATCAACGGTGAAAAGTATCGCCACCCAAATCGGCTTTGTCAAGCCGGAGCGTAGTGTGTCCACACCGGCTCTATTTTGGTTTCTCCTGTCTTGTCAGGAGGAAGGCTACGACCGTGTCTTCCTCCTTCGTGGCGGAGTCAAGTTTGCGAAATATTTCCAGCTCCTGGGCAGACTGTTTCTTCTGCCCTATGCGGCTCAAGGCTTGCGCCAACCGGTAATGTGCGACAGCCTGTGCCGGTTCGAATTTGATTGTCCGCTCAAATTCAGCGGCGGCACGAGGATAATCCCCGCGGCGGGAATAAAGAACACCTAGTTGCATATGAGCTTGCGCCAGTCGGGGATCGAGGGCGACCGCTTTTTTCAGCAGCCATTCGATCTTTTCCCCATTTGTGGTCTCGTTCGAAGCCTCGTCCCTTTGCCACAGATTGGTCGCATAATAAAGCTGGGCCTGTGCCAACTTTGGATTTTCTCTTGCGTACCGCTCGACGCGGGCCGTAACCTGGGCAGACTGGTCCGAGGCAATGCGACCGAGCGTGGCGAGAAAGAAATACGATCTGGGATCTGTTGGATTGAGATCCACCGCATGAACCAGGGGATTCACAGCGTCCTGATCGTTTCCGAGCATATGCCGCGCCAGACCGAGGCCTGTGTTCAAACGCCAGGACTGAGGATAGAGATTGACACCGCTCTCGAAGACCTGCGCAGCTTCCTGCAGATTCTTGTGACGCAGGAGCTCGGCTCCCCAATCAAAAATGGAATCCTCCGTCGGATCCATTTGTGCCGCACGCTGATACTCTTTAGCTGCGAGCAGGAACTTGTTCTGCTTCTCGTACACCTCCGCGAGAATGGAATGCAACTCCGAGGTCTCCTTCAGAGCCAACAAGCTTTGGACCTGCGTTTCCGCTTCTGCCAACCGGCCCGACATCATTTCGGCGAGCGAGAGATCGTATCCGTTCGCATAGTCGGTGGGCCTCAGCTGCTGCGCCGCTTTGAGCGGAACGACGGCCGCCGCGATCTTACCCAAGTTGATATAGAACTCGCCACAATTATGTTGGAGATCGAAGTTTTTCGGATCCAGCCTGACCAATGTCTTGAATTCCATTTCGGCAAGTATGTTCTTATTGCGCTTGGCATAATTTGCAGCAAGATTCTCCCGGGCCGGCACCGACGCCGGACTCATCCGAACTGCGTTCTCAAAGAAAGGAGTTGCGTCCGCATCCCGGCCTTCCGCGGTCAACACCAGACCGAGTAATTCATTGGCTGAATAGTCCCGCGGGACTTGAAGCAAGAGACTGCGAAGCTCAGCCTCGGCCTGCGAATATTGTTGCTGTGCGTAATAGGACTCTGCTGCCGCCAGGCCCGTTTTTACATGATCCGCGAGGCCTGCTAAGGATGAACAAAGGCCGATGCAGCATGCCGCAGAGAGGTTCCAGATCGACTTAAGAATTTTGGACAATGGACCCGCCGCCCCATGCAATCTTAGGCATAAAGGGTGGGCAGAGCAACCCAGCAAACCAAGGCACTTGTTGACACGAAACAGATCAGCGACGTAGAAAGTAGCGATCCGGCTGAACATCGTGGCTTGAGGAAGAGGCAGGTTGTGGGTTTCTCGGTTTCACGCAGAACTTGTTTTCAGTGGCTCCTGAGCTGGGTGGGATGGTATGCCATGGCCCAGCGGCCGCCGCTGGCGCGTCCGGGGCTCCAATCTGTGTTTGCGCCCGGACCAATCCTCTTTGAGAATCTTATCGGCAGCAGCGGTATCGCCTTCAAAATGAACAACAGCGCGAGCCCACGGAAACACCAGATAGAGGCAATGCTCGCGGGCGTGGCCGTCTTCGACTACAACAACGACGGACTCATGGATCTCTACTTCGTGAACGGCGCGCGTCTGCCCGACATGGACAAGTCCGACCCCTCCTACTGGAACCGGCTCTACCGTAACAATGGCGACGGCACGTTCACCGATGTCACCGAAACGGCTGGTGTGCGCGGCACGGGCTTCGGCATGGGCGTGGCGGCAGCCGACTATGACAACGATGGCTGGGTCGATCTCTACGTCACTGGTGTGAATCACAATCAGCTCTTTCATAACAATGGCGACGGCACCTTTACCGACGTTACGGAGATAGCTGGAGTAGCGGCAATCCACCCCAAGCTGGGCAAAACCTGGTCGGTCTCCGCGGGATGGTTTGACTATGATAATGACGGCAGGCTTGATCTCTTTGTTACCAACTACGTCAATTGGTCGTTGCGGAGTGAGCCTCTCTGTAAGTCTGGCGAGATCGTTTCCTATTGCTCTCCGGATGCTTACACTGGCCAGCCAAACATGCTATTCCACAATAACGGCGACGGGACGTTCACGGATGTGTCGATTCACTCCGGCATAGATAAGGTTATTGGCAAGGGAATGGGAGTTGCCTTCGCCGACTATGACGGCGATGGGTTTGTTGACGTGTTCGTGTCCAACGACACCTACCGCAATTTCTTATTCCACAACGAGCGCGACGGGACTTTTCGCGAGGAAGGAGTTGAGCGTGGAGTGGCCTATAGCGAGAACGGGAAATCCATCGCCGGCATGGGAACCGATTTTCGCGACGTTGACAACGATGGGCGGCCCGATATTTTCGTTGTGGGGCAGGTAGGGGACACCTTTCCTCTGTTCCTCAACCGCGGCAAAGAGTTTGAGGACGTCACCGGGGCGTGGGGCTTGAGTGGCATTACCGCGGGCCTCACCGGGTGGGGCAGCGGCATCGCAGACTTTGATAACGACGGTTGGAAGGACATTTTCGTTGCCTGTTCCGCCATACTCGACAATTCTGAAGAGATCAATCATCTCCCTTCGAAACTGCCCGACAAGGTGCTCCGCAATACTGGTCAACATCGCTTCGTGGATGTAAGTTCCAAAGCGGGCTCTGCTGTTTCTGTTCCAAATGCTCACCGTGGCGTGGCCTTTGGTGATTTCAACAACGACGGCCGTGTGGATGTAATTGTGACCAACCAAAACAGCCTGCCTGAACTTCTTATCAATCGTTCGCCAGGAAACAACCATTGGCTCCTGGTCAAACTGGTCGGCACACAAAGCAACCGCGACGGGCTGGGGGCGCGGCTTAAGCTGACGCCAAGCGGCGGCTTACCTATTTATAATCATGCCACTACCAGCACGGGTTTTGGGGCGTCCAGCGACCCACGTGTCCATTTTGGCTTGGGTGCGTTTGACCGGATTGAACTGTTGGAGATCCGCTGGCCAAGTGGGATCGTTCAAACTCTTACCGGACTCAAGGCCGATCAGATCCTCACCGTGCGTGAAACAGATAAGAGTCCAGACCGAAGGTAGACGGTATGCAGTCGTTCTTTCCCCAAACCGTCCAGCTTGCCGGGGCCTGCCCTGGTGCGTCCTCTTCTCATTTCAGTTATCCCGCCGAATGCAGATCAAACAGCAGGTGGAAAAATTGTAGTGAACCCCGAAAGTGAGACACGGCGTTAGGCGAAAAATGGGGACACTCAGCGGTCATAATGGAGATGACCGATGAGCAAACACAAGGTACGCTACAGCGCGGAGTTCAAGCAGGATGCGGTGAGCCGGATGGCGGATTGTAAGACCATCGTGTCCCGGAATCAGGGATGGTGAGAAATGCGGGCTAGAGGAGTGTGACCAGTTCGGAAGGCGCGAGCCCTATGGTGAGATTCGCGCTGAGGTCACCGGTTTTGTTCATGTCAGGGTCGCGTCTGGTGACGGTGTGATGCTGCAACGCGCATCTCCGTTAGCTGGAAACGAAACGGTATTTCCCCTTGCAGGGCTCGGGTGCAGCCTGGCGGCCTAATCTTCGCGTTTGGTTTTCAGTGTGCTAGACTCGCGGCCATGCCTCTTATCCTCATTCTCGTGCTCCTACTTCTGCTTTTTGGCGGCGGCGGCTACTACATGGGTCCTGGCCTCGGCTACTACGGCGGCGGCGGCCTCAGCCTGGTTTTACTTATCGTGATTCTCTTTCTGCTTTTTGGGAGGGG